>TARA_R110000868_G_scaffold101057_1_pt1 | contig 18366 bp, 31 predicted proteins | sample TARA_R110000868 | Tara Oceans TARA_R110000868 (sample SAMEA4397489) | marine metagenome | biome: Polar Biome; feature: [SRF] surface water layer (ENVO:00010504); material: water (ENVO:00002006), including particulate matter (ENVO:01000060) such as... | depth 5 m | reverse complement strand
GCGCGAGCGAGCGCGACGAGTTTTGATCTATGGCGAAAATGGTGTTGGAAAGTCTTCTTTGGCTTCCAAGTTCCCGAAACCTCTGTTCTTGAACATCGAGGACGGCGTTGGCGATCTAGACGTGGATTCGACCAGCGTGATTAAGTCGGTCAACGACTTTATGGGTTGTCTTGTTGCTGTTTGGGATACCGACTACGAGACTATTGTTATCGATACGGTCGACTGGCTTGAGAAGCTGATTTTCAATGAAGTCGCTCGAGAGGCCGGAAAGAAAACGATTGATGACATCGGTTTTGGCAAAGGCTACCAAGCTGTTGAGCAAAAATGGAAAGCACTGTTCGAAGGGTTCGCAGCTCTTTGGGGGCAAGGTAGACACATCGTTTTCACATGCCATGAAGCCATAGAAAAGTTCACGAATCCCGAAGGCGATTCGTACAACTATTGGAAGCCCGCACTGCACATCAAAGGCAGTGGGTGCGTGACTGAGTGGTGCGATGAAGTGCTATTCCTTCGATACAGGACTTCGACCATTCAAAAGGACGAGGGATTCGGTAACAAGCGTTCGATTGCCATCGGTGGCAAAGAGCGTGTCATTGTCTGCAACAAGTCAGCAACGGTCGAAGCAAAGAACCGTTTAGGCATGCCAGACGAACTAGCAAGTTTTGCAGACCTGCAAAAGTTCCTTCCTAAAGTTGGCTCGCACGTAGTCGCTAAACCTGAACCGCAAAAGGCATCTGGAAACATTGCTGGCATCGTAGTTGATGGCAGCAGCAAACAACCGCAACTTGTCGAAGCAGTCACAGACTCACCATTTTAAGGACCAAAAACAACATGGCTAATTTATCAGGATTTGACGCAAGCAAAGTAGAACCAAATGACTTCGGTATTTTGCCTGCTGGCGACTACGAAGCTTGCATTGCTAACAGCGAAATGAAACCAACAAAGGACGGACAAGGGCAGTACTTGAACTTGGAAATCCAGATCGTTGGTGGGCAGTACCAAAATCGAAAGCTGTTTGAGAAGCTGAACCTCGTGAATAAAAACGAGACAGCAGTGACTATTGCCAAAGGTACGTTGTCTGCAATCTGTCGAGCTGTCGGAGTGCTAACTCCAAACGATTCGAGCGACTTGCACAACAAGACTTTCCGAATCACCGTTGGCGTGAAAAAGAGCGACTACAGCGGAGAAATGGAAAACCGCATCAAGTCGTTCAAGCCTCGTGCGGCTGGACCTGTTGTTAGCGGGAATCCAACTTTGCAATCAGCTGGTGCTCCAACTGGAAAGCCTTGGTGAGAACTAGTTGAAGATTAACAACACAAACCGCCCCAGCACTGGGGCGGGATTTTTCAAGATTGGAGATTGCAATGGATCTACAAAAGCTAACTGGCGTATACCAAATCAGAAACATAATCAACGGGAAAATATACATCGGATCAGCCTCCGGTAGTTTTGCAGCCAGATGGAGATGCCACAAGTCAGACCTAAACTTGAGTAAGCATCATAGCGTCACGCTTCAAAGATCGTGGAAAAAATACGGAAAGGATGCTTTTGCTTTTGAAGTGCTGCTTGTTTGCGAACCTGAGCTATGCATTGCAAACGAGCAGAAATTTATTGATGAGCTTAAGAGCTGCGATCCGGAGATTGGGTACAACATGGTTAAGCTCGCTGGAAGCAGTCTTGGATACAAACACTCTGAGGAATCAAGAAAAAAGATAGCGGCTAAAAGAAAGACGCAATTCGAGAACAAAGAAAGCAGAGACCGATTTTGCAAAGCTCAGAAAGAAAGATTTTCTACGCAAGAAAGCAAGGAAGTTTTTTTGAGAAGAATGGCCGACGCCAGGGGTAAACCGGAAGTAAAGAGAAAAAGAGCCGAGTCCGTAAAGTCGCGTTTTTCTGATGATGAATACAAAAAAGCATACAGCGAAAACCAAAAAGAAAAGTTGAGCAATCCTGCGACTCGTAAAAAAATGTCGGAGTCTGCAAAGAAGAAGCCGCCTATAACGGAAGAGACTAGGCGTAAAATGTCGGAAGCGAGTAAGAAAAGAGTTATTACAAAAGAGACCAGGAGCAAGATGGCGAGTGCGGCCACAGGCAAAAAAAGAACTCCAGAGGCAAGACTAAGAATGTCGATTGCCAGAAAAGCTTTTTTGGAAAAAACAAAATCAAACACTCCTTTACAGGAGACATTGTTTTAATGGAACTTCGATATTATCAAAACGAAGCCGTCGACGCTACTTATGACTACCTTTGTTCGCAAAACGGAAACCCATTAATCTGCCTTCCGACTGGTAGTGGCAAATCCCTATGCTTAGCAGAGATAGCGCGTCGTGCTGTTGATGAATTTGGGGGGAGGGTGATTATCCTTCAGCATCGACGCGAGTTGATTCAGCAAAACGCCGACAAGGTACGAAAACTAATTTCTGTTCCAGTTGGAGAATACTCAGCAGGTCTTAGAAAGTCCGAGACGGCAGAAGATGTGGTTTTATGTGGTATTCAAAGCGTTTACAACAAAGCAACGCTTTTTGATAAACGCAACTTGTTAATAATCGACGAGTGCCACTTAGTTAGCGAATCTGACGAAACTATGTTTCAGACGTTTTTTAATGATATGCGCGCCATCAATCCGTCAGTTCGAATCGTCGGATTGACTGCAACACCATACCGTACTGGTGAAGGCGGACTGTGCGGGGCTGACAAAGTATTTCAAAAGTTAGTCTACAGTGCGCCAGTCAGGAAATTGATGGATGAAGGTTTTTTGTGCAAACTGACGAACAAGCCAGCTAGGCATTCGGTAGATACTTCGAATTTACACATGAGATACGGAGAATTTGTAGCTAAGGAGGTAGAGAGTTTGTTTGGTGGTATGGAGACTGCTGCAGCATGCAGGGAGATCCTGGAATATTGCGCCGACAGACATTCGATTTTGATATTTTGCTCTTCGGTCAAGCACGCTGAAAGTGTCGCTCTGACAATGAGAACGCTAACGGACGACAGAGTGGAGATGGTTGAAGGTAATACTTCCCCACTGGAGCGAGCGTCTATCCTGACTGGATTCATCGAGCAGAAAGTACGAGTGTTAATTAATGTATCGGTACTCACTACAGGTTTCGACGCTCCGTGTGTTGACGCTATTGCCATACTACGCGCTACTGCATCACCTGGTTTATTCGCTCAGATTGTCGGGCGAGGACTTCGAACGCACATTTCTAAGCACGATGCAATAATCTTAGATTTTGGACAAAATTTTTCTAGATTCGGCCCAATTGACGCAATCGACTTTGGCAAGCCCCGCGTTGCAAGAGGCGAAACGCTGGAAGTCGACGACGAAGGCAAAGAGTGCCCGAATTGCCAGCTTGTTGTTCCAAGTCGCAAACAGTTGTGCGAATGCGGATTTCGCTTTTCTGTTCGAGTGCCAACACACGAAGACAAAGCAGACACGCAAGCACAAATAATCAGCGAGCCAGAGAGTTTTGAAGTCGAGTCGGTTTTGTATTCGCGTCATCAAAAGCAAGACAAAACGCCATCGTTGCGAGTCGATTACAGGCTAGCGAGCGATGGAAACATGGAAAACATTATTAGCGAATGGATTTGCCTGGAGCATGTTGGATTCGCACGACGCAAGGCTGAGGCATGGTGGAAGCTTCGCTGTGAGTTTGAAGTTCCTGAGAGTGTTGAAGATGCCTTGCGATTTACTAAGGCGATAGCTGTCCCGCGTTCGATTGTCGCGGTACGTGAAGGAAAGTTTTGGCGAGTGGTCGAAGCGGAGATTGAAGAGATTCCGGACGCTTCGCTGATTGAGTTCGATGTGTTTGTGGAAGAGGAGATGCCATTTTGAGCGACATGACACCAAAAGAAACGACATACATGGGAGTGCGGTACAGATCTCGCGCTGAGGCAAGATTTGCGACATGCTTAATGAATTCACCATTACGAAATTTCGAATATGAACCAGGCGATTTTAGGCTTTGGACTAGCGAAGATAATGGATGGGTTTTTGATTTTGCAGTTTGGCTTCCAAATGCCGACATACTTGCTATCGAATTCAAGCCAGCTCCAGCCTCTGACGAGTACATGAAACTTCTCTCTAAGCGATTTGAAGAGCTTAACGAAACATGGGGGGCACAATGTACATTTTATTTGATTTGGTTCGATTTCTTTTCTCAAAAGAAATACAAAGAAACATGCTTGTTAACTGAACGAGTATCGTACCACGATTTTGGTGTGTTGAAATGGATTTGCAGCGACGTATGGGAATGCAAAAGACATACGATTAACAGAAGCTTTTTTGCACCTGGAATAAACGCAAGATTCGACCTACGGCACGCCTAACAAAAACAACTCTCATGGATGTCCAACAAGCAGCAAAAATCTACGCGTCACTCGGCTGGCACGTCTTACCCGTCAAAGGGAAGATTCCAGCGAGCGGCGAGGGATGGCAGTTCAAGACGACAAGCGACGTTGAAGCGGCGGAAGTGCTCGCAACAATTGGCGATGGAATCGGCGTGCAGCTTGGCAGCAAGTCAGGCATTGTCGACGTTGAATGCGATAGCGAAGAGGCTACCAAGCAACTGCAAGAGCTGCTTGGAGACTTGCCAATCACTCCGACTTTCCAATCGTCTCGCGGTTGTCACTATTTGTTCAAGTGGTCAGGTGATTGGCCAGCGCCGAACAAGGCAGTTTTTAAGATTGGAGCAATTGAGTTCAGGACAGGAAACTCGAAAGCAGCACAATCCGTTTTCCCTCCAAGCGGTGGGCGTGAGTGGATTGTCGATCCGGCTGTTCCTTTGTACGAATTTCCAGCAATGGAAAAGATTCACGAAATCTACAACGCGAACCACAAGCGGAAAGAGTTCGACCCGATTTCGTTTGCATCGCCATCCTACGGTGATGGCGAGACGCTAGACGTTCCAAAGTGGCTCACCAAGCATGGAATCGCAATCATCGGACGCGACGAGGCAGAAGGCGCGACGCGATGGTATATCGATTGTCCAGGCAAAGAAAACCACACGACCAAAGATTCGGTAAAAGATTGCTGCGTCACGCAGGAGCCAAACGGGAAGCTTGGCGGGCATTGCTTCCATCAATCGTGCGGCATGTCTAGCTGGGAAAACCTACGGGACGCAATCGGGGGACTTGAGCACAGCGACTACCACGACGAAGAGGACTTTAGTGGAATCGATATTACAGGCATTCTTAACCAGCTATGGGCCTCCAAAGAGCAAGAAGATGCAGATTTCGAAAATGATTCGGACGAGGCTTTTTGTAGAGCGATGGTTCCACCGACCGGGATGCTTCGAATGGTATTCAATTTCTACTGCGATACAGCTTACCGAGAGTCGCATGTCATGGGTTTGGCTGTTGCTGTCTCCTTGTGCGAAACGATTTTTGGTCGACGAGTTCGAAGCCATACGGATATGCGGACAAATGATTACAACCTTGTTTTGGCAGGCACAGGAAGCGGTAAAGAAAACTGCGAGTCGACAATAACAAAAATATTCAACGCGGCGGACTCAACCGGATCGCACATGCTCCCGCCAGACATTCAATCAGGAAACGGACTGATGCACGCCATCGCTTCCAATCCATGCGGGATCTGGGTATGTGACGAGTTTGGGAAAATACTCCAGGCAGTGCTCGACAAAAAAGGCAATCAGCACATCAAGAACATTGGAAACCACTTATTGAAGCTCTACGGCAAGGCGGCTGGTTGCTACGGAGGCGCAGCTCATAGCGACGGAGTTCGAAACAAAGTCAATCAGCCTCATTTGGTTATTCTTGGCCTATCGACTCCTTCGACTGTTTTTGAATGCGTTACTTCCGAAAACGTTAGCGATGGATTGCTTGGACGAATTGCATTTTGGCCAGTGCAGGACAGGCCGGAAGCAAAGCTTGATTTAGGAATTGTGTTACCAAGTGATCTACTGATTGCCAAGGTTCAGAACTGGCTAACGTTCGCTCCAGGCGGCGGAAACTTATCGTCAGAGAATCCTATTCCGCAAACTGTCCAAATGAGCATGGACGCAAAAGCAAGATGGCAAGCACACTCGAAGCAGATCGACGAACGCATGCACAACGAGAGCGAAGCTAGAGCAGCCATTTGGGCGCGCGTAGCAGCTCGCTCAATGAAGTTGGCTTTAGTTTCCAAGTGTGCTAGAATGACGACTTCACCCGGTATCTGTCATTGGGAGTTCGAATCAATCGAAATCCAAGACGTAAACTGGGGCATCAAACTAGCCAACTGGCTAGCGAAGATTGCATGTGATCTCGTTCGCGAGAACACAGTGGATAAGAGCAAAGCAAAAGCAAAAGCGATTTTGACGGAAGCAGTCCAAAAGGGACCAGTCAATAGTCGTGAATTGCTAAGGGCGTTTCGAGGACTTTCGGCTGGTGACCTATCAGCCGCGGCTACTGAACTTGGACTGACAATTCGTCGGGACAAAACTAAAGGCCGGACAAAAGTTTTTTACGAAAGGCCAACGAAATGATTGCTCAATCCACTATCTCATACCTTTTGTCCTTTTGTCCCTCAGTAGCCTCCTTGCGCCTAAACATAAAGAGAGAGCATTACCATAGTGATATATGGGACATAAGTATTATTAAGGAGTTTCTATCAATGAATTCATTGGTTTTTATTAAAAACTTTTGTCCCAAAACACAGTGGGACAAAAGCCTTTTGTCCGGAGTCAAGTAAATGCAAATTCAATTCACCATCCCAGCCGTACCAGTTCCAGAGCCACGCAAAAGAGTCAAGCTATCAAGGACCAGGACAGGCAAAGTAGTACCGCAACTGTACACACCTGGCAGCGACCCTGTTAACGCGTTCAAGGCGACAGCACGAATATCCGCGTCGATGGCTTTGAAGCGAATGGCACCGCTTGGAGGGCCTTTAAAGCTAAGTCTGGTTTTCGTCATGCCTCGCACGCAAAACCAAATCTGGAAAACAAAACCGATGCCAAGAATTTGGCACGACAAGAAGCCAGACTTCGACAACCTTGAAAAGTCGGTTTGCGACGCGCTCAAGGGGCTTGTCTGGTTTGATGACTCGCAGATTTGCAGCGTGTCAACGATTAAGGTAATCGCTGCTGGCGATGAGCAGCCGCATGTTGAGTTTGCTTGCGAGGTATTGAAGTGAGAAAGCCAAAAGTACCAAAGAAGCTAATCAAAGACGACAAGCCGCGCAAGTGCATGGTTTGCCAAAAAACGAAAGAGTCGAAGCAGTTTTCGAAGACTTATGTTTTTGTCTGCGAAACGTGCTACGAGAAGCGATAGTTACGTGCGGCTACTTAAGCCGACACTTTTCAAATTTACAGGGATTTTTAGGAAAAACCATGACCGAACCTAGTACACACGCAGCCATCGAAAACGCAGCAGAAAACCTGCCTGATGGGTTTCGAATCGAGATCGTTATCGAGAAGGATTCCGGCAGCGTTTCGCTACTTGATCCCGAAGGAAACGACCACGATTTCCCAAGCAATCGGGAATGTCTGACGGATGAGATCAACGACGCCGTTGCACATGCGATTGAAATGGAAAAATCGATTGACCGAGAAGAACGTGACGCTCGAATCAAATGGCAATAAGCGTAGGCTCTGCGAGCCGCAATCAGTAAAAACACAGGGAATATAGCCAAATTATGACCCAACCTAAAGCCTGGAAAATAAAAAAATTCGATTATAGTTCGGGACCGTGGAGACTGGTCAACGAGAAGGATCAGGAAGTCTACGACGATGTTGTCATCGACCATCCAGACTTAGGTAAATCACGAATATCGATGCCTGTTTGCGCTAACACGAAAGCAGAATTGATTGACAAGATACTGGCCGCGTTTACCCAAATGCGGTCTATCGCAAGCGAGCGAAGCCAAGCCCTGCGAATCATCCAGACTTGGGCCTCGTGCGACAAGCTATCTGGCGAGCCAAGAGAACAAGCGATGCAGTGCATTGCAGACAAATGTGAGTCCGTACTAAAACGTGCGGCTATATGAACGGAACTTTCCGAAAACATTGGACTTTTTACTAAAAACATGACTGCAACTAGCACAGAAAATTTGCCAATCGATTCGATCATTTGCGGGGATAATTGCGAGGTGATGCGAACATTACCAAGCGAGTCAATTGATTTGGTTGTCACTTCGCCACCATACGACAACCTGAGAACGTATGGAGGGAATTCGTGGGACTTTGAAGGCGTGGCACAGCAACTATGGCGAGTCATCAAGCCAGGCGGCGTGGTCGTTTGGGTGGTTGCCGATGCGACGATCAACGGCAGTGAGACAGGGACTAGCTTTAGGCAGGCGTTGCGGTTCATTGAAATTGGTTTTCGGTTGCACGATACGATGATTTACGAGAAAGCTGGCTGTTCACTGCCGTCAGACAACCGATATTTGGCATCGTTTGAATTCATGTTTGTCTTTTCGAAAGGAGCGCCTGTGGCATACAACCTAATTGAAGACAGAGAGAACCGATTTAAGCGGTGGGGCGGAGGAGTTGTTGTGCGAGAACAAAACGGAGAGTTTACGCACAGGGCAACAAAAGAGCACCGCGACATTGGCAGGCGATTCAACATTTGGAGATATGTAAACGGGAAAGGCTATTCGACAGAGGATCTGTTTGCGCACAGGCATCCGGCAATTTTCCCCGAATCACTAGCCCGCGACCACATCCTATCTTGGAGCAACGAAAACGACATCGTGCTAGATCCGTTTTCCGGCTCGGGAACCACCGCAAAGATGGCGAAGCACAACGGACGGCGCTTCATAGGCATTGAGATAAATCCTGAGTATGTAGAGATCGCTAACAAGCGGTTGCAGCAGGGAGTTTTGTTTTGAATTGAGTGCAGCTGTATTATCGGAAAGGAAAGAATCATGAGCGAAAAGAAGTATTATGTGCATCCAAAACGACCATTTGGAGACGGGACGGCATATATCGAGCGATCCGGCAGACTCAAGGTTTGCGTTTCCCTGGCCGGTGTAAGGTCGGTCCCAAGTTTCTGGAGCGAAGAAAACCAGAATTTTGCGGACACGCGCGCTTGGATTGAATGCGACGAGGGCCACGCAAAAAGCTTGGTGAAAGCGTCGGCTACCTCATCGGAAAGTAAAGGTGACTCGTGATAACAGCAATGCTATGTGCACTATGGTTTGGTGTGGGTTTTTCAATTTGCCACATCATAATAAATTTTGGTCGCAAAGCTGCGGCTATGCGGTCCGAACCTAATCCAGATAAAGGGACGGAATGAGCGCAAGAGACTGGACGCAATGCCCCCAATGCTTAGCACGCGAAAGGGCCAACCGAACGTCGATGGAATCCCAGCTTGCGAAAGCCTACGGGACTATTCCACGCGAGCAATTCGAGAGCCTTTCGCGGGAGTGTGATAAGCCCATTCGGAGGACGCAAACCCTTCGAGTCGACTACGAAATAGGAGTTTGCGACAAAGCGGAATTCGCAGTTTGGTTTGGTGTTTCTTGCGAAAACTGCGGATATGAATTCAAGTTCAAGCACAAAGAACAAACGAAAGTCGTGATCGAATGAGTAGGTCTGTAATATACAACTGCAATACTTGCAAAGAGATAATTGAGATCGGCCAGGGAATGGCGTTTAAGTTTGGATCGGATGGACTCATAAGACCAGACGAAAACTGGAACGAATCCAACGTGCACGTATGCAAGGACTGCATGGATGTGTTTCGGATAAACCTAGCCAGAGAGCAAGCGTTGATTGCCGCTCTTAAAAATTGCGTGCATGTCATCGAAGAGGGGATTGCGGCAAGGATTGGCGACCAGTGGCCAGCGATCAAGGATTTGCTTCCCGATGCGGTATCGAGAGCAAAGGCAGCATTGTCGATTTGATTGCGGCTGGATGGTCCGACACCTACCCGACAAAATACTTCCGAAAATATTTGGTTCTGGCTATTGCATTGTATATACGATACCGATAAGATAGTCACATGCGAACGACACAACGTCGGACGCGAAACCAAAAACAGGAATCGAAATTATGCGAACACCAATCAGCATCAGTAAAGACGGAGTATGGGCAGGCAATGGCATCTTGGAAGATGGCCGAATCGTAGACTGTGCAGCGGATTTGGCGACCGATACCGAAAGCTGCGAGCAAGCCTATGAAATGATCGAGGAAGCAATCAGCGAAGGAAAGCACATGGTTATCGCTGGCAGTGAAGGTCAAGTTAATTTTGCATGGAGAATCGGTAACTAATGCGACCACTCAGCGAAAACGGACCGGCCTCGATCGTACCGATCAGGACACCGGACACGGAAAAAGCGGCACTCCAATCAGTGTTGCAAGACGGGGAGACGATCAGCGGATTGACTCGGGAACTGTGGAAAAAAGAAGTCAAGAAAAGAACCAAGAAGAAAGCAAAATCATGAGCATCAGCGGCAAACAAGTGCAGTACGACAAAAGCGGAGTCGGACATTGCTGGATTGCGGCGACAACTGACAACTGCCCAGCGAACATCCAAGAGGAAATTGCCGCCGAGATCAACGATGGTGGCGTTTCGACATGCAAAAAATACGTTGCCAGCAATGGCCAGCACTATCGATGGTAGGTGCGGCAAAATGGACATGATGGCGATATTGGAATTTCGAGTAATTACTAGACGGTAGATGCGGCTAGTGTGACCGAACTTAAACGGGGTGGTGCAACTGGTGTTGCAAGTTTTGGATGGTCTGACGGGATACCACCAGAGCGAAAAACCAAAGCGAAGTACAAGCGAAAGCATGGTTTGATTCCATGCCACCTCATTACAATTCAACGGCGGTCAAAGGGACGGAAACGTGGACAAACTAGAAGATGCAGTGCAGTGCTGGAGGATTCGCAAAAACGTGCATGGGGTTATCGTGGCAATCCCGCACGCTCCAAGCATGCCAGCCAAACACCTGTACCCGATGCTTGGAGTAAAAGCGTCGGATGTGCAGGCCGAAAGGAAAGCGGAAGAATGAGCAAAGAATTACATTTGGATGTGTCCCTTGAGAGGGCTAGGGCATTGCATCGCGTTTGGCGTGCGCTGAACGACGGTGATTGCCCTAAGTGCCACAAGTACCATCCAGCAACCCAAATGCGTCGGGTGTTGCCGTACTATCCAGATGCGGAAGTTATCGGCTGTCCAAGTTGCGGTTTTGCCGTTACACAAGCGGAAATTGAAGCCATCGAAGAAATGTTCGCCCCGGCAATGAACGCGGCTGTTTCGATCTTTGAGGGCTGGAGAGAAGAACGAAAAGCGTCGGCTGCGACGACCGAACACACAGGGGAGAAACCATGAGCGTAGACAGATACCGTGTAACAATAGAAGTTATCGCATCGGATCAAGACGACGCAAAACGAGTGGCAAGCAAAATACTAGCTGCTCACCCATACCTAGCAAAGGTCGAGCTAAAACATCCAGAGCTAGCTGCAGCTCCGATGACGGAAAGTAAACAAGATGAACCTAGCTGACCCACAAATACAAAAAGCAATCATCGACATTGCAGAATCCAGCGAATCTAGCGAAGTCGCGGAAGCCTGCAAGCTGGTTATTGCCGACCACTTAGGACAAGGCGACACCGAAATAGAAAGCCCGCGAGAAGTGATTTTGACGGCAATCGAATGCGTAAAAAAAGCTTCGGACGAAGCGACCGAAAGTAGGGGGCAAGCGTTGCAGGAACTGGCGGACCAAGCGCAGGAACTAAAAATGGGTTACGAAGCGTCGGCTGATGAGGCGGACACTAAATGAATAACAGACTGCAAGATCGAATCAAAGCACGCACAGAGCTAGCGAAGATATGGCTTGATCGCGTTACAAACCTTGTTCAGTGCGAAGAATGGGACCAACTGAGCGGAGAATGCTACCTTGGTGCGAGCATGTTCAGTGGCCTCAACGATGACCTGAACGAACTAGCCGACCGCGAACAAAAAGCGTCGGCTCAGAAAGCCGAAAGTAAATAACACACACGGAAAGCGAGATCATGGCAGATCAAGACAGCGAGCAAATGAAAAACAAAAAGGAAGTCGCGGCGATGATTGGCATGTCATACCGCACAACCAAGCAATGGATAAAGGACGGTCGATTCCCCAAGCCGTCAAAGCGAGTTGGGCGAATGGAGTATTGGACTGTCTCCCAAATCAGAGAATGGGCAAGTTCCGAAAGCGTTCATGAACGTTCATGAAATAGATATGAACGTTCATTTCTTGGGCATACTGGGGCAACGTGATGCAGCACTGGATTAAATAAACACGCGAACGCGATACCATGCAAACAGGATTTTCGAAAAACCTGTTCTGCTTGGAGTTGTAACGTGCCTGATATTCTCAACTCGCTTATCAAGTCCAGACGCTTTTGGGCTGGTGCTGCTGCTATTGCCGTCCCAATTCTCAATGAGAAATTCGGCTGGGGATTAAGCGAAGAAAACGTTACGAACATCGCTTTGGCTGTTGTTGGTTGGATAGTTGGCGAGTCGATTCGCTCTAGCCAGGATGTGCCAAATGTCCCTGTTGCTTAGCGCCGAAGACGAATCGATCTATCGCGATGCTGCTGCCGATGCTTGGAAAAAGGCTGGCGGTACGTTTGTCATTGCTCGCAGGTTGATGAAGCGAGATCCGAGAATTGTCGGATTGGACGCAATGACGATTCTGTTCTTGCTAAAAGCTGCTTGGGAAATCTGGAAGTGGTGGAAGGAGCGAAATGTCTCTGATCCAGGTGTTACTCGACTTATGGGCGAGCCTTACTTCGGGAGCCAAGAATGAGTGACAAGAAAGAAACCAATTACGCGGCTTGGATTCTTGGCGCTGTGGTGCTGTTCCAAGGCTACTTGATGTGGAATCAACAGAAAGCAAAGCCTGTCGATCCAGACGTTCCGAAGCCTGTTGTTGTGTCTATTGAAAAGGCGACGGCTGGCGTTTTGGCGGCTATGAAAGCGGAGAACGCAAGAGTCTTCACGGAGGCAGCGAACAAAGTCGAAAAGGGCGAACTGAAAACCGATCGAGAGTTATTCGAGTTTGTGCAACCAGCAACCAAGGAAGCGAGGGAGCAAGCAAATAAGCCGTTTGACTTGGCATTTGATGAAGCCTTGCCTAGAAATGACGACGGCAGCTTTATCGGCAAGGAGATCGAAGCCGGTAAGGTTTTGCGAAAGGTGGCTCGCGCATGGTAGATTTCACTGGCTACAATCCAGAAATCGAACGAGTTGACGAAATCCGCGAAACATCAACTGCGTTTACCGTGACATACGGAGACTATGACGCTCCAGAGGAAATCGACCCACGCGGTAAGATTCGTCACGATAAGCAGTTTGACATGGGCAGTTGTGCCGGATTCAGCCTGACCAACAATGGGGAGTACATCGGAACCATTTTGCAAGGCTGGTCTGACTACAAAGACGACTTTCAGTTCTCGCAGTTGTTCGCATACCTTGAGACTCAACGCATTGACGGCCTGCTTGGGCGCGATGCGGGTTCAACGATAGCTGGCGGCTTGAAGGTGGCTCGCGAAATTGGCTTCTTGCCTTTGTCTGACTTGCCTTATCGAACACCATACCCAAACAACGCTAGGACGCTTGTTACCGATGCAATGCGAGCGAAAGCAGGTGCATTGAAGATTGGTTCGCACTCGTGGCTAACAAGCTATGACGCTATTTTCAACTATCTTGCGTCTGGTGTTGGTTCAGTTCACACCGGAACCGTTTGGAACAACTCTTTCTACGCAACTGGTGGAGTGCTGGAAAGAATCTCGCTCGCTAACGGTGGCGGTCACGCTACATGCTGGGCTGGCTATTCGAAACGCAAAGACAGTAGAGGTAGAAAGTACCTTTGGCGAATGAACTCACACAACGATTCATGGACCGAAATAGCACCGAGCGTAATTGATGCTCTGTGCTCACATCAGTACACATCGATCGTTGGAATGAGTGACTTGAGCGTACCGAAACCACGCAAGATTGACTTCACTCGCACTTCGATAATGGGGTGATTAGATGAACCAAAGAACAGCGTTAATCGTGGTTGTGCTTATCGGTTGCGGGCTGGCTGGCAATGCTGCGACCCAAGAGTACACACGCATTAAAACACGCTTGGAAACTACGCAGGCCAAAGTAGACAAGCTTACCGACGAGTTGCGAGAGACAACCAAGACGATTCACGCGGCTATTAAGTCGCTTACTGAGCGATTTTCAAGGCAAGTTGAGTCAAAGCCGTTTGAGGTTATCGAGCACAAGGCCGAGCCAATCAAGACGTTTGAGCCACCAAAGCAGGCCGTTATAGTCATGCACTCGGCTGATTCATGCGGTCCATGTAGAGCGTGGATTGCAACGGAAAAAGCCAAGTGGGAGCAGGTTGGCTGGAATGTGCTGGTCATCAAAGAAATCGAAACAAAACGCGGCTGGCCTTGGTACGAAATCACTGATCGAGACGGGGCAAAATTTGAAGTTAATGGAACGTTGACCACTGAGAAATTCCTTGCAGCGAAGAAAGCCAGATGATGAGCGTTGAATGGGAAAAGTTAAGTGCATTCGTTCAAGCGGTCGGAGTTCCGTTTGCTGTCCTTTTGCTATTTGTCGGGCCATTCGTTTTTTTGGTTTTCACATTCGTCAAAAAGTATGGTGCACAGATAGCTGAGTCGCACATTCGCTTCATGGAATCATCGGCCACGACTCAGGAAAAGAATGCTGACACGCTTAGCAAGCTTGAGGCAACAGTGGCAACAAAACACCAGGACCATATCACAACACACCAAGCTATTGGGCTGGTTGCGCAAGCCGGAATTCACATGCTAGACGAAGACCACAAGGGAGCACGCAGCAAGTTGGAACGCGTCAATCACGTTTTGTCTCCCAGTTTTCGCGAGGAGAATCGATCGTGATTTTACTCATCGCACTGCTATCAATACCGCTCAACCTGATGACGCACGAACACGTCGACGCGATAGAGCTAAACCATTTTTTTGACCAACGCGGCCATCTTGTCTACGACCAAGTTGTGTTTTTCGAAAGGACTCCAACAACGGGACGCTTCCAAGTGCGTGCCTGGTGCTTGGTCGACGATCGAGAAACAATGAACCGCAGACCGCTGCAAAACGAAAATGGACTTTACGAGTGTTTCATGGTCGATTCAAACGAACGATTGACGCGGCGAATTGTCAGTCGAGTCTTTCGTGAGTCGTGGACACAGGTAGATCCAGAACGCGAGGACAAGAAGCGACATCCTGAAAGTTTGCGGATTGAACTCGTTAAGAGAAAGCGAGTTGACGAATGACTATTCCAAGCGGACCCTATATCCCACTGCCGGACAATACTGAAATCATAAAGCAGCGAGTTCAAACGACGGCATTGAACACGCTAAAGCTAAACGACAGTGAGCTTGGTGGCAGTGGGGAAGTTGTAACTATTCAGAGTCTCAACGGTACAATTGAGGTTTCTTCGACGACTATCGGAACCGACAGCCTAGTTCTAACGTCGGCCATGCAAGCCGCACTTACTTCCAAACAGGATGCGGCCGCGTTTCTGACTACGTTGGTTGGTATCGGTGGGACTAGCGGTAGCGGAAACTTGGCTAGGGTTACTAGCCCTACTTTTGTTACTCCGACTCTTGGCACAGCAGCGGCAACGCAGATCAATCTATCTGGTGCGGACGCAACAACAAATTCGATCTTAACATCAGCATCGGGCGGGATACTTTTTGCTAGGGCTGGAAATGGTTCTTGGATTTACCCTGGTGATGGTCGTTATCAAATGCGATCCGATGGGTTTGTTGGGTGGACATCAGGCACAAATCCCGTATCGGGACTCGACAGCAATATATCTCGCCAATCCGCTGGCGTAGTCCAGATCGGCACAACGGCAGCCAATGCCCTTGGCTCTCTGGTTTGTGCGACAGTAACCGCAGGACTTGCAGCGACTCCAGCGACGTTTGCTGTCGTAAACGCAACCACAGCAACAGTAACTCTTGGACTTCGAAGAATCACAGACAGAAGCAATCGACTAGCCTATCCCGATGGAACCAACTGGCGATTTATTTCTGACGACGCAATCATAAGTTAGGAAACCATGACAACACGAATTCGCAAAGTAATCACCGCAATAGACGTTAATGGTAATGCTTTCTCAGAGCAACATACCGAAACGCAACGTCTCAATGGTACGTGGGAACAAAACGACCCAACTCCACTAACCGATGGAAGTGCTTGGGCTACACAATACAACGCGGCTCTTGAGTCTGCAAATGCTCAATTGGTGTCGGCTCACAAGGCCGAAATTGATGCGAAAGAGGCCGCACTTACCACGGCTAACGCAACAATCGCAGCTCTTGAAAGTCGGGTTGCAAGCCTGCTAACTGAATTGCCGTTTAACCCTCGCATCATCGACGCAAGTGCTTTTTACGCACGAGTAACCAAAGATGAATTTGCAACACTGTCAACCTCGGACGATCCACAACTCGGGGCAATTGCCAGGGCAATACTAGCCTACAAGACTAACGATTGGCCTGTCGTGTTTGCATCAACTGAGGTGCAAAACATGCTCGGATACTTGGTTGGTGTCGGTTTTTTGACGGCAGAGCGAGCGGCGGAATTAACTCGGGATGCAACACGAGAGGAAGCCTACGATGCTGCTTAGTGTGCTTGGTCCTTGGATTTATTGGCCGGTCGCATTGGTGTGTGTCAGCGGCTCGATTACTTGGACAGTCAACTGTATTTCGGTTGTCTATTCCGAAGTCGGCAAGCAGATCGAAGAACTTCGCAGAACCAAATAAACGTCGGCTTATTAGACCGAAAGTAATTTATGATACTAACACTACCAGCAGGCTTAACAACCTACGTCAACATGTACGCGGTTGGCACTGATTACGCTATTGGTGCGCAAGCAGGAGACAACTACAACGGGACGGCTAGCGGTAACACGTACACATTTGACCTGGAAAGTCAGACGGCTGGTGACTATTGGTGCCAGTTGTTTATCTCTGGAACTGGGCAGGGTGTGTACTTTCCAGTTAGAAACGATGTTGCTTACCCTTGGACACCCTGGGAGGTGATTGTGAATACTCTTGTCGATGCGGTTGTTGTCGGAAACGTAACTCAACCGACAGCAGCAAAGGAAAGGCTGACTGATCCGATAATCATTGGTGACGATTACCTTGCTAGTGTCGGTCGCAACTTTGAATGGCAAGTCAACGCGATAAGCGGCAAGACGGCTGCTGAGTTGTCATGTCGATGGGGTGGCAAAAAGGATGGGGTCGGTTGGCTCGTCGATGGTACGGTCACAACTATCACAGGCGGCATTTCGTTAAAGTTCGACTTGCCAAAGACTGCAACGGCAAGCCTTACACCCGGATTTTATTCATGGTCAGTCGAGGTCTATACGACATCGGGAGGTATTGAAGTTACGCGGGTTGTTGGTAAGCAGCCGGTTCAGTTGGTGGAGAAACAAACGTGATTCACAAAACGACCGATTGCAAACAGTGCGGAAAGTCGTTTCGGAAGTCCAACAAGAAGGCTTTCTGCTCTTATGAATGCAGGCGATCACACAACGATACAAAGCCGTTTAGTAGGCAGATTCGGACGTTTATTTGTGCGTCGTGTGGCAATGAATGCACAAGGGCTGTCCGTAGGAATGTAACGCATTGGATGTGTGGTCGAGAATGCCAGTTGGCTTGGACGAATAGACCAGTGCAACGCGATTGGGCTGTTGCTTCAAGCAACGCAAAAGCGCGATGGAAGAAGGAAAGCAGCAAGGAACGCAAGAACACATCAACAGCAGCACAGTGGTTCAGGGCGGCGGAATCTAAAGCATCTGATTTGAAACAAATAAGCGAAAGCGATTGGCAAAGAAAATGCCATACTGCATCAGCTACACTTGGAAGCCGATTGTCATTCATTCGTTCGGAAAAACCACGGAAGAAACACAAGACTTGGAAAAGCCTTTGCGAGTCTAAGTTAAACAACAACTACTCAAATATGGGGGAATGGCAAAAGAAATGTTACTCAACTTGCAAGAATATGAAATGGAGGCGACGCTTACTGAACGCCAGAAAGCATACCTCGACTCCTATCGTCGATGCGGAACAGCAGCCAAAGCAGCTATCGATATGGGAGTTTCTAGAGACACAGCAGCGAACCAACTAAGCCATATTGCGAAGAAGCTAGGTTTTACAGACATTCGCGATGTGGTTCAGCAGAACAGAACAAAAGACAAGGCACGCTCAAGCGACCTGATGAACCTTATACGATCGCAAGATTTCAAGTGCGCATTGACTGGTATCGACCTGACACCAGACACAGCAAACCTAGACCATCGGTTGCCTCGCAAACATGGAGGATCGGATGCAGTTGGAAACCTACAATGGATTCTAGATGATGTAAATCGCATGAAAGGATCACTGACTCAAG
>TARA_R110000868_G_scaffold96840_9_pt1 | contig 18367 bp, 29 predicted proteins | sample TARA_R110000868 | Tara Oceans TARA_R110000868 (sample SAMEA4397489) | marine metagenome | biome: Polar Biome; feature: [SRF] surface water layer (ENVO:00010504); material: water (ENVO:00002006), including particulate matter (ENVO:01000060) such as... | depth 5 m | reverse complement strand
AGTAGACGAGTTGTCTACGTTGTTTGTGTAGGGTGTGTTTGGTATGAGTTGTTTGGGTGGGCGTCCTCGCTTGCGTGGTGGGGTTGATAGTTTGGCGCTGTGTTTGGCGTTGCGTTGTTCTTGCTTGAGTTGGTTGGCTTGTTGTTCGCGTATGGCTTTCTCCAAGAGGTGTAGTTTGAGTTGCGTTGGGCGTAGGCTCATGTGCTTGAGCATGGCGTGTCGGACTTTCATGTACTCGCTGATCTTGGCTCGGCGTTTGAGTTCGCGTTCATTCAGGATGCGCTCGGCCTCGATGGGGGAGACATCACCTGCCGTGACTCGGTTGGCTAGCTCGTTGCGTGTGAGCTTGCTTGGGGGTTTGCGCTTGGGTCTGCAAGCCTTGCAACGGTTGGATTCAACCCATGCGGCGGTGTTTCCGCTGAGTCCTTTTCGCTTGGCTTCTTCGCGTGTTGCGCGGTACTTGAAGAGCGATGATGGGAGGGTTTGTTTGCATGTGATGCAGGTTCGTGTGTGCATTTTGTGTCTAATCCTTGACAATAAATACCAAAAGTGTCCACTTTGTCCACTTGGCTAGTGGACATTGGCGCTAGCCTGTAGTTTAAAGGTTTGTAATCGATTCATAAATTCAGTCCTTTTTTTCTAGTGGACATTGGTTTGCCCAATAGAATCAGGGTGTTTGGGAAAAGTGTCCAAGTGTCCACCAAATTTTAGGAAAAACGAAAAGGAAGCCACTTTTTCAAGAAGCGAGGACAAACGCAGGTCAATCAGCCTATAAGAATAATAACGTCCCAGTAAATACGTATATATATATAGTAGACAATTAGTCATTTATATATAGACGCCTTATGGGACGGGGGTTTGCGCTTGTCCACGCTTGTGTCCACGTGGACGAAAAGCTGGGGTGCACTGGACGCGACCAAAAAAGGGGTATTTCTCCATAATATGTTATGGAGAACTTCTCTACAACATCTTACCAAGAACTACTGAAGCCAGAGATGTTGTTTGTTCTTGTTGACTTGCGCGAGCAGTTTGAGGAGTTGCTCTGCGCTTGGTGGACGTGTGCCACGTTCAAGTCCGCCGTAAAACTTCTGTCGCTCCATTTGTTGGGTGTTGAGTTGCTCGCGCTCGAAGGCTACGTACCAGAAGGGTTTAGCTTTAGCCATGTTAGTTCTCCTTAAGATGTTGGGGTAAGTAGACGTGATGTCTACTTAAGATTAGAGAGCAGCTTTGAGTGCGCGGATCTGCGCGGGTGTGAGTTCCTTGTGTATGCGAGCGAGCATGGCACTTACTGCATCAATGCGTTTCTTGGGCTTGCTGCTTGGCTTGCGTGGCTCGGTAAGGTCGAGCGCTTGCATGATGCGATTGATCTGCTTTTGACGCATGGCGTAGTCGGTGTGATCTTTGTTGTAGGCGATGCCAAGGCCAATGTCTGCGCCACGTGTACGCGTTACGTACAAAGTACCTGCGCCATCGTAGTAGAACTCATCACACGCGATGATGATTGTGTGTAAGACGGTGTGGAAGTCCTCGCCTTCCACGATGGATTTGAGTTCACGCACTTTGTCCGCAAAGGACTCGCCTGCGCGAAAGACGGCGAATGTGGCTTTCTTGATTGCTTTGTTTTCCATAGTAGTTCCTTACGTAGACGGGATGTCTACTTAGTGGTGCATCACGCGCATGTGTGATGTGTGCTTGTGATGCGATGTTTTGACACGATGACGAACCTGCGAAACACCTCGCACTCTCGCTGTCGCACAAAACAAAAAGCCACGCGAACGGCGTGGCAACGTATGGCTGAGCAACTCCCAACCATGACTATATTATACCACAACGTGTTTCTGAGAACTCCCAGGGGGTTAAGCGTTTTTGCCGTTTTGCAACCCCACTGTACCCGTATCCCCCCAGATGTGAGCAATGTGGCGGCGTGGTTATGGACACTATTTGTCTCCAACACCACAAAAAATCATAAACCCTCAACCCCCACGCCCAAAACCCCTACAAAATCTCCGCTGCAAACCTTCAACCCCCACAAAAAATCTACAAAAATTCCCCCACATAATGTCAAATATTTGACACACGTACATAAAAAAATCCCGGCATCGCGCCGGGATAAGGGAAGGTCGTCATAACCCATACAACAAGGAGAGTAGCTATGGACAAGCTACACCGTTAATATACTCACCCATTGCGCAAACGTCAATAAAACATTACCCTACGCTAACTTAAACCGAGGTGCCCCCTTTCCCTCAGTATGTTTGAACACTTAATTACGCCTACGATTTTTGACGAACCGCCCGAGTACACAAGGGTAGATTCCGCTACGCCACAGCAGGTGTTGGACGCGCAAATAAAGACCGCAGACTTTTTAGAGTCAATTGGCGCAGCGTCAGACGAAGAAGTTGAAGACCAAGCGAACAAGAAAAATGCGCAATTAGCGTTTACGGCGATGGCTGCTGGCGCCCCGACCGAGAAAGTTAAGCAGACGCTAATGGCAAACACCACACCACAAGCGGTGCGACGCCTTGTTGGGATGCTGACGGCGTATGACTGGGCGTTTGTTGAACAGGCGCGACAGATGAGAGGGTATGCGGTTGCAAAAATACTGGAAGATACAGAGCACCCTGACCCGCGCTATCGGTTAAAAGCTTTAGAGATGCTAGGGCGCGTTACAGAAGTGGCGCTATTTACAGAACGCGTAGAGGTTAAGAAAGCTGAATTGTCAGATGAGGAGATTGAAGCCAAGATTAAAGCGAAGCTTGGTAAATATATGGGCGCTATTGAAGTTGAAGCGCAAGAGAAAATAAATGAATCTGAGTGATTATGAAGTTGAAGCGTTAAGAAAAGCGCTTCCATTAATGCCATCTGAAGAAAAATTAGAGGTATTAGCATTATTAGATGAGCATGAACGTAGAAAATCACTTAAACAATCTAAAACCTCATTATTAGCGTTTGCGCATCACGTATATCCAGGGTTTAAAGAAGGCGCACACCATAGAAAACTGGCAAAAATATTTGAAGATGTAGTTGCAGGACGTAAAAAACGAGTCATTATTAATATTGCCCCACGTATGGGCAAGTCAGAATTCAGTTCTTATTTATTTCCCGCTTGGTTTTTAGGGCAGTTTCCTGATAAAAAGATTATTATGGGGACGCATACTGCGTCTTTATCGGAAGATTTCGGTAGACGTGTTAAAAATTTGGTGGACGCTGATGAATATCAGGAAGTTTTTCCAAAAACAGCCCTCGCAGAAGACCAAAAAGCTGCCGGAAAATGGTCTACCGGAGCTGGAGGTCAATATTATGCTGTTGGCGTTGGCGGCGCTCTGGCTGGGCGTGGTGCTGATCTGTTTGTTATTGACGATCCTCATTCTGAACAGGATATAAAGGCTAATTCGCGTCTGACATTTGATCAAGCGTGGTCATGGTTTCAAACAGGTCCACTGCAACGCTTAATGCCGGGGGGCGCAATAATAGTTATTATGACGCGTTGGAGTTTAATTGATTTAACAGGGCGTTTAATTGATTATCAAGCCAAAAATCCAGATTCTGATGAGTGGGATATTGTTGAATTACCCGCTATATTAAATGAAAATGAAGATAATGAAAAAAGTTTATGGCCTGAGCAGTGGCCTCTTGAACAATTAAAATCAAAACGTGCGGGTATGGACCCGCGATATTGGCAGGCCCAGTATATGCAGCAGCCCACAAGCGATGCGGCTGCGGTTATTCAACGTAATATGTGGAAAGTGTGGCCTAACGAAGACCCACCACGTTGTGAATTTATTATTCAGTCGTGGGATACGGCGCATGAAACTAAAAACTCTTCGGACTACACCGCCTGTACGACGTGGGGGGTTTGGTATAACGACGAAGATGGTGGGGCGCCTAATATTATTTTAATTGATGCGTTTAAAGCGCGATTAAATTTTCCTGATTTAAAAAAACGTGCGATAGAAATGTATAAAGAGTATGAGCCAGATATAGTGCTCATTGAAAAGAAAGCCGCAGGTGCCCCGCTTATTCAAGAATTGTTTCGCATGAGTGTTCCTATACAGGAGTTCAGCCCATCACGGGGCAACGATAAGCACGTGCGTGTTAATGCTGTGGCAGATATGTTTGCAAGTGGTAAAGTCTGGGCGCCTGACACACGCTGGGCTCGGGAAGTCGTTGAAGAAGTCGCTGCATTTCCGGTGGGGGAACATGATGACTACGTGGATACGATGACACAGGCGCTGCTGCGGTTCAGGCAGGGCGGATTTATTTCATTGCCAAGCGACGAGCCTGACGATATTCGATACTTTAAAGGCTTCCGTGGGCAGAAACGCGGTTATTACTTAGGTTAGGACAGATCATGGCTATTGATAAGGCAATGTACGGGATGCCTGAAGGCATCGAAGCGCTAGCGACTGAGGAAGCACCCATTGAGATTGAGATTGTGAACCCCGAAGGTGTTGCTATTGGTATCGACGGGGTAGAGATTGACCTGATGCCTGAAGAAGAGGAAAAAGCTGAGGAGTTTGACTCTAACTTAGCTGAATTTATGAGCGAGAGCGACCTGCAAAAGATTGCAGGTGACGTTATAGAGATGATTGAGTCAGACCTCAACAGCCGCAAAGATTGGGTTGATACCTACGTAAAAGGTCTGGATGTGCTGGGCTTACGTTATGACGAGGTGACTGAGCCTTGGGACGGTGCGTGTGGGGTGTTCTCTACATTGCTGACTGAAGCAGCGATTCGCTTCCAGAGCGAGTCTATTATGGAGACATTCCCTGCGGCTGGTCCTGTTAAGACAAGTATTATCGGGCAGTGGAACCCTCAGATTGAAGAATCAGGTAAACGGGTTCAGGCTGATATGAATTATCAGCTTACTGACAAAATGCCTGAGTACAGGTCAGAGCATGAACGTGCGCTGTGGGGTGTGGCGTTAGCTGGCTCGTCATTTAAGAAGGTCTATTACGATCCGTCATTAGAGCGCCAAGTTTCGTTTTATGTACCTGCCGAGGATGTCATCCTCCCTTATGGTGTAACCAACATACGCCGCACCGACCGACTTACGCACATCATGCGTAAGACAAAGAATGATATTAAGCGGTTGCAGGTTAGTGGGTTTTATCGGGATGTGGATCTTGGTGAGCCGCTAGCAACGCAAACGGATATTGAGAAGGCTAAAGCTCAGAAAGAAGGTATTGAGCAGACTAAAGATGAGCGGTATCAGATATGCGAGGTGCATATCGAGTATGACTTGCCGGGGTATGAAGAAGAACTGCCACTGCCCTACGTCATTACGATTGATAAAGGCACTAATAAAGTTCTGGCAATCCGCAGGAATTACAGGGAAGACGACCCCCGCAAACTAGCTCGCCAGCACTTCGTACACTATATGTACATCCCTGGGTTTGGTGCTTATGGCTTTGGATTGATTCATATTATCGGTGGCTACGCCACAGCAGGCACCATGCTGATTCGTCAGTTGGTGGATGCAGGATCGCTTTCTAATCTTCCCGGTGGTTTGAAGTCTCGTGGTCTGAGAATTAAAGGTGATGACACACCGATTGCTCCGGGTGAATGGCGAGATGTAGATGTGCCGGGAGGTGCGATTAGGGACAACATCCTACCACTGCCTTATAAAGAACCCAGTCAAGTTCTCCTTGCGCTGTTAAACCAGATCACTGAAGAAGCGCGACGGCTCAGTGGCATGGCTGATATGAAGATCAGCGATATGTCGAGTCAGGCTCCGGTGGGTACGACGCTAGCTCTCTTGGAGCGGCAGTTAAAGACGATGGGTGCTGTGCAGGCTCGCATCCATGCAGCGATGAAAGAAGAGTTCAAGCTGCTCAAAGAAATTATCAGGGAGTACACCTCTCCCGACTATAGCTACGTACCACAGGATGGCACCCCGCAGGTTAAAGCTGAAGACTATGACATCGTAGAAGTTATTCCTGTGTCTGACCCCAACGCCTCGACAATGGCTCAGCGGGTTGTGCAGTATCAGGCTGCGTTGCAGCTAGCACAAGGGGCACCTCAGTTATATGACTTACCCCGCCTGCATAGGCAGATGTTGGATGTGCTGGGTATTCCCAACGCCGACAAACTTGTACCGCTACCTGACGATCAGAAACCCAAAGACCCCGTGTCTGAGAATATGGATGCGCTAAAAGGTACGCCTATGAAGGCATTTATCTATCAGGATCACCAAGCGCATATCACGACGCACATGTCCTTTTTGCAAGACCCAAAGATTGCTCAGATGATTGGGCAAAACCCCATAGGTCAACAGTTGCAAGCAGCAATGATGGCGCACGTTGCCGAGCATCTAGGGTTCCAGTATCGCCAAGAGATTGAGCAGCGTATTGGCTTGCCGTTACCCACACCCGAGCAACAACTCTCTGAACCTGAAGAGTATGCGATGGCACGTTATGTGGCTCAGGCTGCACAGCAGGTCTTACAGATTCATCAGAGTGAAGCAGCGCAACAACAAGCCCAGCAGATTGCGCAAGATCCGCTGGTGCAGCTCCAAGCTCAAGATTTACAGATTAAGGCCGCAGAACAGCAGCGTAAAGCACAGAAAGACGCTATTGATGCCCAGATTGCTGAGAAGCGGTTAAATGTTGAGCAGCAGCGTATTGCTGTGGATGCGCAGAAAGAAGGCATAAAACTTCAAAACCAGAACCAACAAAACCAGCTAAAGATTCAAGCTGATCTGTTTAAAACGCGTATGAAGGGCTCTGGGAGATGACATACGAAAAACAGATGCTGGATCATCTGGTTAAAAAACTCATCGAGCGCGAGGAGTCTATAAAAGACTCCTTGGTGAGTAACAGCGCAAAAGATTTTGCTGAATATAAGCATTTGTGTGGCGTTATCCAAGGTCTGCGCCTAGCAAAGATGGAAGTACAAGACCTTGTGCAACGATATGAGGAATTTGAAAATGACTGAAGCAGCAGATGCTGTTATTGCGGATGTTCAGCAAAGAGCCAAGCAGTTACCGATTGTTAAGGGGTACAAAATCCTTTGCACGTTACCCAATATCGAGAATAAGTTTGATAGTGGGATCGTCAAGGCTGATGTAACTGTGAAGCATGAAGAGCTATTAAGCAACGTGCTGTTTGTAGTCGCACTAGGTGATATGGCGTATGCGGATCAAAACCGTTTCCCCACAGGCGCTTGGTGTAAACCGGGGGACTTTATTGTTACTCGTGCCAACACTGGAACTCGTTTGAAGATTCATGATCGAGAGTTTCGGATTATTAACGATGATTCCGTTGAGGCTGTGGTGGAAGATCCCCGTGGCATTCAGCGTGCGTGAGGTGATGTATGGAAAAAACCGAATTTAAATTTCCCGACGAGCAGGACGCCAAGCAAGAGGCTAAAGATAATCTTGAATTTGAAATCGAGGTAGTTGACGACACCCCCGATCCTGATAAAGGGCGTAAAGCATTACCCGAACCTGTTGGGGAAGTTACCGACGATGAGCTTTCTAAATACGACGAAAGCGTACAAAAGCGTATTAAGAAGTTGTCGCACGGATACCACGATGAACGTCGAGCTAAAGAAGCCGCATTACGCGAGCGCGAAGAGGCACTGAAGTTTGCTCAGCAGATTATTGAAGAGAACAAACGGCTTAAGACCGATTTGAATTCAAATAATACGCTGTTGGTTGGTACAGCTAAGCAGAATGCAGAGTTAGCACTAGATCAGGCGCGGAAGAAGTATAAAGAAGCCTATGAATCTTTTGACGCCGACGCTATTCTTGCAGCACAGGAAGAATTAACTACCGCTAAGCTAAAACTTGAGCGTGTTACTAATTTCAAACCTGCCCCTTTACAAGAACGCGAAAATCCTGTAAACATAGCACCACAAACCGCCCCAGAAACGCCTCGGGCAGACCCAAAAGCACTTGCATGGCAGCAACAAAATCAGTGGTTTGGGAACGATGAGGAAATGACTAGCTTTGCTTTGGGGTTGCATGAGAAGCTAGTTAAGTCTGGAGTTGATCCAACTTCAGATGAATATTACGAGCGAGTAAATTCTCGTATCCGTGAGAAGTTCCCCGAAAATTTCCCTGGGTTAGAGGAGAAATCGAAACGGACGAGCAGTAATGTTGTAGCCCCCGCAAGCAGAAACGTTGCCCCGAAAAAAATCACGTTGACGCAAACGCAGGTTGCACTAGCTAAGAAGTTGAAGATACCTCTTGATTTATATGCCCGGAAAGTGGCGGAAGGAATGACAAATGGCTGAGAATAAATTAGCAGATACCCGTTCAAATCGTGAAGCAACAACCCGTGACAAAGTTGAGCGTCCTCGTAGCTGGGCACCCCCCACGTTACTGCCTGACCCCGCACCTGAGCCTGGGTATAAATATCGTTGGATTCGCGTTTCAATGATGGGCCAATCGGACCCTCGTAATGTTTCAACCAAGCTACGTGAAGGCTGGGAGCCTGTCAGAGCTGAAGATCATCCTGAGATTTCTGGTTATCTCGATAATGATAATGCCCGATTTAAGGACAATATCGTGGTGGGTGGTTTGATGCTGTGTAAAACCCCAACAGAATTCGTTGACCAACGGAATGCTTATTATCAACAGCAGGCCGATGCACAGATGCGTTCTGTAGACAACAACTTCATGCGCGAGAATGATCCACGGATGCCTCTGTTTTCAGAGCGTAAAACCTCGGTTTCATTTGGGCGCGGTAATCAACAATCCAAGGAGTAATTCCAAATGGCTTACCCGACTGTTTCGGCCCCTTATGGGCTAAAGCCGATCAATTTGATCGGTGGTCAGGTCTTTGCCGGTGCTACTCGTCAGCGTCGTATCGCATCCGGTGCTTCTAGCATTGGTTTTGGTGACCCCGTTATTTTCGTTAACGACGGTACCATCGCGGTTTCGACTTCGACAACGGCTGCACCTGCAACAGGCTTTGCTGGCGTCTTTCTAGGCTGTCAGTTTGTTTCGTCTGTAACCGGTCAACCGACCTTCTCGCAAGCATGGATCAGCGGTACTTCGGTAAAGGCAAACACCTTTATCACCGCCTTTGTTTGTGAAGATCCAGATCAGTTGTTCCAAGTCGCCGTAGTTACCGGCACCACAGTTGTTTCGACAACTTCTGGTTTGACTTATAGCAACATCAACAACAATGTGGCTTTGGTGGCTAACACCCTCAATACCACAAGCAACGATTCTCAGCAGGCTATCTTGTTGAGTTCGGCAGACGTGACGGCTTCGTTGCCGATACGTATTGTTGATCTGGTGCCGGATACGGCATTTACCTATAGTGGCACTGTTTACTACCCGGAAGCTATCGTTAAGTTCAACGCACCGAACATTAGCGGTTCTACTTTCCTTGGTGGTCATGCCTACTACAACCCAACCGGACTGTAATAGGGGAACATAAATGGCTATTTCACGCGCACAACTATTGAAAGAGCTGCTCCCCGGCCTGAACGCATTGTTCGGTTTGGAGTATGCGAAGTATGGCGAAGAGCACAAAGAGATTTACGAAACTGAATCTTCCGAGCGCTCGTTTGAAGAGGAAACCAAGCTGTCAGGTTTTAGTGCTGCCCCGGTTAAAAACGAAGGTAGCGCAATTGCTTATGACAACGCGCAGGAAGCTTGGACCGCACGTTATACGCACGAGACCATTGCTTATGGCTTCTCAATCACTGAAGAAGCGATTGAAGATAACCTGTACGACAGCTTGTCGGCTCGTTATACCAAGGCACTTGCACGGTCGATGGCTTATACCAAACAGGTTAAAGCTGCTGCGGTTCTGAACAACGGTTGGGCTTCTACCGTAACTTACGGTGATGGTCAGACTTTGTTCTCCACAGCACATCCGCTGGTTTCCGGTGGCACCAACAGCAACACGACCGCTACGGGCGTGGATCTTAACGAAACCTCGTTGGAAAATGCGGTGATTCAGATCGCTGCGTGGACTGATGAACGTGGGCTTTTGATCGCTGCTAAACCCCGCAAACTTATCGTTCCTCCTGCTTTGATGTTCGTGGCAACCCGCCTGTTGGAAACCGAACTCCGTGTCGGTACTAACGACAACGACATCAACGCCCTGAAGAACAACGGCTCGATCCCCGAGGGTTATACGGTTAACCACTTCTTGACCGATACCAACGCTTGGTTCCTGACGACCGATGTTCCTAACGGCCTGAAGCATTTTGTACGCACACCGTTACAAAATTCAATGGATGGTGACTTTGATACGGGGAACGTTCGCTACAAGGCGAGAGAGCGGTACTCGTTTGGGGTCTCGGATCCGTTAGGTATCTACGGTTCGCAAGGAGCCTAATAAAATCAAGTAGTTATCTTGATTTAGAAAAGCCGCCTTGAGGCGGCTTTTCTTTTTTGTCCGTCCATGATATTATTCTCTGTGTCAAACACAAAGGAGATGAAATGGACACCACAAACCTACCCAAAACCCGCCAGGAAGCCAAAGATACCGGCGCTAAGTATTACTTCACAGGCGAGCCATGCAAGCATGGACATATAGCCCCACGCAAGACAAAGGGTTCTTGTGTTGAATGCCTAAAGGTTGAATGGGAAAAAGCTAACGTAACGAGGGCTGAATACTTCCGCGAATACAACAAGTCAGAAGCGGGGCAGCAAGCCAAGCGTAAGTATTACGAGGCTAATAAGGAAACTGTTATTGCTAAGGCTGCTAATAGATCGACGGAAGAGCGTCGTAGTGCTAGGAATAAACATAAGCGGGCAAACCCTGATTTGTATAAAGAACTAGTCAATATGCGCCGGTATCGATTTAAACAAGCTACACCTAAATGGCTTACACCCGCGCAAAAAATGGAGATTCGCCTTAAGTATCGTTTAGCTATTGAGATGACTAGAGCTACTGGAGTAAAGTACGTCGTAGACCACAAAACACCTCTTATTGGGCAGACTGTAAGTGGGTTACATGTACCGTGGAATTTAGAAGTTATTACCCAAGAAGAAAACCTCCGCAAATCCAATAAGCTTATTGACCCCGCATCAACAACCTGATATAAACAGGCTATCTGGGAAACCAGCTTGCTAAACTGTCCCAGCAGACGATGCACCGATTAGCAAGCGACTTGTGCATAAGGAATTATCATGGCAGTTTCAACAACCCAATCGATTTGGCGTTCGGGCGGTGGCGATCAGACTCGCACCGCTTACTGTGGCACCCCTCTCATGGTTGCCGAGTTTTATATCTCTGGCGCATCTGCAAATAGTGCAGCCGTTCAAGTTTCTTCTACCAACACTGCCCCGGTTATTCTCCCGGCTGGTGCTGTTGTTACCCAGATTAATGCTTTGTGCGCTGCAACAGGTGGCACGACCCCCACGTTTGATATGGGCTGGATTGGCTACTCTGATACGACAGTTTCTGACGACAACGGACTTGTTGCCGCTGCTGTTGCTACCACGGGCAAGCTGGTTATCGATTTCGCTTCTGCTACCGCAGGGGATGATCTGAACACCATTATGTCTGCTACCCAGATGGTCAAAATCACTGGCGGTGGTACGACAGGTGACGCTCCCACGGGCGGTAACATCACGGGTGAAATTTTCTACTACGTCACTGATCCATACCTCGGTCAGCAAAACGTCTAATGAAGGAGCATCGCCATGATGCAAACGGACGTAAAGGCTGTTTCACTAGCAGCTTCTGGGGATATTAGCGCGTACCCAACCCGCATACGCGGGTTGGTTGTTGAACCGGGGGCTTCTGCCGGTAGCGTGGTTGTTAAAGATGGTGGGTCGGGCGGTACGACGGTGTTTACCATCAACACAATTGCTGGCGGAGAAACCTTCAACGTTATTATCCCTGCCGAAGGTGTACGCTGTTTCACTAGCGCGTACGCAACCCTGTCAAATGCAAAAGTGACGGTGTTTTATGGCTAAGTCACCTGCATGGCAGAGGAAAGAAGGTAAATCTGAAAAAGGCGGACTCAACGCCAAAGGCAGAGCTTCTTATAACGCAGCGAATCCGGGGAAACCCGGACTCAAACCTCCCGCTCCAAACCCAAAGACTGAAAAAGACGCTAACCGTCGTAAATCTTTTTGCGCGAGGTCCGCAGGTCAGATGAAGCAGTTTCCAGAAGCGGCTAAAGATCCTAACAGCAGGCTTAGGAAAGCGAGAAAAGCATGGAACTGCTGAACGAAAAATGGCTTCCTATATTAGGGTATGAAGGTCGGTACGAAGTTAGTAGTCATGGACGCATAAGATCTTTGCCTCGGTATCGGCGCGGGAAATCTGGAGCGTTAGTTCCTGTTGCTGGGCGTATTATGGTTTTAAGCGTAAAAAAACCAAAAAATAATGGGCGCACGCTGCCGTATGTTGAAGTAAAGTTACGTGATGGTTCACCTAGGAATGTTGTTTGCAAGTCGTATCTCGTACACCGCCTAGTAGCACAAGCGTTTGTTGGTGAGTTGTTTGAAGGATGTCATGTAAATCATATAGATGGTAACCACACCAATAATTACTTTACAAATCTGCAAATTCTTAGTGCTAAAGAGCACGGCTTGTTACATCCGTGTATTTCTAATCCAGAGCGTAACGCAAATATGCAAAAAGCCGCACAAGCAAAATTGCGAGCTATGCGGAAAGCTGGAGAAATTATTGGGCGGATTAAAGTTAAGGCGGAGCAATGTTAAATGGAAACAGGCGCTCTGGTTTGGAATCTAATCACGTCGTTTTTAGTGGGTTTGGTGATGTTCATGCTGAAACAATCCTCAGATGAACAGAAGCGGATTCAAATTCTGCTAAACCGTACCCGTGAAGAAATTGCCCGTGATCACATTACTCGTGCGGAAGTTCGTGCGGATCTTGAAAAGATCATGGAGCGGTTTGATTCAGGTTTTGAAAGACTTGAAGCTAAGATTGATGCGCTTGCTAAGGGGAAACAGTAATGCCAGCAGTTAGCGCAAAGCAAGAGAAGTTCATGCAAGCGGTGGCTCACAACCCGAAGTTTGCTAAAAAAGTAGGTGTCTCTCAATCCGTTGGAAAGGAATTTACGATGAAAAAGATGGCTAAAGGTGGTGGCGTAGCCCCCACAAAAATGGGTGCAGTGAAGACCGCAGCTCCTAGTCGTGATGGCGTTGCTGTCAAGGGTAAAACCAAAGGTACGCAGATCAAGATGGCTGGTGGCGGTAAGGTTAAGAAGATGGCCTACGGCGGTAAGGCTTGCTGAGATGATGGCGTCTCGCGGTATGGGGGCTATAGCCCCCTCCAAAATGCCTACTGCCAAGCGTAAAGCGAGGCGGGATAACACTGACTTTGATCAGTATGCCGAAGGTGGCAAGGTGAATGCTGCTGGTAACTACACCAAGCCGGGGCTACGCAAGAAGATTGTGTCTCAGGTTAAAGCCGCAGCCACACATGGCACAGGTGCAGGGCAATGGTCCGCGAGGAAAAGTCAGTTAGTTGCAAAAAAATATAAAGCCGCCGGTGGTGGGTATAGAGATTAAAAATGCCATACGCCACAAACGAAAAACGTCGTGCCGCAGAAGCAAAGAAACGCGAAGCGCGGTTGATAGCTCAGGGTAATGCAAAGCTATGTACAAAGTGCTTTACCATGAAGCCAGTTGAGTTGTTTAGAAGTCGCGGAGGAGCAAATGCGCATCTTTTGAAAAGTGTGTGCAACAAATGCTTGTACGAGGCTCATCGAAATTGGGCGGCAAAAAATTTAGATCGTGTTCAAGAGTATCGAAACAAAGACAGTTGGACACTTGCAAAACGCTGTGCGCGTCGCGGCATAACGCCAGAACAATTAATTGATCGTTATGAACGCCAAGAAGAGTGTTGTGCAATTTGTAAAACAGAAATTGAACTGATCGATAGTGCCATAGACCATAACCATGAAACAGGTGAGTTCAGGGGTGTTTTGTGTAAGCAATGCAATAGGGCACTTGGGATGTTTAAAGATAGTGTATCCACGCTTAAAAACGCCGTAGAATACTTGGAAGCTTTCGGGAGTTATGGTGATGGCTCTTAAAGCGCCGCAGCAGAGTTTGAAGGATTGGGGGGATCAGAAATGGCGGACAAAAAGTGGTAAACCGTCTAGCAAAACTGGCGAACGATACCTCCCGGAGGCGGCAATTAAGTCTCTTACACCTTCAGAATACGCTGCAACGACAAAGGCAAAACGAGCTGGAAAAAGCGCAGGTAAGCAGTTTGTTAAACAACCGGCAAAAATTGCCGCTAAGACTGCGAGATTTAGATGACCACTAGCGGTTCAACCGACTTTAATCTTGAGTTTACGGATATAGCCGAAGAAGCCTTTGAGAGGGCTGGTCGGGAGATGCGCTCGGGTTACGACTTGCGTACTGCACGTCGTTCGATGAACCTGCTAACCATTGAGTGGGCAAATCGTGGCATCAATATGTGGACGATTGAGCAGGGCACGAAGAATTTGGTACAGGGCACTGCGACGTACGATTTACCGAACGACACCATTGACTTGCTTGAGCACGTTATAAGAACGGGAGCTGGCAATGCCTCTACGCAAGCTGACCTCACACTTACCCGGATTAGTGTATCCACCTACGCCACAATCCCAAACAAACTTTCTCAAGCACGACCGATACAGATTTACATCAGCAGGAACTCTGGAGCGACCTACCCCGCCACCAGCAGCTATTCTCCATCTGCAACAGCCTACCCCCAATTCACAGTTTGGCCCGTACCTGACCAAGGTACCGAAGCCGCGCCCTATTATCAAGTAGTCTACTGGCGGATGCGCCGCGTTCAGAACGCTGGCGATGGGATTCAAACTCAAGATATGCCGTTTAGATTCCTGCCTTGTATTACAGCAGGGTTGGCGTATTACATCGCGCAGAAGATTCCTGAAGGGTTAGAGCGGCTTCAAATGCTTAAAGCTGCTTACGAAGAGCAGTGGAACTTCGCTGCTGGTGAGGATCGTGAAAAGGCAGCAGTTCGGTTTGTGCCTCGTAGGATGTATCTGGGTAACACCGGGAGCTTCTAATGCCCAATCAGTTTGCAGCGGGTAAATATGCCATCGCGCAGTGCGATAGGTGTAACTTTCGCTTTAAACTGAAACAACTTAAATCGCTTGTTATTAAGACTAAGAACGTTAATATTCTTGTCTGCCCTGAGTGCTGGGAACCCGACCAACCGCAGCTCCAGCTTGGTATGTATCCGGTTTATGACCCGCAAGCTATACGTAACCCCAGAGTTGATTCCAACTCGTATTATCAATCGGGTGTTAATGGGTTAAGAATTGAACCTGTCAATAATGATTCAAGCCAAGATGAGAATGGGGTTCCATTAGGTGGCAGTCGAGTTATACAATGGGGCTGGTATCCTGTTGGTGGGGCGCGGTGGTTCGATACAGGACTTACGCCAAATGATTTGATTGGAGTTGGGGCTGTTAATTCAGTCACCGTTTCTTAGGAGTCCATAATGGATAAGAAAGATTTAGCGCAAGACAAAAAGATGATTGCCGGTGCTGTGCACAAGCATGAGAAAGCCAAGCATAAAGGTGCCCCACTGACTAAGCTCAAGAAGGGTGGTCCGACGGGTATGGATATGCGGAAGATGGGTCGGAATATGGCTCGTGCCCGTAATCAGGGGATGCGGTAATGGCTAGCTACAGCATGAAAAAAGGCGGTAAAGAAGTTGGCCCTGCGTCAACTTATGCCGAACCCCACACGATGAAGGGTAAAAAGACCAAGGTTGAAGCTAACCCTGGTTCTGGCCCTGATCATAGTGCAGTTGATACCGTTGATATGACGATTGGCAACAAAACCAAACGAGTCAACAACGAGGTAAAAACTTCGGGTATTAAGATGCGCGGTGCGGGTGCTGCCACTAAAGGTGTTATGAGTCGGGGTCCGATGGCGTGAATTACGCTGAATTAAAAACTGCGATCCGAGGGTACGTCGAAAACGACTTCCCGACGATAAATATGACAGACTCCGGCACGGTCTGGAGTTCTGACGATCAGCTTGCTACGTTTGTTCAGCAGGCTGAGCAGCGCATTTTTAATTCAGTACAATTCCCATCCATACGTAAAAACGTTACTGGTAGTACGTCAGCTAATAACCCATACCTGACATGCCCTGATGATTTTCTTGCGCCTTATAGTATGGCGGTTATTGATGCAACTGGGCGGTATCACTACCTGCTTAATAAAGACGTTAACTTTATTCGTGAAGCCTACCCCATACCCACAGGGTCAGGAAACACAGGACGCCCACGGCATTACGCTATTTTTGGTCCCTATGTCGTTAGTCAGACAATTACAAACGAATTAAGTTTTATTCTCGGGCCAACACCCGATGCAAGCTACAACGTTGAGCTTCACTATTACTACTACCCAGAATCTATTGTGACGGCGGGTACGACGTGGCTTAGTGAAAACTTTGATACGGTGCTGCTGTACGGTGCGCTTCGTGAGGGGTATTTCTTCATTAAAGCTGAAGAACCTATGATGGCTGCTGTGCAGTCAAAGTACGATGAAGCTATGACACTTGCTAAACGTCTTGGTGATGGTATGGATCGTCAGGACGCCTACAGGTCTGGGCAAGTTCGGTATCCGGTGAGATAGTATGGCAATCGTTCAGACTATGTGCACAAGTTTTAAGGCAGAAGTAGCCCAAGGACTGCACAACTTTACAAGGAGTACGGGGAATGTTTTCAAGCTCGCCTTGTACGTCGCAACTGCCAATCTCGGAGCGGATACCACTGTCTATACGACATCAAACGAGGCGAGTGGAACCAATTACACCGCTGGTGGCATTGCACTTACAAACATCACACCACTTGCAGCGAGTAACACAGGGTATTGGTCGTTTGACGACGCAACCTTTTCAAACGTTACTCTTACGTGCGCTGGGGCATTGATTTACAATTCAACGAATGGTAATCGTGCAGTTTGTGTTTTAAACTTTGGGCAGACAATAACCAAGACTGCCTCTAACCTTGTAGTTACTTTTCCGCCGATGGGCGCAACCGACTCTGTATTAAGGATTTCATGATGGAACAAGCTAAAGCTAATGATGTCACTGCAAGCGGGTTAATTGCTCGTCCTGCTTCGTCGGAAGGTGCCCGTGCTATGGGTAAATTCACGTTTGAGTGCTATGACAAAGATGGCAAACTCAAGTGGACGGCTGAATCCAAGAACCTCGTTGTTAACGTTGGGCTTCAGTATATGGCTGGCACGGCACTTGATGGTGCTACCGCAAGAATCACGTCTTGGTATATTGGGCTTTATGGCGCAGGTGCTTCTAACACCCCGGCAGCTTCAGATACGCTGGCTTCACATGCGGGCTGGACTGAGATTACACCGTATTCAGGTAATCGCCCTGCTGCTACGTTTGCTGCTGCAACCACAGCTAATCCCTCGGTTGTTACGAACTCAGCAAGTAAGGCTTCATACAGCATCACAAGTTCTGCTACGGTTGGTGGTGCGTTCTTGGCAAGTGCTGCTTCGGGTACATCGGGGACTTTGTTCTCGGCTTCTGACTTTACTGGCGGCGACCGCTCGGTTGTTAACGGTGACACCTTGCAAGTAACCTACACCTTCAGCTTGTCAGCATGATATGGCCCTTGTCCTTGCGGATCGTGTACAGGAAACGACGACAACTACAGGCACCGGCACAGTAACACTTGCTGGTGCGGTATCGGGGTTCCAATCGTTCTCCGTTGTTGGTAACGGGAACACTACCTTTTACACGATTGTCGATTCAACCGCTGGTACTTGGGAGGTTGGCCTAGGTACTTACACATCGAGCGGGACAACGCTGGCACGGACCACGGTCCTTGCTTCAAGCAACTCAGGCAGCTTAGTTAATTTTGGTGCTGGCACCAAGCAAGTCTTTGTTACTTACCCTGCTTCGCAATACGGTAACGTTGTAGGTCCGGCTTCGGCGTCGGATTCCCGAATTGCTCTCTATGACGGCACAACGGGTCGGCTGCTAAAAAACTTTACGACAGGTGTTGCGTATCTATCGTCGGGTTCTGAAGCTTACGTTACAGCGATTGGGCAAATAACTGCCAAGTATTCATTCACGCTTGATAGCGCTGATACAACAGGATGGACACTAAATTCTGCAACCGCTGGCAATAGTGTTACGTTTAAGCCACCGTCATCGGGTGGAAACAACACATTTGTTTGGGCTAATGGATATGGATCTAATGGTCAATTTTTGAAAACAGATGGCGCGGGAAATCTTTCCTGGGCTACAGCATCAGGTGGCGGTGGCTTTAGCCCAGTGACAGCAGCAATGATTTTTGGATAGGAACAAACATGGTAGCTCCAAACCTACTCTCACCGACAACCATAAACGGCAAGACCGTAACGGTTAACCTTACAACTACTAGCGCAACTTCTGTGCTTAGCAATGCCGCAAGTTCCG
>TARA_R110000868_G_scaffold29889_27_pt1 | contig 18375 bp, 21 predicted proteins | sample TARA_R110000868 | Tara Oceans TARA_R110000868 (sample SAMEA4397489) | marine metagenome | biome: Polar Biome; feature: [SRF] surface water layer (ENVO:00010504); material: water (ENVO:00002006), including particulate matter (ENVO:01000060) such as... | depth 5 m | reverse complement strand
CGCAGGTCGCGATAGGCGGCGACCCGGGCGTCGCGGTGGCCTTCCCAGACGGACGGGTCCGGCGTCGGCCAGTATTCGACCTCGGACGCCGTAATCCGCGTCAGCTCGATCGCCTTGTGCTGCGCTTCGGGCGACAGGGTCACGATGATCTCGAAGGACGTATCCATCAGGTCGTCCAGCTTTTTCGATTTGTGGCGCGACATGTCGACCCCGATTTCGTCCATCACGGCGATCGCCATCGGATCGAGATCGCCGTCGCGGACGCCGACGGAATCGACGTAGACGCCGGTGCCGAAGCGGTGCTTGGTCAGGGCTTCGGCCATGGGCGAGCGCAATGCGTTTTCGCTGCACACGAACAGGATACTGGACGGCAGGGATGTCATGTCGGTCAGCTCCGGACGTGCAGGACGCAGATGAGCGTGAACAGGCGCCGCGCCGTGCTGTCGTCGACGTCGACGAATTCGGCAAGCTTGGTCTTCAGCAGATCCGCGCCCTCGTCGTGCAGGCCGCGGCGGCCCATGTCGATGGCCTCGATCTTGGACGGGCTGGATGACTTGATCGCGTCGTAATAGCTCTCGCACACGGTGAAGTAATCGCGGATGATTTTGCGGAACGTCGACAGGGCCAGCGGAATATCGGCGACATGCATGCCGTTATCGCCGGCGATCTCGAATATCAGGCGGTTTTCCTGGCGCAGCAGGCGCAGCGCATAGGGGCCCTGGTCGACGCCGACCATCGCAAAGCTGTTGTCTTCGAGCAGGTCGTAAATCGCGACGCGGCGCTCGTGCTCTACTTCCGGATTGCGGGCAACGAAATTGCGGTCGTCGAGCCTGACATCGAAAAGACGGTTCCGTTCATCGTCCGGCATGATCCCCGCCCGCCCCGGCGCTCAGCCGTCGCCCAGCCGGACCGACAGCGACAACGCATGCGCGTCGAGCCCTTCGGCCCGGGCGAGGGTCACGGCGGCCGGGCCGATCTTCGCCATCGACGCCGCATCGCAGGACACAAGGGTCGTCCGCTTCATGAAGTCCGTCACCCCGAGCCCGGACGAGAACCGGGCGCTCTGCGCCGTCGGCAGCACGTGGTTCGGCCCGGCGACGTAATCTCCGATCGCTTCCGGCGTGTGCCGGCCGAGGAAGATCGCCCCCGCATGAGTGACCCGGTCGGCCAGGTCTTCCGGCGCGGCGACCGCCAGTTCGAGATGCTCCGGCGCGATCCGGTCGATCAGCGGCACCGCGTCCGCAAGGTCCCGCACCAGGACGATCGCGCCGTGGTTTTCCCAGCTCTGGCGCGCGATATCGCCGCGTTTCAGGCCGCCCAGAATGCGTTCCGCGGCATCGGCGACGGCGTCCGCAAGCGCCCCGCTATCGGTGATCAGGACGGATTGCGACGACACGTCGTGCTCGGCCTGAGACAGCAGGTCGGCGGCGATCCAGTCGGGATCGTTGTCGGCATCGGCGACCACCAGGATTTCCGACGGCCCGGCGATCATGTCGATCCCGACCGCGCCGAAGACCTGGCGCTTCGCCTCCGCCACGTAGGCGTTGCCGGGGCCGGTGATCTTGTCGACCGGCCGGATGGTATCGGTCCCGTAGGCGAGTGCGGCCACGGCCTGCGCCCCGCCGATGCGGTATATTTCGCCGACGCCGGCAAGATCGGCCGCCGCCAGCACCAGCGGGTTCACGACGCCGTCGGGGGTCGGCACCGCCATCACGATCCGCCCGACCCCGGCGACCGTCGCCGGGATCGCGTTCATCAGGACCGAACTCGGATAGGCCGCCGTGCCGCCGGGCACGTAAATGCCGGCCGCCGATACCGCCGTCCAGCGCGCGCCGAGGCGCACGCCTTCGTCGTCGGTAAACGAGAAACCTTCGGGAAGCTGGCGTTCGTGAAACGCCCGGATGCGCGCGGCGGCGAATTCGAGGGCCCGGATGTCTTCCGCAGCACAGGCGTCGCGCGCCGCGGCGATCAGGTCGGGATCGATCCGGAGACCGCCGGAAACGTCCAGCCGGTCGAATTTCTGCGTGTATTCCACCACGGCCGCATCGCCGCGCCCGCGCACGTCGGCGATGATCGCCGCGACGACAGCGGTGACATCCGCGGCCGCCTCGCGCTCCTTCGCCATATAGGCGGCAAACGCTTCGCCGAACCCGGCATCGGCGGCGGTCAGCCTAAGCGGCATCGACAACCTCCCGGAAGCGGTCGATCCAGGCGTGGATTTCGGCGGAGCGGGTTTTCAGCGCCGAGCGGTTCACCACCAGCCGCGACGTCACCTCGGCGATTTCCTCGATTTCCACCAGCCCGTTGGCCTTCAGGGTCGATCCGGTGGAGACCAGGTCGACAATGCGCCGGCACAGGCCGAGCGCCGGCGCGATCTCCATCGCCCCGTTCAGCTTCACGCATTCCGCCTGCACGCCCCGGCCGGCAAAATGACGGCGGGTAATGTCGGGATACTTGGTCGCGACGCGCACGTGGCTCCAGCGCTTCGGATTGTCCTTTTCGCGCAGGTCTTCCTTCTCGGCCACGACCATGCGGCAATAGCCGATCCCGAGATCGAGCGGCGCATAGACCTCCGGATAGTCGAATTCCATCAGCACGTCGCGCCCCGCCACCCCCATCTGGGCGGCGCCGAACGCCACGAAGGTCGCGATATCGAAGGACCGCACCCGCAGGATCGACAGGTTGGGAATATTCGTTTCGAATTCGAGCTTGCGTTCGTGCTTGTCGGAAAACGACGCCTCGGGCTCGATACCGACACGCGCCAGCACCGGCAGCAGTTCTTCCAGAATGCGGCCCTTCGGCACGGCAAGGCGCAGGGCATCGTTCGCGGTCGTCATCGAATTCTCCTGTAACGGCACCGTCTGACGACGCCATACTTCGGTCTAACCCATATCCCGGGTCTAACTAGGTCTTTATACGGTGGCAGCCAACATACGGTGGCAGCCAACCCGCCGGCGGGCTCAGGTCTCCTCCCCGTCGCCCAGGTCGTGCTCCGGCCGCCACCGGGTCGGCCACGGCTCTCCGAAATCCTCGGCATGGCACAATATCCGCTCGACCTCGAGCCGGACCGTCGCCCCGCCTGCAAAAACGAGGTCTACATACGCGTTCGTGGCCTCGAGGGCCAGCAAATCGAACACCTGGCCGCGCTGCGCGTGGTCGAAATTGCGGCGGCGGACGCCCGTCACCCGGTCGAAGGTCACGCCGCAGCGCACCCGCTCGTAGATCCGCCCCGCCACCTTCTCCGCCGGCGCGTCTTCCCAGCGGAACCGGTTGGCGACCAGCGCGAAGCGGCTCTCGGCGGCGAGGTAGACCATTTCGGAGATCGGAATCACGGCATCCTGCAACAGCGCCGACAAGACCGCGATATCCTCGGGATCGGTCGCCGCCAGTTTCAGGTCGCCGCCGGATACGGCGCCGGACGAACTATCGGACATGACGCATGCGCCCCCTATGTTTCCTGTACCCGTTCGATCGCCGCGCCGCAGGCGGCAAGCTTCTGCTCAAGCCGCTCGTAGCCGCGATCCAGATGATAGACCCGGCGGATGACGGTTTCGCCCTGCGCCGCGAGGGCCGCGAGCACAAGCGACGACGACGCCCGCAGGTCGGTCGCCATGACCTCGGCGCCGGTCAGGTGATCGACCCCCCGGACCATGGCGGACGAGCCGTGCACGTTCACGTTGGCGCCCATCCGGGCCAGTTCGGGCACATGCATGAACCGGTTTTCGAAAATCGTCTCGGTAATCATCGCCGCGCCGTCCGCGACCGACATCAGCGCCATCATCTGGGCCTGCAGGTCGGTCGGGAAACCGGGAAACGGCTCGGTCATCACGTCGATACCGTGCAGCCCGCCGCTGCCGAGGCGGACCCGGGTGCCGCCGGGCGTTTCCTCGATCTCGAGCCCGGCTTCGCGCAGCATCTTGAAGGCGGAATCCAGCAGGCCGGGGCCGACCCCTTTGAGCTCCAGGTCGCCGCCGGTGATCGCCGCCGCCATCGCATAGGTGCCGGCCTCGATCCGGTCGCAGACCACGGCGTGTTCGGCCGCGTGCAGCGCATCGACGCCCTGTATGGTCAGCGTGTCCGAGCCGATCCCGTCGATCGTCGCGCCCATCGCCACCAGGCAGCGCGCCAGATCGCTGACCTCGGGCTCGCGCGCGGCATTCGCCAGCACGGTCTCGCCCTTCGCCAGGCAGGCCGCCATCATCAGGTTTTCGGTGGCGCCGACCGACACGAAGGGAAAAATGAACCTGTCGCCGATCAGGCCCTTCGGCGCGCGGGCGGTCATGTAGCCGCCGTCCAGTTCGATCTCGGCGCCGAGCTGTTCCAGCCCCTGGATATGCAAATCCACCGGCCGCGTGCCGATCGCGCAGCCGCCCGGCAGGGACACCTTCGCTTCGCCGAACCGCGCGACCAGCGGCCCCAGCACCAGCACCGACGCCCGCATCCGGCGCACCAGGTCGTAGGGCGCGACCGTGCTGGCGATCTCGGCGGCATTGAAGGTCATGGTCGTTCCGAAGTCGCCGGACGCGCCCTCTTCGATCGCGACCCCGTGCTGTTCCAGCAGTTTCGACATGGTCGAAATATCGGCAAGCCGCGGCAGGTTGGTGAGGATCAGCGCCTCGCCGCTGAGCAGGCTGGCCGCCATCAGCGGCAGGGCCGCGTTCTTGGCGCCGCTGATGTGGATTTCCCCGGCAAGCCGGTGTCCTCCCTGAATGACAATCTGGTCCATGCCGTAAAATGCCGACGCGCCCCTTGCCGGTTCCCGGTGCCGACCGGCGGCAGGGCGCGAATGTCCTTAATTATGAAGCGGTTATCCGCGATATATCTGACCGGAAGATATATATCGCCGCAGACCGCCGTTTACCAGTGCTGTTGCGCCCGCCGCTGCCGGTTTCCCGCCGGACATTGCCGGACATTGGCCGGAGAAGGCCACACACCCGCGGGCGGTCAGGCGTCTTCCGGCCCGTCCCCGGGCGGCGGCGTCGTTCCGGGGGCATCGTCGCGGCGCGCGCGGGTCTGCTGTTTGCGCCGGCGCAGGTTTTCGCGAAGCGCCTCGGCCTGACGGGCAAGACGCTCGGTCTCGCTCGCAGACGGCTCTCTCGACGGTTTTCCGGACTGGTTCCGGGGCTGGTTCCGGGGCGATTTTCGGGGCGGGTTTTCGGGAGGATTGGTCATATCGCCTTTATATCGCGAAACGGTCATCGGCGCAGTTGACATTTTCGTCGCCGGTGGCATTGTGCGCCGCGCCTTAACGGGCCGCCGTAGCTCAGTGGTAGAGCGCACCATTGGTAATGGTGAGGTCGAGAGTTCGATTCTCTCTGGCGGCACCATTTTTTCCCCGGAATTCAGCCGTTTTTCGACACACCACAGTCGGGTCTTTCCCCCGACTTTTTGCAAACAATTGCAGAACATTGCACCTGAAGTCGGGGGAAAAGTCGGGGGAAAATTCCGCATCCGTTCTCTTCCGGAATCTGGCTCCGGCCGCTGCAGACAAAAAAAAGACGCGCCGGCGGACCGGGCGCGTCCCAGGGACCAACGCTAAAGACTGCTGGCCAAGCATTACCTGGTTACGAATCCTCTTCCACCACGGTGGCCGCCGCTACGTCTGACGGGGGTTTTCTGTCCTTTTGCTTACCATCGTTCACCGCGACGACGGCCGCAATACGAGCGGCTCTTTCGTGCCGCTGGACATACCATTCGCTCAATAGCAACTCGATCAGATTGGTGAGGGTCTGTGCTTCGTTCGGGTCTACCTCGACGATGAGGTCGACGTCGCCCTCCATGTGCGCACCAATGTTTCCCATAGCCCGAACCGCATCAATCGCGTCAACCGTGTCAGCCATAACGCCATCCGGCGGGGGCTCCGCCCCGTCAACACGATCGACCCGCCGTCTCAGCTCCTTGATTGCAGCGCTCAGGTTATCTTTCCTGATGCCGCAAAAATCCCGGATCATCCCCTGGAGGCACCGCCGCGATAACGTTGCCGAAGCGAGGGGGCTTAACTCCAGGATTCTGCAGGCTTGGTAGTAGTTCTCCCTGATCTGCTTCGGGATATAGTCCGGCTGGGGAATTCCTGCTGGCTCCGGGATAAGGCGCCAACTATGCAACTGTTGGAGCACCACTCTACCTTTTTGATGCGAATAAAGGGACTTATGGATATTCACGACAAAGGTAAGTCGTTTACATGACGGACTCGCACAAGTGACGAATGCAACACGAATGTAACGATCTCCTTCTCTAGTGTGCGGAAGATAAAAATGATGCTCTATCTCATTGTAATTGTCTGAATTGACGACCTGACTGCGCCCGCAATGCGGGCATTCCCAATTTGTATTTTCCATAGATGCCACCGCCTCTCAGGTCGAAATGTTATGCACGTTCCAATCAACACATTAATAAGGCGCTCCAACCTTGGGTAGGGCAGTAAACAAAAAAAACGTGCCGGCCAGCCGGGCGCGTCCAGGTTGGGGATATCTTCAGGGTAACAATCAGCCAGAGAACAGCCCGCCCGCCGGCAGCCCGTCGATCGGGCCGTTTGAAATCAGGAGCTCGGCCGCCGGCGTTCCCTGCTCTTTCGAAATCGAATAGTTCAGCTCCACAGGCTGCAGCGTCGCCCAGGCGAACAGCGTGCGGATCTCCGGCACATCGTTGATCGAGAGCAGGAACCGGCCTGAGATGGACTCGAGTCGGCCGGCAAGATCGGTGAAATTCGCGCGCGCGAACATGCCGGCGCCGTAATCGCGCTCCGACCCGTAATAGGGCGGGTCCAGGTAAAACAGGGTGTCCGCCCCGTCGTACCGCTCGATCGCCCGGTCGTAGGGCAGGCATTCGATCACGACGCCGGCAAGGCGGTTATGCAGCGCCTCCAGGCGCGGCACGATCTGCGTCACGTCGAACCGGCTCCCCTGCCCGACGGACACTGCGAAATTCCGGCCGGAAACCTTGCCGCCGAACGACGTCCGCTGCAGATAGAGAAACCGCGCAGCCCGTTCCAGGTCGGTCAGCGTCTCCGCCGGAGTCTCCGACAGGCGCTCGAATTCCGCGCGCGTCGTCAGCTGCCAGCGCATCATCTCCACGAACGGCACGTAATGCCGCTGCAGTATCCGGAACAGGTTCGATACATCCCGGCTCAAATCGTTCAGCACTTCGGCCCTCGGCCGCCGGTCGCGGCGAAAGAACACGCCGCCCATACCGGTAAAGGGCTCGACATAGGTATCGTGCGGGATGCCGTTGACGATTTCGACGATTCTGCCGGCGAGCAGTTTTTTGCCGCCGATATACGGCGCCGCCGGTTTAACCGGTTCGATGGACTCCATGTGAGATTCGACCCATGATTTCACCCGCCGGCCGGACCGGTGGCGGGATGGCCGCAGGGCGGCCGATTGCGGTCATGTGGGGGTCAGATCCCACGGTTCAGGGCGTTGGCGCGCCCTGCCCCCGCCGGTTCGGGCGGGTCGCAGTTTCTGTCAATCGATAGAGAGGATATCTAATGACCGATAAAATTACGAAGCTTCACGCCTCGAAACGCGGCGTTGCAGTCCTTGCAACCTGCATCGTCCAGACGCTCAATGAGACCGATGAAACTTTTCAGGCACGATTTCTGGAACGCTTGGAACGCGCCCACAATGAACTTCGAGACGGTCACGTCGATTGGGATGGCGACATGCTTGAGGAGATCGCGTTGCTAAACTGGACACGCGAGCTAATCACCGGTTTTTCCCTCGGAAAAGGGCAGGAAAAACCCTTCCTGGCCGATTAACAAGCGAACGGCGTTCGCCGGAATTGGAACGGTGAAACGATGGGCGAAGCGGAAGCGACACTATTATCGCTGGTGATCACCGGCTTCTGTATTTGGTGGTTCTGGTCGTTTTACTGGGGGCGCATTATGTTCTGTGCGATCCTTTTGGCGTTGTATGGCTCCGCGGCCGTGCTGGCCCCCGCTTATTTCGCATTCCAAAGGTTCATGGAGGGAAATACCTGGGGAGGCCTGCTAACAATCCTTGTAGGATTTTTCCTTGCGCTCGGTTTTTGCCTGCCGGCAAAAGCCGCCCTGTTCTGGGTGATATATCAGCACCGCACCGATGGATTTTTTCGCCGTTGGAACGAAAGATCGTATTGAATCAACCACAAACCGCCCCGGCGGTCGCCAGGGCGGTTCTATGGCCGTCAGCCCGCGTTGATCTGCGCGAGCAGGTCGTCGGTCTCCGCGTCAAGCGCGGCCCATTCCTCCGGCGTCGGTTCGCGGCCTTCGGTGACCATCTTTTTCACCTTCGCGGAGGTTGCCGCGTAGCGCGCGCGGATCTCCGGCGCCAGCTGCAACCCGGCCGCCAGGAGGTCGACCATCCGGAGGATCATTAAGGCTGTTTGAGGGTTCATTCAGGATCTCCTTGGTGACGAGATACGTGATCAGCTGGCGCACCAGACCCGCTGCCACGGCGACGGAGGATCCGCCGGCGGAAGTCGTCAGCGCCGGCCGCGCCGCCGCGATCGCATTCGCGGCCGTGTTGACCAGCCCCTTGATCCGCTCTTTGACGTCCGGATCCGCGCAGGCGGCCGCCACGGCAGGCCGGCAGTCCGGCAGCGCCACATAGGCGCCGGCCGCCTGCAGCACCGTGTTGAACTGCGCCTGGACCGCATAGAGCCGCTGCCCCGGCGTCTCGGCGTCGCGCACCGTGCAGGCCGCAATCGAAAGCGCGGCCACGGCCAGGGCGGCGAGCCCCGCCAGGCGTCTCACGCGTCACCTGCCGCGTTGGGAACCAGCCAGACCAGCAGCGTCGTCAGCACCGCGACGCCGCCGGCGATCGCTTCCGCATCGATGTCCGCCACCGATGCAACGATGGTCCCGATCGCGCCTGCGATCGCGGCCGCCGTGGCCTTGTTGAACTTCTTCATGGATGACCTCCTTTCGGGTCGGTGAATCGCCGGCGTCATGCCGGCGAAGGACAAAATTTCCGATTTCAAGCAAGGAATGTTTCCGGTTCCGGACTATTTTGTTCAGTGAACAAATCGACCGTTGACGAAGAGTCCGACGGCTCCCACATTCTTTTTCCGGCTATTGAAGGAGGCAGGCGCACACGGATTTCCGAATTCTCTTCATGGAAAGGACCGTTGACGATGCCTCAAAGATTCAAGCGAAATACCCTCGCCCTGGTCGCGCTCGCCATAGCGATCGCCGATCTCGCGATTGGCTTCCTCGATTTTCTGCCCCGCCTGCTCAGCTAAAGCCCGGCCGTGTAGATATATCCGACCAGCCCCAGGCACAGGCTGACCAGCCCGACGATCAGCGCGAGTGCAATCTTCCAGGCACGGCCGCGCATCGCGTCGATCGCCTGCCAGACCTCGTTAATTGCCTTGGTGAGTGCTTCGTATTGCCGGGCGCATGTTTCTTCGTGCCGTCCGGTGCGCTTGTCGGCTTCTTCCGCCGCGATGATCCGCGCACGGTCTTCGCCGATCGATGAATCGTTCGCCATGCTGAAGGCCTCTGCGTCAGGTTTGAAAATACCGGGCCGCCGCCGGCGCGCCAGTCACGCCGCCAGCTTCTGCAGCGTCGCGTTGGGAAGCCGGGCCGGGTAGAACAGCGCCCGCTCGATCCAGCCGTTCAGGCCGAAATCCGACGATTCGTGATTGCCGAACCACTGGCCGTCGACGCCGGAAAAATCCGGCGCCGTCGCCGCGGTCGCCGTCAGGGCGTCCGTAGCCCCCCGCGTGATATTGTTGAAATACGCGTATTGATCGTTATCCGCCCAGGCGATGGCCAGTGCGAAACGCGTATCGGCGGCGTCGATATCGACACCGGACGAAAACGACGCCCCTATATGATTTGTAGACGCCCCGCGTACCCGCGCCGCCACCCCGCCGGCGGTCGAAAACTCGACATATATTTCCTCGGTGCCGGCGCCCGCGCGCATGGTAAACGCGCGCCGCGTGTCCACGCCCAGGATATCCCGCACACGCCCGGTCAGGATCACCGACCCGGCCGCCGCCGGGAAATCGTAGGAATCGGCGATCGCCTCGCGGCCGCGGGATGCTGCCGTCGCCTCCGTCGTTACCGGGCTTGTTGCCGCCGGCCCGTCCTCTCGCTGCGCTTCCCATAGGAAATTACCCGAAACCCCGTCGCCTGCGAACAGTTGCACGCCATCCGACGGCACAAGCATTATTGCGGTACCATCGGTGCCCGTGGCCGGCGTGTAGGTAATCGTAACCGAACAGCGATACCACCCGTTGCCGCGCGGCCGGATCGACGCGGAATCGACATTCGCCTCGATCGTACCAACCGTTCCGGCCTGTATGTTGAACCATACGCCCGTGCTCGACATGTTTGACGAGCCAGGCCGCACGCTAATATACGAATAGTCCGAATATTTCGCATCGACGGCAAGCGTATAGGTGTTTCCCTGTACGTAAGTCAGATTCGCGGCCGGCCGGATCGTATGATTGCTGTCAGATACAAGCGCAATAAGTCTGTCGCCCGTCGCCGTGCCGTCCGGCGCCGTCGCGGTATTCTCGGAAATGTCGGTTTGAAAATTGTGCCAGACCGCATTTTCGAATTCCCGCGAGCGCAGGATGGAATTGGTCGCCCCCCGTTCCACAAGCCCGCCCAGGGCGGCACCCGTCAGCGGATCGTGATCGAGCCGCCCGGTATCCGGCGACGCCGCTTGCTGCACGCCGTTCGCGTCGAAATACGGGTCCGTCGTCGACCGCGTCACGGTCAGCCGGCTGTCGAAAACGGTGTTGCCGCCGACAAAGTCGTATGCCCGGCCGGGCAGCCCGTATACCGGATTGATCAGGGCGGGAAGCGCGTTCGCGTACATGGTCTAGGCCACGGCGCCCAGGACAAGCCATTCGTCCGTATCGCGCTTGTACAGCGTCACCGCGGCATATTGCGCCGATATATCCAGAAGCGAGCCGACCGACAGCAGCGTCACGCCGGATCCCGGCGCAATGGTCGTCGCCCCCGCACCCATCTGCACGACGACGATCGTCGCGCCGATTTCGAACGCCACGTCGGCATTCGGCGGCACCGTGAACGTGTTCGCCGACGCATTGTTCATCTCGACCACCGCGCCGTCGTCGCCGATCACGGCGGTATAGGACGTCCCGGTCTGCGAATTGATCGACGTCACCCGCACCGCGCCGCCGACGGTCCGGTCGAGGATCGTCAGCGCCCGCGTGACAAGCTGGACCGTGTGAATATCCCCCGCTGCCAGCAACGGCAGCGCCAGCAATGCCGAAAAGCCCCAGGTCAGGCTGTAGGACAGGCCCGACGCGGTCGAACCGGCATAGGGCGCCGACAGCTGGATCGTCCCCTCCGCGTCGACGCTGGCGACGAAATACGGCACGTTTTCGGACCCGACATACAGCACGGCGCCGGCGGGCACCGACGCCGTCGACCAGGCGGTCCCCGTGCCGGTGATTTCCGCCGATGCGTTCGTGACCGCAATCGTGCCGGTTGCGTATTGAGTCATCTGCAACTCCGTATTGAAACGATTGTCCGGCGTGCTATGGTTCCCCTCCCGGTTGAGAGGAGGCACGCCATGCTCAGAATGTTACTGATAACGGCGCTGGTCGCCGGCTTCGCGTCGGCAGCGTCGGCGCAAGCGGTTCCGCCAGGCAAGGAGCCGAACGAACATGACGACATTCAGACCATGTTCGGGCTTATTCAGCGGCTGACCGATGGTGCCAGCCCGGCCCAGCGCCTTTGCTATTTCACTATCAATTATGGCGAATATCAAAAATGCCGGTTTCCTCACATCATCACAGAAACATGGATAGGCCCGGCGACCGTAGCGACCTGCCGTTTTGGGAAACTGTACGACCTGGTTTCCGGCAACGGCAAAGTTGCGGGACTCGGTTCGAATGTCCTGGATGATGTCAGCGACAGTTGCGACGTTTACGACCGGATGAGATTCGAATGGAAATTGATTCAGCGCATAAAAAGAGACTATGCGCCGCCCCCGCCGCGGCGGGCGCGCAAGCCGGCAGGTTAGGCGGATTCCGCCGGCGGCTTTGTTACCACCTTCGGATCGTTCGGGTCGGAAACATCAATCATGTGATCCACCGCATTCGTCCCGGCCGGGACCAGCGTGAAATTCTCACCGGCCGGAAGGTTCAGGGAATCGAACTGCGCAGACACGGTGCGCAGCTGACAATAGCCCTTCGACAGGATTTCCCCGGTCTCTTCCAAGAAAGTAACGTAATGCACCCGGCGTTTGTTGGGATCGCTCATTTTACCACCTCCAGCATAAACAGTGCCCGGGTCTGCGCCTGCACGGTTCCGGTGATCGATCCGCCGGCCGGCATGCCGTCGACCGTAATTGAGTAAGTCTTCGAGCCGGAGCCCGGCGTGTCCGGAAGCGCAAACGATACATATGCAGTATCCTCACCGAAACTTGCCGGCTTGCTGACCGAGACATCCTGCTTGTCGAGTTCCGTCGTGCCCTCTTTCAGCCGGACGCGCACCTGGTTCGACCCGTTCGTCGCCTGAAATATCTTGATGCGGGCCAGAATCGCAATCTCGCCGCCGTCGCTGGTAATCGCCTGCGACAGTACGGTCGCTTCCGTTGTCGAGATGCTGGTATTGCTGCCCGAGCTGTTCGACGCCGCATTGCTGACCGACCCGTCGTCCAGATTCAGTCGGCCGACAGCTGCTACACCAATGTTCGCCTGCAAGATCGTCGCAAGGGCAATTTTGGCCCCTTCGATCTCGGCGTCGCCGATCGCCGCATTCGGGATCGTCGCGTTCTGAATGTTCGCGCCGTCGACGTTTAGAGCGCCCTCCTCGAGATCGAAATTCTTGACGCCGGATACATCGAACGCCTCGATACCCCAATCGCCGCCCCCGGCGCCGGTCTTGCCGATCACCAGGCGGGTCGTTCCGAAAGAATCCTCGATCCGGATCCGCTGGTTCGGCCCGTCGATTTCGATATTGCCGGCCGTGCCCAGCGTGATCAGCGGCGTATCGATGCTGCCGGCCGTCAGCTTGCCGGCCGACAGGTCCGATATCTGCGCATTGCCGATCGCCGCGTCGGCGATGTATTCGGTCCCCGCCTGGCCGGTGCTGACCTCGTACTCGGACGAATAGTTCAGACCGGTCTGGCCGAACGCGTCGAACCCGGCGATCTGCACGTAATAGGTCGTATCCGGATCGCGGGTGATGAAGATCGGCACCGCGTCGGACGGGAACGCGCCGACCTTGTTTTCGAGCGCCGGCGTAAAGCTGGACGACGTCGACATGTGAACGGCGACGCCCTGGTAATCCAGGTCGGCGGGCGGGGTAAAGTCGATCGCCACCGTGTCGAACGACGCCGTCACCGTCAGCCCGGCCGGCGCCGCCGGCGACGGGTTAGACACCGACATGCGGCCCGGCACGGCCGAAATCTGGTTCTGGTTGCCGCGGCGATAGACCTCGATCGTGAACGCGCGATAGGCGCCCGCCGCGCCTTCGGTCGCCGCGTAATCCTCGGCATTCTTTTCGAACGTGTAATCGAAAAACGTCTCGAGCGTATGCTCGACGCGGATCACCGTTTCGTCGGGCTTGAGGATCCGGACCTCGTAGTCGCGGAAATACGGGTCGGTGTAGCCGTCGTCGCCGCCGTTGGGCTCCGCGCCGATCTCGTAGGAACCCTGCACCGACGCGGCGCGCCACACGAATTTCGCGTCGCGCCCGCCGAACACCGTGCCGTTCGCGCCCTCGCCCCGGAATTCGAGCCCGCTGACGCTGTCGAGGACCGGCGGCACCGCGATCGAAAACGCGAAATTCGCCGGCTCCGATTCCGCCCCGCCCAGCGATTCCGCCGCGACCGCGATCACCTGGCCGATATAGCTTCCGGGAACCAGCCCCGCAATCGATACCTGCGTGCCGCCTGTGACCGCTTCGGGACGATAGGACACCCCGCCATCCGACGACAGGTTCACCAGGTAGCGGCCGCCGACCTCGACGAAGCCGTCATCCGACGCGGTCCAGGACAGCACCCCGCCCCCTGTCGAATTCGCGAAATCCGCCGGCGCGAACGACAAGGCGGTCGGCGGCGGCGGCTCGAAATCGGGAAAGGTCGGCGACGGCGACGGCGCAGGCGGAATCTCGTCGTCGGGATCGTGGTCGTATACGCTCGACGCCGTTTCCCGCAGGATCATGTCATAGATCACCAGCGGCGCGCCGTCCTGGTCGACCACCGACAGGGTCGCGTCGGACACCTGGAACGGCGCCGAGGACAGCCCGAACCGGGCATAATCGACGTTCACCACGTCGACCGGCTCGTGACGCCACAGGCTCAGCTTGCCGGACAGCGCTATCGTTTTCGGCTTGTTACGCCGCCGCAGCAGGATCCGCGCGCAGCGCGACGCCATCGTCGGCGAATTGGTAAAGGGGAAATTCTGCTCGCCGGCGAACGTCTCGCCGTCGTCTTCGGCCAGCGCCGTCGTGTCGATCACCGGCGGGTAATCGTCCAGCTGGTTCACCGACGCCGGGCCGATATACAGCCCCTTGATGGTGTTGAAATGCTTCTCGCGCGACAGACCGGTTTCCATGCGCAGCGGACCGCGCAGCTCCGATGCGCCGATCGACAGGCTCGGCGCGCGCCAGACCCCGGCCGTGATCTTGTACTTGCCGCCGACATAGACCAGGTCGGCGACGCTGGCGGTCAGCAGCTCCTCGAAATTCTTGCGCTGGGTCGGCTCGGTCGACAGCACGCCGTTGCCCGCATAGCGGATTTCTTCCGTGCGGCGGATATAGAACAGGCCGGACCCCGAGCCCGTGATATCGACATAGGTGCCGGCGATCGCGTTCGCGCGGGACGTCGCGAGCCGGATCCGGTTGGGCGATCCCGCGACCGGCACGATGAAATAATCGGTCGAGTCCGCAAGCGGCGCCGGCAGTGTGCCGGCCGAGGCGAGTTCCACCGTGTCCGCCAGCAGCCAGGCGCGTTCGTCCTGGGACAGCACGATTTCGTCGGTCGCGGTATCGTGGGTAAACGCCGACCACAGACGCTCGACAGTGTGCGTGCCGGTGCCGGCATCGGTCAGGTCGATCGTCACAGGCGTATCGATCAGCGTGATCGCGTAATCGAGCCCGCTGCCGGTCGCGCCGTCATAGTTTTCGGTCAGCTCCAGATGGGTATCGTCGGTCACGATATCGACGGTATAGGAAACGCCGTCGCCGTCGCGCACGAACCGGTCGCCCGGCGACACGTCCGCGGTAAAGGCCGTCCCCGTGCCGGTCACGGTCGCATCGCCGTTCGTGACGGCGACCGTACCGGTGTCGTAGGTCGATTCGCCGAACGCGTTCTCTATCGTCGACGCCAGCAGGAACGTGTCGTCGTCGGTTTTCACCAGGTAATAGTCGGTGTCGACCGCCAGCGGATCCGGCAGCGTGCCGGTCGTCTGCAGCCGGACCCCGTCGCCGGTCGCCCAGGCGGTCTTGGCGGCCGCCAGGTCGACGGTGTCCGCGCCGGTATCCACGCTGTCGACCGCGACTTTCTCGCCCGCGACGGCGACGCGGTTCTCACAGGCATTCGCGGCCGTAATCAGCAGCGATTCGTCGACCTCGCTTGCATAGTCCGCGCCGAATCCGCCGCGATGCGCCGCCGTGATCAGGTAGTCCGCGATCATCAGCGCCGCATTGTCCGACCAGGCGCATGTGTGCAGCGTCCCGCCCGAGCCCGTCACCGTGACGCTTTTCCCGGCATAGAGCTGCAGGGTGCAGGTCGTCGATGTCGGCGCGCTCAGCACCTCGTAGAACCCCGATATTTCCGGGGTCGATCCGCTATGCCCCTGGATGAACACAATGTCGCCGGCGACCGCCCCATGCGCCCCGGTCGTCGTGATCAGCGGCGTCGCGCCGGATCCCGACGTCGAAATCGTCGCGCCGGCGACGCGCGGGTCGAACAGCTTCTTCCCGCGGACCTGGAAACTGAAATTCGGAAACCCGCTCGGAAAAACCGTATTCGACCAGGATTTGACCCAGACATAGACCTTGGCGCAGTGCCGCTGCCGGTGGCTGGACGTCCACAGCCCGTCGGTGTTGGCGACCAGGGCCGCCTGCAGGTCGGCATCGCCCGGGATCGTCCCGTCCCCGAACCAGAATTGCAGGTGGCCGCGATACTTGTTGCCGGAAACGGGCTCGCCGTTGCCGTCGAGCGGCAGGTATTCGCCGTTGGCGTAGACTCCCGTAATCGAGTCGACCGGATGACCCGACAACGTGAACAGGTAGTGCTGTTCGCGGTTCGAATTCGTCTGGTGGATGAGCGTGAAATCGGCACCGACCCGGATATCCCCGTACAGGAATTTCCGGTACCCGATCGCCTGCCGGACAGACTGCGTCCGCCCCCGCCGGTTGGCGGCGAACGACCCGTCGCCGCCGCTCTCGGCCCCCGGCCCGCTATTGATCTGGTTGTCTGCGAACGCCACGCCGGCCTGCAGCGCGAACCCCGCGCCGGGCACGTAGTAATTGAGAACCGCGAGGCCGATCTGGCCGATCGGGGAGTCGTTGAAATCGTTCCAGGATTCGAAAAAATCGCCCATCTCTCAGACCCGCCAGGCGCGCGCGCCGGGCTGGCGCGCCGCATAGAGAAACGGCATCCGGGTAAAGCCCGCCTCGGGCGTAAACACGACGAACGCCGTCCCGTCGCTGAACGTGATAATTCCGTCGAGCCCGTGGCCGTTTTCGCCGGGAACGAACGCCACGTCGAGCGCCTGCGCGTAGACCGGCTCGATCTCCGTCAGGCCGAACTCGCCGGCGATCTTCATCGCCAGTTCCTCGACCAGGCCGCCCGTCCCGCCCGCGCCGCGCCCGAGCGTGCGGCGCAGCACCCGCAATGCCCCGGTCGCCGTCGTGTAACGGCCGCGAAAGGCCGCCGCCGGGTCGAAATCCGTGCAGGCGCGAACGGCGTTCGCCGCGTTCATGCAGCAATCGGTCTCGCCCCAGACGAACCCGGTTGCCGCCGCGGCGCGGAGATAGGCGTCGAGCCGTGTCTGCCAGTCGTGTCGGCGGCGGGTCACGGGATGATCACTTCCTTTTCCTGGATCGACGGCACGAACTCGAAGCCCAGGTCGTTCGGGAAGTCGAGCTGCTGGTCTTCGTTCGTGTAGCGCCGCTGGTTCGCCTGGTTCAGGCGCAGCACGCGGGATTCGAGGCGGATCGATATCGTCGCGGTCGCGCTGCCTTCGTCGATGACGGGCGGATCCATCTTGCCGGCGAACGACACCTCGGGATCCGCGACCAGCGACCAGTCGTCGTCGAAAAAGCCGAGCCACAGCGTACAGTCCTTGTTGCGCCGGTATTCGCCGATCGCCTTGTCCAGAATGCTCTGCGGGATCCCGGACAGCATAACCGTCGCGCTGGTCGCCCGGAACTCGATCGAATCCTGGACGTTCGACACCCCGCCGAACTGCCCCGCGCCGAGCCAGGTTTTCGAATCCCAGACGATCTCGCCGGTGCCCGACCACAGATTGACCGGGCCGGACGCGAACACCCCCTCGAAGAACAGCGCCGGCCGCTTTGCCGCCGCCGCGAGGCGGGTCAGCATGGCCGAGGACAGATCCCGGCTCACGGTTCGGACCTGAACGCAAAGGAAATGCCGTAATGCAGCGCGGTATCGACGGTCCAGTCGTTCCGGTTTGCCGCCAGGCGAAACAGCCCCGCCGCCGCCGACGTCACGATCGGCGCGTTGTCGGCAGGCGACGACGACGCCTTGATGCGCGGCCACAGGGTCAGCGTCGCATCGCCGGATCCGTCGCTTGTCACGTCGATCAGCGATTTATAGAGCCGCGCCGCCAGTCCCGTTCCGATCTGCAGAAAATCGCCCTTGAGCAATACCTCCGTATCCACCGGCCAGCCGTCGGTGTCGAGATCGGTGCCGGTCTGCGATCCGCCGGCGACCAGCGGCGTACCGCCGGCAGCGCCGCGCGGCGCACCCGCGCCCGGCGGGCTCAGCAGGAACGTCCCGTACATGCCGTCCAGCTCCAGCAGGAACGAAACGATCTCCTCGGCATCGGCGCGTTCCAGCGGCGGATAGTTGACAGTGCCGTGCCAGATCTGGCCGTCGAACTGCTGCACTTCCATTTCGCCGGTGAACGGCGACGACGTCGACGAAACGACAGATTCCCCGCCCCAGACGATATCGGCGGGCGCGTTGGTCGTCGGAAACGTCAGCGGATAGGTGATGGCCATCAGGTGCTAAATCCGCCTTCGCCGCGCCGGATCGCATCCAGAACCGCCGTTTTCGACGCCGCGATCAGCTGCGGCGCAACGGCGCGAAGATCCGCGCCGGTGCCGCTGTTGAAATTGAAGGTCTGGTTGACGACGACCGATTTCCCGCCCATGTCGCCGAGCATGTGGTTCGGGATAATCGTCCCGGGCTGGTCGGGCACGAACAGCTCGCG
>TARA_R110000868_G_scaffold3811_13_pt1 | contig 18379 bp, 14 predicted proteins | sample TARA_R110000868 | Tara Oceans TARA_R110000868 (sample SAMEA4397489) | marine metagenome | biome: Polar Biome; feature: [SRF] surface water layer (ENVO:00010504); material: water (ENVO:00002006), including particulate matter (ENVO:01000060) such as... | depth 5 m | reverse complement strand
TTGGTTAAACTAGGGGGCCTCCCCTTTCGGTTCGGACTTTTTTTTGTTACTTCCTCTTTAAATGAAGACTTAAAATCTTCTTTATTGATTAGCAACAGGATAAAAGTATATAAATGACCATGTGGGAAAAAAACTATGTTGTAAAACCCCCATTAATTGATGTCAAATGCCAATTTTCTTATTTTACACATAATAATTGCCCAAAATTGAAGTTGGATGAGCTTAAAGGGACTACTTGAAAGAGGTTATATAATTATAAGGTAGGATAGCTGATAAATAGATCTAATATTGTAAGGAGTAGAGAAATCCCTTTCCTTATATAATAGATATACTTCTAGAATTGAAAATATGCCCATAAAGGTTATCAGCAAAGACAAGGTGCTTACAGGGATAAAATATAATAGCGTTTTTGGATTTTACTTTAACCCCTTAACCCACATATACCATTAAACAAATGGTGACTATCAAATATTGGCCAAATAAGGCAATTGGAAAAACAATTGGGAAAGTCTAATTCAAACAATGTTCCTGATCTTCATCATTACATTTAACAATATGCAGTGATTTAGAGTAGTTCAGTAAAAAATCTATCTTCGACCTGCGTGTAGACATTAGTTTGCTTTTGTTCTTATTAGTAACGGTAAATTTCTTCATAATCTTATATGACTTGAGTCAAATAACGCAAGTGTTATGAAGAAATTAACTAAAGCCCGTTATAAAGCCTATTAATTCGTTAAAATTATATTGTGCTTTTCCACAATCTTACGAAGGTTAATAAGTGCATAACGCATCCTACCCAAAGCAGTATTAATGCTTACCCCCGTATTTTCGGATATTTCCTTAAAACTCATATCCCTATATAGACGCATTTCCAAAACTTCCATTTGATCTTTAGGCAATTCTTTGATCAGAATATTAAGATCAAAATCTATTTGATCCTTTATAATTTGTCTTTCTGCATTTAACTTATCATCGCTAATTATAGAAAAAATATTAAAATCACTATTGCCTTCAAACCTGGGCATGCGTTTATTTTTCCTGAAGTGGTCTATAATTAGGTTATGTGAAATACGCATTACCCAAGGTAAAAACTTTCCCTCTTCATTGTAATTGCCTTTTTTTAATGTCCTTATTACCTTAATAAAGGTGTCCTGAAAAATATCCTCGGTGGTTTCCCTATCTTGGACTTTGGAATAAATAAAACTGCTAAGTCTTTGGTTGTGACGGTTGATCAATGTCTCTAGGGCTTTTTCGTCCCCATTCATGTAGTCTCTTACTAATACTGAATCCTCAATTAATAGTTCCATACAAATTACTTTTTTTAGGCTAAAATGCCAGACCTGTTTTCTGGGACAAGTGCATTAGAGCGAATAAGATTTTAAAAAAGTAATTGTGTTACGTATAGGCTATTCAGGGTTTATGACACATCAAATATAGAAAAAATTATTTCGATTCAAAGTACTTTCCCGTAATGAATAAAATTTACCTGTAAGACAAAGGCTACTAGCGAATGAAATTCACATATCGTATCTTTGCAAACTTAATTACGTATATGGCCACTTTAACAGACGTTGATCCCAAACATAATATTATAATTAAAGGAGCAAAGCTCCATAATTTAAAGAATATCGATGTTGTAATACCACGAAATAAACTAGTGGTCATTACCGGATTGTCCGGTTCTGGTAAATCCAGTTTGGCTTTCGATACCCTTTACGCAGAAGGACAAAGACGATATGTGGAAAGTTTATCCTCCTATGCAAGACAGTTTTTGGGGAAATTGGACAAACCCAAGGTAGATTATATTAAAGGCATTGCACCGGCCATTGCCATTGAGCAAAAAGTAAATTCTACCAATCCCAGGTCTACGGTTGGAACCACAACAGAAATATATGATTATTTAAAATTGATGTTCGCCCGTATTGGCCGTACTTTTTCACCAGTATCCGGCAAGGAGGTAAAAAAGCATACGGTATCTGACGTGGTGGAACATATTAAGACATTTGAAGAAGGCACCAAAATGCTTCTACTGGCCCCTATTAAGATTAGTGAAGATAGAGATCCCTATAAATCAATACAATTGTTTTCCAAGCAGGGATTTGCTAGAATCCTACACAATGGAGAAGTAACTAGGATAGATGAGGATTTAAAGGGCGTAGGCCGTGAATTTGAACTATTGGTAGACCGAATCATCTATAAAAACGACGAGGATTTTTTTAATAGATTGGGCAATGCTATTGATACGGCCTTTTTTGAAGGAAAGGGTGAATGTATCGTTCAAGAACTTGAAACGGGCCAAAATACCCATTTCAGCAATAAGTTCGAAATGGATGGAATACAATTCCTGGAACCCAATGTACACTTGTTCAGTTTTAACAACCCATATGGGGCCTGTCCCAAATGTGAGGGCTATGGGGATGTGATAGGTATAGATGAGGATTTGGTTATTCCAAATACATCTCTCTCCGTATATGAAAATGCCATTTTCCCATGGCGAGGGGAAAGTATGGGCTGGTACCGGGATGAATTGGTCAATGTGGCCTACAAATTTGATTTTCCAATCCATAAACCCTGGTATCAGTTATCAGATGAACAAAAACAACTTGTCTGGGATGGAAACAGCTATTTTACGGGAATCCATAAATTCTTTGCAGGTCTGGAAGAAAAGAGTTACAAAATACAGAATAGGGTTATGTTATCCCGTTATCGCGGTAAAACTAAATGTAGCATCTGCAAGGGAAGGCGCTTAAGAAAGGAGACCGACTATGTGAAAATTTCGGGTAAATCAATTTCCGATCTTGTAGAATTGCCCATAGAGGACCTTATCACTTTTTTTAAGGAAATGAAGCTTAGCTCCAATGATGGAAAAATTGTAGACCGATTACTTAAGGAAATAGAAAGTAGATTGGGGTTTCTATTCAATGTTGGACTCAGTTATTTAACTTTAAATAGGAAATCAAATTCCTTATCCGGTGGGGAAAGTCAACGAATAAATTTGGCGACCTCATTGGGGAGTAGTTTGGTCGGCTCTATGTATATCTTGGACGAACCCAGTATTGGTCTACATCCAAAGGATACAGAAAACTTAATTACAGTTTTAAAATCGCTTCGTGATCTAGGTAATACCGTAATAGTTGTCGAACATGATGAGGATATAATGAAAGCCGCGGACGAGGTAATCGATATTGGTCCTGAAGCCGGTACACATGGCGGGGAAGTGGTTGCACACGGCACCATGGATGAAATTCTTAAATCCAATTCCCTTACGGCTTCCTATCTTAATGGGAAGATGGAAATAGCCGTTCCCAAAACCAGGAGAACCTTTAAAAATTATATTGAAATAAAGGGTGCTCGGGAAAACAACCTCAAAAATATAGATGTCACTTTTCCATTAAACATATTGACGGTAATTACCGGGGTATCCGGAAGTGGCAAGAGTACCTTGGTTAAAAAACTATTGTACCCTATAATACTAAAGGAGCTGGGTGGCTACGGGGAAAAAGCAGGGCAGTTCAGTTCCATGCAAGGGAAATTCGAATCCCTAAAACATGTGGAATACGTGGATCAGAACCCTATAGGGCGCTCGTCCAGATCTAATCCGGTCACCTATATAAAGGCGTATGACGATATCCGCAACCTTTTTGCCGGACAGAAATTAAGTAAATTAAGGGGCTATCAGGCAAAACACTTTTCTTTTAATGTAGATGGTGGAAGGTGTGAAAAATGTAAAGGTGAAGGCGAGATTACAGTGGAAATGCAATTTATGGCCGATGTACATTTGGAATGTGAAACCTGCCAAGGGAAAAGATTTAAAAAAGAAGTCTTGGAGGTTAAATTTGAAGATGCCAATATAGACCACATCCTAAACATGACCATAGATGATGCGGTGGCCTTCTTTGCAGAAAACAATCAATCCAAAATTGTAACAAAACTTAAACCACTGCAAGATGTGGGCTTAGGGTATGTAACATTGGGACAATCCTCCTCTACCCTTTCCGGAGGTGAGGCCCAGCGAATAAAATTAGCTTCATTTTTAGTAAAAGGAAATACCAAGGACAAGGCCCTATTTATTTTTGACGAACCTACTACCGGACTTCATTTCCACGATATAAAGAAATTACTCAAATCGTTTGATGCCTTAATTGCCAAAGGGCATTCCATTATTGTAATAGAACACAATATAGACTTGATCAAGTGTGCCGATTACATTATAGACCTAGGCCTAGAAGGCGGAAATAAAGGAGGCCAGCTTTTGGTGCAGGGAACACCAGAAATAGTTGCCAAAAATAAAACCTCCTACACTGCCAAATATTTAAAAGAAAAATTGCCTCTTTAATAAACATAATCTTAATTGGCTTTAAGAAGTGGTAAAATACTAATTATCATCTGTTTTAGACCATATTAATATAACATTTCTCCAAGTTGGTCATAAATTTAAATCAATAAATATCTAATAATCAGGTACTTAACTTGAGTTGGCATTTTTTGGCATGTTGTTTGGTATATACTAACTGAATGTAAATAGTTGCATTCTAAATTAAAACCTTATATCATGAGAAATTTAATACTCCTTTTTACAGCGCTTATATTAGGTACCTCAGGTACCATGGCCGCTTCATTGGAAGATAAGGTTGCCACAAGCAATACTTATAGAAATGATAACTCATTTATTTTTGTAGAAAATGGCATTACATTTTCGGTTTACCCAGACGGAGAGTTCGATTTTTATATTGACAACAGAGGTGGTGTAAATGCAAATGTAAATTTTGGAAATGCCAATATAACTTTTAATTCAGGTTATGATTATAACCCCTATGTTCAATATGACGATTACGGTGCAGTTATCCAAGTTGAGAATGTTCCAGTATATTATGATTATTACGGAAGGGTAAGCCAAATTGGAGAAATAAATATCAACTATAACAGTGGACGAGTATCCAGAGTTGGTGGTTTGTATGTGTACTATAACCATAATGGCCATTATAGCCATCAAAGGGGATTTATAAACGTGTACAACAGGCATTATGTGTATAGCCCTTTCCATCGCTTTTTCGTTAGGCCGGCCTTAGGCTTTAGTTTTGTATTTGGTAGCCCTTACAGAAGGTATTACCAACCTGTCAGATACACCTATTACAGCCCATATCATCACAACCACAGGAAAGCATATGCCAAAATAGGCCACCATTATAAGTATGATAATAGGCACAATAACAGAAGCTCCGTTTACAGAAACGATAAAAGGGTTGCTGTGAGGGACAATGGATATAGAAGTCAAAGTAACCTAAGATCCAACAGGTCTGTGGCCAGCAGAAATAACGGCGTAAACAATAACAAAGCTATTTCAAGAAGCACTACATCCAGAAGTAATAATGTTTCAAGATCCACTTCTCAACGTAGCAATGGCAATGGGAATAGTACGGTAAAGAGAAGCACTACAGCTAGAAGTAATACTCCTAGTTCAAGAAATGACAAATCCGTTTCAAGAAGTACTTCCATTCGCTCCAATGATAAGGGAAATGTTCAGAGAACTGTAAGTAGAACTACGACTACCAGGTCTAATACTGGAGGAGGAAGTTCTATTACAAAGAGCAAAGCGGTGGTGTCCAGACCTTCTGGAAATACCAGAACAACGGTAAAAAAAGAAGTTAGCAGAAGCCCAAGAAATACTTCCGTAAGAAGTAGTTCTTCAAGTAGAAGTAATAGTGGCTCAGCTGTAAGGAGCACGTCTGTAAAACGACCAAATGTACAGTCAAGAAGCTCAGCAACAAGGTCGGTGGCAAAGTCATCCAACAGTAGTGCAAGAAAAATTTCAACGGCTTCCACAAGAGGAAGAAGTTCTAGAAGTAATTAAAGATAGTTTTTAGGTTGGTTAGTTGTTTAGCCCCGCAGTGAATTCGTTCCTGCGGGGTTTTACTTTTTAAGTGGAATTTTAATGCTCCTGCCCTTACCTGCCCGTTGCATTCAGGCGTGCGTGGAAATATTAACCGTTGTGCCGTATGACTTATGGGCATGTCCAGAGGTAATTTACCTTGCCCTATTTTTTCATACCCAACTTCCCTAAATAAAATGAAATAGCTCCAAATACATCTTCGGATATTTTAAATTTATATAAGACAAGGACATAACAGACTACAATCAATATACTCTTAATACCAATGTTCACTAAAGGATGGAAAGGAAATGATACAAAGTAAAAAATAGCCGTCAATATTAAGAGAAGCAATACAACCTTAAAAGTTTCTTTGGTAATGGGTTGAATACCGAACTTCATTTTTACAAAAATCAGTTTTACCGTATTATAGATAAAAAAGGCCAAAAAACTGGCAATTGCCGCTCCATCCAAACCATATTTTGGGATAAGCCACAGGTTCAATAAAATAGTAAGGATTGCCAATACTACGCCCATAAGTAGCAAGGCCCTGTAAAAGTCCGAATTGTACATTATAGCATTGTTATTGCCCAATAGCGCATCGTATACCTTGGCAATTCCGATTATAAATACAATCACATATCCCCCGCGATAAGAAGTGGGCAATAGATTGTACAAATCATTTAAGTTTAGAATAATCAAAATAAACAAGAGCCCAGAAACTATAAACAAAGTCAGGGAACTTTTTTGATACAGTGTTTTTAGGGCTTTAACATCCTTATTGTGAAGGATTTCCGCGGTCAAAGGATAGGTTATATTATGCATGGACCTGGACGGAACTGCTATCACAGTGGCAATGTAACCAGCAACACTGTAATAGGCGACGTTTTTAATTTCTATGAATTGGTTGATCATCACCTTATCTACCTCCAACAAAACTATTGCCGCCGACCCGCCCAAGATAATAAGGGCACTATAATTAATAATTTCGCCAGTGTTGTCCGGAAGGTTAAAATCCAACTTTAAATTCAGCAATCTTAAGGCATATACCTGCATTATAAGGGTTCGAAGTATATACATTCCCACAAGGGCATTTAGAAAACTCAATACGGAAATCAAATCCAAATAAACCATTAAAAGTAAAATACTTACCACTATGCGGCTAAAAACCTCTTTCATGAAATTTCCAAAAACCGACTTCATCTGAACCTTGGCCCAGGCATAAAACACCTCAAAATAAGCCATTGCCACCCCAATAATAAAAATATGCCACACATATCCCTTGACTACGTGGTTCTCCTTGGATAAAAAATCACCTATAGTTTCATTGGCCAAATAGGAAACAATTCCGATAGGTACAACCAGAACAAGCGGCAATAAAACCATTAGGGTCAAAAAACCATCCCTACCTTTCAGTTCCTGGAAACCCGAATAATATTTGATCATAGTATTTGGGATTCCAAATGCCAAAAGTGGCATTAAAACAGAAGATGCAGATAATATAACATTGACCAAGCCGAAATACTCGTCAGATAAAAACCGGGTATACAAAAAGAGAAGGTTCAATGCCCCTATGGCAAAGCCTCCATAGGTGATCAAGGTATTGTTCAACGACTGCTTTAAGACTATTCCCATGCTAGGTACTTGGACAATTTCTTGGTTAATTCCCGTCTGTGATATTGCTCAACTTTTGCAAATGGCAAAGCCAATTGTTCCTTTTTATAATCTAGAAACCACTCCAACATGGTACTCTTCAATTCATTGGATTGTTGATAGTCATAAGTTCTGCCCGTATTGGAGGCTGAAATAAGGTTTCCTACCTCCCACATGCCAGGACCAACCCCTAATATAGGCCTTTTTGCTGCCATATATTCAAATACTTTTCCTGGAATAATGCCTTGGGTTTCTTCAGAATCTATCTCTATCAACAGTAACACCTGGGATTTTTTTTGATACAGGATCGCTTGTTCATGGGAAATATAACCCAACAGCTCTGTATAGGGCTGCAGGCCATAAAAATAAATGCTTTCCAAAACATCCGAACTAATTACACCTGCCAATTGTAATTTAAAATACTTTTTAAAATCAGGGATTTCATGAATCAACTCAGAAAAAGCCTTCCATAGATTTATAGGATTTCTACCACTTAACAATGATCCAATATGGGAAACCGTAAAATCTACATCCAATGCCACAGGACTCCCATTACTGGTATCGTACCCATTGGTTATGACCGTGATAGGTTTTTGGGTGATATTGGCAAACTCCTGTTTTGTAGTATTACTGGTAACGATAATTTTATCCGCCTCTGTTAGTACCAATTCTTCCAAGCGTTTATGCTTAGTTTGGGAGGAAGCCGTAAGTTTCAATTTTTTATGATAGCCGATAGACGTCCAAGGGTCTCTAAAATCTGTCACCCACCTAACTTTGTTGCGCTTTTTTAGTTCAAGGCCTATAAGGTGTACGCTATGTGGCGGACCAGTAGTAATAACCGTTTCTATACCCTCTTGCTCTATAATATTCGACAAAAAAGCAACCGAAGGTTTTATCCAATATTTTCTGGCATCGGGAATAAATAGGTTACCACGGATCCATAGCATAAGTTTTTCCAAAACCGATTGATTTGAGCTGTTGATTATACCTGCACTTATCTTTTTGGTCTTCTTCTTGGAAAATATTCTAGCAAATCCATAGGGCTCAAAAATAGGCCTCTTGTATATTTTTATGCCCTTAGGCACTTCATCCAGAAAAGTTTCATCAATAATGGGATAATTGGGATTCTCTGGTATATAAACAATGGGTTCTATGTCAAAATCCCTCAGGTACTTCACAAATTTCAACCATCGTTGCACTCCTGGCCCACCTGCAGGTGGCCAATAATACGTAATGATGAGTACCTTTTGCATTAAGCCGTTGATTTTTTTCTAGATTTCCGATAGGCATGCCCAATTCCAAAAAGGATTACCAGTACCAATACTATAGAACTGGCCATTGTTATTCTTCCCCCAACTTGAATAAGGGTCGGTTCAAACTTAAATTCAATTTTATGATTACCCGCAGGAATTTCCAAGGCCCTTAGTACATAATTCACCTCAAAATGCTGCTTCAATTTGCCATCGATATAGGCATTCCAACCGTGGGGATAGTACATTTCAGAAAATACGGCAATTCCCGGATTAGAATTATCTGAACTATAGGTCAGATGATTGGGCTTATATTCCACAAGCTTTATAGCGGTTGTAGAATCTGTCGTATAGTTAAGTTCCTTTATATCTGCAAATTTCGATATATCAAATACTGCTTTGTGTTTCACATCCAGCGTCTTCAGGGCCATTATTTCATCATTGGCATTATAAACTGGCACTAGTTCATTAATAAACCATGCATTACCATTCGCATCTGGGTTTATTGCTGGATAATTTCTACCCTCTTCATCCTGCTGTACTATATATTTTACATTCAGCATACTTAAAACCTTAACGTTGTTCTTGGAGATATGAAAGTCGAACAAGTTTTGGATTCCTGCCGGTTTGGCGGCGTGATATCCCCAAATGGACTGATGAAAATAAGCGGTACGGCCACCACCACCTATTTCGGAAGGGTCGTACACCCTAAAAATGGAGGTATCCTTGGCAATCTGTTTGTCCATTTCAGTTTCCTGAAAAGGTTCCAACATTCTGCGTTGGGCTACGAAATCATCTTCGTTTACGTAACGCTTGGCTACACCTACCAGATCAAACAAGAGCAGGACTCCCAAAATAATGATAACTAGATTTTGTTTCAATTTATCCTTTAGATAGAACCAAATGGCAAGAGCTGCCAAAGCCACATAGATCAATGACCGAAATATATCTGCATTGTATACCGACTTGCGATCTGATACAATTAAGGAGACGATATCATCGCCATAATACTGCCTGTAGGTTTCATCGCTCTGTCCCACAAAATCGAACATTCCCTTTATTAAAAAAAGAACAACTCCGATACCCATGGTAATAAAAAGAGTAAGCTTTAAGTCCTTTAGTTTCTTAGTGGTGTCAACCTTCTTATCAAAAAGTTGTGATAAAGCCAAGATGGCCAAGACAGGTACACATAATTCAAGAATAACTTGAATGGATGAAACCGCCCTAAACTTATTGTACATAGGAAAATAGTCGATCATAACATCCGTAAGTAGACCAAAATTTTTGCCCCACGAAAGAAGTAAAGCCATTACAGTACCTCCAAGAAGCCACCATTTCACCTTTCCCTTGACTAAAAATAGCCCCAACACAAAAAGGAAAAACACAATGGCACCAATGTAGGCCGGAGCAGCTACAATTGGCTGGTCTCCCCAATACAACGGCAACGCACTGGTGAAATCCAATGCTTTCGTCCTAGATATTCCATTTTCGGTTAAAAAATCATATGTTTTGGAATCGGTACCTAAATCCTCGCCTCCAGAGCCTCCGAACAGCCTTGGAACAAACAGATTTAAGGACTCCAAAATACCGTAACTATATTGGGTAATATATTCTCTATCTAGACCGCTACCCTTTTCTTTTGGTTCTCCATTGGCATTTATGGTAAGATCGGATTGACCCCTTGTACTCCAATCCGCATATTCCTTAGTGGCCATTAAACTAGTGGCATTTGCTGCTATTCCAATTAAAACTGCAAAAATTAGGATCCCTACCGAAATACCAAAATGCTTCAATTTCTTTTCCCTTATGGCATCCACTAAATAAACACCCCCCAGTATGAGCACCAATAACATAAAATAATAGGTCATCTGATAATGGTTGGCACCTACTTCCAAGGCCATGGCAATGGCAGTAAGCAGAAAGCCCCAAAGATATTTTTTCCTAAATACCAAAATTATTCCACCTAAGAGCATGGGCATATATCCTATAGCATGGGCCTTGGCATTATGTCCTACCCCTAAAATAATAATCATATAAGTAGAGAAGCCAAAGGCCAGGGCTCCTAAAACAGCCAACCTATAATCAACCTTCAGACAGCAGAGTAGAATATAAAACCCAAGAAGGTAAATAAAGAGATAATCGGCTGGCCTTGGCAAAAACCGAATTATCCTGTCCAATTTTTTTACATAATCATGCGGGTAATAGGCTCCTAACTGGTAGGTAGGCATTCCTCCGAAGGCACTATTGGTCCAATAAGGCTCCTCCCCTGTTTTCTTTCGAAAATCGATTTGCTCCTTTGCCATTCCGGTAAATTGAACAATATCAGATTGTTCTATCACTTTCCCCTGCAGTACAGGATGAAAATAAGCTAAGGCAACAATTATAAAAAATACGGTTACGAAAAAATGGATAAAAAAGGCTCTTAGACCGTTTCTCATGGTTGGTTATGGTAATAAGTTATTCAATTTCCTCAAAATCTATATATTCCCCAACATTCTTTGAGGTGTTTTTTTTCTTGGCCGTCTTATTCTCAATAATAACGTCGCCTATTTGCTCTTCATTAGAATTGTTCTGTTCGGCAAAACCTTCAAACTTTTCTTTAAAATGTTCCTCAGTTTTCTTTGCGGCATACCTAAACATTCTAGGAGCAAACAATTTACCTAGAATTTTAAGGAAATAGTATACTAAGAGTATAATTAGTATCGTTTTTAAAAAACCCATAATAAGTTGACAAATTTTATATCAAAAGTACAATTCTAACGTTGTAATAATAGTGCAAAAGTCTTAAAATAATAATAAAATAGTACCTATGGAATATAAAGTTTCAACGAAACGCCTAATGAAAATGCTCATTTATGGAATTTTCAGCATTCCATTCCTCGGTTTTTCCCAATATACCGATGTCATTAACTCCAACCGACCAGGCCTATCGGTAAGCGCATATGCTGTTGGCACAAATGTCATACAAGCCGAATTCGGTGTTGCTTACGAGCAGCAGGATCATTTAAGGCTAGCTACCGAATCCAATATTTATGGAGCGGACCTTTCATTGCGGTATGGACTGCTTTTCGAAACCTTGGAATTGAATTATGAAGGGACGTTCGATAATCAAAATAAAACCTATACCACCACCGGCGTTGAAATTAAGAATACCGATTTCTCCAGAAACAGGTTAGGATTAAAATATTTAATTTACGACCCGTTTAAGAATCCCGAAAACAATAAACCCAATCTCTATAGTTGGAAGGCCAACTATGGCTTTAAATTAAAGAACCTGATTCCTGCTATTTCGGTCTACGCAGGTGCCAATTTTGTACTCGGCGATAATCCATTTTATACTGGCGATCCAGTGGTCTCCCCAAGGGTTATGGTGGCTACCCAAAGTAGGCTTACACCAAGATTTGTACTTATTTCGAACATTGCCTATGACAGATTGGGAACAGATTTTCCTGAATGGAATTATACAGTGTCCTTATCCCATGCCTTTAGGGATCCCAAATGGAGTGTCTTTGTAGAAAACCAAGGTATAAAAAGTGACAGGTACTCCGATGTACTTTTAAGGGGTGGTGTTGCGCATTTGCTGGGTGAAAATATGCAGGTGGATATGAATCTGGGAGCAAGCTTTAAAAATACCCCCAGTAGAATTTTTGCCGCAATGGGATTTTCATATAGAATAGATATGCACAGTGACAAGGTGAAGGCCATTGAAGATCAAGAAGCCGGAGAAAATGGAGGACCTATTGGCAAGAACGCCATGAAGAAAAAGAAAAAAGGAAAAAATAAAGGTTCCGGTGCCGAGGATATTGATTTAGGGCCAACCAAAAAACAACTGAAAAAGTTAAAGAAAAAGGAAAAGAACAGGGACGATTCTGAAATAGATTTCTAACAAATTAACATTTGTACTTTTTCCTATAGATTAATATTCCTAATATTGGACCATACAAGAAATGTAGTATGGTTACTTTAAAAGAAGCAAAAACAAAATCGGAGCTTAAAGAGTTCGTAAAATTTCCGTTTTCACTGTATAAGGATTCCCCCTATTGGGTTCCTCCTATTATTAACGATGAGCTGGCGTCTTTTGACAAAAGCAAAAATCCCGTTTTTAAAGATGCCGATGCTTGGTTTTATCTTGCCTATAAGAACAATAAAATTGTGGGTAGGGTTGTCGCCATTGTCAATAGATTGGAAGTAGACCATCAGCAGGTAAAAAAAATGCGTTTTGGTTGGTTCGATTTCATCGATGATTATGAAGTTACGGAAGCCCTCTTCAATAAAGTCTCCGAAATTGGAAAAGAACATAAGTTATCCTATATGGAAGGTCCTGTAGGTTTTTCCAACTTGGACAAAGTAGGTGTACTAACGGAAGGTTTTGATCATATAGGCACCATGATCACCTGGTATAACCATCCGTATTATGTAAACCATTTTGAACGCTTTGGGTTTATAAAAGAAAAGGAATACGTAGAAAACAAGTTTCCTTTTAGCAATGCAGATCCCAAATTCTTTGAAAAGGCGAACGACCTGGTTAAAAAAAGGTACGGTGTTAAAGCTCTTAACTTTACCAAGACCAAGGATGTCCTGCCTATGTCCGATAAAATGTTCGATCTATTTAACGAATCCTATTCATCCCTATCGTCGTTTGTACCCATAACCGATATTCAAAAAGAATATTTTAAGAAAAAATATATCAGTTTTATAAATCCCGAATACATAAAATTTATACTCGACAAAGATGATAATCTAATTGCTTTCGGAATTGTTATGCCTTCCTTTTCCAATGCCCTGCAAAAAGCCAAGGGAAAGTTATTTCCGTTTGGAATTTTCCATTTATTAAATGCGAAAAAAAATAGCAAAGAGGTTATTTTTTATTTGATCGGGGTGCATCCGGAATACCAAAACAAAGGTGTTACGGCGGTAATGTTCAGCGAATATCACAAAACCTTTACTGAAAAAGGTATTGAGGGCTGCGTAAGGACACCTGAACTGGAGGATAATGTGGCAATTCGCCAATTATGGAAACATTTCGACCCAAAAATATATAAGAGAAGGAGGACCTACAAAAAAGATCTTTAATAAATATACATTCCGGTGAACAAGGTGCACCCATTCTAAAAAATAACAAAGCCAACTTAAAATTTTAAGTTGGCTTTTTATGTATGTGTGGAAATAGTTTTTTTATGACCTATAAATCCAAGGGACTATCCCTTGCTTCATGCTCACGGCCAATAAATACTACACGTTAAATCTAAAGTGCATTACATCCCCATCCTTCACGATGTACTCTTTACCTTCCACCCTCATTTTTCCGGCTTCTTTGACCTTGGCCTCACTCCCGAAGGAAACAAAGTCATTATAGGCAATTACTTCCGCACGGATAAAACCTTTTTCAAAATCGGTATGTATTACTCCGGCTGCCTGTGGTGCAGTAGCACCCACTGGAATGGTCCAAGCGCGTACTTCCTTTACCCCTGCCGTAAAATAAGTTTCCAACTGCAATAATTTATAAGCACCCCTAATTAATTTAGCGGAACCAGGCTCTGTAAGCCCTAAATCTTCCAAGAACATTTGTCGCTCCTCATAGCTCTCCAATTCGGTAATGTCGGCTTCTGTGCCTACGGCTAAAAAGATCACCTCGGCATCTTCATTGGCAACAGCTGCTTTTACTTGTTCTACATAGGCATTCCCGGTTGTGGCCGCATCTTCATCAACATTACAGACATACATTACAGGCTTATCGGTTATAAACTGTAATGGCTTCACAAACTCCGCCCTGTCATCAATACTAATATCAAGGGCCCGTACGGACGTTCCGGTTTCCAGTCCCTGTTTTATCTTCAAGAGTACCGCTTCCTCTTTTTGAGCATCCTTATTTCCTGTTTTGGCCGCGCGTTTAACTTTTTCAAGTTTTTTGTCTACAGTCTCCAAATCCTTTAATTGCAATTCGATATCTATGGTTTCCTTATCCCTGACCGGATTGACCGAACCATCGACATGTACAATATTCTCATTGTCAAAACACCGTAGTACGTGCAAAATGGCATCTGTTTCCCTGATATTGCCCAAAAACTGGTTACCAAGACCTTCGCCCTTGCTGGCCCCTTTTACCAAGCCGGCTATATCCACAATTTCTACCGTTGCAGGCAATACCCGTTCAGGATTTACAAGTCCTTCCAACTTCTGCAATCTAGTGTCCGGAACGTTTACCACCCCAATATTGGGCTCAATGGTACAAAAGGGAAAATTGGCACTTTGTGCCTTTGCGTTGGACAAACAATTAAAAAGGGTAGATTTTCCTACATTGGGCAATCCTACAATACCTGCTTTCATGATCGATATCAATTACAAACTGGAACAATAAAATAACGCTTATTTCCCAGCTTTTTTTAAACAGCTGCAAAGATACTATTTATGTCCATTTATAAACATACATTGCCAATGTTAATTAGGTAAAAATAAATTCCCTAAATTTAAATATAAAACACTAAAAACATTAGTATGAAAAAATTCCATTTATTGACACTTTTATTGTTGGGCAATCTTTCTTTATTGGCCGCACAAAATTCTGTGTCAGGCAACGTTACGGATGACAGTGGCGAACCCTTAGTTGGTGTAAATATTGTAGAAAAAGGCACCACCAATGGTACAACAACGGATTTTGATGGGAATTATCAAATATCCGTATTTGATAATGCCGTCCTCGTCTTTAGCTACATTGGGTATAACACCCAAGAGGAGGTAGTTTCCGGAAAATCGGTTATCAACGTTTCACTTTCGGGAGGTATGATGCTGGACGAAGTACAATTAGTTGGATCTAGAAGTCCCAAACGTACCTCGACCGACACTGCAGTTCCTGTAGATGTAATAGACATCGCAGAAATAGCTACCCAAAGTGGTCGTGTTGAAGTAAATGAATTACTGCAGTATGCCGCTCCTTCCTTCAATGCCAATAAACAATCCGGATCGGATGGCGCAGACCATATAGACCCGGCAACGTTGAGAGGACTTGGACCCGATCAGACCCTAGTACTGATCAACGGTAAAAGAAGGCATCAGTCTTCCCTGATCAATGTCTTTGGTACCAGGGGCCGAGGAAACACTGGTACCGATTTAAATGCGATTCCTGCTTCATCCATAAAAAGAATAGAAATATTGCGCGATGGTGCTGCAGCACAATATGGTTCTGATGCTATAGCCGGGGTAATCAATATTGTCCTAAAGGACCAAACGGATAAAGTCTCAGGTTTTGTGAGTTATGGAGCTTATAACACCAATGCCAAAGGAGATTTTCCTGCCGGAACACCCAATACAGATGGAAACCGTTTGGATACCGAGAGGGATGGCAATGCCATTGGAAGCGATAAAAGTTTTGACGGGGGCTCTTTAAAAGCGGGAGTCAATTTTGGAACGGCCATAGGTAATGATGGCGGATTCGTTAATGTTACTACAGAATATGTCAGTAAAAATAAGACCTTGAGACCTGGATTCGATTTTAGACGAGGCTTTGGGGAAGCTGCCATTGATGGATTTAATTTAATGGTAAATGCTTCTGTACCCATTTCCGATCATTCAGAAGTATATGCTTTTGGAGGCAGGAACTATAGGGATACAGATGCCTACGCCTTTACAAGAAATGGTGGCAACAGGGTAATCCCCTCTATCTATCCCAACGGATTTACACCAAGAATCACATCGAACATCATAGATAATTCCTTTTCGGCCGGATTTAAAACAGAATTGGCGAACGGCTGGAAAGTGGATATCAGTAATACCTATGGTAAAAATAATTTTCATTATTACATTCAAGGAACCCTAAATGCTTCCTTGGAAGATGTATCCCCGACCGACTTTGATGCAGGGGGACATAGTCTGACACAAAACACGGTGAATTTGGATTTTTCCAAATATTATGAAGATGTTTTGGAAGGTATGAACTTGGCTTTTGGCGCGGAATATAGAACCGAAAACTTTATCATATTTGCCGGTGAGGAAGGATCTTGGGGTACATATGATGTAAATGGCCTGCTTATTACAGATCCTGCCAGCCAAGCACAGCCCACAGATCCAGAGTCAGGTGATCCCCGTCCAGGTGGTTCACAAGGCTTTCCCGGCTATAGTCCAAAAAATGAGGTGGACAGGAGTAGAAGTAATTTTTCCCTTTATGCAGATGGTGAGTTCGACCTAACAGAAACTTTCCTCTTAAGTGCAGCTGCCCGTTTTGAGAATTTTAGTGATTTTGGAAGTACCTTAAATGGAAAATTGGCCGCCAGATTAAAAGCATCGGACAATGTAAATATTAGGGGATCTGTGAGTACAGGTTTTAGGGCTCCCTCCTTGGCCCAAAAATATTACAACCTACAGTTCACCAATTTTGTGGGTGGAGCTGCATTGGAGTCATTGTTATCACCGAACAACAGTCCTGTTACCGCTTCGTTTGGTATTGACCAGCTAAAAGAGGAAAGAGCCCTTAATGCCGGTATTGGTTTTACCGCAACTTTTGGGGACTTCACGGCCACAGTAGACGGTTACTATATTAAAGTGGACGATCGTATAGTACTAACAGGTAATTTTGATGCCCCACAAATTCCCAACGTGGAAGCTGCACAATTCTTTGTAAATGGGGTAGATACCAAAACCACTGGTTTGGATATTGTTTTGGCCTGGAAGAAAAACTTTGATGGCAATAGGTTATCGGCCACCTTTACAGGTAATATAAATGATATGAAGATCGATAAGGTGAATAATGGAAATTTGGATGAACAAACCTTCTTTGGAGAAAGGGATAAAGGGTTTTTGTTGGCTTCGGCCCCAAAAAGTAAATTCACCTTGAACATGAATTACACTAAGGACAAGTTTGATGCAGGACTGGCATTTACCCATTTTAGCAAGATGGAACTATTGGACTACCAAATGTATGAGCCTACTTCCGATTATGCCAGTTTTGAGGATCAAATTAACCAGGCCACGGATACCTATGATGCCAGACTGATTACCGATCTGGTTTTCGGCTATCAATTGTGCGATGGACTCAAATTAAATGTTGGCGCCAACAACCTGTTTAATATATATCCAGATCAGCAGGACGACTGGGTAGAAGGCGGTGGGTATTGGGACTCTGTACAAATGGGATTTGGAGGGGCCTATTACTATGCCAAAATAGGATTTACATTTTAAACAAAAAACATCTCTATGCAAAAAGGTTGCCTTTAAAGGCAACCTTTTTTATTTGATTAAAGTCCAACAACCCTTATTCTAAAGGAGGAAATATTTTAAACTCTCCGAACTTCCAGGAGTAAAATAAAAATTCCACCTATAAAACTGCTAAGCAATTGCGCAAAAATATTATTAAATGACCTATTCAGGGTGCATAAAACGTTGCTTGCCCAAAAGAACTTCTTCGGACTCCACATGATCTTCATCCGGGATACAGCAATCAACTGGACAAACCGCAGCACACTGGGGCTCATCATGAAAACCTTTACATTCCGTACACTTATCAGGCACAATAAAGTAAATCTCGTCACTTACCGGCTCCTGTGATTCGTCGGCATCAACTGCTTTACCATTGGGTAGCACAACATCTCCCTTTAAGAGGGTTCCATCACTATAA
>TARA_R110000868_G_scaffold177224_3_pt1 | contig 18379 bp, 20 predicted proteins | sample TARA_R110000868 | Tara Oceans TARA_R110000868 (sample SAMEA4397489) | marine metagenome | biome: Polar Biome; feature: [SRF] surface water layer (ENVO:00010504); material: water (ENVO:00002006), including particulate matter (ENVO:01000060) such as... | depth 5 m | reverse complement strand
GTGATCCATGCCGAAGCCGATGTCTTCGCCAAACCAACCGCGGAATCGCTCGACGCCCTGATCACCCCGATGATGGCCGATTATGACGCCGTCCTCGCTGCTGCGACCACCACGGGCAAGAATTTCATGCCCCGTATCGCCGCCCATCTCGACGTGATGCAGATCTCCGAAATCATCGAAGTCGTCAGCCCGGACACATTCGTGCGCCCGGTCTATGCCGGCAATGCGCTGATGACCGTCAAATCGAGCGACGCCAAGAAAGTCATCACCATCCGCCCGACCAATTTCGCCAAGGCCGGCGATGGCGGTTCGGCAAGCCAGGACAATATGGCGGCGTCCTCCGGCCCGTTCAAATCGGAATATGTCTCCGAGGAAATGTCCAAATCGGACCGTCCGGAACTGACCGCGGCCAAGATCGTCATTTCCGGCGGACGCGGCATGCAGTCGGGTGAGAATTTCCACCTGCTCGATTCAATCGCCGACAAGCTCGGTGCCGCCGTCGGTGCCTCGCGCGCTGCGGTCGATGCCGGCTTTGTGCCGAATGATTACCAGGTCGGCCAGACCGGCAAGATCGTCGCGCCTGACCTCTACATCGCGGTCGGCATTTCCGGCGCGATCCAGCATCTCGCCGGCATGAAGGATTCCAAGGTCATTGTTGCCATCAACAAGGATGAGGAAGCCCCGATCTTCCAGGTCGCCGATTACGGCCTCGTCGCCGATCTCTTCGTGGCCTTGCCCGAGCTCGACGCCGCCCTGGGCTGATCCGGTCACAGACGGACTGAATGCAAAACGCCCGGCCAGATTGGCCGGGCGTTTTTGTCTCACCTTGCCGCCTTGCGCCGATCATACAGCCTTCGGTGAGCGGCGATGGCGTCCATCGCGTCCTGCGTCACCCGGGCTCGGTCTGCCGGGTGCTGAGGGTCTGAGTCATAGGCCGTCACCGCCAGGGCAATCAGCGACAATGGTGCACGGGCGAGAGCCCCGCTGCAGGCCACCGTCTGATAGGTGAGTTTTTCAAGATCAACATCTTCAGCCCCCAACCGCTCAAGATTGCGGCGCATTTCGAGTTCCATTGCCGCAAGCGCCTCGCACTCACGGTCGCGGTTACGGGCACGAATACGAAGCTGATCGAACATCAGGACGTGCACCAGAATAATCAGATAGATCACCAGAAAAATCATGGAGCCCCCCGTTGAAATTCAACCATAGGGCGGCAAGCTTCGCCATTCAATCGAGTGGAGTCGGTCGTGTTTGCAAACTTTGTCGCCGCGCCGTCATCAATCTGTCGCGTCCGGGCCATAGGGAGGGCGGCGAAACTTGTCCTCCCCGGATTTGTCTCACGGCTTGGAATCCCTCCGGGCAAAACACACAACTCGGGCCGTCCTTCGGGGCGGCCCGTTTTTCTAGCCGCGATTGATGGCGGCCCGGATCAGGGCGTGGGCCTCATCGCTGTCCCAGTCGGCGGGGGCCGGCATGCGGCCGATCTCGCGGCCATGGCCGTCGTACAAAACCGACAGCGGCAGACCGAGCGCACCAACAAGGTTGAGGCTTGAAAAGCTGGCATCACGCAGTGATGGCAGGGAATCAATCCCCTCGCGCTCGAAGAATTCGGCGATCGGTTCGAATGAGCGATCAAAGCTGATCGTCACGACGTCAAACTGATCGCCGCCGAATTCCTGCTGCAGGCGATTGAGCGCCGGCATTTCCTCGACGCAGGGACCGCACCAGGTCGCCCAAAGATTCACCAGGATCACCTTGCCGCGATAATCCGAAAGCCGGTGCTCGCCGCCCTCAGGGTCGGTAAAGGCCAGCGCCGGTTGCGCCGGGGCATCATCGACCGTGACGAAGCTGTGCATTTCGCCGCGGGCATAGCTGTCCAGTGGCCCGGTTTCACCCTTGCCCATCGCCGAGGTCACAAAGTATAGAAACCCGACCAGTCCGATGACGAGCATCGCCGTAATAGCGGCTTTGACGGGCGATATTTGCATTTCATTCTCCTGATCGGCGGGGCGCTCATGTCAGACGACACCAAAACGGCAGCAACTTCCAGCGCCAGCGCCATGTGGGGCGGCCGTTTTGCGGCGGGTCCCTCGGCGGTGATGGAGGCGATCAATGCCTCGATCGATATCGACAAGCGCATGGCCGAGGAAGATATCGCCGGCTCATTGGCTCATGCCGCGATGTTGGCCGCGACCGGCGTGATATCAAGTGCCGACGCCGCAGAAATCACACGCGGTCTGAACCAGGTGCGCGAAGAGATCTGCGCCGGCGACTTCCCCTGGTCGGCCGCGCTCGAAGACGTACACATGAATGTCGAATCCCGCCTGAAGGATATTATCGGCGAGCCGGCCGGACGTTTGCACACCGCGCGTTCGCGCAATGACCAGGTCGCGACCGATTTCCGCCTCTGGCTGCGCGCCGCCTGCGACCGCATTGACGCCGGCCTCGAGGCCTATCAGCGCGCTTTGGTCGAGCAGGCCGCCAAACAGATTGACCAGGTCATGCCCGGTTTCACGCATTTGCAGACCGCCCAGCCGGTCTCGCTGGCGCATCATCTGCTGAGCTATGTCGAACTGGCCCAGCGCGATCGCGGCCGTTTCGCCGATGCCCGCAAACGCCTCAATGAAAGCCCGCTCGGCTGCGCAGCGCTGGCCGGCACTGCCTTCCCGATCGACCGCGATATGACCGCCAAGGCGCTCGGTTTCGATCGGCCCATGGCCAATTCGCTCGACGGTGTTGCCGCGCGCGATTTCGCGCTGGAAGTGCTCTCCGCCTCGGCGATCTGCGCCGTCAATCTGTCGCGCTTCGCCGAAGAGATCGTGTTGTGGTGCACGCGCCGCTTCGGTTTCGCGACCCTGTCGGATGCCTGGTCGACCGGCTCCTCCATCATGCCGCAAAAGCGCAATCCCGATGCCGCCGAACTGGTGCGCGCCAAGCCGGGCCGGATCATCGGCTCGCTGACCGGACTTCTGGTCGTGGTGAAGGGGCTGCCGCTGGCCTATTCCAAGGATCTGCAGGAGGACAAGGCGCCGACTTTCCAGGCGATCGATGATCTGGAACTGGCGCTGGCGGCGATGGCCGGTATGGCCGGCGATCTCACCTTCCATGGCGCCGCAATGGAAGCCGCCGCCGGCGAAGCCTATTCCGACGCCACCGATCTGGCAGACTGGGTCGTGCGCGTGCTGGGCAAGCCCTTCCGCGACGCTCACCACATCTCCGGCTCCATTGTACGGCTGGCCGAGGCCGAGGGCGTGACGCTGTCGGATCTGCCGCTGGCGACGATGCAAACCATCGAACCGGGTATCGACGAACGGATTTATTCGGTGTTGAGTGCTCGCGCCTCGATGCAAAGCCGGACCAGTTTTGGCGGCACCTCGCCGGTGCGGGTTCGCGAACAGGTCGAAGCCTGGACATCACGCCTGTCGGCATGAAGGAAAACATGATGAAACGCCTGACCAGCCTGATCCTGATCCTCCTCGGCACCGCCTCGCTCGCGGCCTGCGGCCTGCGCGGCGATCTCGAGCGTCCGGCACCAATGTGGGGGCATCCACAGGACGCCGATGCGCCTGCTGACGCAGCCGATGAGCCTGCGGCCGACATTGCCGGGCAATAGCGCGGCCCGGGCACGCGCCGCACATCAACAAAACGTAATGCATACCGTGCTATCCGGCGCGCCGCAGCGTGCTAGATTTGGCTCATGCACCGTCGGTCCCTGATCGTCGCATGGTGCGCTCTCATGTGGGAGCGCGCTGTGCCCGTGGTCTGGCCAGGTCTTGCCTGGGCAGCAAGCTTTGCCGTGCTTGCTCTGCTGGGCGTCTGGGAGACGATTGGCGACCCCTGGCGCGCCATCTATGCGGTTGCCACGCTCGCCGCCGCGATCTGGCTGACCCGCAAAGGCCTGACTGGATTCGCCTGGCCGCAAATGGAAGACCTCGCGCGGCGGGTTGAAGAAGATTCCGGGATCTGCGCGCGGCCCCACGAAGCCCTGCTCGACACTCCGCCGACCGATGACCCGATTGCGTTGCAGGTCTGGCACGAACACCAGGCCCGCATGGCCAGACGGCTGGAATCCGCCAGGGCCCGACGGCCCAAGGCGGCCTGGGCCAGCTATGACCGCTGGGCTTTTCGCGGCAGCCTGACCCTGGCCCTGTGCGTTTCCTGGTTCCTCGCCGGTCCCATGGCGCGCGACCGGCTCGGCGAAGCCTTCAGCCTGACACCGATCCAGGTCAGCGGTCTGGACGTCAGCGTCGATGCCTGGATCGATCCGCCCGCCTATACCGGACGTGCCCCGATTTTCCTCTCCGCCGAGACCCGCACGGTTGAAGTGCCCGCCGGCTCGACCTTCATCGCCCGTGTCGCCGGCAGCCGCCGCGCACCGGCCCTGACGCGCCGTGACAGCGCCGGCTCAGAGCGCGCCACCGCCAGTTCAATCGGCGACACGGTCTGGGATACGCGCCTTGCCATCGCCGCCGACGCCAATATTCGTCTCGCCGCCGGTCCGACACGCCAGACCTGGACGCTGACCGTCATCCCGGATCACGCACCGGTCGTGCGTCTGCTCGCCGTGCCCGATGCCAATTCGAGCGGCGAACTCGATTTGCAATTCTCCGTCGTCGATGATTATGGCGCCACGGCCTACGGGCTCGAATTGCGCCCCGAGACCGATCCCGACGCGTCATGGGAACGGATCGAGATTACCCCGGCCGGGATCACCACGCTCGATACCGAAAATGGTATTCGCACCCTGCTGGAAACCGCTCAGCACAGGCTGGCGGGCAGCCGGGTCACCATCCGCATCGTCGCCGATGATGCCGGCGGCAATTCCGGCCGCTCACCCGAACTTGGCATCACCCTGCCACACCGTATTTTCCTCGATGCGCTGGCGCGCGCCGTCGCCGAACAACGCCGCACCGTTCTCAGCGCCGACCAGGCCTATGCGCCGCCCCCGGAGCGCCCGGTTCTGTATGCCGAGGATATCGCGCCCGGCATGGCCTATCTCGCCGACGAGCCCGAGCGCCGGATCGAGCGCGCGCCGGAAGGCCTGCAATTTGCCGCCCGCGCCCTCAACGCCATCACCGACGCGCCAACACATTTCTTCGACGATGCCGTCGTCTATCTTGGCCTGCGCACGATCGTGCAGCGGCTGCGGCGCTCACGCGAACAATCTGATCTGGTCGGGCTGGAAGGCGATTTGTGGCAAATCGCCCTGCGCGCCGAACTGGGCTCGCTCGCCGATGCCGAAGCCGCGCTGCGGGCTGCCGAACGGGCCCTGATGGAAGCGATGGCCCGCGGCGCCGACGAGACCGAACTGGCGGCCCTGTTCGATGCTTTCCAGGAAGCGATGGATAATTACATGGCCGCGATGGCGGCCGAGGCCGCCCGTAGCGGCGAGACCGCCGATAGCCAGGCCCAGTCGCTCGACACCGCCGCGCTGCAGGCCATGCTCGACGCCCTGCGCGAAGCCGCCGAGCTCGGCGATACCGCCGATGCCCGTCAGGCGCTGCAGCAATTGAGCGAATTGCTGCGCAATATGCAGATGCAAATGGGTCAAGGATCTGGCGAAGGCGAACAGAGCGATCCGATCTCCGAAGCGATCCAGGACGCGCTCGAGGAGCTCGGCGATGTGATCGGCAGCCAGCGCGATCTGCAGGACCAGACATTCGGCCTCGGCCAGGAACAGCAATCAGGCGGACAATCACAGCCACAATCGGGCTCGCAGACCGGCCAGCAGGACGGCAATGCGCCGCAGAGCCTGGCAGAGAACCAGAATGGTGGCGGCGCCAGTGCCCAATCGCTCGGCGCGATGCAGGACGCCCTGGCGCAGCAACTCGGCCAGGCACAGCAATCACTGCCCGAAGGCGGCAGCGAATCCCTCGCCCAGGCCGGTGAAGCGATGCGTGCGGCGGCCGATGCGCTTGGCGCCGGCGATGCTGCGGCGGCGCTGGAGGCCCAGGACGAGGCGCTGGCGGAATTGCGGGCCGGTGCCGAGCAATTGGCGCAGGAGCTGCTCGAGCGGATGCAGGATGCCCAGGGCGAGGCCGGCCAGGGCGAAGAGCAACGCGATCCGCTGGGACGGCCTTCCGAGGGTGCCTTTGCCGATGGCAGTGGCGTCGAAATCCCCGACGAGATGGCGCGCGCCCGGGCCCGCAGCATTCTGGAAGAATTACGCCGCCGCGCTGCCGAAGCCGGACGGCCCCAGGACGAGCTCGATTATATCGAGCGTCTGCTCGACCGGTTCTAGACCGGCCAGCTTTTCAGTTCAGGAAATCAATGGTGACCGGAGTCTGGCTCGGCTGCGTGCTCGGCGGGCGGAGCCGCATGCGTGTCGTCCGGTGCAGCGCCATGTTCCGGTGCGTGATCGGTTGCAGCTTCCGGCGTGTGGGCAGCTGGCTGTGCCGGCTGATGCGCCAATTCCGGTGCGAGTGCGTGCGTCGGAGCAGCATCGCTGACCAGCACGACCTCGACCTCGGCCGAGGCCGGCGGCGGATCACTGACCACAGTGCGGAATTCACGGATCTGTCCGGCCGGAACGGCAGCGCCTTGCAGGCTCACACTCCACTCCAGCAGGGATTCGCTGTTTTCATCGCGCAGGATCGCCCGCAGCGCCGGCAGGGCGCGCGCGCGGCGGTCAAGATTGCTGATTGTGCCTTCGATCACCAGCAGCGGCACGCCATGGGCATTGTCGCGCGTGACCGTCAATTCACCGACCGAGAAGCCGTAAGGATTCACTTCGGCACCGACGGCGGCATAGGCCGACGAGGCCCGCGGCCACAGGGTGACGATATCGACGCGGAACATCCAGGAGGCCGTCAACAGCAGCGCGCAAGCGACCGCCAGCCCGCCCCAGGCACCACCGGCGACAGCGGCAGACATGGTCCGGCGCTTCTTGGCCTGACGCTCGCGGAAGGCTGTGTGGGGCTTGTTTTCGGCCTGCTCGCCCTCTGGGGGTGCCGGTTGCAGTGTTGGCAGATCCGAGGGATCCTCGGCCTCGGCAGTCCAGACATGGGCGCAGGATGCGCAGCGCACACGCCGGCCATTCATGCCGATCGCGTGCGGATCGGCGCGATAACGCGTAGAACATGAGGGGCAGCTGAGTACTATGCTCATCTGAGTCGCTTACACCTTGTCCGGCCCATCCGTGCCATGGAGAAATTCCATCGACCCGAGTTTAACACAATCGCCCAACAATACTCCCGAACCGGTCGTCCGCTTCGACAATGTCGGAATGCGGTACGGGCATGGTCCCGAAGTGCTGCGCGATCTTTCATTTGATTTACCACGTGGTTCTTTCCAATTCCTCACCGGACCGTCAGGTGCGGGCAAGACATCACTGCTGCGGCTGATCTATCTCGCGGCCAAACCGTCAAGCGGGCAGATTTCCTATTTCGGGCGCGAGGCCTCGGGCCTGTCGCGCAAGGAGATGCCGCTCTTGCGGCGGCGCATAGGCGTGGTCTTCCAGGAATTCCGTTTGCTCAATCATCTCAGCGTGTTCGACAATGTCGCCCTGCCCTTGCGGATCGCCGGACGGCGGCGCCAGGATTATGCCGAGGATGTCGCCGAATTGCTGGCCTGGGTCGGGCTGGGCGAGAAGATGGATGTCGTGCCTGCGACACTGTCGGGCGGGGAACAACAGCGCGTCGCCATTGCCCGCGCCGTGGTCGGCCAGCCGGAAATCCTGATCGCCGACGAACCGACCGGCAATGTCGATCCGGAAATGGGCATGCGGCTGCTGCGGCTGTTTGCTGAACTCAACAAGCTGGGCACGACGATCATCATCGCCACCCATGACCTCTCCCTGGTTCGCATGCTCGACGCACCGGTGATGTCGCTGTCGAATGGGCATCTCCATATCCGCCCGCCACGCAGCCAGCGTCAGGCCCAGGCTGAATCCGATCTGGCTGACGCAGTGGCCGGCCACGCCCGCGACGATGCTGCCGCGGAGGGTCACGATGAATAATCCGGTTCCACCGCCTCCACCCGGCGGCTCCGGCGCGCTTTTGCCGCCCGATGGCGGCCGCGACCGGCCCCTGTTTGTGGTTGCCGCAATCCTGGTTTTCCTGGCCTGCATCGCGGCGCTGGGTGCCCGCGGAGCCTGGTTGCAGGCCCAGCGCTGGACCTCGGATCTCGAGAGCAGCATCACGATCCAGATCCGCCCCGTCGACGAGCGCGACGCCCAGGCCGATGCCGAGGAAGCCGCCCGCATCGCCATGACCCTGCCCGGCGTTGTCGACGCGATTGCCCATGACCGGGCCCACGCCGAAGCGCTGCTGGCGCCCTGGCTGGGCGAGGGTAATCTGCCAGCCGATCTGCCTCTGCCGCTGCTGGTCGAGGTCGAGATTGATCCGCAATTGCCGGCACCGGGCGAGGCGCTGCAAACGGCCCTCGACGCGGCCGGCCTGGCCGCTTCGGTCGATGATAACGGCCGTTGGGCCGGCGCCGTCAGGCGGGCCGCACGCACGGCGCAGACGCTGGGACTGGCGATGATGCTCCTGCTCGCAGGCGCGGCCGCTGCCGTCGTCGCCTTCGCGGCGCGGGCCAGTCTGGCCGCCCGGATCAATGTCATCGACGCGCTGCATATTTGCGGCGCCGAGGACCGGTTCGTCGCCGGGCTGTTTGAAAGGCGCTTCTTCATGCTCGGTCTCAAGGCCGGCGCGGCGGGCGCGGTTTGTGCCGGGCTGGTTGCCGTAGCCGCCAGTCTTGGCCAGGGCCCGGCAGACATGGCATTTTTCCTGCCGCACTGGGCGATGGACCCGTTCGAGCTCGCCCTGCTATTGCTGGCACCCCTGCTCGCCGGTCTGACCTCGGCTATCTCCGCCAGACTGGCGGTGGCTTCAGACTTGCGAGGACGCTGGTAATGGCCAAAATCGGCCTCAATCGCAGCGATAACTGGACGACGGATATTTGCCCCGGCACAGGCATGCGATGCCTTGTACCGGCGCCAGAGCGAGCGAGAGCATGAAACAGGGCGGTGGCCTTCTGCGAGCACTGGCATTTTCCGTCGTCGCGGCCAGCGTGATCGGATTCGGGGCCTATGCCGTTACGGTGTCCAGCTATGACATTCCGGATTCAGCGCTGCATGCGGATGGGATCGTGGTGCTCACCGGCGATCAGGGTCGGCTGACCACGGGCGTGCAATTGCTGCATGCCGGACGCTCGACACACTTGCTGGTTTCCGGCGTGCACCCCTCGGTCACGACCGAGGAATTGCGGGCCCATACCGACCTGTCCGACGCGCAATTTTCCTGCTGCGTCGAGCTTGGTCGCGAGGCGACCGACACGGTCGGCAATGCACACGAGACTGCGCGCTGGGTGCGGACAAACGGCTATCAACGCTTGATCATCGTGACATCAGACTATCATCTGCCTCGCAGTTTGATCGAGATGGACATGGCGATGCCCAACGTTGAATTCATCCCCTATCCCGTCCGCACGGAACCGCCCTGGCGCAATCCGCGTGTGGCGCGTCTATGGGTGCAGGAATACGCCAAATACGCCACGGTCTGGATTGGCCGGACGCTGTTTCCATCGGCGGACCGCGCATCGTGACCCGCATCCGATCCATTATTTTCCAGCTCTACATGTATGGGCTGATGGCGATCATGGGCCTGCTCGGCACGCCACTCCTGCTCGGCCCGCGCCGCTGGGCGCGCAATTTCATGCGGCTCTATCTGGCGATCATCTGGTTCGGCCTGCGCTGGATCTGCGGCGTCCGTTTTGAAGTCCGTGGGCGCGAGAACCTGCCGCAGGGCGGCGCACTGATCGCGTCGAAACACCAGAGCATGTGGGAGACCCTGGCCTTTTGGGGAATTCTCGACGATCCGGCGATCATCCTGAAACGCTCGCTGATCTTCATGCCTTTCTTCGGCTGGTTCGCGGTCAAGCTCGGCAATATCAATGTCGACCGCACCGCCGGCTCGAAAGCCCTGCGCAAAATGCTGCGCGATGCCGCCACCCGCGGCGCCGAGGGCCGCCAGGTGCTGATCTTTCCGGAAGGCACGCGGGTTGATCCCGGCGAGCATCCAGACTTCAAGCCCGGCATCGCCGGCCTGTACCAGTCGATGAACCTGCCTTGCGTCCCCGTGGCGCTCAATTCCGGGGTTTATCTGCATCCCTATTGCGGCCTGAAGAAGCCGGGTCTGATCGTGGTCGAGTTTCTCGAGCCGATCGATCCGGGCTTGCCCAAGGCCGAATTCATGCGCACGCTACATGAGCGGATCAATACCGCCGCCGACGCGCTGCTCCCGCAAGCCGCCACCAGCCGGGAGACCGATGCGTGAGAATTCCAATGCGTTTCCTTTTACCCGTTATCGGCGTGTTCGCGCTGCTCGTTCTCTATACGGGCTATTGGCTGCACGCCAAAAGCACGATCGAAAGCCAAGTCTCAGTCTGGATCGCGCGCCAGGAGAGCGCCGGCTATGTGATCGATCGCGAACGCATCCGGGTCACCGGCTACCCCTATCGCTTCCAGGTCGAAATGACCGCACCGCAGTTCCGCGCGCCAGAGACCGATGGCGGCTGGTTCGCCCGCATGGACATGCTCAAGGCGCACGCACTCTTCTACGACTTCCAGCACTGGATCATCGAATTCGACGGTCCGCTCTGGTTTGAATACGGCCCGGCTCCGATGACCGCGCTGGAAGTTGATGCCGAGCTTGCCCTCGTCAGCCTGGTCAGCAATAGCCGCGGCGAAACCATCCGTATCGGGGCCGAACTCGACAATTTCCAGATCACCGCCCGTGCCGGCGACGCACCCGATATCCAGTCAATCGACAAGCTTCTGCTCTCCGGCATTGTCGGCGAAGACGATACGCTGCGGGTCCGGTTCGAGGCCTCCGGTGTCTCGACCAGCCCGAGCGCCTTCACGCCGGACGTACGGCGGGCTTTCGGGGATACGGCCGAGCTGTCACGGCTGGACGTCTCTGTCACCCATTGGGCAACCCTGGCGAATGATGCCGATGCCGCGGCCTGGAGCCGCGCCGGTGGCCGGCTGCATATCGCCGAGTCGACACTGGAATGGGGACCGGCGCATCTGTCGGGCGTGGGTGAATTCACCCTCGACCAGACGGCGCAGCTCGATGGCCGTCTCTCGCTGCACATCACAGATCCGGATGCGCTCGCCGACGCCCTGGTCCAGGCCAAGCTGGTGCCGGCAGAGAATGAACAGGCCTTGCGGCTGGCCGCCATGATGGCGCCGCGCGGCCCCGATGGCGTCGCCCTGCCTTTCCGGGTGCGCGATGGCGGCGTCTATCTCGGCCCTGTCAGGCTCGGCGATATCAGTAACTGAAACCTAGCGCGCCATAAACTCTGACATCACCTCGACCAGGCGCCGGTTATCGGCCTCCTTGCCGACGGTTATCCGTAGTGCATCGGGGAGGCCATAGGGCGCCACGCCGCGGACAATCAAGCCGTGACGGGTCAGATAGGCATCGGCGTCAGCGGCAGTCTTGCCGGCCGTCTTCGGGAAATGCACCAGCACGAAATTGCAGACGCTTGGCGTCACTTCAAGGCCGAGGCCGCCGAGTTGCTGGCGCAGATAGTCAACCCAGGTCGCATTGTGCGTCGCCGAGCGTTGCATGAAATCGCGGTCGGCAATCGCCGCAGCGCCGGCCTCGATCGCGGGCAGATTGACGTTGAACGGACCGCGCACCCGGTTGAGCACGTCGATGATCTCTTTCGGGCCATAGCCCCAGCCGAGGCGCAAACCGGCCAGGCCATGGATCTTGGAGAAGGTCCGCGTCACGAACACATCATCGCGCTCGAGCGCCAATTCCATGCCGGCGGCATAATCGGCATTGTCGACGAATTCGGCATAGGCGGCATCGAGCACCAGCAGGGTCGTCGGCGGCAGGGCATCGCGCAGACGGCGCACTTCGGCGTCGGAGATATAGGTGCCGGTCGGATTATTGGGATTGGCGAGGAAGACGATCCTGGTGTCATCGCCGGCCGCGGCGATCAGGGCATCGACATCGGTGGTATAGCCGCGCTCGGGCGCCGAGACGAGGCGGGCCCCGCTCTGCATGGCCACCAGGCGGTAGACCAGGAAGCCGTATTGCGACTGCACGACCTTGTCGCCCGGATTGAGATAGGCGCGGCCGAGCAATTGCAGAATTTCGTCGGAACCGGTGCCGCAGACGATATTGCCGGCATCGAGACCCTCTTCGCGGGCAATGGCGTCGCGCAGCAGGGTGGCACCGCCATCGGGATAGCGGTGCAGCCTCGACACGGCGCCCTCAAAAGCGGCAACCGCCTTGAGCGAACAGCCAAGTGCATTCTCGTTCGAGGAGAGTTTGGCCGGATTGGCCACACCAGGGGCATCGGCAGCGCCAGGCTTGTAGGGCTGGATGTCGAGAATGCCGGCGCGCGGTTCGATGGCCATGATTTTACCTCAGCTATCCGAAGGGTCGGAAGGATTGTCGTGACGGGATAGCGCGGGCCGGGTCCGCGCTTCAAGGGGTTTGCGGCGGGCGGGCGCAGTTGCCGGTCGCGGCCGCAGCGCCATCGTCCGCTTCACCGCCTCGACCAGGATCACACCGCCCAGCGCCGGCCAGGCTCGCTCGCCCGTCTCCTCCCACATCCGGGCGATGCGGGTATTCGTGCTCCACTTCCAGGGCGGCGTGTAGAGCGCGCGCGACCAGGCGGTCGGCTCGAACAGGGCATCGTCGAGCAATTGCGACAGTTGGGCGCGCGAAAAGGGCCGGCCATGCCCGAACGGCGTCGAGTCGAGCCAGGCCCAGATTCCCGAACGCGCGGCGGTGACAATGACCACGCGCCCTTCCGGCGCCAGCACACGCCAGATCTCGCGCAGGGAGGCCTGCAGGGAATCGGCTTCCTCGAGCGCGTGGATCAGCAGGACACGATCGAACAGGGCCTCGGGAAAGGGCAGATGCGTCTCATCCCCCAGCGCGATCGCGGAACAGGCGGTCGAGGCCACCACGGCGCCCTGGGTTGCCGGCATGAAGCAGACACAGCGCCGGGCATCGGCGCGATAAGCTTCCAGATAGGGGGTGGCGAAACCAAGACCGAGCAGGTCCAGATCCTTGGCGTCCGGCCAGATCGCAGCCAGCCGGCGGCCGATCATCTCGCGCGCCACCAGGCCCTGGCGGCTGCGATAGAAACGGTCCAATTCGAGGGCTTCGCGACGCACCCTTCACACTCCACTGTTTTGCCCCGATCATGGGGCTTGAAGCGCAACACTAACCAAACCGGCGAAATCAACAATGAGCGAACTCTCAATCCGGCAGTTTCCATGCCTGTCCGACAATTACGGCTTTCTGATCCATGATCCGGACAGTGGCGAAACCGCGACGATCGATACGCCCGACCCTGACCGCATTCTCGCCGAGGCAGAGGCCGCCGGCTGGACCATCACCCAGATCTGGAACACGCATCATCATTTCGACCATGCCGGCGGCAATGCCGCGATCAAGGCGGCGACCGGCGCACGCATCGTGGCACCAAGTTATGAGAGCGCCCGCATCCCGGGCATCGACCTTGCGGTGAGCGAGGGCGACAGCGTCTGGCTCGGAAAAATCGAGGCGAAGGTGGTGTTCACACCCGGCCATACCAGTGGCCATATCGTCTATTCCCTGCCCGGCGAGCACGTTGCCTTCGTCGGCGACACGATGTTTGCGCTCGGTTGTGGTCGCCTGTTCGAGGGCACACCGCAGCAGATGTGGACCAGCCTGTCGCGGCTGGCAGAGCTGCCCGACGACACGGTGATCTATTGCGCCCATGAATACACCCAGGCTAATGCCCGCTTTGCGCTGAGTATCGATCCGGACAATCGCGACCTGCAGGCCTATGCGGCCAGCGTCGACGCCAAACGAGCCCGCGGCGAGGCCACCGTGCCGACGACGATCGGGACCGAAAAGGCCGCCAATCCCTTCCTCCGTGCCGCCGACCCGGCAATTCGCGCCCGGCTCGGTCTGGCCGATGCTGCCAATGCCGACGTATTTGCCGAAATCCGCCGCCGCAAGGATACATTCTGATGACGGCAGCCAACACAATTATCGAGGCCCTCGGCATGCAACGCCATCCCGAGGGCGGCTGGTATGTTGAAACCTGGCGCGATGGGGCCGGCCCCGACGGGCGCTCACGTGGAACCGCGATCTATTATCTGCTCGAAGCCGGCGACCGCTCGCACTGGCACCGGGTCGATGCGACGGAGATCTGGCACTGGCATGCCGGCGAGGCGCTGCAGCTGGATCTGAGTGAGGATGGCGTCGTACAGACCCGGATCATGCTCGGCCCGGATATCGCTTCCGGCCAGAGGCCGCAGGGGATCGTGAAACCGCACGTCTGGCAGAGCGCGAGCCCATGTGGAGCCTGGACGCTGGTGAGCTGCACCGTGACGCCGGGCTTCGAGTTTTCAGGGTTTGAAATGGCACCACCAGGCTGGACGCCCGGACAGCCTCTGGACTGACCCGGTCGTCTACTCGTCAGCCAGCAGGGCGCGGGCGATGTAAGCCGAAGATGACCGTCCGGCGAAACCGAATTCCGGAGCGATGACGACCACCAGGATATTGTCGCGGCGATAGGCAGCGGGCTGTTCGCCAATCGTGACATCGACGCGCTCGATTGTGCGCACACGGCGGCGCTCGCCACGCACTGAACGGAAGGCCAGTGCGATCATGTGCAGGCTGTCATACTGCACGCCAAGCCCGGTCCGCGGGGCGGGCGAATAGCCGACCGAGATGGTGCGGTTGAGATCGGCGGAGAGTTCATTGACCAGAGCCTCGGCGCGCAGCCGGACCTCTTCGGCCGAACGCGGCGTCGGGGTCACTCCGGCAGCCTCGACGGCGAAGTCGGCAATCACGCCGTTTGGCGCATCGATCGGAAAATAGGTGGCCCCGCCCAGCCCGGTCAGCCGGATGACTTCCCGGCCCGTATCGGAAACGTAGGATGTGCCACCGCCGGGCGCCCGGTTGGCGAACAGGACGAGGACTTCCCCGGACGGATCATCGCGCTCGCGCAGCAAGGCCACGGTATTGGATCGATCGAACAGGAAGAACTCGCCCGTATCGGCGCGCTGGTACCAGCCGACGGTTTCCTCTGCGCGTTCATTACGCAACAAGCGATCGCGCAACGGGTTTTGCAACCCGATTGCGGCGCCCGCGCAGAGCACAGCGATCAGTACTACCGAAAGGAAACGAGTCATCACGGACAGTATTGACGCTGGCAACACGGCATTTTTTGGGCAGAGCCCCGCCCAATCATCATGTCATGTACTGCCCGCCATTAATGGTCAGCACCGAGCCGGTCATGAATCCGGCCGCATCCGACGCCAGGTAAGTGACGAGCGCGCCGATCTCCGCGACGTCGCCGAGCCGGTTGACCGGGATCGCTGCGACAACGGACTGCAGCACAGCAGCAGGCATCGCGGCAACCATCTCGGTATTGACATAACCCGGCGCGATGCAATTGACCGTGATGCCCTTGCGCGCGCTTTCCTGGGCCAGCGCCTTGGTGAAGCCGATCACCCCGGCCTTGGCCGCAGAATAATTGACCTGGCCCATCTGACCCTTCTGGCCGTTGATCGACGAAATATTGATGATGCGGCCGAAACCACGCTCGCGCATGCCGTCAATGATCGGACGGGTCATGTTGAACATTGAGGTCAGATCGGTCCGGATGACGTCATTCCAGTCTTGCGGTGTCATCTTGTGGAACATGCCGTCGCGCGTGACGCCTGCATTATTGACGAGGATATCAAAGGGAGCGCCGGCCTTGGCTTCGGCTGCTGCAATGCCATCAACGCAGGACTGGTAGTCGCCGACATCCCATTTGACGGCACCGATGCCGGTTTCCGCCGTGAAGGATTTGGCCGCTTCTTCATTGCCGGCGTAATTGGCGATCACCGTGTAACCGGCCGCCTTGAGCTCCAGACAAATGGCGGCGCCGATGCCCCGGGTCCCGCCCGTTACCAGTGCTGTGCGTGTCATATCCAAACCTCAATTTCCTGTTCTTGGGTTAAGCATTGAGTCTTCGCGCTTGCAGCACACCACTTGCTGAGCGTAAACCGTAATGAAATAGGTGCGCGCCCGTGTCGAGCGAATATCGAGAACGGACCTCGCATTTTACACGAACAGGGGAATGCGCGGTGAGTAAAACCAAAAGCGGCAAGCCTGACATCATCATCAAGAAATACGCTAATCGGCGCTTGTATGACACGTCGACCAGCCAGTATGTGACGCTCGACCACTTGCGTGAGCTTGTAAAACAAGACCTGCATTTCCAGGTGATCGACGCCAAGAGCGGCGAAGACCTGACGCATGGCGTGCTGGCCCAGATCATTTTCGAGGAAGAATCCCGCGGCACAAATCTGCTGCCGGTCGATTTCCTGCGGCAGTTGATCGGGTTTTACGGCGACAGCCTGCAAACCGTCGTGCCCGGCTATCTGCAGATGTCGATGAATAATTTCACGCAGCAGCAGGAAGAATACCGCACCAAGGTCGGCGAAGCGATGATGTCGCCCCAGGCCACCATGGCGCTGATCGAGGAACAGACGCGGCGCAATATGGAAGCCTTCGGCAAGACCATGCGCATGTTCACCCCCTTCGTCCCGGCGACGGGCCCCGAGGCGGAAGCGGCCGATGAAGCCGCAGCACCAGCCAAGGAAGGCGAGGATGATATCGCGCAAATGCGTGAGGAACTCGACGATATGCGCGCCAAGCTGGATCAGATTCTCAAGGCGAAGAAATAGCCTTCAGCCGCTTCCGGGCCGCGTGCCCGGGACCCGGAATTATTTGAGGCCTTTCTTGCCCCCATTGGCGGCGAGGAAGGCCTCAATCATTTCGATTTGCCGCCCCTGCTGTTCCAGCAGGCTGGTGAGCTGGCTCTGGCGCACGCCATCGAGCTTGTCGTGCAATTCCATGATTTCCAGCTCGGCCTTGAGATTGACCTCATAGTCATGGGAGGCCGCGGCCCTGTCCTTCGCCGCCTGGCGGTTCTGCGACATCATGATGATCGGCGCCTGCACGGCAGCCAGCATCGACAGGATCAGATTGAGGAAGATGAAGGGATAGGGATCGAAAGCGTCGGTGCGCAGCATGGTGAGCGCCAGATTGCCGCCGATCCAGCCGAACAGCACAACGGCGAATATCCCGATAAAGACCCAGGACCCGCCAAATGCGGCAACCCGGTCGGCCATGCGCTCGCCGAATGTATTGCCCTCCTCATCGACCCGGTTGAGGTTCTTCGAGATCTGACGGCGCTCGGCGATGCGGTCGAGAACGCGCCGCTCCGTCTTGGTGAGATCATCCAGATCGCTGTGCAGCATTTCATGTGCGAGTGTCGCAACATCCCGTTTCATCGCCAATCTCCCGGCCCGGTCCAAATCCTGTCCCAGCCTGCCAAGCCCCGGGGCTCTGCCGAAACAGACTTCACGGTGACCGGGCCACGTTAAGACTTTCGTATCATTTCAGACCAGCCCGGACAGCTGTGGGCCCTGATCGGGCCAGAAATGCGGCATCCTGTTCGCTATTGCGACCAGAATCATGGTTAATGAGGTGTTAAAGCTTGGCATCACCCTTGCGAGGGTATCGATATGATCACGATCCGCAGCCCATATCCTGTCCCGACCCTGACCAGCCGGCGTATTGAGCCAGCTGGTTCGGCCCGTGGATCGAATGATCGCCAGCCGCGGCAAGACCGCGCCCACGCTCCTGTCCCGACCCCACATGCTGCTGCCACCGATCGGCAGTCATATGTGAGGGCGCAGGTCGCCCCGGCTGAGCTTATTGTCCAGATCATCGCCGGAACGCCGCGCCGCGGCATCCGCGCCGAGAACAGCGAACAGGCCCGCTATCGCCGCGCCTATCATGATGCGACGCAAAAAAACGCGCCGCCCCCGATGTGGGAGCGACGCGCCTGATGTTTGACAATCAAATCCTGCAACGCTTCGGCTTCTGGTGTGATGCCGCCTTCGGCGCAGGCCTGATCTTCTTTCTGTTTTAGGCCTCGCCACCGACCGCGAGATCGCGTCGCGCGGCAATGATCGTGACGACAAAACCGGCAACCGTATCCATCAGCGTCATCAGGGTGATCAGGAAGAAGGCCGATGTGCCAAACTTTCCGACCAGCAGAAACAGCGCCATCGAGACCACGAATACGGCCATCGACAGGCCGTGATTGATGATCGTGGCCGTGCCTGAGCCGGCAGATTTGATCAGCTCGACGAACAGGAAAAGCATGCCGAGAATGATCAGCAGATCACCGACCGGCAGCGCCCAGGGCCCTGAGACCATCTCGATCTGGAAGACAGTCTGGTTGAGTGCCAGCGCCATCGAAGCTTGGTCGGGACCGCCCAGAACGAAGGCGACAACGACATAGACGATGACCGGAATGATCATCAATGGAAACACATTGAACATAGAACTAC
>TARA_R110000868_G_scaffold65399_9_pt1 | contig 18402 bp, 23 predicted proteins | sample TARA_R110000868 | Tara Oceans TARA_R110000868 (sample SAMEA4397489) | marine metagenome | biome: Polar Biome; feature: [SRF] surface water layer (ENVO:00010504); material: water (ENVO:00002006), including particulate matter (ENVO:01000060) such as... | depth 5 m | reverse complement strand
ATATAAATGTTTTGTACCACCAAGGATTCTAAGACTATCAGAAAAAGTTTTAGCACCAGTAAAAGTTTGTGTAGTAGATAGATGTGCTGTATCTGCGTCTAGATATGCACTAGCTATAGCAGTTCCTTGCCATACACCAGTTCCTATTGTTCCAATTGATGTAATTTGAGTTTGAGCAGCGTCTACATTAAGGGTTGCTGCACCTGATGTTGCTCCACCAGATAATCCAGTTCCTGCTACAACAGATGTTATATCTCCAGCATTTGATGTTAGCCCACTAATTCTAGCAGTTATATGGTCATATATAGCATTACCAGTTGCTAAAGTAGAAGCACCATTTGATATTGCAGCAGTATTTAATACAGCTCCACTTCCTAAACCTAAGTTACTTCTTGCGGTTCCTGCGTTAGCTAAATCTGATAAATTATTTGATTTTAATGCTCTTAATCCAATAGCTGTAGATGTACTAGCTGCATAATTTGCATCATCTCCTAATGCTGCTGCTAATTCATTTAATGTATCTAATGTACCTGGTGCTCCATCTACAATACTATTAACATAAGCTTTTACACTTTGTTGTGATGGTACGCTTGTAGCACTATCAGAAGCCATATTGTCTTCATCTAATAATGGTAATGTATAATTATTGGCTGATACTGCAATTCCATCTAATTTGTTTTGGTCTGCAGTTAAAAAAGTACCTGTAGTTGCTTTAACGGCAGCAAGTCCAGCTAATTCACTATCCATCAATGCACCAGCACTTGTCACGTTAGCAGTATCTGTTACATCGGCACCTGCTTCAATAGCATCTAATTTAGTTTTATCTCCGTTTGCAAAAGCTCCTTCTGATGGCTTAGGTTGTAATGTTGAGATTGTTACTCCCTTAACACCTGCTAAGTCAGTTAATTCTGAATCCATCAATGCACCTGCTGAGGTTACATTAGCTGTGTCTGTTACATCTGCACTACTTTCAACTGAGTCAAGTTTTGTTTCTTGAGCATCAGTCATTAATCTTTTATTAGAAGCATCAGTAAAGTTAGTAGTTGTAAATGTAGGTGTTGCTCCACTTACTACTGATTGGTCTAATGCTTTTATATCTGCAATACTTGCAAGTTCACTATCCATTAACGCACCAGCACTTGTTACATTTGCAGTATCTGTTACATCTGCACTCGCTTCAATAGCATTTAGTTTGCCGTGGTCAGCATCTGTAAAAGTATTAGAGTCAGAACCAGCTTCTACTGCTGCAACAATCTCTGCATTTGTTTGGTCTGCAGTAGCAGATGCTTCTATTTCGTTTAACTTAGAATGGTCTGCGTCTGTAAATACATTAGAATCGGTAGCTGCTTCTACAGCAGTTCTTATTTCTGCGTTACTTTGGTCAGCAGTAGCTGACGCTTCTATAGCATCTAATTTATTCTTTAAAGTTGTTGTAAAATTATTATCTGATTGCGTAGCTACTGTTAGGTCTATCGTGCCATCGCTATCTTCGTAAGCAACGGTAATACCTGATTGGGTATTGCTTGTAAACATTGCACCTACTAAGTCTTGTATTAATTCTGTATTGACATTAGCATCTACATACGCTTTAATACTTTGCTGAGTTGCTAACAACGTCGCAGAGTTAGAACTAAAATCATCTTCATCTGCAAATGCAGTTATTGTTATAGTTCCATCTGATAGGTTCTGAAAAGAAGTTGTTCCAGTAAGACTAGCTCCTGCTATTGGAGCTTTTAAATTTAGTTGTGTTTGTATATTCGATGTAACGCCATCAATATAATTGATTTCTTCTGTCGTAGCAGTTACGCCATCTATAAGATTTAATTCTGTTGTAGTGGCAGTTAAGCCATCTAATATGTTTAGTTCAGCAGCTGTAGAAGTAATAGCAACGCCAGCATACTGTAACGCACCTGCTGAGGATATATTAACAGCAGTTGTACTAAGTTGTAATAAACTACTTGTAGCTTCACCGTCTGATACCGCCCTTAATGTTGAGTCAATTCCTGAATTACTATTGGATACTTGTAGTAAATCTTTATAACTATCTTTTATTCTTTGTCCTTCTAATGTAGCCATATTTTTACCTTAAATTTGCCGGAACAACTGCTCTAGTTCCACCTGTTTTGTCATTTTTCTTCATACCAAATCTTCTTACGCTTTCTTTATAATTAGCCATACACTGTTGTCCAGCAGCCATTCTTATCTGTGCGATAGCTGGTTCTGTTGCTGAAGCTGCAGCGTCCATTAATGCTTTCGATTTTACATAATCTATTAAGGCAGGTTGTAAGGAATTATCAATATCTACTGTTGCAGTAATGCTTGTAAGTTTGTCTGGTTCTGCGTTATAAGAAATTAAAAGCCCGCTTGTAATTACGTCTCCACTAGAGCCAATTTGTGCTGCTTTAAATTTTCCTTCTCCAGTTTCAGTTGTTCCTCCGTCTCCATCTGTTGTAGCTATTGCTAACTTATCGCCCTCAATCCACCACACAAATGAGTCTGAAGGGTCTTTATATGTACTGCTTACTGCCGCCATTTCTTACTCCGCGTCTGTTAATTTAATATCTTGGTTAACTAATCGTGGTATTCTTATATACTCTCCATCGGAGTTTAGAATACTACACTTATAAACTTTGTTTACAGTTATATCTCTGTTGTCATCTAGTCCATACCATAGTTGATTATGTACTAAGTTTGCTTTTGCCCACTCCATTTGTACGGAATATTTACCCATATCAACTAAAGCTTCGTTAATTAAATTTATTACATAGTTTTCTGATACTCCAGGTACTGCCTGAAGCACTCTACTATATATTTCTTTACCGCTAAATTCTATTGCTGCCATTATAATTCCTCATATTCTGCGTTTAAATTTTCCCAAGTTGAATCTGCATTCTGCCATAAGCTAAAGAAAACTAAAACTCTTGACCAGGTTGTAGATATTGCAGAACTTAATTCTTTTGACCAGGTTGTAGATATTGCAGAACTTAATTCTTTTGACCAGGAAGTAGAATCTTCTATACTTGTTACTTTTGTCCAATCTGTACCTAAGTTAGCCATTATACTCCAGCTAACAATACATTAACTGTTGCTTCGTGAACTCCGTCCTGATACGCTGATGCGTAAAGAAATATAGCAGAAGGAGCTTGACCAGCGTGTAATGGAATAACAACTGATTCTCCAAGAGTTAAAACAGCGTGTACTTCAGAACCAATCATTAACTGAACATTGGCTACCGTTCCAAGTGTTTTAACATACTCTACGCAAACTACGTGTGCAGTTGCTGGAAGATTGTCATTGTCAGGACTTGCTTCTACATTTGATTCAAAACAAGCACCATCTTCTAATCCAACATTAGTAGCTGTTGTGTCGACTACCTTATTTTCCCAATAAGCTACATCTGCATCTGTATATGCTGTAGAAATATTATATTTTCCACCCCAAGTTCTAGAACCAGAATGTACATCTAAGTTAAAGTTTGTATAATCTCCATCAGCACTTCCTTCGTTGGCAACGCTATTGTCGTTAACAATTTGTACTGATGTTTGTATTCTAATTTCATTTGCCATTTAATTACCTCTATTGTTGTTGGGCTGACAGCCCTCTTAAAAATTGTATTTGTTCTTTGTATTGTGAATCTATCATTTGATATTGCTGAGTATACCAAGTATATTGAGCATTATCTATAGAAAGTCTTCCTTGTACTTCTTGTAAATATCCATTAGATATTCCAATCTTTGCTTGAATCTCTGTCATATAGCTTTGAGCCGTACCCATATAAGCCTGAACTGCTTGTGCTTTTGCTCCAGTAAATCCAGCTCTAGCTGAAACTTCGGAAGCATATCCTTGAGCTTGACCTATTATAGCTTGTGCTTGACCTAAAAATGCATTACCAGCATTAACTCTAGCTTGTGCTTCTTGGTAATAAGTACCTTGTATTGCTAAAGAAGATTGATGTTCTGCTACTTTTTGTTGCAAGTTTGCATTATATTCTTGCACTTCATCATTGATTTGTGCAGAGTATTTACCCAGTTCTGCATTAAATTTTTGTAATAAATCGTCATTGTTTTGAATTGCGGATGTCATTGTTTGTGCTGCATTTTGTAATGCTAATGCTTGGTCAGCTGCTTTATTTGCTAAACTTACTTGAGTTGTTTGTTGTGCTTCTTGTTGAGCATCTGCTGCATCTAACTGTGCTTGAGTAATTGCTCTTTGTAAAGCAGTATTGTGTTTTGAAACTTCGTCTTGCATCTCTGCTTGATATCTAGTGTTGTCTTTGTTAAACTCATTAAGTTCGTTTTGTATATCTTGACCATATTTTTGTAACTCTGAACCTGTTCTAGCTTGGAAAAGAGTTAATTCTTTCTGAGTATTTTGTTGATACTCTTGAACTTCTTTAGCAACATTTTGTTGATATAAACCTAATTCTTGTTGAAATTTAGATAATAAGCTATTGTTGTTATTCATAGTTTCTTGCATAGTATTTATTGCATTTTGTATAGCAAGTTCTTGGTCTTTTGCTTTATTTACTATGTCAACTTGAGTAGAACTTTGTGCGTCTTGTTGAGCTTTTGCTAAGTCAAGTCTTGCTTGTTCAACAAGTTTTTGTAAATCTCCATTATACTTTAATACTTCTCCTTGTATGCTAGCTTGGTAAGCAACATTTTCTTTATTAAATTCATTTAATTCATTTTGTATATTTTGAGAAAATTGTTGTAATTCTACTCCTGTTCTCGCTTGATATAGCGTTAATTCTTTTTGTGTGTTCTGTTGGTACTGTTGTACTTCCTTATTAATATTCTGTGCATACAATTGAATATCATTACTATATTCTTGCATTTGTTGTGTTTCTGAAGCAGATGTTAATTCTGCGTTTTTAATAGATTTTGTTAGTTCGGATTGATAAACTTGAACATCTCTATTAAAGCTAGCAACTTCTTTTTGTATGTCGGCTTGATACTGCTGAACTTCATTATTAATTCTTCCTAATTGTAATTGAGCCAACTCTGTGTCTTCGTCTGTTTCTAAAAATGTTTCAAACTGAGCCATATCCGTTGATAGAGTTGGAGGAACAAAGTTAGGTGTGCTTGCACTAAAGCTAACAGAAGGTGTGTCAATATCTAAGGCTGTAGGTGCACTTGCACTTATAGTTAAATCCGATATTGATGTCAAGCTTAAGTTTATAGTAGGTTTTGTATATGTAGGAACACTTGCTCCTGTAGCTAAAGCTATTTTAGAAGGAACGGTACCGAATGTTACGGCAGACAAATCTTCTGAAAAAGCACTTTGATTCGATGCATTAGTATAACTTACAGTTCCTATACTTGGAACTGAAGGTGCACTAGAGCTTATCGTTAAGTCCGATATAGACACAACGCTTAATGAAACTGTTGGCTTTGTATAAGTAGGTACTGAGCCAGTAGGGTCAATATCTTGTACGGTTGCTACTGTAATTGCATTTACTGAAGCAGCACTTGCATCTGCATTACTTGCTGCTAAATAACTTACAGTTGCTAAACTAGGTGCACTAGGTGCACTAACGCTTATAGTTAAATCACTAATAGACAAAGCAGAAGGCACTGCTGCTCTTGCTTGAGTAATTGGAGATGTTGCGGTAGAACTTACTTCTGCTGCTACCTCATCAAATTCTTCGTTTGCTAATAATATTATTTCATCTACTTTATTTAATTCTGTTGACATTGCATCTAAGGCAGTTTCTATATTTCCAGAATTATCTGTTTGTGTTGCAATCTCCGCAGCTTCTGTTTTAGCTAATACTATTTCAGCGGCAGCTAAATCTGCTATAGCAGGCAATTCATCTAACTCTGTATTTACTGCAGACAAAGCAATAGTAATGTCTGAGTTAGTTTGAATATCATTCATTAATCTTTGAACGCCGTTTCTTGCAGCGTATAATACTACTGCATTCTCTGCTTCGTCTGGAAAGTTATCTATTACACTATCACTGTAAGCGACACTTATTGCCATATTAATAGAAGTTAATCTTTGATTAGAACCACTAGAATCTGGCTTTACAGTTAATAATTGATTATCAATATAAAAAGCTGGGTCAGTAGCAGAAGCATATTCCATATAAGAAGAATCTGTAATTCTACCTCTCATAGAAGGAAGTACCTCTCTACAAGGGTGGTCTATTGTTCCATCATTTCTAGTAACTGTTAAAACTCTTTTGCCTTCTACGTCTATTGTATTTACAAATGCATCTTGAGACGAAACTCTTTTTAATATTGTCATAGGCAATATAGACATAACAGAACGAGCCCCATCAGTCAACCAACTACTTAAAGCTGCTGTATCTGATACGCTTCCAGTTAAATCTTCTATCTGTGTTTGAAATGTTGCCATTATCTACCTTGTCCTCTATATGGTTTTATATAATTCTTTGTACTCATCTTATTTCCCATTTTGGTATTCTTACTCATACCTTGTCTTGTTTTTTTCTTTCCGTTAGTTTTTCTAACTTGTTGTGAAGCTCCCCTCACTATTTCTTTTTCTTTTTCTTATAACCAGGTTTACCTGTTTTTTTAGCTGCATTTACTGCATCTTTTATACCTTTTTCGGTATAAGGGTACATCTTTCCATTTACATTTGGCATTACATTATCCTTGTTGTTGGTCCCTTTGCAGAAGTCTTTTCAGCTCCTTCTTTGAGCTTCTTCATTCCTTCTTCGTGAGACAATGTTCTTATTTCCATTTGGTCTTTTCTAATAGCTGTTGCATAAGGATTATTTTCCCTAACAACAAAGTTAGTATTCCATTTGGGTGCTGAAGCTCTTTGACCACAAGAGGTACAGTTAAACATCCCATCTGGATTAGGTTTATCGCAGTGTTGACAATTCATCTATTAAGTATATAAAATTATATAAGCTACTCTTGAACGGTCAAGCTTTACAGTTGAAATATCTATAATTGCTTGACTCGTACTATCGAGTGCATTTACTGCTGCTTTAATATCTGCTGCTAAAGAGCCAGATACTGTATCAGCTGAATCGCCTATGTCGTTAATAACTATTTTTACGTTTGCTCCGTAATTCGCCATCTTAATCTCCTATTAGTTTTAAAATTCTTTATAGGTTTCGGAGTGGGAATAAACCCACTCCATAGTACCTAATAACTATATGCTTTAGTCTTAACTAAAAGCGATTGTTGCAGTTGCCCCTGTACCCTTAGATACACCGTTAACTGAAACTAACCATTCATCTACGTTTTTACAGTAAAGTACGACATTACTTCCTACTTGACCCCAACCACCATTGGTAGCTGCACAAGTAATAGTAAGCACACTATCAGCTGCAACAGAAACATCCTGTTGAGCTGGAATTCCAGTTCCAATATGAACCTCTTGATAAGGTTCAAATGTGTCACCAGAAGCTGCTGTAAATACGATAGCATTTGCTGCATCAGCATCTGCTACGTTAACAAAAGCTATAAATACCCCAGGCTCTGCCTTTGGTAATACTATAGCTGATGCCGCATCTGCAGTCCAAGATGAAACGTATTCGTAGTTTTTCACTAATGTGATTCCTGCGTCTACTGCTGCATCATTAACGGCTAAAGATGTTAACTCTCCGCTTCTAACTAAGTCCTGCCATCTTCCAGAAGCAAATGCTAAATCTTTAGCACTTACAACAAAATCAAGTTGTCCATAGTCTCCACTATTTTCGTTTAGGTATCTATCTTTCATTTTATAGTCCCTCCACGTTGTATAGAGCGTGTGATTCTGGTAATGTGATTTCAAGACCTGCTTCTGTAAGAATCATATCTTTTCTCAAATCTTCATCTGCACTTTGTACATTTGTCATAATTTGAGTATCACGGTTAATACCATTACCTACTAGTGGTCTGTATGCTAACTGACTCATATCAGCCATTACCATCATTCCACTTGCAATTCCTCTAAAAAGAGGTTGTTTAACTAAGAACATACTTCCGTGCACAGTATTGATTTCCATCAATTTGTGACCAAAAGCACCATCTACGTTATCCATATTAACTCTGTAAGGCATATTTGCAGACGAACCTGCTGATGCATCAATAAACGCACCGTCACCCATCTTATTAAAGAATGAGATTACAGGTAAAGAAGCCATAACAAGTTTTTCACTTGCTCCGCCTCTTGCTGGGTCAAATATTACTTCCATATCTGATAGTAATCTATCGTATGTTAACTCGCCTGTAGTACAACTTCTGTAATAGCCTTTTCCTGAAGAATAAGCTAATGCAGAGTCATCTGTTACTGGAGTTACATTTTTAAGGATATTTCCTACTAGACCTTCTGTATATTGAACGCCTTGAACGCGAGCTTTTTGACCAAAGAGCATAGCTCTTTCAATGTCAATTTTATGTTCACGTAACTTTTGAGCCCATATTCTATCGAACTCGTTAGCATATCCACGGTGACGTGTTGCTATTGCTGTGTTTGTTAATTCACAGGCTGTTTTAAAGATTTGAGTATAACCAAATCCGTCATCTAATGTATCTGAAAAAGTGTCTGGTGACGCTGTTCCTTCTTCAAACGATGTACCAATAATTTGGCCTGCGTCGTTATCTGAAAGGATGTTGTAACCAGTCGCTGTATTTCCTGATAAATCGATTACTCTACCTTGAAAGGTAGTTGAAGCTGAGCCATTTGCTGGTCCAGATTCTACTCTAACTAATACTTGAGTATATCCTGCTGCTGAATCTAATGAAGAAACTGCAAAAACCATTCCTTTTGTAAGGAAGGGAATTGCTGCCCCTGCACCGTCATCAACGGTGAATAAGTATGAAGTATCAGCTTCTACTGCTGAGCCGCCATTTACTGCTGCTGCTAAATTAAAACTTCTATCGGTGTGATTGATTTGAGTTCTGTTTTCAAGAAATCTGAAAACATTGTCATCAGTCGCAACTTTAGAAACGTTAGCCAAGTAAGTGAAAAAAGGTGATTCTTCTGGTGAAAGTTCTGCAACTCTATCAGAGAAATCATACAGTTTTCTTTGGTCAGGGGCTGTCCCGTAACCAGCACTTGTTGATGCAGCTGTAATGTTGGAAGCTTTTAGTATTCCGCTATTGTAAGCCATTGTTAGTCTCCTAAACTGTTATTTAGCTAGTCTACCGCCACGAGTGCTACTTAAAATCCTATCCCAGACTTGGTCTCCTTCAGACTTTGTAGGCTGTTCGCCTCCCTGAAGTACTCCTGCTGGTTTAGGAACTGATTTAGCAGCTTGCACAGCTTTTTTGTTTTCATTTGGTTTTGCAGTTGACCCTTTGCCTTCTTTCCATACCTTGATTAATGTCTCGATAGGTAAGTCGGCTTTCGGTGTTGTTGCAAATTTTAAAAACTCTTGAGCATCATTTTGCTCTAAGTTGTGTTTGCTTACTAATTCTGTTTTTAAATTATTCATAGCCATATCTTGCTTAAGTCTTGCTAGCTCGTTATCTACTGTTTCGTGTACAAGCTTTTTCTCATTTCTTACTCTAAATTTATAAGATTCTGAGTCCGTCTTGTAATAGGCGTCCCAAGGGTCAAAGTTATCGGGGGTTGTACTTCCCTCCATTTCTTCATCCTTTGCAGATTGTCCAGAAAGATTTTTTTCAATTACTTCTACTAAATCCGGTCTAGAGTTTAACGTATCTCTTAATTGAATTAAGTCAGTTGACTCACTTCTAAGATTTTCGTGCTCCGCGGTTTTTTTGTCGTACATTGACTGAAACTTTTTAGCTTCTAATTCCCAATTCACTTCTTCAGATGTTTGCACACCTTCTTCAACGGCTTCTTCTTGCAATGAAACATTTTGTTCCACCGCAGAATCTACTATTGGGTCCTGTCCTTCAACCTGTTTTTCTTCTTGTGCCATATTTTTTTTCTCCTCTCCGATTTAGCTATTGCTCTGAACCGGGGTTGTTTTTTTTGTCGTCTTCTATTGAACCGGCCATCTGGTCTACCAAATTACCCAATTGCATCATTTTTTCTTTTTGTTTAACCTTAGACGAAGTAATAACTTCGTTTAATTTAGTTTTGAACTTTTCAGTTTCTGTTCGTTTTTGAGCCGATAGGCCTTCACGTTCCGAAGTCTGTAAGTCTCCACTTAGTTTTTTTACTTGACCTTCAAGTTGTGATATGTATTGTTGCATTTGTGCCATTTGTCCTTTTCTTTGAAGAACACCTTCTTTGTCGAAGATTTCAGTTTTCTTTAAAACCTCAACATCATCTACCAGGCCTAACTTGTAAGCATCAAGGTACATATTATATTCTGCCACCTTGTTACTCGGTAAAGTTGAACCGGATATTATACGAATATCGTGCTGTCCTATTGAAATATCATTTTCTATAGTAGCGATTTCGCCTTGTTTATCATCGTACATCCTCATATTAACAGTAAATTCTGTTAAATCGTTATTAGGTTGTACAATTCTAAAAGTTTTTTGGAATTTATAATGGTCTTTAGCTAAATTATAAACTACTTGACCTACCTGAGCTAATGCAGATTCAATATCTCTTAGCTTAGACTTTCCTCTAGATTCTCCCATTTCAGATAAAAGCATTGTACCTCTTACAGATTCTGGGGCATTTTGTCCCATTCCTTGTAATAGCTCTGGTATACCAAAATTTAAATCTATATATTTTTCCACTCTATCTATTAAATAATAAAACTCACTTGTTAAAGGAGCTGGTTGTGGATAGTGAGGCTCACCAAATTCTGGATTATATTCAATAACAGCATTTGGATTAGCCCAATCTTTTTCTAATTGACTTACATTATCTACACTACCTTCTGGGATTAACAGTTTTAATCCAGCGGAAGATTGAGCGTGTGATAAAGTTAAAGAGAACAACTTATTTAAAAGCCTTTGAGAGTCTTTAACTTTGTTAACGTCTGATTTAGGGTAGGGAGTATTTGTCCAAATATTCGCGAATGGAATAATTGGGTAAGTGTCAGTGTTTAAAACACGCTCATATAGTAAAATATTTCCGATACTTGTACATTGCATAATTCTAGTTTGAAACACTTCTTCTATCTCTATAGCTCCACTTTCAATAGCCTTTATATTTGCTTCTTCTAAAAGTATGTTTGCATAAAGTTCTGCATCAATAATTTTTTCTGTTCCGTTAACAGTGTTAAATAATCTGTAAAAAGGTACTTTAGTTTTATAAAATCTATCTAATATCTGGTATTTTTGATTAATGTTGTAATCTAAATTTTTTGTTTCTGCTGGAGTGAGTACGTTTTGAGAATTTTTTAAGTTAGAGTTAGGATAGTCTTCTCCATATAAAGAATTTTCACCTACTTCTATATCGTCGATAATTTCTTCTAAATCGGGATATAAATCTAAGACTTGTTGTTTAGTAAGAAAAGTAGAAAGAATAATTCCAGAAGCATCGTGAAAAAACCTGTCTCGAGATGCAGGGTCTACATAAACCCTAAAAGGGTCAACGTGCGTATATTTTATTTCGCCTCTTCCGTAGTCAGCTTCTGGGTCCATATATACATACATATATCCAAGACCTTGTACTGCATAGTCGTGAACTACCTGTTTAAATACGGTATCTCCTTTTGAGATATCCCAAATATATTCTAATATTATTTTCCAGACATTAGAAAGTCTGTTATCAGAATCTTCTCTACCTATAGCAGAAAACCTAGCTGGCTGAGCTGTAAGTAGCGATTTAAGTTTGTCAACAGCGGCATAAACTCTATCAATAACAAAATCTGCTTGTCCTACGGATGCTAATGCATCAGACTCTTCTGCTGTGTAATGATTTCCTAATACAAAATCTACAGCATCTCTTGCCTCTACGTCCCATATTCGTCTTGCGTCTTGCCACCTTCTATACAATTCTCTTGTAATTTGAGGTTTGCTTTCTGTTGTTGTATTATCTTTAGCCATAGACTCCCATTATAGTTTAAGACTAAGGTAACAAATTTATGTCGTTTCAGTCAAGTCAAAAGTTATGTTTTTTGACCCGTCATCCAGTTAATTGCTTTTGACGCTAAATTATTTTCTTTATTAGTAATTCTCTCATCTAACATACTTCTTTCTATTGCAGAACTCTTAGGAGGTTTCGCTGTTGTTAGTGCGTACCAAAGGCCGTCAAGAAGGTCGTCATTCCTTCCTTTAGGGAACTCAAACATTTCATCAATTATAGCTTGATGTTCTTTTTTTATAAAAAGCTTTCTTCCGTTCACGATAGGACAAAGAAGAGCTTCTAACCTATCTTCCTTTTTTATTCCACCAGGAGGTCTTATCCCCTGAGAAAGTCCTGGTGCTAATTTCCTATCCTTACCTGCCAATTGATTTACGTGGTCTTTAATAATTCCCTGTGCACCAACTTTTTCTACGTTTACTCTTCTAACTGGGTGATACTTTCTAGCTAAGTCTATAATAACTCTAGGCATATCATACAATGGAGAATGCTCTCTATAATAATCTACGACATATATATTTCTATCACTATCTATTGCTATTGTCATTATAACTTGAAAGTCGCTTCTTGCGTGAGTTTCATAAGCTAAATCAACTCCCATATATACATTTACTGGAATAGCAGATTCGTCAATCATTATATAATTAAATCCACCTTTCTCCTCTATCTGTCCTCTGTAATAATTAATCCTATTTACTTTAAATTTAGCAGTCTCTAAGTCTCTTGCTTCATTCATATATTCTTGAGCAAACTTGTGAGTAAGACCCATTTCCGTGAATCTAGATTTAATGTCGTTCAGTTTCTTCTTAGAAAAATAGTTTGGCCATAAAGGAACTCCATCTACCATAGCTTTTTTATATAAAACATTCCAAGCAGATTTTCTACCTTCTTTTTGACCATCTAGGTATCCGTCGTAAACTCCTTGTAAGAAAGAGTCATAATGTACAATAGTTCCAATTAGCCATATAGAGCCTTCGTTTTCTTTAGAATTTTCAAGGGCAGGTTCAACAGTAGACATTACCCACTCTTTAATCTCCCTTCTTCTGTCTGGAGTCTTTGTATTCAACTCAGATTCAAAGTCGTCAAGAATGATGTTAGTATATCTAAGTCCTAATTGAGAACGACCACGAAGTCTTTGACTGGTACCTTTTGCAATTATTCTATCTCCTCTAGCTGTAGTAAATTCTTTTTCGGTCCACTTAGTTCCTTTTAAGTCACCAAAGTAATATCGTAAAGCAGGGTTTACGTCAATATGATTTTGAATGTATTTAATGTGGTCAATAGCTTGAGATTGCTCTTCTGATACCCAAGCAATAAATTGTTTCTTTTCGGGTGGAGCAAAATATAGTTGGTATAATAATGCGGTTTTAGCTAATGTAGATTTTGCGTGCCCACGAGGCAATATAATACAAGCTCTTTTTTCATCTCCTAATAATAAGTCGCTTAACTCATATTGGTATGGAGCTGGGCTAGACTTCATAAAGTCTTCAGGCATAAACATTTGACCAAAAGTAATAATATCTTTCTTAGCCAATTCCAATGCTTGTTCTTTTTGAGACAAGTCTGGAGGAATTATGTTAAATATTTCAGGCTTTTTCGTATTCTTTTTCATAAACCCTATCTAACATTATTAGTGTTTTTCTTGAATGCCAATCCCCATCTGGAACCTCTGTGAAAGAACTTGAACTTTGCCACAATTGAGGCCCAGCTACATATATCCAGGCTTTTTCTATTTCACCGTTATCTAATGTTATTGGAACAGTAGTTCTGATATATAGTCCATTATCTACGCCTTCGTATTCATCGTACATATTTAAATCTTCTTTGGTAACTTGCATAAGTTCTACAACAGCTCCTTTTCCTTTCTCATTTTTAATGATAGTTGGAAAAGATTGTGTTCCTGGGAACACTAAACTAAACCCCTCTGCTTTACCGGTGTCTGGGAATCCTCTTCTGAGTGTTCCGTATACAGCTAATCTCATTAAGCATACCCCACTGTTCTTGGTATACCCATTTCTAATATATCAAATTTAGGAGAATATATAGTAAGACAATTAAAACATTTAATTCCTGTGCAATCTTTTTTACCTGTACTCCAAATATATACACCAGTTTTTCCAAGTGCATAGCTACAGATAACACATCTATTCTTCTTTGATATCTGCTTTAATTTCAACCAATTTTTTGACTTGGGGTGCTTGAATTGCATCTAATTGCTCCTTTGAAAATCCTTGAAACAATGTAAGAGACTCTGATTTTTGTTCAGTGTCCATCATTCCAGATATTTTCATTAATGTTGTTAATGCTGTAATTTTATCTCTATCACTAGAATCTTGCTTATCTATTACATTCCTCATCTCTTCTAAAAGATATCTTGGAGTAATCTCAGCTTCATTTAAATGTTTGTCTACTTCTTCTCTAATCAAGTTTTTCACTCTTTCTGTTTTAAGCAACAATTTTGCTTGTGATGCTGCGTAAGATTTTTTCTTACTAGGGAAAGTATTCATATAAGCTTCTACTACATCATCTCCCTTTGCTACATACTTTGCAAATAAAAATTCTTTTTCCGTTGCTTTGGTTCTTTCTTTTTTACGTACTGAGGGAGACTTGCCATCCGTTGCAAATGTATGCATATTAGTACGCATATCTCCCTTAATAGTAACGTTAGGATTACAAACAAAAGAACCTATTATAGTTCTAATGAAAGTAGTATCCTTTTTTCTGTCAGGCTTTTTTAAAAGACCAACATACAATACCTGGCAAACTTGCTCATCATCCGACACAATCCAATCATTCACAGAAGCGTGTCTCCAATCAGTACATAAAGTAACTGAAGGGTGATACTCCCTAAACTCTTCTACGTTATCAAATAAGTATTTAGTTTCACCGTTTATTGTTCTAGTTTTCATAAACTAGTTATTTTTTCTTTTCTGAGTCAAGTGTTATTATCTTAGACTCTTTTGAATCTAATTCCTTAACAACGAAACCAACATAGTTATTAATAAGAAAGCGTTTTTCCATAAGGTCTTGCTCTAATTGCATACAGCCTGAACCTATTTGATTTGCTCTTTGAAATTGTGCTCTTGATTCTTCTGATAGTTCAGATGGCAAGAACTCGTATTCTTTCTCATTGTGTACTATTTTCATTTTCTTTTCTTCGGTCATATTCTCTCCTGTTTAAGTGTTATTAATATTTCTTTGGTAATGCTTTTGAAAAAAGTCTTCTAAGACCTCGTTCTATTTTATCCCAAAGAGATAATGTTTTTTTGTTTTTTTTATTAACTTTTACCATTACTTACCCCATTTATTTTGTTTAACTATTAAAGCCATCACTGCATATACAGCAGTATCTAAGAATGCATCTTCAATTGGCTCATTTTGAGCTTTAAAGCTATGCTTAGTTGACAGGTTAACTAGTCGGTTTATCTTATCATTCATTCTTACTATGATACCCAGTAAGGATAGATTGACTTCTTCTTCAGTTTTTAATTGAGTTCCCATAGCAATATTGCCAGGACCGTAGTCAAATTGTTTTTTAGCGAATGTCATATACATAGTATTTAATATTTTTTTAAACTCTTGTTCCGTTTCAGGAAAGTTTTCTTTTATATGTAATACTGTACTATCAGCTGTTTCTTTTTTTTCTTGCATTTATATTCTCCCAGTTTTGTTTCATTGTAATTACTTCTAAGTTATTTATATTACTAGCTTCTTTAATGCTAATTCCACAATCATAACACTCTCTTATTGGAATTTTGTGTTCTATGGTTAAATTGTTTTCATTTGGATTTCTTGGGTTCCAAGAATTATCTTTATATATATTATATGAAATTAGATTATTTCTCTTTAATGTTCGTTGACTTCTCTTTTGTACATATTTTTTATAATCATCATAAGGAATACTTCCATCTTTCTCTCTATCATACAAACCTATCTTAGCATAATACTTATACATAGATATACTTTGTTTTTCTCTTATTCCTTCGGGATATTTATAATTTCTATTTCTTTGCGTACAAGCACAGGTCTTATCACAATACTTTCTTTTTTTATATTCATAAAAGGTTAAATAGTTAATTTGTTGATTAGGATTGATAAAAGCCGCACAGTCTACTTTATTACAATACCTTAGTTCTTTATCATCTAGTTCTCTACTAGAAACATTTCCTGTTACTCTACTTGTTACGAATTTATACTTTTCTTTACTATTATTCTTTTTTTTACGCAAATTATCAGATTCTTGTTGAAGTTTTTGTACTTCACTCGTATTATTATCTAGTTTTGCTTTTAAGATTTTTTTAGTGATTTCGTCCATAAATAGTCTCCTAGACCTAATTGAAACAATCCATTTGATAAGGCGTCTATATACGACTCATTATGCTGTAATCCGAAATTAAAATGTAGTGCGTGTAAAATTTCGTGGATTAATGTTTCTTTTTGTCTTGATTCGTGAATATTCTTATTAATATAAATAATGTTATCCTTTACTTCGTGTCTTCCATATAGCTCTTTTGTACTATCTTCGTGCTGTAAATCGGTAAATATGACCTTATATTCGTGGCCGCCTATGACAATTCTCGTATTGCGATTTTTATTTTTTTCTGACATTCTTTTTTTTCTCCCTAGGTTTATATTTTGGGTTATCCCTAATAAAATACAATTCAGTCTCAATCTCTGAATATTCAGGTACGATACGGAAGCTTTCTTCTATAATAGCTTCTATTTCCTCAATTCTATCTTCTCTTTCACCCATTGTGTACGTAGTTTAGCTAAATAATAGTACACAAGTCAAGCAAAAAGAATTACGGTAATTAAAAAAGGGTTGAACAATAATTAAAAATAGTTCTTGACACGAATAAAAAAACATTACTACATTGTAATGCTCGGGAGCTCTAAAAAAAGATAAATAATAATTAATACTTATCTTAAAAGAATACTCGGTGCTCTATGGTAGGGAGCCTTATTGCAGAAAATTTCTAAAAAATAATATCCAAGGGGAACTTGCGTCCATTTTATGAGCTTTACCCCGATTTTTTCTACTTGGTTGAAAATTTACAAGATTTTGTGTGTGCCTTTTATTCGTCAAAAAGGGGCGGGGTCCGAAGTAAGTCGGTAATTGAGAAAAAGGTTGAAAATTCGGTTTTTGGTTGAAAGTTGTATTGGCCTAACATTAATTTAATTTGTATAAATCTAAAATAATCCTTGACTTCTTAGTGTATTTAGAATAACTTTCAGTATGAAAGTTACTAATAAATCGGGTCTATCGGGTACGGCCAATAGGTACGTCCTGAATGACTCACAAGCAAAAGGAAATAAAATGATAATAGATATAGAACTATTCACGGAGCCAAATGTAGAATCTGACACGTGGAGTACGGAAAGATGTGGCTACTGCAGTAATGATGAAGTAGGCAACGGAGAAGATACATATGTAATTGTTAATTCTTCTGACTTAGTATGCAATAACCAAGTATGCAAAGGTGATATGCTTGAGGATTATATGCAGGCAGAGACATTCCACGAAAAAGAACCTGAGGTAAAGGGTACCGACTCAATGTGGTATATTACTTCGTCAGGTCAGGGCTATGATAGCTGCTGCGAAGATGATGGTAATGAATGTGGATGTAGTCCAATAGCGTAACCAATACAAATAACGGGGTCCTTCGGGGCCCCACAAATGATGTTTACTCTGGTAAATAGCAACCAAAGATACCCTGGGTGTAAAAACCTGGGGTATTCTTTTATAGACTCATACGGTCATAAACCTTATATTAAAGATGTTATATACGTTATTTGGCTAGATTAAAGATATATTTATAGCCGCTAGACTAAAGATGTTGCCAAATTTTTCTATACCCGCCCTACCGCCCTATAAGGTAAGGCTTTTTTTTGAGAAAGTCAAGTCTTTTTTTTGCGTCTCATTTTCGGCCTAGTGTCTCCCATCCGAACTTAAACATAAATATCCGATATTCCTAGCACTTTATTATTTAAATCACTAAAAAAAGCCGACTCAATTTAATGAGCCGACTCTCTCTAGTATTATAGTCTAACTATTTACTATAATCTCTACTTTTTGGCTTACTCTCGGAGAGCCTTCTCCCCCGTCTTTACCTTTTTTGATAAACGTTAAACCCTTCTCAACTGCTAACGTATTTATTTTATCAAATAGAACGTCGGCTTGGTCGCATAAGGATTTCATAGAATTGCTTGAATCCTTCAAGGCTTTCCAATTATCAAGCCTAGTACCAACTACTAGATGATTTGCGTCGTACGCGTTTATTAGACTAGTCTCTAATTTTGCGTCGCCGTTTGCTATAGTCTCAAACGTTCTACACATTGATTGTCTTTGTACCTCGGTTACTCTCTTTGCTTCTTTGCTCACTATCTTACTCTCCCTTTGTTTTGACGTTTTATAACGTCGTTATTATCTACAAATTTACTACCTAATACTAGTCTATAAGTATTGGCCGTTTCTATTGA
>TARA_R110000868_G_scaffold305573_7_pt1 | contig 18402 bp, 22 predicted proteins | sample TARA_R110000868 | Tara Oceans TARA_R110000868 (sample SAMEA4397489) | marine metagenome | biome: Polar Biome; feature: [SRF] surface water layer (ENVO:00010504); material: water (ENVO:00002006), including particulate matter (ENVO:01000060) such as... | depth 5 m | reverse complement strand
CTATCCTCTATGTGCTGCGGACGGCTCCCCGCCACCCGATGAATATCCATTTGCACAATCTGAGGACGAGCATATTGCAGTCCTGCGCCGTTATTACGCGTTTCATTTACAGAGCCTCGACGCGCTCGAATATTGTTGGGCCACGCTCAACCGCTTCGTTGACTTGCTATCTCGCATCCGCGTGATTGGGGGCTTTCGCGCCGAGGTGCCTACAATCACATCAGCGGACATTGTCCGCTCATCCTGAACGAAGTTTCCTACCCTCAGGTCTGTTGATGCATAAATGCACGATGCATTTTAGTTGCCTGCCACGTCGTCGTGGACGAAGAGTAAAGATGCTTTCCGGGGGGAATCATCATGAAGCATAAGTATCTGATCGCATCCATTTTTGCTCTCTCGTCTGCGCCCGCCGCCGCAGACGAATTTTTGGCTGTTACGCCATCGGGTGCAGTCGAAACGATCTTTGCCGACAAACCTGCTGATGCGATCGCCAAGCTCTCCAGCAAGTGCATCGATGCCCGATGGACCGTCATCACATCCAGCAGCAATGAATTGGTGTGCGAAGCCCCGATGAATATGGGCCAGTCGATCATGGGGCAACTGTTGATGGGTAACAGTTACTCCACGCCTCCACGTCGGTTCTTCCGTTTCAATGTCGCTGGCATTGACAGCGATTCCCGTGTCCAGGCATCCGGCTGGATGGAATTGCAGATGGCGTTTGGGCAGATGAAGCGGACGGATTTCTCTGGGCCGGAATTCATGAATTCCATCATGAGCTTCATGACGGCGGCCGGCGGCCAGTATCCTGTCGGCACTACCTTCCCCAACCACGCTGCCATGGGCATTGAAGGCGTCGACGCGCGGCAGGGCAAATTCCTGGGGATACGGGTGGTCAAGGTGCTTCCGGGATCAGCAGCGGAGCGCGCCGGGGTGGCGGAAGGTGACATAGTGGTCCGTATCGTCGGCAAGCAGTTCAAGGCGATGGACGATTATCTCGATGCCACCGCCAAGGCGGCACAGACCCCAACATACGCCGTCGGGATTCTTCGCGATGGCAAGCCAATGAACCTGACGCTCGATCGAGACTTTCGACCGTCTATCACAACCATCATACACGCGCAGCCTGACGGCCCCGCGCCCGTCACGATCGCCGGAGGTATGCCATCGGTTGCGGACGAGTTGGCGAAGCTCGCGAAGTTGAAGAGTGACGGCATCCTGACTGATATTGAGTTCGATGCGCAAAAAAAGAAGCTGCTGGGTCAGTAGGCTCAGCGGGCCTTGGCGACTGCAGGTCTGCGTGGGAGGTCATTTTTGATGCATCGACCCATCGAAACTGCAGTTTCGAGCCCAACAAACTAGTTAAAATGAATAGCCAAAGACCTCAAACCTAAGCCGGCTTCAAGCCTTCGATGTCGCTGGTTCACCATGTGGTACTCAAACCGTGGCGGCACCCTGCCGACATGATTGGCCAGCCGCCGCCCGTCTATATCCGCCGACAACGACGGAGAAGGCGCGATGAGCACCAAAATGACACCAGCCGTACTTACCATCAACGAGTTCAGCGAATGGGCGAAGACGGGCAAAACGAAAATCTACGAGGAAATCGGGAGCGGCGCCCTTCGGGCTATCAAGATTGGGCGGCGGACCCTGATCCCCATGGATGCAGCACTCTCTTGGCTGAATGCTCAGCCTACGGTCGGAGGTCGCTGATGCCGAAGCGCCGTTCCCTTTCCCTCGACGATGCCACGCTACAAATGAAGGAAGTTGTCCGTTGGTGTCACCTCCACGGGCTGACCGCCCGGCGGACCTCTGCCATACAGATAAAGGTTGGCCCTTTTAACGCCTGGCCAGACGCAGGCACGTGGAATCGCGACGATGACTTAAAGCGAAAGAAGACTATTCGGGACTTCAAATCGGCGGTCGAACGGTGGGCGCGGCAAGAGGGCATTTGGACCGAGAGCGTGGGCGAAGAGATTGCCATTTGAACGCTGGGGGAGTTGCTGTTCGATCGCATATCCAAAGCCTTGCGCATCGATTATGTTCGCACTTACCCCTCCCGAACGTCACGCCATTGCGAAGTAACGTTCATGCCAAACCAACTCTACCTGCATGTTTCATAAGACTTCGCCTTTCCAGGGAGAGAACCCTTTCCATTAGATCGAGGTGATTACCACCAGCCGCGCCACGATCGTCGCCGGTCCTTCGCGTCAACAGGCCAACGCGCCTCTAGCTTCGCGATGGCAGATCGTCTGCCGTCGATTTCGATCTGCAGGCTTGGCGCGGGCCACTCGAGGTTGACGCGATCCGTGGCATCCACCCTAGATGCTATCTCGACCGCCCGGGCTTCGAATTCATCCAACTCCCAGCCGGTATCGAGATGGGCCCAGGCTGCATCTGCGAATGCAGATAAGAAGGACATGCTCATTGCTTCGGCGGCTTTACGCATTGCCGGACCAAGAGAGTTTGAGCTACCCAGCCTCCGCAATGTTTGAAGCATGCCGGTCCGGCGGCGTTGATCTTTTGGAACGTCGAGCAATTCCAGAAGCGGTCGCCGCCTACCCTCATTGGACCAATGGTCGATGTCAGGCGAGACTCCTCCCCACAGGCGACGTACCAACTGCCAATGTCGCTTTATCCGAAGCTGACGATAGCCTTCGATCATCTTAGGGTTGGGCAAATCAATCGACCACGCATCGGGGCCATTGGCAGAGGGACCGCGCCATTCATTGAGGCGATTCGCTACCCAGTCTTTGAGGTTGCCATGCCCGCCAACCGGAATATGAGCTATAATATGGGTGACAATTCCCGCTGAACTGGCTTCATGCACATATTGCCAGTGGGCCTTCTTGCCACCGGCCCAACCGCTGACACGCATGGCCATTTCGTGGGTTAGGTTGGAGATCAGCCAGCCTGCCGACGTTTCGTCACCCGCGCCCAACTTCGCATGGTCCAGCAAGAGGTGTGTGTCGAATAGACAGCCGTGGTTTTGCGCCATGAACGAAGCGCGGTCATAGATCGCCTCGGCTTGTCGCAGATTGAGGTAGTCGTTGCCCCCGGCAAGGGCCCGCCGGTTCGAAGATCTTGCCCGGTATGGGCGTTTGCCGGTTCGGATAGCTGCGGGCGGTAAACTTGGTGGCACCGGCGCACAGCCTTCGGGATTAATGAGGCGGTGAAACTTCCGGGCGCGGATGGATAGGCTGGCGTGATCCGCGACGTTTTGGATGCCCGCGTCCGACACCTCCATCAGATCTATCCAATAGTCAGCAAGTGGTCGTCCAGCTTCGCTCGCGCGTGCGCGCAGCCCCGATACCAGCCTCCCCCGTTCTTCGTCTGAAATCTGGAAGAAGGCAGCATTGACGATCTCGTTCAGACGCGGGCGTGCCACATCGAAATTATAGGCGTACAGCAGATATTCTCTTATCAGCCGTGCCTTAGCCATCGGCTCCCCTGGCCATTCGCTAAGTGCCGTTTCCTGAGCATTGCCATCGGCGGCGAGCATGGCATCGAAGTAAGCCAGCACATGCTCTGCGCTGCCCAATGCAAGCATCTCCGCAACCGCCGTGCTTGTGATCTCGCCTAATCCCGCGATCTGTCCCAACTTGATTAGGGAATCTCGCGCCGATCCTTCGCCTGATGTGGCGATCATGTCCAACGCCCGCGGTTCGTAACGGTAGCCCTCAGCTTGGCAAACGTCGCTTAACACCTTGTAGGATTGCGCATGGGTCAGTCTTGAAAATGGCACAATTTCGCATCGTTTTCGGAGGGCCAGCGGGACGGCGGCTAGATCGGTTGTCGCAGCGACGAACTGAGAGTTCTCCCCCGGTTCCTCGACCGCTTTCAATAGCATGTCGGCAGCGGCTCCCGTCAGCCGATGGACTTCATCAATGAAGTAAACCCATCGCCAGTTCGCGCTGTGTGAGTCTTTGAGCAGCTTAGCCAGTTGCTCAACGTGCTTCGGCAACGTGAAACGGGCACCGTCCATTTCACACCAGTTGAGGACCGCCGTGCCGGCTAACAGGTCCATGCAGGTTCGGCACTGCCCGCACGCTTGCGGTGGCGAAACCTCGCACAGCAGGCTTGCGCCAACGATCCTTGCCCCCGAGGTTTTCCCTGTACCGGAAGGGCCGACCAGAAGCAGCGACTGGTTCGATAGAGACGTAAGATGGCGAGAAAGCAGCCCGATGGCTTTTTCCTGTCCGACCAAATGGGCGAGCTCTCGGGGGCGGTACTTGAGGTGAAGAGAGCTCATCACAAGAACCTCCCGCACCCGGAACATCTGGGCTGGATGCACCGTTGACTCGGCGACGAGGAGACCTGGCGGGCCAGACGGATGTTAGCTTCGTCGTCGTACATTTCGAAGAAGCCACACTCCCTCGCAGTTCTACGCCGTTCCTCTGCACTGCCCAGTTCACGGATTTGCTGACGCGGATCAATGTCATCACACATAACGGCTACTCCAATAAGGGACCGCCGATCATCGAAGTCCCTATAAGGGTGGGAGCCATCACGTGTTTTACAGATAACGAGATTGGTTAACGCCGGTATTGGGTTCATTCAGGCGCAATGCCGCCCGTGTTGTGTGTCATAATGTAACAATTCGATCCTCTCGGATGAATTCTCCTCGCCTGCAAATTCGGCAGAGCGAATGGAGAAACACCTTGAAACGAACGCACCTACCCATCGTCCCTGATGCGATCCTGACCCGCTACCGGGTGAACGAACCCAACGACAACCGCTTCCGATCCTGCGCCCGTCTGCTCCAAAGCCTGTGGCGCGCCGGCCGTGAACTGCGCATCGGTCGGCACGTCCCGCCGAATGGTGAAAAGCGCTGGCTTGGTTCCCGGATCAGCGACACTGCTGCACGGCGCGGCGGTAACTTTATGTCGCCGGAAATCGCCCGGCTGGTCTGGCTGGAACATGCCTATCGCGAGCCTTGGGCCACCTCGGACGAGCAGCGCCTCTGGACCAACCTCCTGTCCAGCCATCCGCTGGTGTTCAATGCCTTCGGCCCGCTGCGGCTGGACGATTGCCTGGCGACCAACATGCTCCGCGCAATGTTTCCCGATCTGTCGGATGCCACGGCGGAGACAGTGCTGTTCGAGCATTCGCCGGGGCGCGGCTCGGACGACCTGACCGGGGACAATACGGCATGGGACGCGGCAATCACCTATATCCGCGCCGACGGTCGCAAGGGCATCATCGCGATCGAGATGAAATATAGCGAGAGCGGCTGGGAGCCTATCCGGGATTTGCGCGCCCGCTATGCCCATCTCATGCCTGCGGCTGGCCTGTACAAAGACCCGATGGCCCCGGAACTGCGGAAGCGCCCGATCCAGCAGTTGATGCGTGAGCATGTGCTGCTCCAGGCTGCGATCATGCGGGGCGATTATGCCGAGGGCCGGTTCGTCGTAATCCTGCCCGAACTGAACCAGCCGATGCAGAACGCCTGCCAGCGCTATGCCGCGCAATTGGCGATGCCCTCCGAAGGCAAGGCTCTTTTCTCCACGCTGTCACTGGAGGCATTCATCGACCTCATGCGGCATCAGGGCGACAAGGACTATGCCGAGGATCTGCACGAGCGTTACTGCCTGTGGGAGCGGATCGACGACATCATGGAAGATGCCGTGCCTGCTGAACTGGCGGTGGGCAACTGAGGCAATGGGCCTTCCCGATCAGAAGGAATTGCCGATCGGGAAAGCTCAGCTTTTAGGCTGGCTTGGCGAGCATTTTCCGCGCGCTGGTCTTCACGAAATCAGAGATCGGCCCGGACATCATCTTGAGCATCATGGGAACCGACACGGTGCCGCGCACGACGGCATCCTCCACCACAAGCTGGACTGGAACAGTCTGCCCCATGGCGGTGATGTTCAGGTCCAGCGTGGTGTCCGTCGTCCAATTAGAAACGACGGTGCCGCCGCCTGGGATGTGCTGTTCCAGCTTGGGCAGGCCGGCTTCAATGCGCCGCTTGGCCTCGGTCGCGCCAAGGGTGTGCGTAATGTCGATGTCCACTGGCTGTTCCTACTTCTGGGTCGTTTTGAGCCCTAGGATAATCAGCCGCCTGATGGTCTCAGATTCGGACGCGATGCGATTGTCGAACCGGTAATCCTGAATTTCCTTCACCAGATCATGAGGGAGCGAGACTAGCTTTCGAGCCGTGGTTTCAGGGTTAACAGCCATGTCGGTGATATAACCTGCAAGGGTGTTGACTGTCTAGTGTATCTGGTGATATCACCATTGCGACCGGAGTAGAGGATTAGGCCCCTCATCTCCGGTCTGACCACAACCCTGATGAGAGGGATTGAAGCTATGAACACCCTAACGCCCTCCCGGCGCAATGTCATGCGTGCGCTTGCCGCAATCACGACCGGCCTGCCGACGCTTGCCTATGCAACGCCAGCCCACCGCGCAGCGGCGCGGTTGATTTGCACGACCTACGACCCGGTGCCCGAATATCTGGCGGCATTTCATACTTACGATGAGGATGACTCGGCGGCGGTTGACCGCCACGCGACGAGCCGGAACGCAATGATCAATTGGGAGCCGGAGACCGCCCACGACATGCTGCGCAAGATCGTTGCCATTTTGGATGACCACGGCGCTGCACCCGAAACGTCGCTGCCCCTGTTGATCCAACAGGTTGACCGCCTCGTCATCGACAACGCTTGAGCAGGAGGGTCCAAAAATGACCACGAAATCTCATGGCGGAGTTGCATTCATTGCAAAACTGCTCGCGCCGATCCCTGCGCATGAAGAACAGGCTGGCACCCGCCGCTTCCTTCTTGATCTGCGCGCCGACATGAAGAAAGTTTGGTTCGGCAATACCGATCTGCTGATCCTGTCCCGCGCTGAATATGCCTATCGCTCACTGTCTCACAGCGATGGTGGAGGCGCGGCTGCATGGGCCAAATTCGTTAGCCTTCTTAGTCGGCAAATGCTGAAGCCCGCCCATGGCCGCGGCGAACTGAAGTGGAAACTGACCAAGCGTAAGGTTGATGGCGGCCGGCCTGAATGGGATGCCGCCATTGCTCGCGATGAGGCGTGGATTGCCCGTCTTGATGCGGCAGGCATCTTCACGCGGAGGGCTGCAGCATGACGTGGATCATCATCAGGCAGCCGCATCCCCTTGATATAATCTGGTCCAAGGCATTCGAGGACGTGAGCGATGCTCAAAGCGCTTTGGACGCTCTTGGCGATGATTATACCAATGCACAGGCGGACGCCGCTACCGATGCGATCACGGCGGCAATCCAGGTCATCATGGCGCTGCCTGCGCGCACCCTATCAGACAGCCTGATTAAGCTCGACCTTGCGGGCGTCGATGGGAGTGGCGACAGCATTCGATGCGATTGCGATGTCCTGGCCATCATGAACGAGGCGACGGGGCTGCTTGATGCCGGGATCGCAAGGGGCTCGAAGTTGATGAGCGTCATCCCCGACCTACTCGAAGGAGTAGACCTGTGATCAGCAGCATCCGACAACAGGCAGCCACGCCCAAGCCTAAAAAAGCTGGCGGCGACACGATGGACAGCTTGCGCGACATTCAACCTCTGGATTTGTCGCCCATCCTATCGATGCATGCACGGTACGAGCAGACGATGGCGGAGTATCATATCGTCGATCAGGCCGAGGGTGCTGCTCGAAAGGACGATGACGATTACCATCAAAGCCGTTATTCGCAGGCACTCAAGGCCCTCACGCGAGAAACAGACGCGCTTCGCGTCGCCATTCTCCATCAAGTGCCGGTAATTTGGAAGGAGGTGATGATCCTCCAGTTCCACATCGTCAATGTCTTCGACATGCATGCCAATTGCGCCGGAGAGCCGCCCGAAGCGGAGAAGGAAGCGCTGCAAACCGCGATTGATACTGTCTTCGATTTCATGTGCTGCGAGATCGATACAGATCACGAAAAGGTTGGTGCCGCATTTCAAGACGGAGCAAACCACGCACTCTGGAAACGCCGGTATCGCACCGGTTCCGTGGAGGAATGAATCCATGGACCTTAGCAAAAAAGCGGCAGGCCTACCCGCTGTCTTCGACCCTGCCCAGTGGCTTGCTCGCTATGTCGATCTCGGTGGCGGCTATTCCGTCATCGGCGATGCGGTCTGGCTGCATTGGTCCATCAAAGGCGACGTAGACGAGGTGGCCCTTCGTGCCCATGAACGCAGCGTCCGCTTCGATCCCCTCCAGCGTGATGCCGTGAAGGCGATCATTCTGGCGGGCGTGGGCAAGGAACTGGTCGAATGACGGGCGAGTCGGATGAGAAGGGGGAGAATGCCCATGGCTAGCAGCGCCTCTCACGTCACGCGCCACCGCCTTCGTCACGATCAACCCTGGCGGCGGAAACGCGATCGTCGCCGGGCAGCGCCCATCGGTTCGTTCGAAGGCATGCTGGCGGTCATCCCGTCGCTTCCCCGCCAATCGCTTGCCCGACTGGTCCAACAGGCCATCGACCGGATGGACGACCTTGACGGCGATCCTGACCTTGGCCCCGATGGCGACGAACTGGACGGCAGCATGGGGGAGGATGACTTCCACCCTCAGAATGCCGACTGGCGTGGCTATGCAGGATGTCCGGTCGCAGATCCCGAAGAGGACGACACCGTAGATCGATGCTTGGCGGGTGATGACGGCTGCGCGCCGATCGGGATCCATGGCGTCCGCTACTGGGGATATGAACGCGAACCCGAATAGCCGCCCTCCACTGCCACTGAGCAACCCGCGTGCCCCGGTTCGAAAGGATCGGGGCATTTCGGCGTCGCGGCCCCGTCGCCACCGTTTCCACGACAGTCTCGCCCTGTCCGAAAGCTTCACCGACGCGCCATGGTGGATCGACATGTATCGCCGCGCCTTCCCTAAGCTGGCGTCCGCCGTTGCTGTGCGCAATGACGGCTGGGCGCAGCGGGGCGGCATCGATCGCGTCCTCACCCTAGATTGCGGCCGAACCTACACCGTGGATGAGAAGGTCCGCATGGAGGACTGGCCCGACATCCTGCTGGAGCGATGGAGCGACGAGGCCCGGCGCGTTCCAGGCTGGGTGCAGAAGCCTTTGGCATGCGACTTCATTGCTTATGCCTTCGCGCCATCAGGCGTCTGCTACCTGCTGCCGGTCGTCCCGCTGCAGCGCGCCTGGCGTCAGCATGGGAAGGAATGGATCAGGCTGTACGGGACGCGGCGGGCGCAGAATGTGGGCTATGTCAGCGTCAGCGTGCCGGTGCCGAAGGATGTGCTGATGCGGGCTATTGCGGATGCGATGATTGTCCGATTGGAATGAGATCGTCACACACCCAGCCTCATCGGCCACCGCTTGGCGAATTCGCTATTTTCAGGCAGTATGTGGGTAAGGAGATCAAGATGGCTGGGTTTGATAAAGATAGGATCAGCATCGCACTGGTCGGGATGGACAGCCTGCCGAGTGATGGGCCACACGCGCCTGCAGTTAAGCGATTTACGTTCGAGGCAAGGTTGGACAAGAGGGCTGTTAACGACCCACGGTCCCCTGGACTGTCAATGACCGTGACAATCGCTGACGACTTTTTCGACGACGTTGATGTCATTGAAGTCGCCCGTTCGCGGTTTCATATGATTTTAGCTGCAATTGCCGAAACTACGGCTGATTGGGACCGCGACGAAGCCTGGCTGAAAGAGCGCCGCCTGGAACGACCAAGATAGTCGTAACCCCACAACCAGCGCACACGCCAAGAGGCTCAAACCACAATTTTGGTTTGCATCGCGGATGTCACGGCTGAAGTTTGCTTTGCTGATATAAAATCGTAAGGCAGATCCACGTTGTGGGGAGAGCAGCAGTGGGATTGTCGTCGGCGTCAGAGTTTTCTGTCGATATTGTTACTCGAGTGGTCCAGCCCGACGAAGACATTTATATTGTTCAGCCTGGCAGCAGCTACTGGCTCTATGAGACGTTTAAGGCCAACAATCATATTTTCCTTGATTTTCCGGCACTTCCACTCACCTTCAGCACACCCGCCCCGGACGACAAGACGCTCAGGCAGATGGTTGTTAGATCGCTCGCGATGGGTGAGTGGATCGATTCCGGAAAACAGGGCAAGCAGCCCTCGCAGCTGCTTTCAGATTATGTCGGTAAAGATAGCCGAAAGCGCCTCGGTCGCTATGTTGGAGCGATCAAACGCCTATACTGGGATTTAAAGCCAGGAGCGATCATTGTCGTTCCTGGCCGCCGTTTTTATGATGAGGTGATGATTGGAGAAATTGTAGGCGTTCCTACAATGTATTCGGCCGCCCAGATTTACGGCGGGGAAACGGTGCCAGCCCGTAAGGTGCGATGGCTGCGGTCTAAACCGCGATCTGCATTTTCGGCGGAGCTGCGCGACAAATTTGGGAAACCGAATCCGCTGACGCAGCTCGATCGCTCGCTCAGGGTGGAAATTTTACGTGCGGGCTACGATCAGTATGTGTTCGACAACGAATTCACGGTGCGGTTGAACACCACTGAGGACGATTTCACGACCCTGGATGATTACAATATTCAGACGTTCGTAAATTATGTCGGAGGAATACTCATAGCGGTGGAGCTAGGCCGCACGGATAAAATCTCATTCGAAGAAGCCATTCGCCTGCTCCGCGACCACCCTGACTTGGTGCCCGATCTGAAGCAAAGCATTAATTCGATTGGTTTTCAAAGGCTGGTTGCGGCAACGGTTAAGCCCTTGGTCATCGGCGTGCTGTTAACTGCAGCAACTGCCCCGGCGGCGGCAGGCGCTGCTCAACCGGTACCTGCGATGGTGACAGTGACCAATTCAGCTGCGCCACCCGATGATCCTTGCACTATTCATGTCGCTGCGCGCGTTGAAGGGGCTATGAAACTGATGAAGCTTGATGATTGGAGGCGTGTCTGCGAAAGTGCTAGGGACGCCAAAGCGGCGACCGGCCTTTCGACGACGATGAAGGCCAAGCCGAGAAAGAGGCTGACGCCATGAGCACCGCAGTAACCTCGACTGGTCAAGGGAACTCGAAGTTCGCTTCATTCATCAACTCCATATTTACTGCGTTTTTGGCGGCGTTGATGGCAACTGCCGGTTCAATCTATATCTGGTCGCTGCAGACCAAAAAATCAGAGCGGTCGGCAGAGGTAGCCAAATTTATTGACGTATCGCAGCAATTTGATCGGTCCTTTACGGACTTTATGGGGCCGTTCCTAAAGGGCGATGACGATACTGCCGCTCGTGAAACTCTCCGTCGGAATATCCAAGACCAGTTTCTGGCGCTCGAGCGGGCATCCGCTATTCTGCCGGAAGGAGGATCAGGGCGCGCCGCCCGGTATCAGGAGCGACTGGTGCTTGTGAGCACTGAACTGGACAAGCGTCTTCCGGCTCCAAAGGCTCGCGCCTTATTGCAGGCTGTCGCGGACGCAAAAGACGCGAGCGTTTGCGTTACATTCGATCTGCGTGTTGCAGCAAGCATGGACGTATCCCCGGACGATAAGCGGCATTGCGGGCATCCGGCCTGATCAGCCTTTCGCTTTCGCAATCACTTGGCCGAGTGTGCAAGTCAGATGCGGGCGATTCCCTGAGCGCGGTCACGCTACGAGCCGTCGCCGCTACTACGCAGCTAGCCGTTTGATCATCACGTCCGGAGCATCGCTCTCGATGACGCTCGCTGCCTGAGATAACATGCCAATGTAGGCCCCCATCGCCAGTTTACTTTCCACCACCGCGATAGGCTTTGGCCGACGGTCCAGCAGAGCTAGATCGTGAAACATTGTGGCAGATGAGTAAACGGAACTGTGGTGATTGGACACTGCTTCAAAAATAAGATCCTTGCCATCGACATGCACCAGAGCCGAAATATGCCACTTGTGGCTCGACGCGCCTTCTACCTCCGCACCGGCGACGACATGGCTTTCGCCAAATAGGCCAGCTAGACGGCGATAAAGCCTATCCTCAAGTGCGGCCTCAGATTGAGCGGCTACGCGCTCAATAATACGACTGGAAGTCTGAGCCGATGCTGCCGCCACGTCAGCAATATGTCCAGCGAGCGTCTCCGCACTAGCATCGCTCATGATCAGCTTTCCGGAAAGTGAGACCCCGAAGGCTTCAGCGCACTTAGCGGCATTCCGCTTAAAAAGATGTTCTGCGCCGATCATCTCCACTTCACGATATGCCTGCCCCGCGTCCGACACTTTGAACCGTGTAGGCCCGCCGGAAATGGTAACGCTGGCAGCAGCCCCGCTGGGATGGAAAATGGGAAGCGTGATTACATCTTCGTCCGAATTTTTAACGCGCGTGACGAGTGACCGCAGGGCGGCCGCAATGATCTTCTCGCGGGGATCGTTCTCTATGAAGGCAACGGTCATATCAAAGCAGCTTCGCTGACCATTCCGGCTGAGGAACGGCGGTGATGTTCTGGATTCTGAACTGATCGGCGGTGAAGTCAAGGAGGCTAGCATAAGTGCTGACAGTAGCGGGGATTGCTTCTGCCCACGGTAAATTGCCTGCCCGCATTCGTTGCTCGCCCTCTATCCAGTTGGGCTCGAAGAGGTGCTGGTGACTGCCTAAGATTTCGCCCTTGTCGGGATTTTTATGCCGACCGGAACGTGGGAGCCAATCTACCCTCCTGAGCGGAGTACGCGAGCGCAAGCCAGTCGTAATTTCGAGTTGAAACATAACATCGCGATCCGGTGCCGATTCGTAGGCTCGGCCCCTTAAGAAAAGCCCTTCAATCGTGACGCCATTGATGTCGAGAGGAACAAGGAAATTGATCGCTCCGTCTGAGGCATCTGGAACTGACCATTGAACGGGAGCTATGATCGCCTTCCATTCATATGCAAGCGGATGGAATGGCCCTGGCAATCTCTCGCTTCCCCCAGCACGATAGACAATGAATGACATCGACCGCGCTCAAGTGCAACCGCCCACGTTCGCTACCATTCGCCCGCAATCTGAAACAGATGAGGGAACGAATGAGGGAACGCGAAATGACCGCCTCAGATTAAGGCAGGAAATTCAGCTAGTTAGGTGTATGATAATGGATGCCCGACGAGGATTCGAACCTCGATTAACGGAGTCAGAGTCCGTTGTCTTACCTTTAGACGATCGGGCATCAATCTTAAGCGCGTTGCGCTTGGGAGGCCGCAGATAGGCGGCGATGCTCATTCGGTCAAGAGCTTCTCGATGATCTGGAATGACTTTTTGGTCGATCACATAGTCCATCGGAATCGAAAGATCAGCTCAATCCCGTGATATTAACAATCGGCGACGCTTGCTCTTACGCTTTAATAATTCTCCGCCAATCACCGTAATGCTCGCGCGTCGCTCCTTAAATTCCGGGGATTCAAGGATTGAACGAAGCATGTCGATTTTTGTCACGCCACTGCTTAACAGCGCGAGATGGTGCGAAAGACCAGCGGGATCAGCGCGACGACCAAGTGCGTGTTGATAAAATTTCTCAATGAACGCCTCATCATCTAGCGCAAGGATCGAAGCAACATCGACAGTCGCATCGGATTCGCGCCAAATTTTTTGCGTTGCACCGCTATCCACGTCATCTCTTGCAGAAGGTGAAGCGAGGGAAGAAGATTGCGATGCCGCATTTCCGACCGAATGACGAAAACGCAACGTGTCCCCGTCCTCAATGCGGTCCATCAGTCGATCATATAGGTCAGGACTAGACGTCAGGCTGGTGGCAAATTCGAATAGTCCGCGTGACCACTCATTCCAGTCGCTTGGTTCACGTTCGACCACGGTGGAATGGCCAAAAGCCACAGCAGCCCGCACCAACTCAGGTAGTTCGCTGTCGCTTTCATAGAGATACACGCCTTCAACCGTTAAAAAGGTGGCCAGTATCTCGCGTGTTGCTGGAATATCCCTGGCAACCACAGGCTTACCTAGTGCGAGGGCGTGCATAAGTGAAAGGCCAAACCCCTCATAATATGACGGCAAAATGATAACGCTACTGCCTGCCAGAATATCGTTCATTTCCTTTTCAGGAACGACGCCAGCTTGAAGTTCGCGCAGATTTCGGAGAGACGTTTCGCTTCCATTCCCCATGACTATAATGGAGAGGCTGGGGATAGCATTAGCAATCATTCTGCCAGTGCTGCCAGCAGCCTTATGTGCAAAATGGTTTCCCATAACAAGGACATGCTCCCGCCTTAATGTTACACCATCATAACGGGCGGCATAAGATTTTGGGCTGGTCGGCAAAAGGCGCGTAAATTTCTTAGCACGATCTTTTCGAATGAATCGATGACGGAACGTATCTTCTGCAAACTGGCTGATGAAGAACAGCCCACTTGCGTTACGCGCAACATAGGACCACATCGGCTCCACGTTGCTATCATAGCGCAAATTGCTGCAATCAAGCGCAATGACATCCAGCATTCCATATATATTAACGGGAGCGAGATGCTCCATAACATTTATATGATGTAAGTCGAAAGGCTGGCCAAAGAAGATAGCAACGGCGTAGGTTGGCGATATTTCAGTCCGGAATTTCACATTTTCAAGTTGGTCGATACCATGAAATTCGGCGACGGACTTATCGCAAATGGCGTAAACTTCAAATTCGTCAAACTGCCGCTTATCGCACCAATGGATGAAATTCACGATCAGTTCGTTCGTGCCATTGTGATGACGGCCCATGGTCAGCAGGTTAAGAGCAACCTTAAGCTTACCCTCCACAGTGGGTATTAGATTTTTTACCTGGGTCATGGCCCGATGTTCAGGAGAACGCTCAAATTCTCGAACCAACGGCAAAAACTCCGGGTGCCGTTCCATCATTTTTTGAAGATTATTTTGCTGCTGGCCTTTCAGGTCCATTTCGTGAAGCATGAAAGACGCCGATCCCGAATGATAGGCATAGGCGTGATTGGCGAGTGCTGCTCGATAACCTACTTTACCAGCACGCATCACGAGATCATTTTCTTCTTCATACCCAGTCCCAAAGGCTTCATCCAGATGCCCGAAGTTGGCCACGACTTGGGGGGAAATGAGCATATAGAAGCCTACGGCTGTGGGCGCTAAAGTATAGCGAGGCAAATATCGGTAGACTGATTGCCAACTTATGTGACAAATCTCCGGCGTCGTCGCGATGCCGGATAGATTATTTGGCGCTTGGGGAAATGTTGCGATGGCGGCGTTGTTAGATCGCGGGCATACAAAGCCAATTTGGGGATCCGATAACATTACCGCAACGCATTCTATCAATGTGTTTTTGTAGGTGATCGTGTCGCTGTTAATCAGAAGCGCGCCTGCGCCATTTTTTCGGCTGATCGCCAACCCTTTGTTAACGCTTTGAACGAAGCCTATATTGGCGGAATTACGAATATAGAGGTCAATCAAGCCCGACTTGTGACATTCTGCGAGATACTCTTCAACCGCCTCATCATCAGGCGAATCGTTAATGACGATGACCTTAGGATTATATGCCCGAATTTCATCCAGATTTGCGCTTATCGATTCGAGGCAAGTCTTAACCAACTCGACATTGCGATAAACGGGTATGATGAGATTGAGTTTCATCAAAGGTCCTTGATAACTGGCTCATTCCGCCTTGCCTAAGGCGGTTCGAAGGAGGTCAGGTTCTATTAGCCACCCAACTCAGCGCGGTTCATCAATGGACGCCACCAGTCCTGGTTATCCAGGAACCAGTTGAGTGTGTCAGCAAAACCCTGCGGGAAATCACGCGATGGAGCGTAGCCCAATTCGCTGCGAATTTTGGTTTCGTCGATGGCATAGCGACGGTCATGGCCCTTGCGGTCCTGCACATAGGTCATCAGGTCGATCGAAGGGCGGCCCTGCGCGGCGGGCGCATCGGGGAACATCGTCGCGAGGGCGGGATTGCGCTCGAAAGCGGCATCCACACCGCGGCAGATTTCGCGAATCACTTCGATGTTAGGCAATTCCTGCCCGCCGCCGACATTATAGGTTTCGCCGATCCGGCCCTTGCGCAGAATGAGTTCGATGCCGATGCAATGATCTTCGACGTGCAGCCAGTCGCGGATATTCATGCCATCGCCATAGATAGGCAGATTTTTGCCCGACAGCGCATTGATGGTGAACAGCGGGATCAGCTTTTCGGGAAACTGGTAGGGACCATAATTGTTCGAACAATTGCTGGTCGTCGTTTCCAGCCCATAGGTGTGATGATAGGCCCGAACCAGATGGTCCGATCCCGCCTTCGACGCCGAATAGGGCGAGTTGGGGGCATAGGGGGTGGTTTCGCTGAACGCCGGATCATCCAGTTCCAACGTGCCATAGACTTCGTCGGTCGAGACATGGTGGAAGCGATGGGGGCGGCCGGTGCCCTTGTCGAGCCAGGCGGTCTTGGCCGCCTTGAGCAGGCTGTGCGTGCCGATGACATTGGTCGTCACAAAGGCGTCAGGGCCAGTGATGGATCGGTCGACATGGCTTTCCGCCGCGAAATGAACGATCGTGTCGATATCATGATCGGCCATCAGTTGGGAAACGAGGTCGGTATCGCAAATGTCGCCGACGACCAATTCGACGTCGGGCACATCGGTAATGTTGGCAGGATTGCCTGCATAGGTCAGCGCATCGAGGACGACGATACCGTCATCGGGAGACGCTTTGCGCCAATGACGGACGAAATTCGCGCCGATGAAACCGGCTCCTCCAGTGATGATCAGATTGGCCATATGCCCGTATTTCGCTCCCTTGAAATCCCCACGTCGAAGAAATAGCGCGCCCTAGTCTGTTCAGATTGCGAGCGACTTATGATTCCCTTACCCGTCGCAAAGCAGTAGCCGCAAAATGTGCTGCACTGCAATCAGGAGGCCTGCTTTTTCGTCGCCTGACGAAATGCCTCTATGCTCGACATAAAATTTTGTTGCGGGGGTATTTTAGCGTCCGTCCGCGTTTGATCGGGTCGCCCGGCGAGGTCATAATGCTGGCTGCAATAAGCAAGCGAACCGCGATGACGAATGGTGGCCAAATGGGGAGACGTCGAAAAAAAATGGGGTGACCGCCCTTGCGGACAAAAATGGCCGACCAAACTTTGCCGCGTCAGGTCGGGGTTTTTGACTGGCGCGCCGCCATGCGCCAAATCCGCGTGCCATACCAATATATCGCCTTTTTTGGGGAGGAAGTATTGGACTCCATATTGGCTATCTTTGGCATGCTGCGTTAGATGCCGAGCCCAATCGTCATGAGGCTCCTTCCCATCCTCGGTGGCAACCCAATGTTTTCTGTCCCCACCAAAATTCCAGTCGGGCAGCCGATGGCTACCGGGAACATACATCAGTTCGCCTGAACCCGGTTGAATATCTTCCAACGCGATCCAGCAGGCGGCTAGTTCTAACGGTTGATCGACAACAACATAAGCCGTGTCTTGATGGAGTCCCTGTTGTGACCCTTGATCGAAACTCAAGCTCTGAAACAACAGGGGATCAGCGTCGAATATCAGCTGCAAAAATGCAATCAATGATGGAGAAGAAAAAAGATCGAGAGCTTCCGAAAACGGCACAAAAGAATCGACGACACGTACGCCCAATCTGTCCTCAGGTTGACTTAATGGCAAAGTATCATAGCCATCATGCCGCTGATAAAGGACGTCTTTATTTCCTTCGCGAAAAGACGTCTCTATCTTACGTCGAAATGCATCAACTTTTTCTGGTGTTGCGGCAGCGTGTAGAATGATAAAGCCGTTTCTAACAAAAAATTCGATCTGATTTATTTGCTCGGATGTCAAATGACGGGCCGTTATCTGCTGACGCCAGTCGTCGCGGTCCACCCACAAGCCACCAAATCGCGAGTGGAAAGCGGGATCATCATTCTTACTCACGGGGATCATCCTTTCAGAGCGATATAGGCTTCTAGAGGCAGCGTGATGTAGCGATATTTCCAATGGTCAGAACGAAGCATAGGATTAAGCAGGGTAACGCGATGCGGCGTAAAATTTATTTACCTCAATGCTCATTGGCACCCTCAGCCTGCGTCAAGTGATATGAGTCCAATGCCTAACACTCTGGTGTCCAGACTATCGCTAAATGCAGCAGGAGAAAATGTTTTGTCTTGCTGAGTTTGCAACAAAATATCGCCGTTGCAGATGCAGGAAGGAGGTAGCCGCAACTTGATCATCTGCAACCCTCCCGGCAGATCGAAACTGCCGAGAAAATAACCGTTCGCAAGGATATCGATATTCTGATGGCTCATGCCTGGTGGTACGAAGCATTGAAGGGCTAGGTGTACGGTTGCATATCCGCCGCCATAGCCGTCCATGGCGAACCGCAATTCCTGAATTGAATCTTGACCCCAAACGCCCCATTCCTCACGGGTGTACCAACCTCTGACCAAGATATCATCGACATCGACAGTTTGGTTATCGCGAAGCGTACCGAAAAATACCGGTATGTTGCGGGGGATGAGGGGAAAGCCTGCGCTGGACCAGCTTGATTGGCCTTGAGGCTTC
>TARA_R110000868_G_scaffold93823_2_pt1 | contig 18419 bp, 10 predicted proteins | sample TARA_R110000868 | Tara Oceans TARA_R110000868 (sample SAMEA4397489) | marine metagenome | biome: Polar Biome; feature: [SRF] surface water layer (ENVO:00010504); material: water (ENVO:00002006), including particulate matter (ENVO:01000060) such as... | depth 5 m | reverse complement strand
GCAGTTGCCAGTGCCTTCGCGCCTTGGCTTGCTGCGTTTCGAGCGTTTAAATGAAACCAGCTGGACGCTGCTTTATCTCGATTCTGCTTGCGAACAACAATTCGGTCTGCCGGCCCAAGACCTCTGCTCCCTGCTTGATGCCCCATACGCCAGCCTGATGGAGCCCACGGTTCGCTACCAGCTGCATGACAACATTGCGCAACAGCTCGCCCAGTTTAAGCATTACAACGTGCAGTACCGCCTGCATACACCGCGCGGCAGCCTGACCCTGATGGAAACGGGCGAAGCCTTTAAGCAGCGCGGCCGGCACATGCTCCGTGGCTACCTGCTGGTGATGACCGAGCAGAGCGCAGCTGCTCCACCGACACTGGAACTGTACCCGCCTAGCCAGGCCGAGCTGCACGCCCAGCAGCGCCGCACGCTCGCTCAGCAACAGCTACTCGTCACCCTCGCGCACCAGCACTACAGCGATAGCGAGCCGTTACGTGAGGCTGCTGAATTGATCAGTAAAAGTGCCTGCCTGGTCTATGGCGTAAGCCGTGTCGGCATTTGGAACATCAAGGGCCACATACTGCAATCGGTTGCGTTGTATCAGCAGGCAGAAGCGCAGCACATACCGCAGGCTGATATCGATGCCAGCGCCTACCCCGCCTACTTGCAGGCGTTACATAGCGGCCGCGCACTGGACGCCAGCGATGCGTTGCAAGATCCGCGCACGCGTGAGCTTGGTGACAGCTACCTGCACCCGATGGGCATTAGCGCAATACTGGATGCGGGCATACGCATCGCCGGTGAGATAGTCGGCATATTGTGTATTGAACATACCGGACCTGCACGCACCTGGCAGGCCGATGAAATTGCCTTTGCTGGCGCACTGGCGGACCAATACGCGCAAGTGCTGACTAACCAGCAACGGCGCTCAGCCACCAACGCCTTGTACCTATTCCAGCGCGCAGTCGAGCAGAGTTCCAGCGCCTTTATCCTGCTCGACCGCGACGGCTTGGTGGAGTACGTCAACCCGAGCTTTACCGCCATCACCCTGTACAGCGCCAGCGAAGTACAGGGCCGCCGTCTCTCCGAAATACCCGCGCTGGACAACCTCAGCGACCTGCTGTTCGATGCGACGTCCAGCTTGGCCGAACACAACAGCTGGCAGGGCGAATTCAAGAGTCGGCGCAAAAATCTCGAACCGTATTGGGGGCAGTTATCGCTGTCCAAGGTGTATGCCGATGACGGCAGCCTGACCCACTACATCGGCATCTACGAAGACGTGACCGCCAACAAACAGGCCCAGCAGCATATCGAGCGCCTGGCTTTTCGCGACAACCTTACGGGGCTGGGCAATCGCTATGCCTTTATCCGTTCGCTGGAAAGCCACTTCCGCGAGCAACCCGGCAAGCCGATCAGCTTGCTGCTGGTGGACATCGATAACTTCAAGCGAATCAACGACAGCCTCGGTCACCAAACCGGCGACAAACTGCTGGTCAGTTTGGCCCGTCGTTTGCGCAACACCTTATCGCCCAGCAGTGTGTTGGCACGCTTTGCCAGCAACGAATTTGCAGTGCTGCTCGACGCTAACCAAGCCGACAGCCAATTGATGGCGCAGAAACTGCTGAAAACCCTGGATAAGCCGCTGTTCGTCGACAACCAGCTGATCAGCGTCACCGGCTCCATTGGCGTGGCCTGCGCTCCCGAGCACGGCGACGACCCACAGGCCCTGATGAAGCACAGCGGCCTGGCCCTGCACAAAGCCAAGGCCAATGGCAAAAACCAGCTGCAGGTGTTTACCGATGTGCTTAATGCCGAGGCGCACTACAAGCTGTTCGTCGAGAGCAACCTGCGGCGCGCACTGATGCAGAACGAGCTGGAAGTGTTTTACCAGCCAAAACTCTGCCTTAAGAGCGGCAAACTGTTAGGTCTGGAAGCGTTGCTGCGCTGGCATCACCCGGAAAAGGGCATGATCAGCCCGGATAAATTCATCGGCGTGGCGGAAGAAACCGGCCTGATTATCCCTATCGGCAAGTGGGTGGCACGCCAAGCTTGCCGCATGAATAAGCAGCTGGTCGAGCTCGGCCATAAGACCCTGCAAATGGCCATTAACCTGTCGCCCAAACAGTTTTCAGACCCTGATCTGGTCAGGGAAATCGCCGCCATCCTGCGTGAAGAGCAACTCGACCCAGCCCTGCTGGAACTAGAATTAACCGAAAGCCTGCTACTGGAAGCCTCCGACGATACGCGCCAGCAACTCAATAGTTTGAAGAGTCTGGGCCTGACGCTGGCTATGGATGACTTTGGTACAGGTTATTCCTCACTCAGTTACTTGAAGAAATTCCCTATTGATGTGATCAAAATTGATCGCAGTTTTATCAAAGACATTCCGGACAACCAAGACGATATGGAAATCACCTCCGCAGTGATTGCCATGGCCCACAACCTCAAACTCAAGGTGGTGGCTGAGGGCATTGAAACCGCCGCGCAGCTGAACTTCCTGCGCCGCCATCGGTGCGATATCGGCCAGGGCTACCTGTTCGACCGACCGATCCCCGGTCGCGACCTGCTGGAAAGCCTGAAGCGCTATCCAAGTCGCGGCTGACCCACCTGTAACAAGCCGGTATTTCGACTGTCTATGTCACACATGCTTCTGCTGAGGAAATGGCTCATGGTTCTGCGCTCGCAAATTCTCGCCCACAAACTCGAACTACCAACGGCCGAGCAAGCCCTGCCCGGACGTGCCGAAGCCATGCCGGTTACCGCCGCGCACTTCGTCAACGGCAACGCGCTGCAAGGGCCATTCCCGGCAGGCTTGCACCAGGCGGTATTTGGCCTGGGGTGTTTCTGGGGCGCCGAGCGGCGCTTCTGGCAACAGCCGGGCGTATGGAGTAGCGCGGCAGGTTATGCCGGCGGTCATACGCCCAACCCGACCTATGACGAAACCTGCTCAGGTCTGACCGGCCACACCGAAGTGGTGCTGGTGGTGTTCGACCCGCAGCTGACCAGCTATGAAGCCTTGCTGAAAGTGTTCTGGGAAGCACACAACCCGACCCAAGGCATGCGTCAGGGTAACGACACCGGCAGCCAATACCGTTCGGCAATCTACTGCTACGGTGCCGAGCAACTGGCGGCGGCGCAAGCCAGCCAGAAGCAATTCCAGGCCGAGCTGGAAAAGGCCGGTTTAGGCCTAATCACCACCGAAGTTCGCGAAGCGCCGCCCTTCTACTACGCCGAGACCTACCATCAGCAGTACCTGGCGAAAAACCCAGGCGGCTACTGCGGCCTGAGTGGCACGGGCGTGTGCCTGCCAGCCTGAACGTACTCGGGTTCAAAGGCCTCTAGCGCCCTAGAACCCGGCCGGACCTCACTGCGCCTGAGTCTGCGCTGCTGCTTATGCAGGCGTGGCAGGCGTCCAACGCTTCAACAGTTTGCCCACCTGGTAACCACGCCAGCCGAGCATGCGCGAGGCGGTCAGTACGCCCGCCATCAGAGCACCACCGACGCCAGCCGTTACGGTATCCGCACCGGTCAGGTAAAGCCCTTTGATCGGCGTCTGGCTGTGAATCCAGTGCTGCTCAAAACGCTGTACCGTGTGGTCGATGCCATAAATCTCACCCTGCTCATTCCACTGATACCACTCAGTGGACAACGGCGTGCCCAGCTCGCAGAAATCCAGTGCCCCACGTAATTGCGGCTGATGCTGGTAGAGGGTTTCCAGCAAGTCGTCGGTCAGCTTGGCCTTTAGCGCCTCATACTCAGCCCCGCGCTTGCCCCAAGTACTGCCTTTCCACGGAGCGAACCACTCAGGCAAGGCTAAAGCGACTATCTCCACTGTCGCCTTGTGCGGGTACTGGGCGGCCCAGGCGGGATCCTTGGCCGAAGGGAAGGAGATATAGGTCAGGGGTGTTTGCTCTGTGCGCCCGGCTTTGAACGCAATGACGTTGCGGTCGTGGTCAAAGGTTGGGTAGACCCAATAATTGGTCTTCGGCACATTCAACTCGGCAGCACTGCCCTTAAAACCCGCGTACAAACAAAGGGTCGCGGCAGACAGCTCGACCTTGGGCAGATGCGTTAGCAGGCCATATTCATTCGCCACCTGCGGCGTTAACAAGCGCGTGTAGGTGGGCACTAAGCCGGCGCAGCTGACGATCTGCGGCGCGCGTATTTCTACGCCATCTTTGTGCATGCGCACACCTACTGCGCGACCGTTCTCGACCAAAATCTTATCGACGCCGGCATAGGTGAACACATGACCGCCGGCGGCTTCGATCACCGGGATAATGCTTTCGGAAATCTTCGTTGCACCGCCCACCGGGTAGTTACCGCCGCTGATGTAGTGCTTGGCGACCATGGCATGCATGACGAAGGCAGACTTGGCGGGCGGTAAGCCGTAATCGCCCCACTGCGCAGTGAGCGCACCGATCAGCTGTTGGTTCTGGGTCAGGCCTTCAAGGACTTCACGGGTGGTTTTGAAGAAGTAGCCCGGCAACCAGTAGCGACGCAGCTTGCTGTACAGCACACCCAGCGAGCGCGGCAGTGCCTGACCGGCGAAGAAACGCGGCACCTTAGCGCTGGCCTCACTAAGCAACGCCACATAGCGGTCGATCGCCTGCGCCTCATCCGGGAAGTGCAGCTTCATCTCGGCTTTGAATTCTTCACGCCCGGCCACGTAGTCGATGACGTTATCGCCCAGCACGATACGGTCGTAACGCGCATCCATCGGCGCCCACTCAAGCTGGCCATCACTGATCACATCAAACACTCGGCGGATCGTCGACCAGGGCTTGTGCACCTCACCGACGTAATGCACGCCCACATCCCACTCGTAGCCTTCGCGCTCATAGCTGTGGGTGTAACCCCCTGCGGTGTAATGCTGCTCCAGCACGCACACACGCTTACCGAGCTTGGCCAGCAGCGCGGCAGTAGTCAGCCCGCCGATACCAGAACCGATGATGATGACGTCGTAGTCGTCACGCACCAGGCGTGAACGGAAGCGAGTACCGGTGCGTTTCATGGATAACTCCTGCGTCATTCTTATTATGCAATTTTTTGCATACTAGACAGTATCGAGCTGCCCATGCAACTTTTTGCATAATCCGTATACTGCCGCGCACACTCATTACCGCCGGTGAAACCTGCCTATGTCGCTCAAGCACGCCATTCTTATCCTGCTGGAAAGTGAGCCGGGCAGTGGCTACGACCTGCTCAAGCGCTTTAAGGATGGCCTCGGCTACTTCTGGAATGCCAAACATCAGCAGGTCTACCTGGAGCTGAAAAAACTCAGTGAGGCAGGCTGGCTGGCGTTTGAAGCGCAGGCGCAGGACGCCCGTCCGGACAAAAAGAACTACCGCCTGACACCCGCCGGCCACAGCGAACTGCTGCGCTGGCTGGGCGAGCCGGTGCAGCCGAGCAAGATCAACGATGCGCTGCTGGTCAAGCTCTATGCCGGCGCGCACACCAGCCAGGACAACCTGCGCGAGGAGATGCAGCGGCACGTGGCCGTGCACCGTAAAACCTTGGCCAGCCTGCTGCAGATTGAAAAGGACTTTCAAGCGCTACCCGACGCACAACGCAACGCCCTGCGCCTGCCCTACCTCACCCTGCGCCGTGGCATTCTCGGCGAACAATCTTGGTTAGTGTGGGCAGCAGAAGTGGAGCAAGAATTAAACCGCGACTGAATCGGCCAGCTACGCTGGCTTGGCGTGATTAGGCCGGGGCAAAGCTACTGGCCTGCGCCATATGCCACATCCGCGAATAGAACGCCCCTGACACCTCACCAGTGAGTAATTCACCCGGCTTGAGGAATACATGCAGCTGCGAGTAGAGCTTGATCTCACTCGCCGACATGCGCCGCACCAAGTGCTTGGCCTCAAGCTGCGCGGGGTGCTCAAGGCCGGCGGCGGCGAGCATCTCCGCCAGCGCTTTGAGGGTATTACGGTGGAAGCTGTGCACCCGCTCGGCTTTATCCGGCACAACCAGCGCACGCTGGCGCAAGGGGTCCTGGGTCGCCACGCCGGTCGGGCACTTGTTGGTATGGCACGACTGGCTCTGAATACAGCCAATGGCGAACATAAAGCCGCGCGCCGAGTTGGCCCAGTCAGCCCCCAGCGCCAGCACACTGGCGATATCGAAGGCGCTGACGATCTTGCCGCTGGCGCCGATGCGGATCTTGTCGCGTAAGCCAATGCCAACCAGGGTGTTGTGCACAAACAGCAGCCCCTCACGCAGCGGTACACCGATGTGATCGGCGAACTCCACAGGCGCCGCGCCGGTGCCGCCTTCCTTGCCATCGACGACAATAAAGTCCGGCAGAATGCCGGTCTCCAGCATAGCCTTGGCAATCCCCATGAACTCCCACGGATGGCCCAGGCAGAACTTGAAGCCCACCGGCTTGCCCGCCGACAGCTCGCGCAACTGGGCGACGAACTGCAGCAATTCAATAGGCGTGGAAAACGCACTGTGGCTAGCTGGGGACACGCAATCTTGGCCCATGGGCACGCCACGCGTTTGCGATATTTCGGCGGTAATCTTGTGCTTAGGCAGAATGCCGCCATGACCGGGCTTGGCGCCCTGACTGAGCTTGATCTCAATCATTTTCACCTGCGGGTTAGCGGCCTGCGCGGCAAAACGCTGCGGGTCAAACTGGCCGTTGTCCTGCCGACAACCGAAATAACCGCTACCCAATTCCCAAACCAGATCGCCGCCATGCTCACGGTGATAAGGGCTGATGCTGCCCTCGCCGGTGTCGTGATAAAAGCCGCCGAGCTTGGCGCCTTGGTTCAACGCGCGAATCGCATTGGCGCTGAGCGAACCAAAGCTCATGGCCGAGATATTGAACACCGACGCCGAATACGGCTGGGTGCATTGCGGGCCGCCGATACTCACGCGAAATGCGCTGGGGTCAACATGCTCCGCCGGCAGCATCGAGTGGCCGATAAACTCAAAACCGCCCTGGTACACGTCAGCAAGGGTGCCGAAGGCCTTGTCGGCACTCTGATTTTTTGCCCGCGCATACACCAGCGAGCGCTGCGCCCGCGAGAACGGCAGTTGCTCGCTGTCGGACTCCAGTAGGTATTGGCGAATTTCCGGGCGAATCGCCTCGACCAGATAGCGAATGTTGCCGAGGATCGGGTAGTTACGTCGCACCGCATGCTGGCTCTGCAGCAAGTCATTTAGGCCCACCGCGCTGAGCGCAGCGGTTATCAGCAGCAGCGCCCACAACCAAGTATGCCCCGCCACAAACGGCAAACCGACCAGTGTGAACAGCACGCAGAACGCAAAAAAAGCATAGCGATTCAACAGCGACAAACTCATACCAGCTCCTTGCGGTGTGTGACGTGGCAACAGACGAATGCGGCCATTCCTAAAGCGGCAGTGTTTAGGCGGTTTTTTCCTCAATCAGCCAATCCATGCGCCAGCCGCCCTGGGTCTGCCCGAGCAGCTTGGCCAACCAAGGCAGGATTTGCTTAAGCTCATCCTCCAGGCCCCAAGGCGGATTGCTGATCACCAAGCCAGAGCCATTGAGCCGCGTCGGCTCGTCGGTTGAGTGCACATAAAGCTCCACGCGCAGCAGCGTGGGCGCTTTGCTCTTTTCTACGCCACTGTAAAAACGTCGCAGCTGACGCAGATCCTTGATCGGGTACCAGATCGCCACCACGGCTTGGCGCATACGGCTGATCGCTTCGCTCAACGACTGGGCGCAGCGCTCCATTTCATCGACCTGTTCGAACGGCGGATCGATCAACAGCAACGCGCGTTTCTCACGGGTCGGCAGCAAGGCGCGGGGCACATGCCAGCCTTCGCCCAGGTGCACGGCCACGCGGCGGTCGCCACGCATATTTTCCTTGAGCAGGCGGCCGTCTTCCGGGTGTTTCTCATTAAGGTGTAAACGGTCCTGCTCGCGGGTCAACAGCCGCGCCAGTTCCGGCGAGCCGGGATAATGGCGCAGCTCGCCATCCGGATTCATCGCGCGGATCACTTCCAGATAATCCAGCAGCGGGTCTGGCACGTCCGTGGTTTGCCACAGCCGGGCGATGCCTTCCAGCCACTCGCCGGTGCGGCTGGCTTGGTCACCGCGCAGGTCATACAAGCCAATACCGGCATGGCTGTCGAGGTAGGCAAAGGGCGCCTCCTTGCGTGACAGCATGGCAATCAGACGGCTCAAGACGTAGTGTTTCAGTACATCGGCATGGTTGCCGGCGTGGAAGGCGTGGCGGTAGTTCATTGGTGGACTCCTGTGGCCGCACAGTCTACCCGCTTGGATTAGAATTCCGCAGCCTGCTGTCGCCCAGCACGCCACCTGATATGGAGATTGCCCTCATGCGCCTGCAACGCTTACTGAACATCGACCTTCCGCTGATCCAGGCGCCCATGGCCGGGGTGCAGCTGCATAGCCTGGCGGCGGCGGTGTCGAATGCCGGCGCGCTGGGTTCTCTACCCTGCGCCATGCTCGATGCCGCCGGGCTGCGCAAGGAACTGCTCGCGCTCAACGGGAAAACCGACAAACCCTGTAACCTGAACTTCTTCTGCCACACCCCGCCGCTCGCCGACAGTAACCGCGAGGCGGCCTGGCGTGCTGCGCTGCAACCTTTCTATGCAGAGCTGGGTCTTGATCCGTCGCAGATTGCCAGCGGCCCCGGCCGCCAACCCTTCAGCGCAGAGATGGCCGATGTGCTGGATGAGTTTCGCCCGACCGTGGTGAGCTTTCACTTCGGCCTACCCAGTGCGGCACTGTTGGAAAGGGTTAAGGCCTGCGGGGCGAAAGTACTGGCCTCAGCCACCACCGTCGAAGAAGCCTGCTGGCTTGAGGCCCATGGCGCCGATGCGGTCATTGCCCAAGGCCTGGAGGCTGGCGGCCATCGCGGCATGTTCTTGAGCGAAGCATTGAGCAGCCAGCTCGGCACCTTCGCCCTGCTGCCGCAGGTGGTTGCGGCGGTGCAGCTGCCGGTAATCGCTGCGGGCGGCATTGCCGATGCACAGGGGGTGCGCGCTGCGATGGCGCTTGGTGCTGACGGCGTGCAAGTGGGCACAGCATATCTGTGCTGCACGGAGGCCAGCACCAGCGCTATTCACCGTGCGGCGTTGCTCAGCCCGGCGGCCGCGCATACGGCACTGACCAATCTGTTTAGCGGTCGTCCGGCACGCGGCATCGTCAATCGACTGATGCGCGAGCTGGGCCCCATCAGCCCGCTGGCACCAGCGTTCCCCACCGCGACGGCCGCCATTGCGCCGCTGCGCAGCTACGCAGAAAGCCAAGGCAGCGGCGATTTCTCACCGCTCTGGGCCGGGCAGAATGTCAGCGGTTGCCAGGCCATCGGCGCCGCCGCGCTGACCGCCGAACTGGCCCGAGGCTTTATCCAGTAAGTACGACCGTTACTGCACAACCTCGTAGGGTGGATGACGCCTCACCCATCCACCAATTGCACGGGGCACTGGTGGATAAAAAGGCGTTATCTACCCTACCTACTGCTCATCCGCCAATGCGGTCTGGTGGATGGATAAAGCGCCATCCACCCTACACAACTAACCCGCCCGGGCGTCCAACCCGGCCCTACGGCCCGTTATCACGCTTATTGATAGTGCTGGGAGCGGTGCACAGGGCTGCTTAAACTCAGCCCATTGCAACCGGAGGTATAAGCATGTCCGAGTCCCTGCTCAGTTCCCGTAACCTGGCCTTCGAGCTTTACGAAGTTCTAGACGCCGAAGGCCTGACCCAGCGCGAGCGCTTCGCCGAGCACAGCCGCGAAACCTTTGATGCGGCCATCGACACCGCGCGCAGCATCGCGGAAAACCTGTTTGCACCACACAACCGCAAAAATGACGAGCACGAACCCGAGTACGTCAACGGCGAAGCGGTGCTGATCCCCGAGGTTAAACCAGCGGTGGATGCCTTCCTTGAAGCCGGCTTTCTCAATGCCACTCGCGAGTTCGAGGTCGGTGGCATGCAGCTGCCCAACCTGCTGTCGCAAGCTTGCTTTGCGCACTTCCAGTCGGCCAACGCCGCGACCACCTCTTACCCGTTCCTGACCATGGGCGCGGCTAATTTGATCGAGAACTTTGGCAGCGCCGAGCAAAAGCAGCGCTTCCTGCAGCCAATGATCGACGGCCGCTTCTTCGGCACCATGGCCCTGACCGAGCCGCATGCGGGCTCCTCGCTGTCGGATATCCGCACCCGCGCTGAACCGGCCGAAGACGGTACTTACCGCCTCAAGGGCAACAAGATCTTTATCTCCGGTGGCGACCACCCTCTGAGCGAGAACATCGTACACATGGTGTTGGCCAAGCTGCCGGACGCCCCCGCTGGGGTGAAGGGTATCAGCCTGTTTATCGTGCCGAAGTTCTTGGTTAACGATGACGGCAGCCTGGGCAAGCGTAACGACGTGATCCTGGCTGGGCTGTTCCACAAGATGGGCTGGCGCGGCACCACCTCCACCGCACTGAATTTCGGCGATAACGGCGATTGCATCGGCTATCTGGTGGGTAAGCCGCATCACGGCCTGAGCTATATGTTCCAAATGATGAACGAAGCGCGCATTGGCGTGGGTATGGGCGCAGTGATGCTTGGCTACGCCGGCTATCTGTATTCGCTGGACTACGCCCGCCAGCGCCCGCAGGGCCGCCTGCCCGACGGCAAAGATCCAAGCTCCAGCCAGGTAGCGATCATCGAGCACGCCGATGTTCGACGCATGCTGCTGACCCAGAAAGCCTACGTGGAAGGTTCATTCGACCTCGGTCTGTATGCCGCTCGATTGTTCGATGACACCCAGACCCTGGCCAGCGAAGAGGAGCGCAGCACCGCCCTGGAGCTGCTCGATTTGCTGACCCCGATCGTCAAATCCTGGCCCTCGGAGTTCTGCCTCAAGGCCAACGAACTGGCTATTCAAATTCTCGGTGGTCACGGCTACACCCGCGATTACCCCGTGGAGCAGTACTACCGCGACAACCGCCTCAACCCTATCCACGAAGGCACCCACGGCATCCAGTCGCTCGACCTGCTCGGGCGTAAAGTCTCGATGAACGGCGGCGCCGCGCTCAAACAACTGCTTAAGCTGATCCACGGCACCTGCCAGCGCGCTGAAGAACATGCGTCGCTGACAGCCCTGCGCCAGCCACTGGAACAACTGTTGGCGCGCCTGCAAGCGGTGACTCTGGCACTGCTGGGCGACTTGATGAGCGGCAAGGTCAACCAAGGCCTGGCTAACTCGGCGCTGTACCTCAAGGTGTTCGGCCACACCGTGATCGGTTGGCGCTGGCTGGAACAGGCGATCCGCGCTGAGGAAGGCCTGGCTAAGGGCAACCCGGCTGATCGCGACTTCTACCAGGGCAAACTGCAGGCCGCGCGCTACTTCCTGACCTGGGAAGTGCCGAGCTGCCACCACGACCTGGCCATACTCGAAGCCCGCGACGATACATGCCTGGGCATGCAGGAGGCCTGGTTCTAACGCGGCTTAGACTCAAGCACCCTGACGCCCCGCTTAACGCGGGGCGTTTTTTTTCAGCGATCAAATCAGGCAACAGTTAGAATCGGTGGCACGCGCCATGCATAGTGGCACGCCAACCACCCTGCACGGAGTACGCGCCTTGGATGCCAGCACCATCAATAATCTGTTTTTGATCGGTGGCGTTCTGGTCGCAATGAGCATTCTGGTCAGCGCCTTCGGCTCGCGTTTCGGCATCCCAATTCTGGTGATTTTTCTCGGCGTGGGCATGCTTGCCGGCACCGACGGCCCGGGCGGCATCGTCTTCAACAATTACCCCCTGGCCTACCTGGTCGGTAACCTGGCGCTGGCGATCATTTTGCTCGACGGCGGCATGCGCACGCGGGTCTCAAGCTTTCGCGTGGCCTTATGGCCCTCGCTGACGCTGGCCACCTTCGGGGTGCTGATCACTGCCGGCCTGACCGGTGTGGCTGCGGCCTGGCTGTTCGACCTGACCTGGATGGAAGGCTTGCTGATCGGCGCCATCGTCGGCTCCACTGACGCGGCTGCGGTGTTCAGCCTGCTCGGCGGGCGCGGCCTTAACGAGCGGGTCAGCGCCACCCTGGAAATCGAGTCGGGCAGTAACGACCCGATGGCGGTGTTCCTCACCGTCACCCTGATTGCGATGCTCGCCAGCGGCCAGGACGGCATAAGCTGGAACTTGCTGGTGCAGCTGCTGCAACAGTTCGGCATCGGCGCACTGTTCGGCCTCGGCGGCGGCTGGTTGCTGCTCAATCTGATCAATCGCATGGAACTCGCCAACGGCCTCTACCCGCTGTTGGTGGTCAGCGGTGGCTTGATCATCTTCGCCATCACCACGGCAGTGGGCGGCAGCGGCATTCTGTCGATCTACCTGTGCGGCCTGCTCCTGGGTAACCGTCCGATCCGCTCGCGCCATGGCATTCTGCATATGCTCGACGGCCTGACCTGGCTGGCGCAGATCGGCATGTTTTTGGTCCTCGGCCTGCTGGTTACCCCCCATGAGCTACTGCCGATTGCGCTGCCGGCGCTGGGTCTGGCGCTGTGGATGATCCTCTTCGCCCGGCCATTGTCGGTGTTCCTCGGTTTACTGCCCTTCCGCGCCTTCCATGACCGTGAGCGGGCGTTTATCGCCTGGGTCGGCCTGCGCGGCGCGGTGCCGATTATTCTCGCCGTGTTCCCGCTGATGGCGGGGCTGCCGAATGCCCAGCTGTTTTTCAATGTGGCGTTCTTTATCGTGCTGGTTTCATTGCTGCTGCAAGGCACCAGCCTGCCTTGGGCCGCCAAGCTGCTGCGAGTGACGGTGCCACCAGAGCCCGCACCGGTGTCACGCGCCGGTTTGGATGTTCACCCGACTAGCCAGTGGGAACTGTTCATATACCGCCTCGGCGCAGAGAAATGGTGCATTGGCGCAGCCCTGCGCGAGCTAAAAATGCCCGCAGGTACACGTATTGCGGCGCTATTCCGGGGCACGGAGTTACTGCACCCCTCCGGCAGCACCACCCTAGAAGCTGGCGATTTGCTCTGCGTAGTGGGCCATGAAATAGACCTACCCGCCCTCGGCAAGCTGTTCAGTCAGGCGCCGACACGCGGCCAAGACCTGCGCTTCTTCGGTGACTTTGTCCTCGAAGGCGATGCCGAGCTGGCAGCCGTGGCGGCGCTGTATGGTTTGAAACTGCAAGGTGCAGAAGGCCAGTTACACCTGGGGCGCTTTATCGCCCACAAGATTGGCGGCGAGCCAGTGATCGGTGACCAGGTGGAGTGGCAAGGCCTGACCTGGACAGTGGCGGCAATGGAAGGGAACAAGATCCGCAAAGTCGGCGTCAAATTCCCCGAAGGCACCCGCCCGGGCCCCGGGCTATTCCTTTAGTAAACCCTTACCTGCGGACAGGCGCTTAGCTAAGCGCCTGTTAAACTCAGCGTCTTTCGAGCCTACGATTGCCACTATGCCTTCTCTGCGCACCTACCTAGCCGTTGCCCTGCTCGGGCTTTGCCTAAACGCCTCCCAGCTATTCGCCGCCGAGCCGCCGCGCAGCGCGGACATACAAAGCAGCCTGGATAGCTTAGCCGAACGCCAGCTGCCGGAAGCCGAGCAACTGGCGATCAAGCAGACGCTGGAGAAAACCCTGGCTCTGCTGGGTGAAAAAGCCGATAGCGAGCAACGCCTAGACGCCCTTGTAAAGCAGCTGCAGCAAGCTCCGCGCATAATTAGCGAAGCGCAGCGTGATTACGAACGACTAAAAAAAAGCAGCCCCACCCAGGTCAACCTGCGCTATGGCAAAAGTGCACTGCCGCAGCTCGAACAGCTGCTAGCCGAACGCAACACGCAACTCAACGACTGGCAAAAGCAGATCATCGACGCCAACAGCTTGGTGATCACCGCTCAGACCCGCCCGGTCCGCGCACAGGCCGAAATTAGCAGCAACCAAACCCGCAGCCAGGAAATCAACAGCGTCCTCAAAAGTGGCCGCGACGCCAACAAGCCGCTGAGCAACGAGCGCCGTGACCAGCTGAGTGCCGAACTGGCCAAACTCGACGCGCAAACGCAAATGCGCCGTCAGGAGCTGGCCGGCAACAGCCTGCTGCAAGAGCTCGGCAACAGCCAGCGGACCCTGCTGGAAGAACGCATTAAGCGCATCGAGCAGGAACTCCTCGACCTGCAAAACCTGGTCAACGAAAAGCGTCGTAACCTGTCCGAGCAGACCGTTGCCGAGCAATCACGCGAAGCCGAGAAGGCCGGTAGCGGCACCGTTCTGGCCCGCGAAAGCGCGCTTAACCTGAAGCTTTCCGACTACCTGCTGCGCGCCACCGACCGCCTCAATGAATTGACCCGCCTCAACCTGCAGACCAAGCAGCAACTCGATAGTTTGAACCAGAGTGACCAAGCCCTGGCAGAGCAAATCAGCGTGTTGCAAGGCAGCCTGCTGCTCTCACGCATTCTCTACAAACAGCAGCAGGCCCTGCCAACGCTGCAGATCGACAGCAGCCTGCCTGACCAAATCGCCGACTTGCGCCTGTACCAGTTCGAACTCAACCAGCAGCGCGAAAACATCAACAACCCCAGCGCATATGTCGACCAGTTACTCGGCGCCGCCCCTGGCAGTGCTGTCGATAACCTGGCGCTGCATAACGACCTGCTGGACATCATCAACACCCGCCGCGAACTGATCGACCGCCTGAACCGTGAGCTAAACGCGCTGCTCAATGAATCAATCACCCTGCAACTCAATCAGAAACAGCTGCAAACCACTGCCGAGACCCTGCGTGACACCCTTGATGAGCAGATGTTTTGGATCCCCAGCAACAAACCGCTGGATCTGGAGTGGTTCAAGTCCGCGCCGCGCCTGCTGGAGCGGCAGATAGCCGAGTCACCCTGGGGTGCCAACCTGCGCCAGCTAGGTGCCGGCCTGACCGAGCGGCCGCTGCTGTTCCTGCCGCTGCTGCTGCTGATCATCGTGCTGCTGTGGCGGCGCGGCTTCCTCTACCGCAAGCTGCGTGAACTGCACCAAGACATCGGCCACTTCAAACGCGACAGTCAGTTGCATACGCCGATGGCGATCATGCTCAACATGCTCCTGGCACTGCCCGGCACCCTGTTTCTGGCGTTGTGCGGCTTTGCCCTGCAAATGGATGCGCGCGGACAAAACGTCAACCTAGGTGATGCACTGTTCCAGATGGCGCAGGCCTGGCTGGTGTTCTACACCCTGTATCGCATCCTCGCCGATGCTGGCGTAGCCGAGCTGCACTTTCGCTGGGGCCGCCCGCAAGCGGCGTTCCTGCATAAGCAGGTGCGGCGTCTGGGCTTGGTCGTGATGGCGCTGGTGGCCGTAGTAACGGTTGCCAAGCACCAGCCGGCAAGCCTCGGCGATGACGTCATCGGGCTGGCCGTGGTGCTTAGCTGCTACGTCTTGATGGTCTGGCTGCTGTACAAGCTCCTGCTGAGTGGCCCGGCACGTGAGCACGCCTCCGTGTTGCGCACGCTCATCGGTATCGCCCTCAGCTTACTGCCACTGGCACTGATCATCGCGGTCGGCTTAGGCTACTACTACACCGCGCTGAAACTCAGTGAGCGCCTGATCGACACGCTCTATCTGCTGGTTGTCTGGCTGATTATTGAGGCCACCTTCGTCCGCGGCCTCTCGGTGGCCGCACGCCGCTTGGCGTATCAGCGTGCCATCAGTAAGCGCGAAGCACAGAGTAAGGAGGGTGAAGGCGCGGAAAGCGTGGTCGAAGAACCCACGCTGGATATCGAACAGGTTAACCAGCAGTCGCTGCGCCTCATTCGCCTGGCCTTACTTGGTGCCTTTATCTTCAGCCTGTACTGGGTGTGGGCAGACCTGATCTCAGTATTTGCCTACTTGGATAACATCGCGCTGTATGAGTACAGCAGCGGCAGCGGCGACGCCGCAACATTAGTGCCCATTAGCCTCAGCGATGTACTGGGCGCGCTGATCATAGTCGGCATTACTGTGGCGCTAGGGCGGAACCTGCCGGGTTTGCTCGAAGTACTGGTGCTGTCACGGCTGAACCTGGCTCAAGGCAGCGCCTACGCCACCACCACCTTGCTGTCCTATCTAATTGTGGCGATCGGCTTTGTCACCACCCTATCGACACTCGGGGTCAGTTGGGACAAGTTGCAATGGCTGGTGGCGGCGCTATCGGTGGGACTGGGCTTCGGCCTGCAGGAGATTTTCGCTAACTTCATTTCCGGTTTGATCATCCTCTTCGAGCGCCCGGTGCGCATCGGTGACGTGGTGACCATTGGCAACCTGTCAGGCACGGTCAGCAAGATCCGTATTCGCGCCACCACCATCACCGATTTCGACCGTAAAGAAATCATCGTGCCGAACAAGACCTTCGTCACCGACCAACTGATCAACTGGTCGCTGAATGACACCGTCACCCGGGTCATTATAAAAATCGGCGTAGCCTACGAGACTGACCTGGCGCTGGCGCGCAAACTGATGATGCAGGCTGCCGAGGAAAACCCACGGGTGCTGCGCGATCCCGCCCCGCTGCTGTTCTTCCTGACCATCAGCGCCAGCACCTTCGATTACGAACTGCGCTTCCATGTGCGTGAACTGGGCGACCGTAACGCGGGCACCGACGAAATACTCACGGCTATTGCCTTGAGCTTCCGTGAGCACAACGTGGAGATGGCGTTCAACCAGGTCGATGTAATGGTCAAAAACCTGCAAGGCCAGGAGTTCAACCTGAGCACTGGCCAGCTGATCACCGCCGCGGCGGCCGCCACCAAGCAAGAAAAACTGCCACCAGCACCCACCTTAGACCCGCTGTAACTCAGCGACGCGGCCCGCCATTGCGGGCCTGAACCCTCATCGCTGCCGGGCCGTTCTGCCCGGCTGGAGCCTGACCGTGAAGTCGCTCATCGAGCTGCAGTTTGACAACCGTTTCGCCCGCCTCGGCGACGCCTTTTCCAGCGACGTATTGCCCGAGCCGATCGCCGAGCCGCGCCTAGTAGTGGCCAGCGCAGCGGCCATGGCGTTGCTCGATCTCGACCCAAGTGAGGCCGACAGCGCGGTGTTTGCGCAGATATTCAGTGGGCACAAACTCTGGAGCACGGCCGAGCCGCGCGCCATGGTCTATTCCGGGCATCAGTTTGGCGGCTACAACCCGCGCTTAGGCGATGGCCGCGGCCTGCTGCTGGGTGAAGTAGTCAACGACGCCGGCGACTACTGGGACTTGCATCTAAAAGGCGCGGGGCAGACGCCTTACTCGCGCATGGGCGATGGCCGTGCGGTGCTGCGCTCATCGATCCGCGAGTTTCTCGCCAGCGAACACCTGCATGCCCTCGGCATTCCCAGCTCGCGCGCGCTGTGTGTGACCGGTTCCAGCACGCCGGTGTGGCGCGAGAAACAGGAAAGCGCGGCCATGGTCCTGCGTTTGGCGCCCAGCCATGTGCGCTTCGGCCACTTCGAATACTTCTATTACACCCAGCAGCACGACCAGCTGAAGCAACTGGCCGAACACGTGCTGCACAGTCACTACGCTGAATGCCTGCAGCAAGAACTGCCGTACCTGGCGATGTTCCGCGAAATCGTCGAACGCAACGCCACCCTGATCGCTTACTGGCAGGCCTACGGTTTCTGCCATGGGGTGATGAACACCGACAACATGTCGATCCTCGGCATCACCTTCGACTACGGCCCCTATGCCTTCCTCGATGACTTCGACGCCCAGCACATCTGCAACCACTCGGATGACACAGGCCGCTATAGCTTCAGCAATCAGGTGCCCATCGCCCAATGGAACCTCGCCGCCCTCGGCCAAGCGCTAGTGCCACTGGTTGAAGTCGACCTCCTGCGCGAAAGCCTCAGCCTGTTTCTGCCGCTGTATCAAGCGCATTACCTTGACTTAATGCGCAAACGCTTGGGCCTGCTAAGCGCCGATGCCGGCGACGAGGCCTTGGTGCAACGCCTGCTGCAACTGATGCAAAGCAGCGCGGTGGATTACAACCTGTTCTTCCGTGAGCTGGGTGACAGCCCGGCGGCTGAGGCGGTGGCACGCCTGCGCGACGACTTTACCGACCTGGCGAGCTTCGATGCCTGGGCCGCCGACTACCTGGTACGCAGCGCTCAAGATGGCGACGAGCAAACCCAACGCCGTACGCGCATGCACGCGGTCAACCCCAAATACATTCTGCGCAACTACCTGGCGCAAGACGCAATCGCGGCCGCCGAACAGGGCAACTATGCCCCGGTGCGTGAACTGCATCAGGTGCTGTCACAGCCCTTCGACGAGCAGCCGGGCTTTGAGCGTTACGCCCAGCGCCCACCGGAGTGGGGCAAGCATCTGGAAATCAGCTGTTCATCCTGAGCAGAACCATAAGGTGAATGACTCCCTTTTCAGCCACCAACTGCCCCGGTGGATGGATAGAGCGTCATCCACCCTACGAACCCAGCAGCCACTCTAGCCCCATCGCCACATGTACCTCGGCGCTGTCGAGCAACG
>TARA_R110000868_G_scaffold29420_5_pt1 | contig 18424 bp, 13 predicted proteins | sample TARA_R110000868 | Tara Oceans TARA_R110000868 (sample SAMEA4397489) | marine metagenome | biome: Polar Biome; feature: [SRF] surface water layer (ENVO:00010504); material: water (ENVO:00002006), including particulate matter (ENVO:01000060) such as... | depth 5 m | reverse complement strand
AACTTCACATCCATTCTATACTGGTAAGGCCAAATTTTTGGATACAGCAGGTCGTATCGATAAATTTAAGAGTAAATACGACAAGTTTAAGAAATAATATTTTCTTTATAAAAGAGTTATTAAGTCACGCAACTGCGTGACTTTTTTTGTTTTAAATTAGATGTATGAATTATATTCTTTTTGACGGTACGGTAAGAAAGGCCCTTTTGCCATTTACTTTTACCCGACCCGTTGCTGATATTAGAATCGGAATTTTGACCATACGTGAAAAATGGGAAAAATACCTTGGTAGTACGATCACCACTATAACCGAGGATTATCTTTCCGAAAGATTTCCTATGGTAGAAATGGAAAAAAATGTTCTTATTAATGCCTCCTTTTTACCCAATGCCAAATTGGTGGATCTGGTAACAAATTTAGGAACCAACGAAGCTGTATTTTATGAGGAGGAGGTTATCGCCTTTTATACCACAGAGACCCAAGAGGAGGTAGATTTTTCAAACTATACCCACATCGAATTTGAAGGTCCTGTTTTACGGATTGAAAATACATGGGATATTTTCTCTAAAAATGGGGAAGCTCTACAGGCCGATTTTGATTTTTTGACCGAAGGAAGGAAAAGCGCTCCCATTTCCAAGACCAATAGTTTAGTAAACCCCAAAAATATATTCTTGGAGGAAGGCGCCAGCGTTGAGTACAGCATTTTAAATGCCTCTGAAGGCCCTATTTACCTTGGCAAGAATTCTGAAGTCTGGGAAGGTAACCTCATTAGGGGAGGTTTCGCGCTTTGCGAAAAGGCTGTCGTAAAAATGGGTGCCAGAATTTATGGCCCAACCACTGTTGGTCCTTATAGCAAGGTATGTGGCGAAATTAGCAATACCGTTATCTTAGGATATTCCAGTAAAGGCCACGAGGGTTACCTTGGCAATTCGGTACTTGGGGAATGGTGCAATATTGGCGCCGATTCCAATAATTCCAATTTAAAGAACAATTATGCAAAAGTGCGTTTGTGGAATTATGAAACGGAAAAATTTGAACAGACGGGACTTCAATTCTGTGGTCTAATGATGGGCGATCATAGTAAAACGGCCATAAATACCATGTTCAATACCGGAACGGTAATAGGTGTAAACTGTAATATTTACGTACCCGGTTTTCCTCGTAATTTTGTTCCCAGTTTTAGTTGGGGCGGTGCCTCCGGTTTCACAACCTATCAACCCATTAAAGCCTTTGAGGCCGCCAAAGTAATGATGGCCCGTAGGGGTGTGGAATTCAATGAAATGGATGCTAAAATCCTTAACCACGTTTTTGAGGAAACCAGACGTTGGCGAAAAGAATAAGCATATCCCTTTAAAATCCCTTAACCATCTTTATAGAATAAAATGGGTGCCCAATTATTTGGTATATTTGCAGTCATTATAGATTAGGTGTAATAGAAACTGAATTATATTCAGAGAAAGAAAGATAATGATGAAAAAAAAGGTCGCTTTCTATACTTTGGGCTGTAAGCTCAATTTTTCAGAAACTTCAACTATAGCCAGGGATTTGGTAGAGGAAGGCTTTGAACGTGTGGATTTTTCTGAAAATGCGGACATGTACGTCATCAATACTTGTTCCGTTACTGAAAATGCCGATAAAAGATTTAAGTCGATCGTAAAGCAGGCACAAAAAAGTAATCCAAATGCTTTTGTTGCTGCCATAGGATGTTATGCACAACTTAAACCCGAAGAACTTGCCGCAGTAGACGGAGTAGATCTTGTTTTGGGAGCAACGGAAAAGTTCAAGATTGCCGATTATGTCAATGATCTTTCCAAGAACGATTTTGGGCAGGTACATTCCTGTGAAATAGAAGAGGCCGACTTTTATGTGGGCAGTTATGCCATTGGGGATCGCACCAGGGCCTTTTTAAAAGTCCAGGATGGCTGCGATTATAAATGTACCTATTGTACAATTCCGTTGGCCAGGGGAATTTCTAGAAGCGATACCCTACAGAATGTCTTAAATAACGCGGCGGAAATTTCAACAAAGGGCATTAAGGAAATTGTGCTTACCGGAGTTAATATTGGAGATTATGGGAAAGGTGAATTTGGCAACAAAAAACATGAACATACATTTTTAGATCTGGTAAAAGCATTGGATAGGGTAGAGGGCATTCACCGTTTGCGGATTTCATCCATAGAACCCAATTTATTAAAAAATGAAACTATTGATTTTGTAGCAAATAGCAATTCTTTTGTACCCCATTTTCATATTCCACTTCAGAGCGGTAGCGATGCCATTCTAAAATTGATGAGCAGAAGATATTTGACCCAGTTGTATATTGATAGGGTTAAAAGAATTAAAGAAGTTATGCCACACGCTTGTATAGGTGTGGATGTAATAGTGGGCTTCCCAGGAGAAACGGAGGAGCATTTTTTACAGACCTATAATTTCTTAAATGAACTGGATATTTCATATTTGCACGTTTTTACCTATTCTGAAAGGGATAATACCAAGGCGGTGGAATTACATGGAGTGGTTCCTAAAAAAGTTAGAAATAAGAGAAGTAAAATGTTACGAGGTCTTTCAGTGAAAAAAAGAAGGGCTTTTTATGAAGGACAACTAGGTACTAAAAGAACGGTTCTGTACGAAGCGGAAAACAAGGAAGGTTACATCCATGGTTTTACTGAAAATTATGTAAAAGTAAAGGCTCCATGGGACCCTAGCTTGGTCAATACCTTGCAAGAGGTTAATCTTACCCATATTGATGATGACGGAATGGTGAGATGTGTTGAAGTGGGGAGTATGGCATCGGTCTAAAAAACCAATAATACGTTTTCCCTAAGGCGGATAAGTTCTAAAATTATATAAAAAAAAACCTCTCAGTATTGAGAGGTTTTTTTATAAGGTTATATTCTTATCCCTACGGGAAGCATTTCTTTATATTGTCTATTTTTTCTCAAGAAACCTGCTATTTGAGGGCTAGTAGGTACGACTCTTAGTTTTTGTTCTTGTATATGGCTCAAAACACTTTTAATGAAATCCTCTTTAAAACCTTCCTTAGTTATTTCCTCAGGAATAACAAGTTTGGTTAAAAAAACTTTACGCTCTTGAGAAGAATACTCAATTTTGGCCAAGTGGCCGTCAACCCTGGCTTCAAATTGTCTCAAGAAACCATTGTCCTTAATTTCTACTTCATTCATATAGTTTGATTTTAAATAATGACTAATTTTGGATCATAACGTTCTCAAATTACAATCTGTACTTATAAATTAGGTAATTTCAAAGTGGGGACGAAAAAGCCAAGAAAACAAAGTTAGAGAAAAAAAAGGAATTATCCTATTAATATAGTATGCTGAAAAACCAATTGGTCCAAAATAAAATACACGTCTATTTCATGCCCGGTATGGCTGCCAACCAATCCATTTTTAATAATATTGAATTGCCTTCCGAAACCTTTGAAAAGCATTGTTTGGATTGGGTAATTCCCGATAAGAATGTCTCTTTGGAAGATTACGCTTTAGAAATGTGCCGTAATATAAAATATGAAAATGCTGTGCTTATAGGGGTATCCTTTGGTGGAATTCTGGTTCAGGAAATGGCCAAACACATAAAAGTGGGGAAGGTAATTATAATTTCGAGCGTTAAGAGTAGGTCGGAACTGCCCAAGAGAATGATTTTCGCCAAGTACACCAAAGTACATAAGCTATTGCCCACCGGCCTAGTAAATAATATGGAATTATTGGTAAAATATGCCTTTGGCGAAACGGTACCCAAACGCTTGGCACTTTATGAGCAATATTTATCCATACGTGATAAATATTACTTGGACTGGTCTATAGATTGTATCGTGAATTGGAAACAAACCCACAGCCAAGAAAATATCGTACATATCCATGGTGAGAACGACCCCGTTTTTCCCATAGGTCATATAAAAGATTGCATAAAGGTTAAAAATGGGACGCATACGATGATAATTCACCGATCAAAATGGTTTAATGAGCACTTACCAACAATTATTTTGCAATAAGGCAGTTCTATTTAATATCTTTGATGTTGAACTGGGTTGGAGCTAAGGAATAATAAAGCAACTGAAAAGCCGTATCCAATGTATTGCGACAATTAGGAATAATAAAAAAATAAAAATTATACAGATGAAAATTATAAAGAACATATTAATGATTTTGGGAGTTTTTTTTGTGGGAAGCACCTTAATATTTGCCGTACAAAATCAGTATAAGGAAACCGCCATGGTTGTTGAGCATTCAGAGCCGGAGATAAATGAGACAGAGGATGTGGGCTATCGTATCACAGCCATTGAGATCCCGGAAGATTTGAATTTCGCTGGCGAAGCCGTGCCTTTTGAAGATCCAGAAATCATGGAACGTGTAGATCGCGAGTTTTTGGTAAATACCTATTGGCAATCCAATGCCCTTTTATTAATGAAGAGGGCCAATAAATTTTTTCCGATTATTGAGCCTATCCTTGCAAAAAATGGCATTCCGGACGATTTTAAATATTTGGCACTTGCCGAGAGTGGACTACAGAATGTAGTCTCTCCCGCAGGAGCTACGGGTTTTTGGCAGATAATGAGCGCTACAGGAAAAGAATACGGATTGGAAATCAACAGCAATGTAGACGAAAGGTATCATGTTGAAAAATCGACCGAAGTCGCTTGTAGATACTTGAAAAAATCAAAAGAAAAATTTGGTAGTTGGACTTTGGCTGCAGCCGCATATAACGCTGGAGCAGGGGGAATTCAAAAGTATATGGGCATTCAGAAAGCGGACGGGTATTATGACCTTCTTTTAGGTGAAGAAACAGGTCGCTACGTATTCCGAATTTTGGCAATCAAGGAAATACTTTCCAATCCTGAGAAATACGGATTTCATTTAGAGAAAGAGGATATGTATACCGCCGTTCCAACTTTTAATGTTGAAATAAATGAGGGGATTGGCAATTTTGCCGATTTCGCAAATTTATATGAAATAAACTACAAAATTTTAAAGAGGCACAACCCCTGGTTGAGGGAGCCTCATTTAAATAATTCTTCCAAGAAGAAATATACCATTGAAATTCCAAACAAAGGTTATTACAAGATTTCCAAATAAATGATGTCTTTCCTAAAAGAGAATATTTGGTCATTTCTTTTAGGAATTAATTATTTGTTGGCCATTAGTCTTTCGGTCTTAATCGTTCTAAAAAATAGAAATCCGGTTAAGACCTTGTCATATTTATTTGTCTTGGCAACATTGCCCTTAATTGGGCCCTTGGTCTATTATTTTTTTGGCCAGGATTATAGGAAGGACAAAATTTTTCAAAAAAAGTACGTCCTTGACAACAACCGTTTAAAGCAATGGCGAAATAAATTTGGCCTTAATAGGGAGGAAAGGGAGGATTTAAGGGAATTTTTCGGAGAAGGTATTTATAAAATCTATCGACTAATGCGTAATAACGAAAATTCCGTTCTTACGTTTGATAACGAAGTAGATATCCTTGTCAATGGTGAAGCAAAATTTAAATTGCTGATAGAGGACCTAAAGAATGCCAAACACCATATCCACTTGGAATATTTTGTTCTTTTTGATAATGGACTGGGTAGTGAGATTATAGACATACTTTGCCAAAAAGCGAAAGAAGGTCTTACAGTGCGATTAATCTATGATGACGTTGGTAGTGACATATCAAATAAAAATAAGAAGAAACTTACGGACAGCGGGGTGAAACACTTTGCATTTATGCCGGTTTTATTCTCCAATTCCACCAGTAAATTAAATTATAGAGATCACAGGAAGATTGTCGTAATCGATGGTGACATAGGTTATGTTGGAGGTATTAATCTAGATCAGAAATATGACAATACTTTCGACAACGAAAGATATTGGAGAGATACGCATATGCGCCTCACAGGTGGGGCCGTAGGTTCCCTACAATCTGCTTTTATTTTAAGCTGGAATTTTGTGGCCAAGGATAATATGGAAATTGAGGAAATTCTCCTTCCCAAACATAAATCCGCTTCACAAAAGCCGGTAGCGGTCCAAATTGCGGCAAGTGGTCCCGATAGTGACTGGGCAAATATTATGGAAGTCATGTTCTGCGCCATAAATTCCGCCAGGGAAAGCATATTGATAACTACGCCATACTTTATACCCAATAATGCAATAATGACCGCTTTAACGACGGCCTCTAGAAGTGGAGTAGAGGTGAAAATTATTTTACCATATGAATCTGATTCCTGGGCAGCCCAATATGCCACCGATTCCTATATAGAAGAATGTCTTAATTCTGGAATAGTAATCAATAGGTATAGAAAGGGTTTTGTACATGCCAAGACCTTGGTGATAGATGACATGTTTACGAGTATTGGGACGGCCAATATGGACTATAGGAGTTTCTCTATGAATTTTGAGATAAATGCCCTAGTGTATGATAAGGGAATTAACCAGCAAATGCGAAAGCAATTCAATATAGACCTAGAGGACTGTGATGAAGTTACCAGGGAGCGGTGGAAGAACAGAAATTTAAATAGACGGTTAAAAGAATCCTTTAGTAGGCTTTTAGCACCCCTGTTATAAATTTTAGCCATATTGCAGGTTCCAAACTTCTAGATTCCTGTAACAGTTTTAATAAATGTAATCCTATTTTTTTTGGTAAAGCTGGATTGGTCAAAGGCTTTAAGATCCCTTAGATTTTTTTCATCTGCTGTTGCATCATCTTTATCTGTTCTGCCAGCATATTTTGTTTGTCCAATTTTTTAGCTTCGTTCAATAGCATGGTAGCCTCTCTTTTTCTACGTTTTTGCATGGCTATACCAGCAAGACTTAATTTTGCCATCGCCACATCATAATCCATATTAAGGCCGAATTTTAATGCTTTTTTAAAGTATTTTTCAGCTTGTGTAAGATTGGTCTGTGAAAATATAATACCGTTTAGGTAATTGTAGTATCCATTTTGCTTTGGGGTAAGTGCAGCATCCGGGTTCTTTATTTTGTCGAGCCATTTTTTAGTTCCCTCCAAATCCTGTTTACGCATTTTTAGGAATGCCAATAAAATAATTTCATTCCTAAAATATAGAAAGATAAAAATAGAAGAGAGGAGGATCAAGGAAATCCCGTTTCCTATATTACCTTCTATAAATTGATATACCGCATAGGCTATGATCAGTGCAGCAATGACTATTTTTAAATTTTTATTGAACATATTACTTTTTAATTAATTCGTACGTAATTTTTGATTTTATAGTGGTTGGGATCGCTTCCCCTCCCATTTGCGTCATGGTGGACGTTCCGGTAGTTAGACCTTCTACCAACATATTTATAATAAAACCAGAATTGGTATCGGCCGTTACCGTCGTGGTCTGCGTTCCGCTCAGTTTCATACTTGTGTTGGCATCCGTTATGTCCATTAATACCGTAGCCTTGCCGCTAATCTTGGCCTTGTTGTCTACAATACTTTTCAAGGTCCATGTATTGGCGGTCTTTAATTTACCATCATAAGCGTTCTCCCATGTGTCATTTATAGTAACTTTTTTATCAGGATAAATAAAAGTCATCTGCTTGTAACTATTGGACAAAGCCTCTGAACCAAATTCGCTTTCCAAGGATTTCTTCATCATATTGATCGAGAATTCATCTTCCAAACCTGAGGCCCTTGCCATTTTAGCCACCAGACTGTCACCTCCTTGAACTTTTAATATATTTCCGGTCTTGGTTAATACCATTTTCACCGGGTTGTTCAATATGGTGTTGAAAATTTTGGACTGCATATCTTCCTCCTTCACCTCCTTGGCCCTAACATTCATTAATTCCCCCTGGATACTTGAGCTCATTTTTAGGTTTAAATCCTTAAATGTCAGTGCTACTTCATATCCATTATTTATCTCCGCAAGAACTTTAAATTCTAAAATTCCATCAATATGATTGGTAATTTCATGGGTAGCGCCATCCAATTCTTGGGTAATTATTTGCTCGGCATCCTGTCTGATCTTAAAAACGTCGCCTTTTTTCAAGTGATACTGCAATGTGGTCTGTCCAAAAACACCCATATTGCATAGGATGCAACCCAATAAAAATAAAAAGCGCTTCATGTTAAACTGTCATTCTGGTTAAGCCGATGCAAAAGTAATAAAATCCTGTGGGCCTTAGGGTCGGCAATCATAAAAAAAATATTTTTTTAATTAGATTTGCCAGTGAAAAAACTCTTTGTATATTTGCAGCCGGAATTTGCTGTCTATGAAGCGAAATTCAAACATTGTCAAAAAGAAATTTAAGCATACTATAAAAATACGCTACGATGAGCAAAAGAACATTTCAACCATCAAAAAGAAAGAGAAAAAACAAACATGGTTTTAGGGAACGTATGGCTACTGCCAATGGTAGAAAAGTTCTAGCTAGAAGAAGAGCTAAAGGAAGAAAGAAATTATCTGTATCCTCGGAGCTGAAGCACAAAAAATAATGATAAAATTGTTTTTTTAAAATATCAAGGTGTTACTTTTTCCGAAGTAGCACCTTTTTTTTGTCCAATTCCCTTTTTTTATATATTTAAATAATCATTAAAATGCCCAAAAGAAAAGATTTAAATTCTATTTTAATTATTGGTTCAGGCCCTATTGTTATTGGTCAAGCGTGTGAGTTCGATTATTCTGGAACACAGGCATTAAGATCATTAAGGGAAGACGGCATAGAAACCATACTCATCAACAGTAATCCCGCTACGATCATGACCGACCCAACCATGGCGGATCATGTGTATCTAAAACCTTTGACTACAAAATCCTTAAGGGAGATTTTGGAAAAACATCCCAATATAGATGCAGTTTTACCTACAATGGGTGGTCAAACGGCATTAAATCTTTGTATAGAAGCGGATACTAAAGGAATTTGGGAAGATTACGGCGTAAAAATAATAGGTGTTGATATTGATGCCATAAATATAACAGAAGACCGGGAGAAATTCCGGGAGTTGATGCTTAAAATTGGTATAGGCATGGCACCACAAGCTACTGCCACTTCCTTTCTTAAGGGGAAGGAAATTGCCCAGGAGTTTGGATTTCCATTGGTAATACGAGCTTCGTATACCCTTGGGGGTGCGGGAGCATCCATAGTGCATAGACCTGAAGATTTTGATGAACTTCTAAGCCTTGGCCTGGAGATATCTCCAATTCATGAGGTCATGATCGATAAAGCCCTAATGGGCTGGAAGGAATACGAATTGGAGTTATTAAGGGACAAGAATGACAATGTGGTCATTATTTGTGCCATTGAGAATATGGACCCTATGGGTATTCATACGGGTGATTCCATAACGGTTGCACCAGCAATGACCCTATCTGATAGAACCTATCAAAAAATGCGTGATATGGCAATTCATATGATGCGCAGCATAGGGGATTTTGCCGGTGGATGTAACGTTCAATTTGCAGTAAGCCCGGATGAAGAGGAGGATATTATCGCTATTGAGATCAACCCTAGGGTTTCCAGATCATCAGCATTGGCTTCCAAGGCCACTGGATATCCTATTGCCAAAATTGCCGCCAAACTTGCCATAGGATATAATCTGAATGAACTTAGCAATCAAATTACAAAATCTACCTCTGCCTTATTTGAACCTACATTGGATTATGTAATAGTTAAAATACCGCGTTGGAATTTTGATAAGTTTGAAGGTTCGGACAGAACATTGGGACTCCAGATGAAATCGGTAGGAGAGGTAATGGGTATTGGCCGTTCTTTCCAGGAGGCCCTGCACAAAGCTACCCAATCATTGGAAATAAAGAGAAACGGACTTGGGGCGGATGGAAAAGGGTACACCAACTATGATGAAATCATTAGCAAATTAACGATTCCTAGTTGGGACCGGGTCTTTGTAATCTATGACGCCATACAAATGGGGATTCCTTTGAGCAGGATCCATGAAATAACTAAAATAGATATGTGGTTTTTAAAGCAGTATGAAGAGCTTTATCAATTAGAAAAGGAAATATCCAACTACAGTATAGAAACCCTTACCAAAGACCTATTGCTGGAAGCTAAACAGAAAGGGTTTGCCGATAGGCAAATTGCCCATATGTTGGATTGCTACGAAAGTGAAGTTTATAACAAACGAGTAGCATTGAATGTTAATAGGGTATATAAATTGGTTGATACCTGTGCCGCTGAGTTTAAGGCAATGACACCTTACTATTACTCCACCTTCGAGGCGGAAATTGAAACTCCCGACGGTAAGAGATACGTGGAGAACGATAGTAAAGTATCGGATAAGAAAAAGATTGTTGTACTGGGCTCCGGACCTAACCGTATTGGACAGGGGATAGAGTTTGATTACTGCTGCGTACACGGGGTCTTGGCGGCATCGGAATGTGGTTACGAGACCATCATGATCAATTGTAACCCAGAAACGGTTTCCACAGATTTTGATATCTCTGACAAACTTTATTTTGAACCGGTATTTTGGGAACATATCTACGATATTATAAGACATGAGAAACCAGAAGGTGTTATTGTTCAACTAGGTGGACAAACAGCACTTAAGTTGGCAGAAAAACTTGATAAATACGGAATAAAAATAATTGGTACCAGTTTCAAAGCCTTGGATCTGGCAGAAGACCGAGGAAGCTTTTCAAACTTATTGTTGGAAAACAACATTCCATTCCCTCCTTTTGGCGTAGCCGAAACGGCAGAAGAAGCCCTGGCACTGTCTGACCAGTTGGACTTTCCTTTATTGGTAAGACCATCATATGTGTTGGGTGGACAAGGAATGAAGATTGTAATCAACAAAGAGGAATTGGAATCACATGTTGTAGATCTTTTAAGAAAAATACCAAACAACAAATTATTGTTAGATCATTATCTGGATGGTGCCATAGAAGCGGAAGCAGATGCCATTTGTGATGGGGAAGATGTGTACATCATTGGAATTATGGAGCATATCGAGCCTTGTGGAATCCACTCCGGGGATTCCAATGCTACCTTGCCACCATTTAATTTGGGTGAATTTGTAATGCAGCAAATAAAGGACCACACCAAAAAGATTGCCTTGGCTCTCAACACAGTGGGATTGATCAATATTCAATTTGCCATCAAAGATGATATTGTTTATATCATAGAGGCCAACCCAAGGGCTTCCAGAACAGTTCCTTTTATTGCAAAGGCCTACAAAGAGCCTTATGTAAATTATGCTACTAAAGTGATGTTGGGTGAGAAAAAAGTAAAAGATTTTACTTTTAATCCGCAACTGGAAGGGTACGCTATAAAACAACCTGTATTTTCCTTCAACAAATTCCCGAACGTAAATAAGAATTTAGGTCCGGAAATGAAGAGTACAGGGGAGAGCATTTTGTTTATAGACAGTCTAAAGGACGACGAGTTTTACAATTTGTACTCTAGACGTAAGATGTACTTGAGCAAGTAAATTTAAAATTTACTGATATCAGGTAATGCTATTTCCTATTTAATATAAAAACTCCTTTTTCCACTTCAGATGGAAAAAGGAGTTTTCTATTGTATTAATTATTTTAACTTGGAAGTAGTTGTATTTTATTTTGTAATAAATATTCCCACATTATAACGATCTTTTAGCCCATTGTTCTAATTTAAATAGTTATTCTATAGCGGTTTTAAAAGCTTCCGCTCCTCCTACAACAGGTAAACTTATAGTAGTTGCATCCAAATCCACAGATAATTCCGTACCTGGCTCGGGCCAAAGGGTAAATTCCTTATCACTGGAGAAAATCATAAGTCCAATTTGCTGGCCTTTGGGAATAATCTGATCGTCTGGCATTAGTTCAAAGCTTAAGTTATAGAATTGCCCTGCTTTCAATGCCTCACTTTGGGTAAGCGAACTATGGTTTTGGGGGTCCGCCCAACCGCGGGTTATTATGTTATCTGTAATTTTAGCATCATTTCTGTCGTTCCAAGGCAAGGAAACCAACCAAACCGATAAATTGGCGGCCGTTTTATTACTAGAAACAGTAATATTTATCTTCGGAGTCCCGGAAAGATGTATGGCCTGACTTAAAATAGGTGTAACAAATAACAAACGATGGTTCGTATTTTCAGCTTGGGCCAAAGTAGCTCCACCAAACGAAAAGTTATCCACCAAGGTTTCCACACCTTGGCCTACTTTTTTTTCTGTACCTAAACCACCTTTCTCAGGAGCACCTTTTTCCAAGTATAAAGTTACTGGGGCAGCTTCAGGATTGGGATAATCTGCATAGGGAGTTGGATTTAATTTGTCATCATTCTCACGAACCACCCAAGCCTTGGCATCTTCTTCCACACCATTTTCCACTCCATGTAGATAACGGGTAAACCATCTGTTCATCATGGTCAGTGGGGGTTCCCCTCCATGACCATTTTGGTGATAATAAATTTGAGTGGGCAAGCCTTTATCTTTTGCCGCTTTATAAATTCTATAGCTATGTTCCGGCATTACGTTCCAATCGTTAAATCCGTGTGCCATCAATAAAGCGGCCTTCATAGGTCCCATATCATTTAAATAATCACGGCCGGCCCAAAATTCGTTGTAATCCCCAGTAATCCTATCCATACCGTTTTTCATTTCGGTATCCCTAACAACCTTATTGCTATATGCACGTTTAGATTCGTCCCCACTATGTATAAAGTCGTATAGCACATCTATATCTTCACCCAAATACCCTCCCGGGGAACGTACAAGGCCATTGGATCTATAATAATGATAATAAGAAGTGTTTGGAGCTATCGGAATTATCGCCTCCAATCCCTCAACCCCAGTAGTAGCGGCTGCCAATGGAATTGTGCCATTATAGGAAGTCCCGGTCATACCCACTTTTCCCGTAGACCAATAAGCCTTTACCTTTTCTTTTCCATAAGGCTCGGTATAACCTTTTGCACGTCCACATAACCAATCTATAACAGCCTTTGGTGCCAAGGATTCATTATCCCCGCCTACAGTTGGGGAACCTTGGGACAGCCCCGTGCCTGGAGAGGAGGAGTGAACCACAATATAACCACGCGGTACCCAAGTCTGTATATGTGACTTGGAAATGTAGGGTCTTTCTCCAGTCCTGACTACCTCGGAGTGCAAGCGCTCCTTAGGGCTTTCCCCTAATTCATGTCTTACATCCCAAAAAATATCCTTCAAATTGGACGCCACACCAGCAAAATATGGACTACTTATGTAGATAACAGGTAATTTAAGTCCTTCTGTATCCGTTTGATTGGGCCTGGTTACCGAAACATGCATTCTATCCTTTTTGCCATCCCCGTCGGTATCGAATTCAGTTTCAACCCATAAATCATGGGTTATCCATTTAGTTTCATCACTAAAGCCAGGTATGACCTGTGCCTCACCGTTCTCAAAAATAGGAACTGATTTAATTCCTGATAAAGTTTCACTTTTTTGGGCGATAACAAAGGATAGAGCTCCAAGTAAAAATGTAAATAGAAATGTAATTTTCTTTCTTGTCATAATCGATTAAAAATTAATATATAGAATTTGTATTTATGTAAATGAGAGTATTTGGCCTTCCGTAAGGATCAATTTAACGCCAACATACATTCGCTGTCCAAGTAAAAGTTGATGGAAATTAAATATTGGGGACGATTTGAACCTCAAATAAAAAAATGGTCCTATTTGGCAGGTATTTAGACCTAAAGTATTAGAATATTTAATTAAAAATGAGTTTCGCACCAGATGTAGATTGCCAATAATTATCAATTATATTGGGCGAATATAGCCAAAAAATGTTGGCTAGGTTTCCAATAAGTTAGCCGATATATATGGTATTTATAGATTGCTAAATGACCAGGAAACATATTAAAGTATCAGTCAATGGTTAATAGACCCCCTCAATAAACTACCAACTAACGCATAAGCTTGGCGATTGTGAACCGTATATTACGGAGAACATTCAAGCCATTAAAAAGAAAGAATATGAATAATGTAATGACCTATTCTTTGAACTTTAATAGTAGTTCCTCAATAAATTATAAAGATCATCCTTGATACTTTATAATTAGTCCTTCTTCTTCATCATATTTAGAGAAAACCATCCAAGCACAATTATGATAAGGGTTAGAATTCCCCATAACCAAGCCTTGTTTTTAAAAATAGGCTCCTTTTCTAAAATTGGAGTTTTCTTCAATACTTTTTCATTCCCCACCTTTAATGGAATTAGGTTTTCGGGGATATTTTCAGAAAACTGTGCAATGTCATAGTTAGGAAATACATCATGATCATTGCCATAAGCAAGATAATAGCTTGCCTCACTTGTAAACCGTGCTACCAACTCATGAACAAAACCCTTTACTTGGATATTTCCAAAAGTTAACGGCTGGTTGTCCCTATTAAAAATGGTGATTTTGATCTTCTGCAATGTTGTACTTTGAAAATTAAGGATACCGTCCTCCAAAGAACTCAAAGTCCCTTTCAACAGGGTTTTGTAATTATATTTCCAGCCCTGCTCGGTTTTAATACTATCTGTTATCTGGGAAATGCTAATTGGTCTGTAATAATCATATTGTTCCTGTGCAGCCAGGGAAATAGAACTAATAGGCACAGGCTTACCTAAATCAACTATTATTTCCGTAGTTTTTTCTGTTTTATTTTCATCAATGTGTAGTGCTTTTACTGGATGGTCTTTATAATTACCTTTTATGATTTCATTATTCGAAATTTGGGCAGCCATTAAATTTGGTTCTTTATCACTTTTAATAAGCAACCTAAAAAAATGGTATTTGGAATTTGGAAAATTAAGGGTCGTGAACTTATAATCTGTCAGTCCATTTTGAATTGATAAAATACGATAATCATCAACAATAGTAAACCATTCTTTTTGTTCCTGGCTACCTTGAAGGACAACTTTCCAATCGAAATTATTCTCCTTAAAATCCAGTTTTATATGGTTTATAGCCATCTCCGTCGGCACTTCAAAAGTGTAATAATAGCCATTCTGATTATTTGAAGTATTCACGATATTGAAAGTGATCGACTTACTCTTTATTTTTTCAGAATTAATTCGCAGTAGGTAAGGCACTTCAATAGTGTCATTATTCCTGGTGACCCCATAAATTCTAAGATCGGACAAATTGCTTGAAACCTTACCAAAAATAGCATCTGGCAGTGGTATGTTATGCCATTGATCTGTTACTCCTTCAATTGATCTCCGGTAGTGATATTGATCCATTTGACCATAAGAAAGGGAGCATACCATTAAGATTATACAGCAAATAAAATTACTCTTCCGCTTCATAGGATATAATGTGTTTGTATTTATTGTACAAAAAGGAAATAATTAATAGCAGTACACCCAAGGAAACAAAGACAATAGTTTTTGCTATCGTATCAAGATGTGATATATCATAAAGAAAAAGTTTTACCAAGGTAATACCAAACAAGGCAAAGCCCATTATGCGTAGATGTTTTTTGTTTTTCCAAATTCCTAAAATTATGAGCAATAGTGCATAAAGTCCCCATAAGATGCTCAACCCCAATTTATAGGACTGTGAAAATTCCAATAAATCCATCCAGTTGATCAGTTCACTGCTGGAGATCCATAGTATGGAAATATTTAATAAAAGATCAAAACCAATAGAAAAACGTAGCTTTAAAAAATCTTGTTTGCTGTAATTATAAGTAGCGAGCAACGCAAACCCAACAAAAATATAGGAGATATATCGCATTATAATATTCCAAGGGCCAATCTGATAATATTCGCTGCTGTTACGGGCTAGGTAACTTTCCCGCAGTTCGCTTAGTTCATATAATCCGACAAATAAAAAGAAGGCTATAACCAGACAATTTAAAACAATATTAATTACCCCTAATTGTCGATTTTTTATTTTTTTAATAGTAATAAGGGAAAGTACCGAGACAAATAACAAGGTGTAGTTAATGGTCCAAATATGGCTTAATTTTTTAATATCGTAATTCCATAGGTAATTTGGAAATTCTTGGCCCTCTGGCGAAATAAAGAGAGCAGAATCCAAATATAATTGGTTCCAATACGTAGTTATCTCTATCCTGAACGCGAAATAAATTATTAACATCAAAATGACTGGAATGGACTTGGAAATTAATTTTAAGTAAGAGTTCCTGGATTGGATAGTGTTGGAATCCCTTTGTTTTAAATCTATCCAATACATAAATCCAAAAGCGGAAATTATCAATAATGAGGTCAGAAAATTAATATTCAGTAAGGGGGTAATCCTTGATTCACTATTTACTGGGTCGTAGCCATTATAAACCCATGACCAGTCTTCAAAAATGCTCAATAAGGCCAATAACATAAGAGGATAGGATAATTTCTCATATATAGGCACATTTTTGGATCTTCCGATCCAAAATAATAATGTAGCCTCACCCGCCCACAAAAGGGTGACCCAATTTCCGTTTAGTTGAACAGGGACAGCTATTGTTATAAAGACCAGGACCAAACCAATAATAAAGTAGAACAAATTTATATCCGCCAATCTTTTACGATAGATGACCATGCCTACCCCAAAGTGAATTAGGGCGTTTCCTAAGGTAAACAATCCCAGGAGTTGTTTACCGGTCTCATGATTACTTAGGATGGCATAACCCAACCCATAAAAAATGATTGAATTCAACAAAAGGAGTATCACATCCGTAATCCCAAATTTTTCTTTTTGAAGTAGTTTGTAACCCAAAAAGGCTAAGTAAAATATCGCAAAGAAGAGGCTTAAAAAAGTCAGGGCTATCCCAAAATGGGCCTCCATTTTATACTTTATCAGATACCAAAATAAGAACATGGCCCATGTTAAACCAAAAGAGGAATAGTAAACTGGTTTCCAATATTTTTTAAAGGCAATGATCAGTATTCCTATATTAATGATACCCATATAACTAAAAAGTACCATAACTTCCCCTGAACCTTCACTCAATAAAAATGGAATGGCGTATGCACCTACCAATCCAATGAGGGCTATGACCTGCCTATTATAATTTATGGCAGCCACCACAGTAAATACTGTAAAAACAACCATCAACGCAAAGGCCAATCCCTGTGGGAAAAGAGCATAAAAACTATAAGCCGCAAAAGTGATAAAATATAAAATGGCCATGGCGCCACTTACCAAGACAGCACTGTAGTTTTCGTATTTTAGTTTTAACTTTATTCCAAATCCCAAGAGTGCAACCCCTGCCATATAGCCTAATATTATCCTTGTTAGCGGACTTATAAGATCATGTTCTATGGAGTATTTTGCACCAATGGCAACCCCGATTACCGTAATAATAATTCCAATTTTATTAATAAGGTTTTCACCTATAAATTTTTCAATGTTGGATTTTAATTTTGGTGCTTTTTTTTCCCTAGGAATCTCCTTGTCCACATTGGTATTTGTCTGCTGAGAAACTATAGATGAAGTTGGTAATACCTTTTTCGGCAATTCTTTGCTCTGTACTGGAGCTAATGCAGAAATTACTTCTGGCACGCTTGCATCCACTTTAGGACCTCTCAGGAGATTGATATCTTTGCGTAGGGTGTTTATTTCCTTTGAAAATTCGTCCTGTCTCCTTAACAATAGTTCGAGCTTTTCTAATAGGAGATTTATTTGTTCCTGGGAGTCTGCCATTATTTGTTGGTTAGTTTATTGGGCAAAATTGATAATATCCAAGGTTATATTAATTATTATAAGACTAATTAACTTGGATTGCTGAATACAAACGTTAATTTGTCCATTGTATTTTATTTATGGGACAACTATCTATAAGGCAAGCAATCTAAAGTTCCCCAGTTTTTTAATTGATGAGAAAAATTCAGTAAGTTTTATAAAAATCATACCCATTACTTTTGAATGGCCTTGGCAATTATAGGCCAAATATTATTGGCAACTATCTTTTGGCCCTCTGCAGTGGGGTGAATACCATCTGCCTGATTCAATTTGGGATTTCCAGCTACATCCTCCAAAAGAAATGGGATAAGGCCTATATTATACTCTTGGGCAAGTGCAGGAAATATATCCCTAAATTCCGCAGTATATTCCTGACCCATATTGGGAGGAATTTGCATTCCGGCCAAAATAATGCTCGTATTTGGATTTTTCTGCTGCACAACCCCGATAATTTCCTCTAAGTTTTTACGTGTTTCTTCCAAGGGAATACCACGTAGGCCATCATTGGCACCAAGTTCCAATACAAAAATGTCTATTTCTGAATTTAGCACCCAACCGATCCTATTTTTACCACTTGCCGTTGTTTCACCACTTAAACCTGCATTTATTACAGTGTAGGGCAACTGCAAGGAATCTATTTTTCCTTGTATCAAGGCCGGAAAAGCCTCATTTGGGTCGAGCCCCATTCCGGCAGTAAGACTGTTTCCAAAGAACAATATGACCTTCTTTTCGGTTTTGGAACCAACAACGTTTTCAGAACCATTTTTCCCTTTTTCTTCAAAATCCGGTTTCTTGGTTCCCAGATTCCCGCAAGACGCACAAAAAATCAA
>TARA_R110000868_G_scaffold4895_2_pt1 | contig 18434 bp, 12 predicted proteins | sample TARA_R110000868 | Tara Oceans TARA_R110000868 (sample SAMEA4397489) | marine metagenome | biome: Polar Biome; feature: [SRF] surface water layer (ENVO:00010504); material: water (ENVO:00002006), including particulate matter (ENVO:01000060) such as... | depth 5 m | reverse complement strand
TATGAAAAAAGCGGCTAAAGCGGTTAAAGAAGAAAACGAAAGAGTTGCAACACTTATTGGGATTAATAAATCTGCAAGAACAACAACCGTTAAACCATCTGGTACCTCATCATTGGTATTGGGTACCTCATCAGGAATCCACGCTTGGCATAATGACTTCTACTTAAGAAGAATCCGTGTTGGTAAAAACGAATCAATCTATTCATACTTGGCGATTAATCACCCTGAATTGGTTGAAGATGAGTTTTTCCGACCACACGATACTGCGGTAATCACCATACCACAAAGATCACCTGAAGGATCTATCATTAGACACGAGTCTGTATTCCAAATGTTGGAAAGAGTTAAAAAAGTTTCACAAGAATGGATTAAACCAGGACATAGAAACGGACAAAACACACACAACGTATCTGCAACTGTTTCAATTAAAGAAGATGAGTGGGATTTAGTAGGTGAATGGATGTGGAATGAGCGTAATTACTACAATGGTTTGTCGGTATTACCTTATTCTAACCATACTTATAAGCAGGCACCTTATGAAGATTGTACTAAAGAAGATTATGAAAGATTACTTACAACTTTAAAAAATGTTGATCTTACAAAAGTTATTGAGTTACAAGATAATACTGACCTACGAGGAGAATCGGCTTGTTCTGGAAATCAATGTGAAATTGTTTAAGTGATGAAAGTACAATGGGGTAATAATACGACGCTAACATATCAAGTTTTGTTAGCGTTTTATAACCAAAGAAAAACTAACTAAAATGACGGTAAACGCATCAAAAGATTGGATACAACAGTTATATGTTCAGGAGACAAATAAAAAATCTCCTGAACCTGACTTTTACAAAAACGAATTAGGTAATTTTGTAATGACAGAATCTTTTCATATGAAAAGAGGTAAATGTTGTGGCAATAAATGTTTACATTGTCCATATGAACCCAATTGGGAAAAAAATACCACAAATTTAAAAAAATCACTACTTTTGTAGTGATTTTTTTTTATTCATATATTTATAATAAAATTTAAAGTATGAAAAAAATTATAAGATTAACAGAATCAGATCTTGCAAGAATTGTAAGAAGAATTATAAAAGAAGATAATAAACAAACACCAAAAGTTGGCGATTCTGTTTCTATATATAATGAAAACGCACCCAGCAAGAAAAATTTTTTCGGAACAGTTTGTTCGGTTGATGGGATAGAATTAATTTTAAAACAAAATATAAGTCCATATAAATGTATTTCTTACTATTTTCACGATTCTAATGTCCAATCAAAAACTAAAAATGGTAACACAACTTCATATGAGATTGTCCAAGACGACCCAATTTTTTCTGATAGAGATTGTAAAACTTATTGTAAATCAAAATAATTTTAAAACTTAAAAGAATCATTGAGAAATCAATGATTTTTTTTTATTTATATAAAATAACCAGACCTTATATTTATTGGATATGGCAAATGGGGTTACATACGGAATAAATTTTCCTTTTAGAGAATCATTTACTGGTAGATATTTAGATCTTTCAGATACTTCTGATGAAGAAATCAGAACTGATTTAGTTCATCTTTTATTAACCAGAAAAGGAACAAGATATTTTTTACCCGATTTTGGGACAAGATTATATGAGTATATCTTTGAGCCATTGGACGGACCAACATTTTCGGATATTGAAGCCGAAATTAGAGATAGTGTTGAAAAATATATTCCCGGAATACAAATCACAAATATTAGTATAACAGATGCGTCGGACGGAGAAGAAGATAAAGGAACATTTATTAATGCTCAAGGTGAGAGAGAATTTACTGTTCAGGGAATTGCCGAAAAAGAGCATACCGCAAAAATAAAAATAGATTACAGATCAACGGATCAAGCTTTTGAAAGTAATGATTTTGTAATAATCAATATTTAATGATATATGGCAGATAAAAAAATATCATACACCGCAAGGGATTTTCAATCTATAAGAACTGAATTAATAAATTTCACAAGAACTTATTATCCCGACTTAATTCAAAATTTTAATGATGCGGGAGTATTTTCTGTTTTAATGGATTTAAATGCAGCAGTTAATGATAACTTACAGTTTCAGATAGATAGGAGTATACAGGAAACAGTTTTACAATTTGCCCAACAAAAGGCATCAATATATAATATTGCAAGAACATACGGACTTAAAATACCAGGACAAAGACCATCCGTTGCTTTAGTTGATTTCTCAATTACAGTTCCTGCTTTTGGAGATAAGGAAGACTTAAGATACTGTGGGATTTTAAGAAGAGGATCTCAAGCGTCTGGAGCCGGACAACCATTTGAAACGGTATACGATATTGATTTTGCGTCCGCAACAAATGCAGAAGGATCACCCAATAGATTAAAAATTCCAAACTTTGATTCTAATGGAAGATTGTTAAATTATACCATTACAAAAAGAGAAGTTGTTGTTAATGGAACAACAAAGGTATTCAAAAGATCTATAACTCCAAATGATGTTAAACCTTATTTTGAAATGTTTTTGCCGGAAAAAAATGTATTAGGAATAACAAGTGTTTTATTAAAAGACGGTACACAATATAATACAATCCCGGAACCTCAAGAATTTTTGGGACTTGATAACAGATGGTACGAAGTTAAGGCTTTGGCTGAAGATAGAGTTTTTATTGAAGATCCGACAAAAGTTTCCGATCAACCAGGAGTTAAAGTTGGTAAATATATTACAACAAATACTAAATTTGTTACAGAATACACACCAGAAGGTTACTTAAAAATGACATTTGGTGGTGGTAATGTTTCAGCGGAAGAACAATTAAGGGAATTTGCAAGAACCGGAAACGCATTTGATTTAAACAAATATTCAAATAATCTGTCTTTGGGGTCGGCTCTTAAATCAAACTCAACATTGTTTATACAATATAGAATCGGTGGAGGACAAGGAACAAATCTTGGGTCAAATGTTATTACACAAATTGGAACAGTATCGTTCTTTGTTAACGGACCGTCAGAAAGTGCAAATAAAAGTGTTGTTAATACATTAAGATGTAATAATGTTACTGCCGCCATTGGTGGAGCAAACGCACCAACTACTGAAGATGTGAGACAAATGGTTTCATTTAACTTTTCCGCTCAAAATAGGGCGGTTACAATAAATGACTATGAATCAATTATTAGAACAATGCCATCTCAATTTGGGGCACCAGCAAAGGTATCAATCACAGAAGAAAATAATAAGATAAAAATTAAGATGTTATCTTATGATGCAAATGGAACCTTAACAGATACGATTTCATCAACATTAAAAAACAATGTCGCAAACTACCTTTCAAACTTTAGAATGATAAATGATTACATTTCTATTGAAAGTGCGAACCCTATTGATTTAGCTGTTGATGTTGATGTTGTGTTGGACGCTAGTCAAAATTCTGGAGCAATTGTCTCTAAAATTATAGATATAGTTAATACGTATTTTAGCCCCACAATTAGACAATTGGGACAAAACGTTAATGTTTCTGAATTAAAAAGACAAATACAAAATGAAAATGGTGTCATTAGTATTTCAGATATGAGATTCTTTAACCGAGTTGGAGGGCAATATTCGTCAAACCAGACATCACAGAGATATTCAGATCCAAATACAAAACAGATTGAATTAATTGCCGATACAATATTTGCCGAACCAACACAAATATACCAAGTTAGATATCCAAACAAGGATATTAATGTTAGAGTAATTAATTTAAAAACGGTAACTTTTACCTAAACATAATATATTTATATTGTAATAATAAATCAAAAAAAAACGATGAAAAGAATAGTTAGACTAACAGAATCAGATTTAACAAGAATTGTTAAAAGAGTAATAATGGAACAGAAAACACCAATTGATTTAGGTTTTGAAAAATGGGGAGATGGGTTTTTATTAAGAATCCCAAAAGGATCAACACCAAATAAAAATGTTATTAGAGTGCAAGCCGACCCAATTGGTGATAATTATAATATTATGGTGTTAGTACAAGGTAATAAAAGAACTAGATCGGAAATAAAAGGAATTAATGTGTTTAAAGAGATTGAGGGGATAATAGGTTCAAAATTTAGAAGACAAGATAATATATTTGATATTGTTGGAGGTCAAGGATCAATAGGGGATTTGAAAAATATTGTAACAAAGTTAAAAACATTAAAAGTTGACGAAGAAAACAACTGGTTTACGGTATAATTTCAATATAGTTTAAAACTAATCCCCACCCTAAACAAGTGGGGATTTTTTTTCTTTTACTTTTTTTAAAATAAGATTATTTTTTGAAAATAGGAAATAAACTATTTATCAAAAAAGTTAAATTTAATGCCCAAATCATATAGAATAAGAACGCAAGTAGGACAAGATAAGTTCATTAATGTTAAACTTGAACAGGATTTTGAACAACTTGAAATACTATCCCTCAAAATAAATCAAAGTGAAATCTACACAAGAATTTGTGCTGACTATGGTGTTATAATTGGTAGGGTTGTTGTTAATGGAGGATTTGGAGTACCAAATGCGAAAGTCTCAATCTTTATCCCTTTAACATCAGAGGATGAAACAAACCCAATAATTTCTGAATTATATCCATATAAAACACTTTCCGATGTTAATGAAGAAGGATATAGATATAACCTATTACCCCAAGACCCCTCTTATTCAACACATGCCGCAACCGGGACATTCCCAAACAGAGATCAAGTTTTATTAGAACAATCTTATATTGAGGTTTATGACAAGTATTACAAGTATACGGTAAAAACAAATGATAGTGGTGATTATATGATATTTGGAGCACCAACCGGTACACAAACATTAGTTATGGATGTTGATTTATCCGATATAGGTTGTTTTTCCTTATCGCCACAAGACTTAATACAATCCGGACTAGCAAACCCATCACAGGTCAATGGTAATACGTTTAAAAACTCAACAAACTTAAATGAATTACCACAAATAAAGACATTAAATAAAACTATTGAAATATCTCCATTATGGGGTGAAGACGACATTTGTCAAATTGGAATTGTAAGAGCCGATTTTGATTTAACTCAAGATGCAAACATAAAGATAGAACCAAATGCCGTTTTTATGGGGTCTATTATCTCAACGGCAAATGATGACGCATTAAAAACAAATTGTAAACCAAAAAATAATACCGGTAATTTATGTGAATTAATTTCAGGTCCGGGTCAAATTTTATCAATTAGACAAACAATATTTGCCGACAATCAAGGTTTACCCATTCTTGAAGAACATAAGTTTGAACAAGACGGAAAAGTAATTGATGGAGACGGGTCATTTTTAGTTAATGTCCCAATGAATGTTGATTACATTATAACAAATGAATTTGGTCAACAGGTTTTATCAAATGACCCCAAAAAAGGAATACCAACAAAAGGGAAATACAGGTTCAAATTCAAATGGGAGAATGAACAAGGATTACAAAATGAATTTTTAAGGGCAAACTTTTTAGTTCCAAATATTAAAGAACACGGATGGGTTTCATCATCAAATGATCCATTTGACCCATCAACCTCAACCCCATTACTTTTCACCCTTCCAGTAGGTGTTCTAACGGGAACCACAACCATAACAAACACTGGAGGTTTACTATTTGATAATACAGTAAACTCGTCTAATTTTTCTGTTGTAATAAACGGACAACCTTATTATGGTGATATTACGGTAATACCGGTAAACTCTGGTGACATTGTCCAAGTAGTCTCAAACCCAACAGATGATACTCAACCCCAAGATATAAATTTTACATTCTTACCTCAAGATTATTTTGATGTTTTAAGGTCTTATAGTTTTAGTTTAGATTGGGACGATTATGTTGATCGGTTATCGGCAATAAATTGTGAAGACACCTTTTATGAATTTAATTATAATAAAGTTTATACTACGGCAATGTTTTTGGATAGGTACAAAAATGGTCTTGGTAGGGCAAAACATCTTGGAATAAAAGAAATTGATAATAGAACTTGTAAAACAACCGTTAATACATTTCCGGTTAATGATCTTATAAGAAATTTTGATTTTATATTTTTTGTGTTTAATGTGCTAATCAATGTCCTTGCTTTTCCAATTTTGGTGTTATTGTTTGTGGCTCACCTAATTTCTTTTATTTGGCCAATATTAAAATATGTGTTAATAATTTTAGGATTATATTTAACATATATGGCGGGAGTTGCGTTGTACGAGTCAATCACAACCGCCATTTGGTACTTCAATAACTTATCTGGGATTATAAGTTCCGGAGCTGGTTTTGTTGTAAACATAACTAACATATTAGAAGTTATACGACTAAGTGCTTTACTAGCATTTAACATATTAAAGGCTGCAATCTTAACTGGAATTGCCGCCGCATTTACTGCATTTGCCTTTATTGCTGCCGATAGAGTAAAAGGATTCCCAAGAATAGGACTCCCAATGATTTCATACCCAGAATGTAATAATTGTGATTGTGATTGTGGAAACGCTGATCTTGATGACGATTTTGATGCCGATTCGGTACAATCACAAATAGACGCAAATTCGTCTAATCCATCAGTAACAGCACAGTCAAATTCATTTTTAGCTCCGATAAACATTTCCGAAACATTTGATTTATCTCACCCAAACTTTGAAAATAGACCTGGTTTTGATTTACAACAACAAGGTAAAGGTTGGTTTAATGATGGAGGAGCCAATATAGATTACTGTCATAGATCTCTTTTAAATAGAGTTTATGATCAAGAAATTATTTCGGACATTGCGGCTCAAGCAACAATTGACTTTAGAAGAATGTTCTCTGGGTGGGATGATTTAACTGGAACAAATTTTAATAGATTTAAATCTCCCGAATTTTTCTTATTTGCTGCAGAAAAAATAAGTGGGTCAGGAAATGATAGAAGATGGTTTGGAAACCCTAAAAAAGAGACATACCCACAAAAATTAAATGAATTTAATACGAGGGATAAATATTTTAATGGTGTTAATCAAATAACAACAACGGTTAATCCTTCTCTTAGTTCTGTTTCTTATAAAGACCAAGTTTTAGTTTTATTAGTTAAAAAAGGGACAACATCTGGGTTGGGAATTGGTGAGGTATTTTCTTTTATAGATCCGAAACAATCTAACGGACAAGTAAACATCACCGGATCAACTTTAAATCAATTTGGGTTAAATTCAGTTACCGGAACTACAATTACAGGTACTACAATATATCCTTTAACATATGCAGACCCAACAAACCCTTCTAATAGTTTATCTGCTAATATTACAATTGTACAAACAGGGAATACCGAAAACTATATGCAATACTTACCAGATATTGAATATTTCCAGGTTATAACCGGTATGACAGTTGGTGATTATGAAACTGTTTCACAAACTGTTGGAATTAACTCCACATTATTTCACGATGCGTATCTTAAACATAAAATACAATATGAAATACTTGAAGATTGTGGTACGGCTTCGGTAGTTACACCACCATCAGTTATTACAAGTACCGATAACAACAATAATTCAGTCTCACTCCAAGTTAATAATTTTATTGCGATAACTGGTATAACAGATTATCAAACAGAATACGAGGTAATGATACTTACTAGAGGTGTTGACCCATATACTTCTAAACAAACAATAAAATATGATCTATCAAAAATATTTGGTTATTCAATAACAAATACAAATACTGTTATTGAAGGTCAATATTATGTCAACTGGCCAATACAAGGAGGAAATACATTACCTAAAACACATAATACGGTGGATAATGACACACCAACAAAGATATATTTTAATTCTTTAACATTTACACCATCAATAGATTATAGTGCATTTACATCAAATAATCCTTATTATTATTTATCAACCGAAGACTCAACGATGAACTTGGTTGACACTTTAGGTGGTGCGAATTACATACCAGTAAACTCATTTGATACTGTTGGTTCCTTTAACGGTACTACCGGTAGTATAACCTCAAACCTTAACAAATCATTACCTAAATTAACTGCAGATTATATAGGAGGAAGTACTTTTATTGCAATAAATATCTCAATTAATAACACAACCCAAACACAGGCTTTATATTGGGGAGGAGCTGTTGACTCACAATATGGTTGGCCGTTTAATAATAATGGATCAATTCATTATGCTATGTATTCAGCGGCCTATTATAGATATCCATCGTTACCTGGAGTTAATTTCACTAATAAAAATAATGTTATTATGAGAAGTGATAGATTACCAACATCTTCTTGTATTGAAAATGGTGCCGGATCTAGAACGGGATACGCATTACATCAAAACAATAATTTTTGTTATTATAAAACCACAGGGGAATCGTCAAGTCCTACACAAGGGGTTGCCCCAAACCTACCGTCAGGAGAAGGATTTGATACGGAATTTACTGGTTTAACCCAAACACTAACTTGTGATAATATGACTTCATTATTTTGTTATACCGGTAGTGGTAATAATGTTGGAGTAGTTCCTGATGGAAGTTGTGTGAGGGAAAAACAAAACGGAGACATTGTTCCTATTGGACCTAATAGGGTTGTAAGAGGATGTTATTGTTTATTAAATAAACAATATTTAAAGGAATACGGTAATGACGCCGCATTATTTTTAGAATGGAAAACAAGATTTACAATAACATTTGCTGCTTGTAGAGGAGTATTTGCTCACACATTCCAAAATAATTGGATAAACGGAGCGTTATATATGTTCTCATTTAATAAAACGGCCACATATCCTATAAATGACCCAAATAATCCCACATATACTTATTGTGATGATGTAATAATGTATAATGACATTACCAATGGGTTTTATTATAGATCTTCCCCTTGGAATGGAACTAATTTTATTGGAAAAAATAGCCCTGCAATTCCGTCTATATGGCCATCTATTTTGGTTAATGATTATCCCGGAATTGGTTATAACAAAAAACAAATACAATTCCCAACAACAATAGTGGATATGGGGCCAAGAGAAAAATTCATCTCGGAAATATGTGACAATAATAATTTTAATTCGTATTTTGTTGATAGAATTAAGTCAACATCATATCAGGATACTTCAGATTTAATTCAACTTGGGTTCTTATCAAGACTATTAAACGATAATTTTAGACAATCAATATTACCAATAACTAACGCTGCGGGAGATAATACGGAAGGAAAAGGTATTATACAATTCTTTAATAGCAAAAGACAGGGAGATAGAGTAGATGGTGATTTTGCTCAAATGTTATCAATTAATTCCGAATGGAGAATTAGTCCATTTTTATCGGAAAATTATCCAAATCCAAACTCAATCTATTTTGGGGATGACACACAAACTGGTAATGGATACCCTAGACCCGTTTTTGGTGTTTTTTATGAGTCACCTCAAATAGACTATTCTTATAGACGAAATTTAACTCCAGGTTTTGAGACTTTAAATTTCTCCCCACTATTACAATATTATTACGGTTACCCTAAAACACAAGAAGTTCCACATTACAAGTGGGGAATAAGTGACGGAACAACTAGCATATTTGGTTCTGAAAATAATAACTGGAACACAAACGCTCCTTTTTATAAAAGAGGATATCAAGATCTGGACTTTAACTCCTCAAATGAGTATTTCCAAGCAAACCCAACACCAACTGGATTCTTAACAAACTTTGATTTATCTGGAAATCCAGACCCAGCAAGAAATACCACAGGTAATTATATTGTGGGAGCTCCGTTCCATTTTTACTTTGGTTTAAACAACGGAAAAACCGCTGTGGATAAATTCATAAAACTTTACATATTAACTGAAGGGTAATGGGAATAGATAATTCAACAAATGTGGTATTAGGTAATTTGAGATATAAATCATCTCAAGATCAAGGGGTGTTTGTTAATGTCCCTTTAGAACAAAATGTAAAAGAAATTATTGAGTTTGACAGAAATGTTGATTTAAATCTTGAAACTGTTTTTGATGATGAAAGACAAGAATCAACAATATTTAGACCAGTATGTAAATATTCATTAATTTTTAAAAATGAATATTTTGGATCAACAACTTACACACCATTTAAAAACAATTTGTATTATACAAACGGTATTAATAATGCGATAAGTATGATAACATTACCAAATACGCCTTGGGATGGGAATCCTCAATATTTTGAATTTGATTTTGTTAGAACAGATAATAATGTTCCTGGATACACATCACCCCCAAATAACCATATTAATTTTGTTAATAAAAGTGCTTCTACATATAATTGGTCTCATTATATTACATATCCGTTTGATAATGATTATCTAAAACCACTATATGCTATTGACCCTGAAACGTCAGCTTCTTGGTCTTGGTCTGCAATGGACGGAATACCTTTTTATGTGTTAGAAGGGACGGATTTAAATGGTGATTACATTAAGTTTAAATGTCCTATGGAACACGGTCTAACCGAAGATGAATTTGTGGAACTTTCGTTTCCATATGGGACGGAAACAATATTCCAAGTTACAAGTCTTGGAACTCCAGGTTATAATAGTGAACTCTACATATTTGGAATTACAAACATTGGATATACCGGAACAACATTCCAAACAGGGGCAATCGGAACATTTAAAAGAATAGTTAATTCAAGTAATCCCACTGAAACAAGATCTGAATATTATGTTAGAAGACATAAAGTTTTAACAGATAGTGAATGTTCTATTATTGTAAAAGCGGGATTTGACCAAACAAACTTCAGTTCAAAAAGTAAATTTGAAAAGGCGGTTCTTACCCCAAATGGAATTGATAGATCTTCTATCAAGGAAGGTAACCAATCATATAGTTTATCTTTTAATTGTGATGTTGATATCAAACCATTATTAGATAATCAAAAAAGACCAATATCTGAATTATTTTTTACGACATTATGGAAAGGATTTTTTGGGTGGACAAAAAAATTAAAACAAGGGTTTGATTTTAATCTACCTTTAGTTAATAGTTTACCAAATTTATGGTGGGATCAGACAAACTTCTTATCTAATTTCCCAATAACACAATCACAATACTTTTCAAATACATTACCCCCAGTAGGACCATTTTCATATAATGACAACCTTAATGTTGGTGATATTATTGATGGAGATTTTTGTGAGTGGAATGACTTTTTCCAAACAGAAAGAGTTGTTTCAAGGATGAACCACAAGTTTATTTATAACGACACATATTTTAATATCCCAACTGACGCTCCAGCACAAAACCAATTTGGTTATTATTATAAACCACATAACTCAATAAGATTAAGAGAATATTCTGATTATATAGAAGAAGCTCCCGCAACAGGAGTTGTTAATGTTCCGGACTATGCATTCTTTTCAAATCTATCAAATAGTTTTAGATGGAGAGATCTTTACCCATATGGGTATATTGATACTTCCGGAATTGGGGTGGACTATCCATTTTTAAATGGGAAACACTACCCATATAAAAACATAGTTTTTAGATTATTTCCGGAAGGTATAGGAGTACAAAACATAAATGAAATAGTAGACCCAACAATAGATGAGTGTGAATAAAATAAAAATATTATTATCTGAAACTGACAAATATGTGGAAGTTCCGGTGGAAATGAAATGGGATTTCACTGGGAGGGATGATAGTATTGAAGAATATCAGAAAAAAATGGTTAAAGAAATACTTGGAATTGCCAATGATTTTGAGACCTCCAGGTTTTCGCATAATTCGTTCATAAATGAAAAAACTGATATAAATTATGAGTTTTATTTTTATGATAACGCATTACCAATAACTGCGACAACAGTTACAAGTGCAAATTGGGATATAACTTATCAAAACGAAGGATTTACGCCGTCAGATATTTATTACTTTGTAAAACCATTCACTAAATCATTCTTTAAACTTGATTTTTATGACACTCCAGAAGATAAAAGTCAAACAAATTATTTTACAATAATTTTACCAGTACAACAAGGAGATTTTGAATCTGCAAGTATTACACCATTATTACCATTGGTTGATATTAGAAAGCCTAAATTTAGTTTGGATTATATTGGAGATAAAGAAGGGTTTTTCATTTATTGGTTAAGAGAAAGAGACTTTATTGATCTTTCCGAATTCTATATGTCGGCTAAATTTTTTAATGGTAGAACTGGGGTTTTTAATGTTATGACAAATACCCCACAACCAAACATAACACCAAACAAATTTAATTTTTTGAGTAGTGAATATTTTTATTATAAAATAAATTTAGATTACACAACTAAAACATATGAAGCGTTATCAACATCAACAAACGTAAGAGTTGGGGATCAAGTAACACCGATAAAATGGTATGAATATATTAACCCATAATGGAAGAACAAAAGTATTATTTTAAAATATCTCCTGAAAATATTATTGCGGATCTTACCACAGTAAAATATACTGCCGGAACCGAAGTGTTTTATGACGTTAATGAATGTTGTTTTATTACCGCAGTGACCGAAAATACAATAATAGATGAGACCGGATTATATTTGGATATGAGAGATGTTTTATCTGGAGGGGTAAACGGATCTTCAATCCTAACCGGACTTACAATCCCAATAATGTTTACACAAACGGCAACCGACATTGGATATTATTCTGTTTTTGACGGTGCCGTATTACAAAAAGACGTTATTAATAACTTTGTATTTACCGCAAACACCTATAACCCATACGATTATATTTTTTATAATACATCGGATCAAGAAATGGTTAAATTTCTTGGATTAATCTCTTATGTTTTAAACTGGGGAGATGGGTCGCCAAGCGTTACCTTAACAAATACACTACCTTTAACTCACACATATCCTTCATCAAACGCGAACTATACTATTACTATGACCGCCAATTCGCCTTGGGGTATTTCATTAGTTGAAAAACAAATAACAGTTCCTTTTACGGGAACCACGATTGACAACCCAAATGGAATTGCAACATTCACCCCACAAGGGGGTAGTTGGAGAGGAACCCCAGTAAATTACGATTATATTTTTAGTGGAGACTCAAACCCTATTCTTTCCGATTTTTATAGTTCAAATAATACGACGGTTCCATTTTTAGTAACTGGTTTTACGCAATCATCAATAAATGATTTGTCTCAGTTTGGACCTAAATTTGCGTTACTGGGCGGTAAGTTTAAAATTGGAATACAAGTTACCGGAACTACAGGGTGTATTGGAACCGTATGGGGTCCGGATCCAACCAACACATATACCGCATATACAATTAATAATATTGACTATTATGACTATGAGGACTATACCTTATATGTAACATATTCTTCTGGGTTTGGTCAAAATGATTTAATTCTATCGGCAATTACAAAAAATGAAGGTTTATTGAACGTAATTGATCAACCGGAAGTCCAAACGGATGTTTTTGTTGAAAGAGGTAAACAATCTGTAAATGAATATGTTGCAAGACTTGGGGAAGTTGATAATGTGGGAGACTTAGAAAAATACGGATACAAATTTTTCAAAGTCAAAAAAGACACAGCTTAAGTATTTATTTATATGGAGATATCTAAAAAATATATTAAAAACTGTCCAAATTGTGGTGAGATACAATCTTACTCAACAAAATATAGGTTACAAAATTCTATAAATGAAAATTGGGTGTGTAATAAATGTTCTTCAGTTCACCAAAAAAAGAATTATAGTAGTGAAATTATCAACAAGATACTTTCTTTATATAATGAAGGAGTTAGTTTTACTAAAATAAGTTTAGAGTTAAAAATAACAAAAAATACAGTTAAAAGAATTTTAATAGATAAAAATGTTTGGGTTGAAAATAGAGATAAAGTTAAAAAAATATTTAGTGTTGAGGAAATTAACGACATTATTGAAAAATATAATAAAGGAAACTCACTTAAAAAAATTTCAAAAATATACAATGTTAGTGTTACACCAATAAAAAGAATTTTAAATGAGAATACGAAATTAAGGAAAGGGTTTAGTGATGGTAAAAAAATTGAATTATCAGAAGAACAAATTTCTTTAATTAAAAAATTATACTTGGAAGAGTATAAAAGTTCAGAAGAAATTGCAAACGAATTAAAATTAACAAAATATTTTGTTTGTAAGTTTTTAACAAATACAAGTTATCGTAGAAACACTAGTGAAGGTGTGTCTGTTGGTTTAGTTAAAAGATTTAGAGGTATGAAATACGATGAGTACCTTAAAATTACTAATGATTATAAAAAATATAAAAATGATGTTATGAGAATAACAAGACAACAACCAATATGTTTTTTGGGTAATTATGAAAAAAGAGGTAATTCAGGAACCAACGACGCGTATCATTTAGACCATAAGTATTCAATACTGGAAGGTTTTAAAAATAGTATTCCACCAGAAATTATTGGTAATATTAAAAATCTTGAGTTTATACCTTGGCAAGATAATATAAAAAAAAGAACAAATTGTTCTATAAATATTGAAGAAATAATATAAATAATATGGCGACCTCAACCTATGGAACAATAAGAAGCTCTGACGTTAGTCCGGATGACGTTGAAATCATCCTTAACTATACCCCAAGTCGTGATGTAACCGATAATTTTGTCTTAACTAAATTGGATTCAAAATCAATTTTAAGACCTTATTTTCATAATTCACAAACCGGAGGAAATGCCAATGTAGAAATACTTGGTGGTTTATATAATCTTAAATTGCCTGCAGACCAATTCAATAAATTAGGGATATATACATTGTATATAAGACCTGCGGAAATTAGAACTAAAATTACTGATTGTGGTATTTTATCGGCGCTACCAAATGTTAAAGGTATTGTTGTTGATCTTAACAATGTACCTTCAGAATATAAAAATAAATTTGTTAATCAAGGATTAGTTGGATTTCGTGTTGAGTATTTGAATGCTGACGGAACAAAAATACCTAACTTTTTTAGAATTATTACCTCTTCATTCTATTGTGAACCGGTAGTTCAAAACTTAACAAATACCTCACAAAAATCAATTAGATATGTTTATGTTGAAGGAACGGCAAACTTATTGTTTTGTACGTTATCTCCATCATCTTCACCAACAAACAAACCAAACGCAACACCATTTATTGGAACACCAAATCAAAACATAATAATATCAAATACGTTTTTCAACCCAATAACTACAGAGATAGAAATTGTGGATCAAGATATATCAACACTGGCTATTGCTCTTTACGGTAATCAAACCAAATCTATTGATGACGGAGTTTATACAATCTACGATAGTAATAATAACATTTACAAACAATACAACTTGTATGAAATTAGAGACCAATTTAATGACTTGTTATATGAGGTAAGACAAGATAGAGGTAATAACATAGATTTTAGTAAAGCGTTTAATAATATCACAGGATAATGGCGGTTAAAAAATACACTTGTCCCCCTCAATCAGCAACAGGAGCTGGTACATTCTCCGATGATTTAGTTGGGTTCCAATTAGTCGGAGGAGGTGGTTTTACGCAAGGAAATTTTGAATTTACGGAAAGTTTAACGGAAAAACAAGATAGAACATTTAATATTGGTGCGTTTTCAGAACCAATGAGTTTGGATTCTATGAATATCCAGAGTATTGAAGAATCAAAAATGATTCAAGCAAAAAACTTTAGGGTTTACCCAAATTTTGATTTATCTCAAGTAACTAACTTCACACTTTACGGTTCTTTGGTTAAAAGAATATCATCTTCGGTTACAAATATAATTAATTATTTTCCTGCCGCCTTGGATGTTAGTCCGTTTTTATTTAATTACAATAGAACTGAGACCGCAATTAATATCACATATGATTCTGTGGAAGATGAGACTTATTTTGAAATTCCTTTAAATGCAATAAAAAACCCATTTGATATTGACTATAGTGTAAATGCGACAAGAAATTTATCGTTAAGGGAAATACCGGTTTCTGAATTAAGAAATCTTACGGTAAATTATGACAAATATTCGGTTTTTTTAGGAGAAACACCATTTAAGATAAATAGTTTCACACCAACTGATGATTCATCTACCGTAATTAAAATGTATGTTGAAGGAAACCCATTTTCGGGACAATCTTTAAGTTATGCGTATTACTTAGTAAGACCAACAGATTTATATGTTAATAAATCGTTTAATGAAAGTCTTGATGAGGTGGAACAATTTTTATTAAACAGATCTTCCGTTCCCCAATACACCTCAACATTTACAAAAGTTGATGAGTTGGAGGATGGAACATATTATTTAACAAACCAACTAATAACGTTTCCAAAAAATGGAATATGGAATTTAGATATTACTTCAGCGTCTTTTGATGATTATCTTAATACTCTTAATGAGTATGCGGCAGGGTTGGATACATATAGAACCAACTTAATTTCAAGATTTTTAACTACAGGAGCCTTTAAAGAATTTGACACGGACGAACAAAAAATGGAAAAAATTCTACAAATTTATGGTAGAAGTTTTGACGACTCAATGAAATTCATTTTGGCGTTACCAAATATGACGAACGTTAATTATACGGTAAAAAATGATATACCATCTCAATTATTGAAAAATTTAGCTCAAACTTTAGGGTGGAAAACAAATATCTCACCAATAACAGAAACTCAACTTCTTGATTCTGTTTTTTCTTCTGGGAGTAATAATTTCAGTGGGGTTGGTATAGGACAAACACCTGAAGAATTAAATTATCAGTATTATAGAAACTTAATATTAAATGCGGCGTACCTATTCAAATCAAAAGGAACAAGAAAGTCAATTGAAATACTTTTAAGGTTGATAGGAGCTCCAGAAGCGTTAACTGAATTTAATGAATATATTTATGTTGCGGATCAAAAAATTAATCTTAGTCAGTTTGATCAGCAGTACGCTCAAATATCTGGAGGGACATATATTCAGGAAATACCCGTATTAGATACTACCGACATATTCTCAATAATGGGAACACAGTATACTGGATTCACAACGACTACGATAAGTAGTAATGTTAATGTTATTCCAGAAGATTATCCAATAGATGAATATGGGTACCCTAGCATGCCCCAACAATCAGACGCATTCTTTTTCCAAATTGGAGGAGGATGGTTTGAATCAACACCCCAACATAGAATGCCAGAACAAGTAAATACAACAAATTCTGTATTTACTGGATCAAACCCAACATACCAAACTAACCTACTTCCATTTAATTATGGAGAACAATATTTACAAAGATATAGACAGTTTCCGTATATGACATTAGGGTTCAAATTAAGGAAAGTAGTAGATAACAAAAAAAGTTGGACGGATGAGGAATCCTTTTTAAGACAAAACTTTGATGGTAATTTTAACGCTTACTACGAAGTGGGTGAAGATAATCTTACTTTGAATGTAAAAAATGTTGACATACATATGAATCCGGCTCAAGGGCTTGTTTATGATGTGTGGTCAATGTCAAGAAAATATAATTACCCAATTCCAAACGAGGGATTGAATTATGTCGTCCCAACTTATTGTGACCCAAATCCAAATACACCATACCCACAGAGAGGAGGGATTGACTGGACTGTAATTGTCCCAAAACCAAAAGAAAAAACATTCTTTGAATTTGCTCAGACTTTCTGGAGAAATATGGTTAATGTAAGAAATAGACAATTTATTACAGATGGAAAAACAGGAGGATACCCAACCTTACAGTCAATTTATTGGAAATATTTAGAATCAGGACAAGCGGTGAATATACCAAATGATAATTTTACATATCAGACAATGATTGATTATGTTCACGGACTTGGTGATTATTGGATAAGACTTATAGAACAAATGGTTCCGGCAACAACAATATGGAACACAGGGGTTAAATATGAAAATTCAATATTCCACAGACAAAAATTTGTTTGGAGAAGACAAGCGGGTTGTCGTATTATACCGGTTCCGTGTAAACCTTGTTCTCTTATTGGACAGTTATTTCCTTATGATTGTCCTATACAGGCGGTTGAATGTCCTCTATATCCTTGGGGATCGGACCCAACTGTTAATTCATTCGGAGTTGTTTTAGGAAATGTTATTACAAATTACTTAACTACAAATGGATACGACCCAACAAACGATTGTATATTAAGTTCAATTCAATCAAGTTGGTATGTTGATATTAGAATAAATGGAGATCAGATTATTAGTAAACAATTCTTTAGTGGGTTTGGATACTCATTAAATGGGTCTAGTTATCCCACACCAACTGACTGGGTTAATGCTATAAATGATCTAACGGATGATCTACAAGTTTATGGATTAAGTTATATAATTAATAGTGATAGCGAAACGATTACGGTTTATAATGGTAATTGTATCCCTTTAAGTGTTGATAATAATTTTGAATTTAATGTGGGAATAAATTTTGATATATTTTGTAACGATTAATGAGTATAATAATTA
>TARA_R110000868_G_scaffold304437_19_pt1 | contig 18434 bp, 18 predicted proteins | sample TARA_R110000868 | Tara Oceans TARA_R110000868 (sample SAMEA4397489) | marine metagenome | biome: Polar Biome; feature: [SRF] surface water layer (ENVO:00010504); material: water (ENVO:00002006), including particulate matter (ENVO:01000060) such as... | depth 5 m | reverse complement strand
ATCTGGAGAGCGTGTCAAGTTAAGGATGCCCCCGTACAAGATTGGGTAAAACTTGCTGTAAACCGTGCTAAAGACACTGGATCACCTGCTGTATTCTGGTTAGATAAAACTCGTGCTCATGATGCTGAACTGATCAAGAAAGTAAATACGTACCTGAAAGATCACGATACCAACGGACTCGAAATTCATATTATGAATCCGGTTGATGCAACTCAGTTCTCCCTCGACCGAATCAAAGACGGAAAAGACACAATCTCAGTTACCGGAAATGTGCTGCGTGATTATCTCACCGATCTCTTCCCTATTCTTGAGCTTGGAACCAGCGCCAAAATGCTTTCTATTGTTCCCTTGATGAATGGTGGCGGATTATTTGAAACCGGTGCCGGTGGATCGGCCCCAAAGCATGTTCAACAGTTTGTAGAACAAAATTATCTGCGTTGGGATTCACTCGGTGAGTTCTTGGCTTTAGCTGTATCTCTAGAACATCTTTCTAAAACATTTGATAATGCAGAAGCAAAAATCCTAGGTGAAACACTAGATGAAGCCACTTCAAAGTTTCTTCAAAATGATAAATCTCCTGCACGTCGACTTGGACAGATTGATAACCGAGGTTCACATTTCTACTTAGCGATGTATTGGGCTGAGGCACTTGCAAATCAGACTACGAATGCAAAATTAAAAGCACTTTTCACTCCAATTGCACAAACATTGAAAGAAAATGAAACTAAAATCAACGAAGAGTTAATTGGAGTTCAAGGTTCACCTGTTGATATCGACGGCTACTATCGTGTTGATCGTGCTATGGTTGATGTTGCCATGAGACCAAGTACTACCTTGAATGAGATTTTAGCTGGGGTTTAGTTAACTAATTGTTGTCATCCTGAACTTGATTCAGGATCTGTAAAGGAAAAACTTTGATTAAACTCTTTCTTGATCAACATATCAATCCCCACAGATGCTGAACTAAATTCAGCATGACAGCACAAATAAGATTTTTCTATATATCTGCAAAAAGTAGTAGTAAACTATCAAAAGCCCGATTCATTTGAATCGGGCTTTTTGTATCCTGAAGTTTCTACTCCAACATATATTGCACTATGAAACATATCGTTCTAACTATAATTTTTGAAATACTTTTTTTAAGTCTTTCTTTTGCACAAGAAGAAACTATCAAAGTCGAAGTTCTTTCGAAATCAACTACTTCTTGGGATGGAACAACTCTTCAAAATTATCCTGAAGGTCAACCAGAAATAACCATTTCTAGAATTACGATTCCCATAGGATTTAAATTACCTCCTCATACACACCAAACTCCACTTGCTGGATATGTAGTATCAGGTGAACTTACCGTAATCAAAAACGATTCAACTTCTCATACAGTAAAAGCTGGAGAAACCATTGTTGAGTTAATAAATACAGTTCATTATGGTTCAAATGAAGGTTCTGAACCTGTAGTTCTATTAGCTTTTTATATGGGTATAGAAGGAATTCCTTTGAGTATTAATCAATAGGTTTTATTCGAATATATCTATGATTGCTGGTACGGCATCTTTTGGCTCAAAATCATCGTTAAATAAAAGTGGCCACTCATTTGGGTTCTCCCAAAAATCACGAAGCCAAGAGTCATTATCTTTAACTCCCCACCAAGTTATTCCAAATTGTGTTTCTTCTGGTAAGCTTTTATATAAATTGAATATAAAAGTAGAACGATTCACTAAACGTTGAGCCAATTCTGCGTTATAAGATGTTGCGGTAGCATTTGGATTAACACGAATGTCTAATTCTGAATAATGTATTTTTAATCCCCTTGAAGTTACCTTATTTGTAGCCGATATAATGTCCGTTTCTGAAGGCCAATCATAACTTATATGCATTTGAAAACCAATACCATCAATTGGAACACCTCTTTCTAAAAAGTCATCGGCCATAGCGATCACCTTTTCTAATTTTGATCCATTCGCCACCATATTGTAATCGTTATAAAAGAGTAAAACATCGGGATCAGCTTCCCTTGCCCATCGAAATACTTTTTCAATATAATCATCTCCCATTTTTTGTCTGAACACACTATTTCTAAGAGGATTTCCAGCTCCGTCGTCAAAAGCTTCGTTTACTACATCCCAACTGGCTATTCTACCTTTATATCTTCCAACAACATCTTTCACATAGTTTTCTATAATAGACTCGAACTCAGCATCAGTACCATTATAATTTTGAATCCAAGAAGGAACGGCACTATGCCATAATAATGCATGTCCATGAACCCTTATTTCTGATAATTCAGCAAAATCAACGATTTCATCTACTACATCATAGTTGATAGCATTTGGATCATTGTACATAGGACTCATCTTCATCTCATATTCTGCCGATATGCTGCTCGATTGCTCCCTCAACAAATCAATATAAGATCTGTTATTCAGATGTTGCCTTTGTATTGCATATCCAACTGGATAGGTAGGTGAGTTTCTTAAACTGGGTTCAAGAACTTCATCTTCTGTTCCTCCGGTACCTGAATCCTTACAAGCATTTAATAGAATAAGAAAGAGAAATAATTGAGCAACTAATTTTGTGTACTTCATTTTTGCATTCGATAATTTTCTAAGAAACTAATGAAATTTTTTCTTCAAGTATAGACTAAGAACGATCATATTTCTATTTGATTTCTTCATATTCCACTTCAAAACTAAACCAATCTATTAAATAATCTTTTAGCTCAAAATAAAGTTCGTCCATTTCTTCTAGTTCATCGGTTTGGGCTTTGGCTAATTGAATTCGATGCCTGTCTTTAGTAACTATATCTAGTGTAAACCATTCTTTGTTAATTAATCCTCTCCCACCAAGTGCTTGCCCTGAATCGAAATTCGAAAACAGAAACTTATCTATTTCATCAAATGGAAGTGTCCTTCTTTTAATCCTCAAATAACTAAATATTCTTAGATATTGAGTCATTTTGTACGTGTCTGAACTAAACTCAAAATCATATCTAGTAAATACTTTCACCAAAATAGCGAAGGCGAAGATCCATAAGAATAGCGCAAAGAAAACTCCCAATAACAGGCAGGCAAATAGTGCCATAAAATCCAATAGTGTAAAACTAGCTTCAACAGTTAAACTTATAACCGGTGGATTTTTTTGGAGTTTATAGCGCATTCTAAAATATAATTGTAATAAAAATGATAATTGGCTTAGATTTAAGTTATGGCAAAAAAAATAAGTGATATCACAACAGGCAGAAAAATCGATCCTTCTAACAAGATTATTCTTGAAGAAACCCAAAATGATCTGGGATTAATAACCATAAAGCCTGAAGGATTTAGCGCAAAATTAATGTTCAGCGTCTTCTTTACCACGTTTTGGCTTGGGTTTATAACTATTTGGACATTTTTTGCTGCAACTGCTTCTTTTCTTTTCGCCGCGTTCTCAGCTCCATTCTGGCTTGTTGGACTTGGCTTACTATTCGGAATAATAAGCTCCTTATTTGGAGTGCAAGAATTCATTATCAGAGAGTCTGATTTAATTATTCGTAAGCGAACTCCATTCACTAAAGGAGAAACCATCATTCCCTACAAAGACCTGATATCTATTGAAAAGAAAAATCATTTAAAAATGGATCATAAAACTCGAAATAGCTTTCGACTTATGACTTCTAGTTCTAGCGACTCTGGTTTGATTTCAGAAACTCCAGTTATCACTTATAATAAAGGGAATCTTTTTGTAGGTGAACATCTTTCCAATTCAGATAAAGAATGGTTAGTTAATTATTTAAACGAGAAAATCGTACCTAAAATGAGGTTTATAAGTTTTGATTATGATGCTAAACCTGAATCACCCCAGTCTTATACTCCTCAATCACGGGATTTAAATTAGCACATTCTAAAGCATTTGAAATCCGGGCACGGGTTTCGACAGGATGAATAATTTCATCAACCCATAGCCTTGAGGCAGCATACCGGACATCTGTTTGTTTGTTATAACTGTCGGTAATTTCCTTCATCAGTTCTGCCTGTTTCTCTTCACTCACCTCCTCTCCCTTTTTCTTCATCGAAGCGATTTTAATCTGAAGTAACGTTTTAGCCGCAGAAGCACCACTCATTACTGCAATATTAGCCGTTGGCCATGCGTACATAAACCGGGGATCGTAAGCTCGACCACACATTGCATAATTTCCAGCACCATAACTATTTCCAATAACTATAGTGATTTTAGGTACCGTAGAATTAGCCATCGCATTCACCATTTTGGCGCCATCTTTAATAATTCCTCCGTGCTCACTTCTTTTTCCAATCATAAATCCAGTAACGTCTTGCAAGAAAATTAATGGGATTTTCTTTTGATTGCAGTTCATAATAAATCGAGCTGCTTTATCCGCACTTTCACTATAAATCACTCCACCAATCTGCATCTCTCCTTGTTTAGTTTTGCTAACCGTTCGTTGATTGGCAACAATCCCAACACTCCAACCATCAATACGAGCATATCCTGTAATCAATGTTTGTCCATAGCCTTTTTTGTACTCGGTAAAACTATCTTCATCAATTATACATTCAAGAATCTCATTCATATCATAGGGCGAAGTTCGGGATTCGGGTAAAATCGAATACACATCTGAAGCAGGACGTTTTGGGTCTTTAGCTTCACTTCTGTTAAATCCTGCGGTTTGAAATGGTCCTAGTTTATCTACCAAATCTCGAATAGTATCAAGACATTCGGCATCATCTTTAACTTTATAATCGGTTACACCACTAATCTCTGTGTGTGTAGTGGCTCCACCCAATGTTTCGTTGTCTACCGTTTCGCCGATTGCTGCTTTAACCAAATAACTTCCAGCTAAAAACACACTTCCAGTTCCATCTACAATTAACGCTTCATCACTCATAATGGGTAAATAAGCTCCTCCTGCAACACAACTGCCCATAATTGCTGCAATTTGGGGAATTCCTTTTGCCGATAGCACCGCATTATTTCTAAACATTCGCCCGAAATGCTCTTTATCTGGGAAGATTTCATCTTGCATAGGAAGAAAAACTCCAGCTGAGTCAACTAAGTAAATAAGCGGGATATGATTTTCAATTGCAATTTCTTGAGCTCGTAAATTCTTCTTCGCAGTGATGGGAAACCAAGCTCCTGCTTTCACTGTGGCATCATTTGCAACAATCATACACGTTCTTCCACTAACCGTGCCAACTCCTGTTATCACCCCACCAGCAGGGCAACCACCAACTTCTTCGTACATTTCAAAGCCAGCCCATAATCCTAATTCATTAAAATCGGAATCTTCATCAATAAGAGAAGAAATTCTTTCTCGAGCTGTTAACTTCCCTTTAGAGTGTTCTTTTTCTATTCGAGATGCACCACCACCAAGTTTAATTTTAGACTCCTGATCTCGTAAGGTGCTGATTAAATCTTGAAGCCAATGTTTTGGAGTTGTACTCATAGGGAAGAATTCAATGTTTTTGTATAATAGTAACCAACAATATTTCGTTGAAAATAGAAATTTTAAAGATCGATTACTTATTACATCGAAGATCTTCAAACTCAATCATTTTAAAAATGCAAAAAAGGTTATTTACACTCTTCGCTATTTTGTTAGTTGCATCACCCCTCTTTGCTCAGCGTTCAAATAGAGTTAGTTATGTAAATTTAGCTAACCGAGCTAATGCTCCACAAATTTTTATAGACGACATTATCCTTCCAACAGAAGATGGAAAAGTAGATTTATCAATAATTTTCAGGTTTGATAACGACTTTCTTCCCTATAAAAAGATTTCCCCAAACGATAAAATAGTACCACCAAGTGGAATGGAGTTTTTCACAATTACTCGTCTTAATTCAGAGATATTTAAAGGAAGAATTTCTCGAAGAAGTAAATCTAATGTTGAAACTGTTTCCAGAGATTTGTGGGCAGATACTCTATTCACAAAAACATTTGAAGAAACGGAGTCGAAAAATCTATACGCGTCTGGTTCGCTTTCTAATACATTAAGCCCAGGAGAATACAATTATGTACTTCAATTAAGCTTAATGGAAAGCTCCAGAGACAGAAATTCAAATCCTCAAAATGTTCGAATTTGGGATTGGGATAAAAAACCCACCGGAGAAACATATATCATTAAAAATGAAGTTTTGAATGATAAAATGGTTCTCATGAATCTTGAAGACAAAGTATTATTTGGGAAAGATTTCAAGATGCTCGTTAGAATCCCTAAATATTCATCAGATAGTGACTATTCAATAACTATTTTTAAAGCTAGACCTAATGATAAAGATACTCTAAAAGCTGAATCTGTCTATTCATCTAAGCTTTCAAATGCAGATGTTAAAACAGGAGTTATCCCGCAATTATCTCAAGGAATGGAGCCTTCCCTTACTTATAAAAACACAGAAATGGATTTTAGTTATGTGTTGATAAACGTTCCAAATTCTACCTTCGATAACGCAGCCTATATTGTAGAAATAAATTCATCAGATTCTCAAAAACCTGTTGCAAAAACCTTTTTCAGCTCCTATTGGCAAAATATGCCAGCAAGTTTATTAAACCTTGATATTGCTATAGAGAACATGAAATTTATTATTGATGAAGATGAGATTAAAAAGCTTAAATCTGGTAATAGCCAAGAAAAAGAAAAGAAATTTAGAGCATTTTGGGATAGCAAAGATCCAACTCCAAAAACAGTTTATAATGAGTTAATGGCGGAGTATTATCGTAGAGTTGATTACGCTTTTAAAGAATATCGAAATCCGGGGAATCCACTTGGCTATGATAGTGATCAAGGTGAAGTCTATATCAAATTTGGACCTCCTGATTCAAAAGACCGTCAATTCCCTACCAACGGTAAAGTACTGGAAGTTTGGAAATATCCAAGCCGTACATTTGTATTCGAAAGATCTACAGGCTTCGGTGATTTTATTCTTCTAGGTACTGAATAAATAACTGTTATTTCCTCTTAGTTGATCGTACTTTATCTCGTTGAAAAAAACAAGATTATGAAACCTACTATCGGGATAAGTATTGGCGATTTTAATGGTATTGGACCTGAGATTATTCTCAAGGCTCTAGAGAAGATTGATCTCGAAAAATCTTCCCCATTGATTATAGCTCCTAAAGAAATACTCGATTTCTATGCGAAAGAGCTTAAGCTGGCTCTACACGTTAATAGATGTGAGTTTTTAGATGAGATTGATCTTGACCATATCAACCTTCTCGATCTCCCAACTGAATCATTAAATATAAATCCAGGCACACAAAGTAAAAAAAGCGGCTTAATTGCGATGCAATCTATCGAACTTGGTATTGAATTAGCTTCTCTTGAAGTTACTCAAGCTCTTGTTACAGCACCTATTTCAAAGGAGGCAGTGAATTTAGCTGGTTATAAAATCCCCGGACATACAGAGTTTTTAGCTGAAAAAACTAACACCGAAGAAGTACTTATGATGTTAGTTAGCGAAAATTTTAGGGTGGCATTAGTTACTGCACATATCCCAATTTCGAAAGTGTCGGAAACGATTACTGAAGACCTTATTCTAAAAAAATTGCGCCTTCTAAATGAAAGCCTTAAAACTGATTTTGGAATTGATTCACCTAAAATTGCTGTGTTCGGTCTTAATCCTCATGCTGGTGATGGAGGTATTATTGGAACTGAAGAAATAGATCTTATTTCCCCAACCTTACAAAAAGCCATTGATCTAGGAATTAATGTTGAAGGTCCATTCCCCGCCGACGGTTTTTTTGGTCAACGAATAGATAAAGAATTCGATGCCATTTTAGCCATGTATCACGATCAAGGATTAGCACCTTTTAAACTGCTTTCTTTTGGTAAAGGAGTTAATTTTACTGCTGGACTCCCAATTATTAGAACTTCTCCAGATCACGGTACAGCATTTAATATTGCAGGAAAAGGAACAGCAAATGCTTCATCATTTATCGAGGCTTATTTGCTGGCAGTTCATTTAGCAAACGGAAGAAATGCAGACTAAAAAAAAAGATATTTATACCTCTCTCGCTCCTCTCTATGATACTTTGATGGAAGATGTAGACTATGAATCTTGGGCTGATTTTATTGATGAAATCATGCAAACACATCATTTCGATCCTAATCAAATACTAGAGCTTGCATGTGGAACTGGAGCTCTTGCAATATCACTTGCTGAATTGGAATGCTACACAATTACGGCTACCGACCTCTCTCCTTCGATGATTGAGGTTGCAAAACGTAAGGCTAACGAATTCGAATTGGATGTGAAATTCTTTCCAATGAATTATTTAGATATGAATCTAGATCAGAAGTATGATTGTGTTTTCACCGTATTTGATAGCGTTAATTATCTTAAAGATAAAAATGAGATAAAAACCCTGCTTTTGAATACTTATAAATCCCTGAAAAAAGGTGGTCTTTTTATTTTTGATTTTTCCACTCCAAAAAACTCGCTTGAATCAGTAGATTTCCTAAATAATGAAGAAGGCGACACCGGAAAATTTCGCTATATAAGAAGTAGTAGGTATGATGCCATCGAGAAAATTCATTACAACGAATTTGATATTGAAGAACTTGATCCTAAAACTGGAAAAGTGATTCATAGTTTTAATGAAATTCATACACAACGTGCATATTCTCTTAACGAAATGCTGTCAATTGTGGAACAAACACCCTATCATCTGGTTGCAAAATACGAAGGCTTTGATTTGATTGACGCCGATGAAAACAGCGCACGTGTAACAATGGTACTTAAATGTCAGACTCCTCAGTAATAGAACTTAGAAACGTATCACTTAGCTACGAGCACCGGCCAATTCTCCGGAATGTAGATTTTAAGCTGAACAATGGAGAGTTTTGCTATCTGATTGGTCCAACAGGTGTTGGAAAAAGTTCATTTCTCAAACTTCTTTATCGTGATGTAGTGCCAGATGAAGGCTCTGTGAGGGTTACCGATTTCCCAGTTAATAAAATAAGTATGAAGCAGGTTCCTATGCTTCGACGCAGAATGGGAATCGTTTTTCAAGATTTTCAATTACTACCTGATCGAGATGTTTATGATAACGTAGCTTTTGCGCTACAGGTAACTGGCGAAAAACCCAAATTCATCAAACAGCGTGTTCTTGAAGTTTTAGGCATGGTAGGATTGAGTCATCGTAGAAAGAATATGCCGGGCGATCTTTCTGGCGGAGAGCAACAACGAGTTGTAATTGCTCGTGCTTTAGCTAATGAGCCTCGTATTCTCCTCGCCGATGAGCCAACCGGTAATCTTGATCCAAAGGCTACTCAAGATATTATGAATATTCTTAAACTTATAAATAATCGTGGAACAGCAGTTTTATTAGTTACGCACGATTATGCGGTTGTAAAAAGGTACCCCTATCGAACGGTTCGACTTATTGATGGAAAAATTCAAGACTTAGCCTGGAAAGGTGATAAACTTGTTCCATTAAGAGTTACTTCATAACCACTCAATTTCTTCGTTAATTGGATGAATAAACATAAGTATACATCCTTAATTCGACAAAAAGCTATCCAACTAGGCTTTGATGCTTGTGGTTTTGCAAAAGCTGAACGGCTAAATTCGGAAGCGGAACGACTTGAAAAATGGTTGAGTGAAGATCGTCATGGAACCATGGACTGGATGGAGAATAATTTTGAAAAGAGAGTCGATCCTACCGTTCTAGTTCCTGGTTCAAAAACGGTAGTTTCCTTACTGGCTAGTTATCATCACCCTATCCACAATGAACAAATTGGAATTATTGATGAACCTTTAATTGCTAAATATGCTCAAGGGAGAGATTACCACAAAGTGCTGAAAAAGCAATTAAAAGAACTATTCCATTTTACTTCGGAATTAGTTGGAGGTCTTGAAGGACGTTTTTTTGTGGATTCGGCTCCCGTACTTGATAAAGCTTGGGCAGTAAGAGCTGGACTTGGTTGGGTTGGTAAAAATTCCAATATCCTGAATAAAAATCTCGGTTCCTGGTTCTTTATTGCAGAGATGATTATTGATACAGAATTGATCTACGATACCCCAACAACCGATCATTGTGGAACTTGTACAGCATGTATTGATTCGTGTCCCACAGACGCCATTTACGAGCCTTATAAAGTAGATGCTACTAAATGTATCTCTTACTTAACCATCGAACATAAAGACGAAATTGAAACACGGTACCATACCGATATTAAAAATTGGGTATTCGGCTGTGATATTTGTCAGGATGTGTGTCCTTGGAACAGTAAAGCAAAGCTCGCTCAGTTAGTTGATCTTCATCCCAGAAAAAAGGTACTGGAAGCAGAATTTGATGATATTTCAGAAGAAGGATTCAACTTGCTATTTGAAGGAAGTGCAGTTAGAAGAACGAAGTTTGAAGGCTTTTCGAGAAATTTGGAAATTGTGAAGGGTAATATTGACAAGACTAAATTTTAACTTTCCTTTGGATACAGAGATCTAGGGTTTAATAAAAACGATGCCCGTTGTTTTGGCTCAAGATACCTGTTTGCGCAGGAATGACGGGAAAGGAAGTTCATTAACCTCAAACTATCAAGGTTTTCTAAAACTTATCCTTCTTATCAATCAACGCTTTATAGAGAAGCTCACGGGCGCGAAAGATGTGAGCTTTAACGGTACCTAGGGGGAGGTCGAGTTCAACCGCGATTTCATCGTAGCTTAACTCTTCCATATGCCGCATTTGAATTACAGCTCGATACTTTTCTGGAAGATTAGCTATAGCATGTTGAACAATTGCTTTTCGCTCTTTTTTGATGATTGGTTCATCCGTTGCAAAACTTTCATCGGGAAGTTGTACTTCCATATCTCCATCTTTGGTTTTGATGGGATCACTAATAGAGAACGTTTGAAGCTTTTTTTTGCGCAGATAATCAATGGTGTGATTTGTGGCAATTCGATATAACCAAGTAGAAAAAGCATATTCATTGCTATAAGTTTGAAGATTCTTAAAGGCTTTGATAAAAACCTCCTGAACTAAATCTTCTACCATTTCATGTTCTTTGATCATCTTTCGGATGTGAAAGAAAATGGGCCGATCGTATTTGTCGACTAGTTTTTTATAGGAATCTTCATTCCCTGCGAGTGCATCAAACACAAACTTATCGTCTTCGATACTGCTTGCTGAAGCGTTCTCACGTGGTGAATTATTAATTTCCTTTTTACTACTATCTGACATTAATCGATAAAAAATTTGTGGCTTAAAATACAAAGCTTAGGCTAAATGAAAATCCTATTTTTGATCTTTTTTATTTATCAAAAGTGCTCCGTGCCTAATACCTCCTGTTGAGACTTTTATCTCTTCAAGATTATAGAATTTCATAAAACCTTCAAGGATGAGTAATCCTGTTAAAAAGATATCTTCCCTTCCTTTCAAGAGCATTGGACTAAGTTCGAGTAACTGATCGTAAGTATGAAGGCTAAATATTTCAATACTTTTCGAAAGCTTTTGTCTATTTATTACATGTCCATTAAGTGCTTCATTCTCATATTCATCTAATTGGAGATCAATCGCTGCTAAGGAAGTTGCTGTTCCAGCAACGCCAATGGCCATTACTTCTTTAGGAAGTTTAAATTTCTTCTTACTAAAAAGACGCTTAATCTCATCTCTACACTCAAAAACCTCTTCATTATATGGAGGATTATGGATCAAAAACCGTTCTTTATATCTTACAGAACCCATATCAAAAGAATGGTAATTTGTAACTCCACTTTTCGTTCCAAGAGCAACTTCTGTGCTACCTCCACCAATATCTAATACAAAAGCAGCAATTTTAGGTTCAACATTAACAACTGAAAGTGCGCCTTCAAAAGTATATTGCGCTTCTTGATTTCCACTTAAAAGTTGAATTTCATATCCTGTTCTTTCTTTTACCTGTTCAATAAAAGTTTTTTTATTCTCTGCGTCACGAACTGCACTTGTAGCGGTTACAATAACCTCATCAACTTTTGGGTAGTGATTTTCAATTATTGCTTTATACTCTTTTAAAGAAGTTATAACTCTTTCAATACTATCAGCATGAAGAACCTTTGAGCTATCAACACCTTTTCCAAGCCTAGGGATACGCTGTTCTTCGTGAAGAACTCGAACATTATTATCTACTATCTCGGCGACAAGAAGTAATACTGTGTTTGTACCAATGTCTATAGCTGCTTTCATGAATTAAATAGAATCGCGATCCACTCTTGTTGTTGTCTTGTATCAATATGCGTTAAGCCTTGAATACTTTCTTGATTTAAAATGGTTTGTTCATCCCCTTCAAGCAAGCCCGAAAGCAATAATTTTCCACCTTTTTTCAAAAAAGTTAATAGTTCAGGAATTAAATATATAAGTGCATTTCTATTAATATTTGCAAGAATTACATCAAATTTTGTCTCTTTTGGAATTACCTCCGTTGATCCTAATTCTACCTCAAACCCATCAATTCCATTTAATTCCATATTCTCTTCTGCGTTGTCTTTACTCCATTCATCAATATCAAATCCAAAAGCAGAAGTTGCGCCTACTTTAAATGCAGCTATTCCAAGAATTCCAGTTCCAGTACCTGCATCAAGAACTGAATCACCTTTAGATATTATCTCAGGAATCCATTCCAAAATTAAGCGCGTAGTAGCATGATACCCAGTACCGAATGCCATTTTAGGATCGATCAGAAGTTCAATAATATCTTTGTCTTCATTTTTTGGAGCCCAAGTAGGTCGAACATAAAATTTACCAATTGTTTGTGGTTTTATAGATTGCTCCCAAGTTTGATTCCAGTTTTGTGGTGCAATTAATTCTTCTTGAAGAATAGAAGCATCCTTTCCATAGTCTAATAAAAGTCGCACTATCTCTTCCCGTTTAAAATCATCGAACCGATTTGCAGGAATTGATGCAATCAAAAGATTATCCTCTTCTTCAAATCCTTCGAAATCCATATCAAAAAGCTCTGCTATTAGTAGCTCATGGAAATCGTCGTTAAGCGCTATTGAAATTCGAATATAGTCCATCAAATTCTATTAAAAATTAATTCTAAAAGCACATCTCCTACTGCTTGAAGAGTCTCTTTGCTTATTATTGGCATATCATCTTGGTGTGTATGCCAGTGACTAGGAAATACACTTTCGCCACCTTCAGGTGAATTATAATGATGAATAATATCAATAAATGGAATATCAGTGTTCTCGTTTACAATTTTATGATCATCTTGAATTGCAACACCTTTCTCATTTATGAAATAATTATCATATCCTTTTTGTCCAGCAATTTCCCAAAGTTCATTCACTAAATTGGGCGCATAAGTCATTGAATAGCTTTCTTTTGGAAATTCGGCGTTTTCAGCTCCAACCATGTCTAAAAGAATACCAAATCTAGGTGAATAACCTGGAACTGGTGGGTTTAGCGACCAGTGTTTAGAGCCTAAAAAATAATTAGCTAAATCACCTTGAGTCCCATAATCTTCCCCATCAAATAAAACAATATCTACGCCAATTGGGGGAGGGTTTTCTGAAAAAACTCGCGCTAATTCTAAAAGAATTCCAACTCCACTTCCTCCATCGTCGGCTCCAAGTATATAATCGGCTGTTCTTACAGTATCTTCATCCGCTCTGGGTCGAGTATCCCAATGTGCTGATAACATAATACGATCTGCTGCTGAAGTATTAAATGCAGCAATAATATTAGCCATTTTTAAAGGATCACCCGAATATCCAGACTTCTGAAATTCTTGTGAGAATACACTACCAGTTCCAGCATAGTCCTTGAATTTAGTTTCAAGATATTTTCTTGTTTCTACATGCCCATATGTGTTAGGGACTCTTGGTCCAAAATCGACTTGGGCTTGGATGAATTGATATGCGGAGTCTGCTGAAAATGAAGGTACATTTCTACCTTTAGCAGAGAATTGAAGCCCAGAATCACTTTCTGCGCTGCAACTTGAAATAATGATCAGGAAACCTACTATAAAAAATAGTTTATTCATCTCGATGTACCATTTGTGCAGAAGATTGATATACTGGCATTACAATTGAATCCAAAATATTTACATGTTCTGGACGATTAGCTATGAAGACAATTATTTCGGCAATATCCTGGGCAGTAAGAGGATCTATACCTTTATATACAGAATCGGCACGTTTGTCATCTCCTTTAAAACGGACATTACTAAATTCGGTCTCAACAAGTCCAGGAGAAACCATACTTACACGAATTTTGGTGCCGTGAAGATCTTTCTTTGTAGCTTCTGTTATTGCTTTCACTGCATGTTTCGAAGCACAATATACAACACCACTAGGATAGGCTTCATGTCCAGCAATTGAACCTAAATTTATCACATGCCCTGAATTTCGTTCAATCATACCAGGAGTAATATATCGGGTCATAGCCAGTAATCCTTTTATATTGGTATCTATCATAGTATTCCAATCTTCAATATCTCCGGACTGAACGGAATCGACTCCAACTGCAAGTCCAGCATTATTAATTAGAATATCTACTCCCGTTTCTTCAATTGAAATTGAAAATGCTCTACAAGCATCTAAATCCCGAATATCAAAATCAAAAGGAAGGACTATAATTTTATGTTTGGATTGTAATTCTTTAGCAAATTCAGCAAGTTTTTTTTCACGTCTTCCTGTAAGAATTAAATTAGTTCCATTTTCTGCAAAAAGCTCTGCAGTTGCCTTTCCAATTCCAGAGGTAGCTCCAGTTATGAGTACCGTTTTTCCCTTGAGTCGGTTCATGATGAATTCTATTTATAATTAAAATGAAACCTACTAAGTCTAATGAATTAGTCTAGTAGCTCCACCAGTCGAGCGGCATTTAAAATCTTACATTCCTGAAACGTATCTCCCATGAATTGAATACCATATGGTAAGCCATTAGAATGCGTTCCAGCTGGAATACTAATTCCGCAAATACCTGCTAAATTTGCTGAAATGGTATAAACATCATTAAGATACATCTGTATTGGATCGTTTAATTCAGAACCAATATCAAAAGCGGTTGTTGGAGCCGTTGGAGTTACAATTACATCAACTTTCTCGAATGCTTTAGTATAATCCTCTTTGATTAACCGACGAACACGTTGGGCTTTTCCATAATATGCATCGTAATAACCTGCGCTCAATACGTAAGTTCCAAGCATAATTCTACGCTTAACTTCCACACCAAACCCTTCGGTTCTCGACTTTTTATACAAGCGTGTTAATGGAGAATCTAATTTATTAAGCTTGAGTTCTAAAGCAGCTAACTCCTCTCCTTCTGCATTCTTAATTTCGGTCTTTAAAGCCTCTTCTTCGGCTTTAAGTTCATCAAGCATTTTATCTTTATCCGCTCGATGTCCATATCTGATACCATCAAATCTTGCTAGATTACTAGAAGCTTCTGCAGTAGCAAGAATATAATAGGTAGCAATACCATATTTAGAATTTGGTAGTTCTATTGGAACCAACTCAGCGCCATCTGCTTCTAACTTTGATAAAGTATCTTTTATACCTTTGTTTATTTCTGGATCAAGTCCTTCACCAAATAAAGCTTCTGGTACACCAATCTTTATCTTTTTATTGGGATTATGAACTGTAGATACATAATCATCTTTCTCAACCGAAGAAGACGTATTGTCATTTTCATCAAACCCAGAGATGGTTTGTAGAACAGTTGCGACATCTTCCACCGAATTTCCAAAAGGTCCAATTGAATCAAATGAAGATGCGTAAGCAACTAAACCGTATCTAGAAACACGACCATAAGTAGGCTTCAAGCCAACAACACCACAATATGAAGCAGGTTGACGAATTGAACCTCCAGTATCAGAACCTAGTGTAGCATTTGCCATGCCCGCAGCTATTGCAGCGGCACTACCTCCCGATGAACCTCCTGTAACTTTCGTAGTATCGTGGGGATTTTTTGCAGCACCGTATCGGCTATATTCATTAGTAGAGCCCATGGCAAATTCATCCATGTTCAAACGCCCAATAAATATGGCATCTTCTGCTTCTAACCGATCAATTACTGTAGCATTATAGACACTTTCAAACCCATCTAAGATGTTTGACGCACAAGTTGTAGGCTTTCCACGCTCACAAATTACATCTTTAATACCCATAACAGCTCCGAGTAAACTGCCAGTGGTACCATTTTTTACCTTTTTTTGGATTTCATCAGCTTGTTGAAATGCACTTTCAAAATCAAGATAAACGTATGCATTTACCTCTTCATTTCTGGCCTCAATTTGCTTTTTATAAGCTTCTACTAATTCTCTTAATGTAACTTCACCGGCTAGTACTTTTCTTCTAGCTTCGGCAATGGTGTTAATCGTCAAATCGTCCTCTATTACTTTGAAGTTTTGTTTTCTTCTGTATTTATTGCGTCATCAATATCTTTAGAACTATCTTCGATTTCCTTTTTGATGTCTTTAGAAGCTTGACGAAACTCCTTAATTCCTTGTCCTAAACCTTTAGCTAATTCGGGGATTCTTTTTGCTCCAAAGAATACCAATACAAAGATTGCGACGATAATAATTTCTGTTGTTCCTATTCCATTAAACATAAAATAATCCTTTGTGGATTTAGTTGATGTATTTGTGCCAAGATAGCAATATTTTCGGCACGAATTGAGTACAAAATAAATTTAATAAATACTTGAATTTTACCGTGCTCGAATGTTTAATGTACCAGATATATTAAACAAAAAAATTTAAACCAAAGGTAAACATATGATTTGGACTGTTGAATTAGCAGCTGCGTTAGACGAAGCTCCTTTTCCAGCTAATAGAGACGAACTTATTGAGTGGGCAGAACGAAATGGACTCCCTACTCAAGTAATTGTAAATCTCGAAGAATTGGAGGAAATTGATGAAGGTGAAGACACAATTTATGAGAACATAGAAGATATTTGGCCTGATTACATCAGAAAAGAAGATTTTTTCCATAACGAAGAAGATGAAGGATTCGACTACGACGACGTTTAAACAGACTTTGATCTTACAGAACGAACCAAAAGACCACTTAACCGTGGTCTTTGATTCTCTATCTATTTGAAAACCAAACTCACCCCATATAAGCTGGCGTCTTGTGTAGCATGTGTCATTATGCTATTACTTGGCTTTATAACACCCACTTACTCACAATCAGCAAACACAGAAACATCAAATGTAGAAGATGTGGTGCGAAGGGTGCGTTTCAGTGGTAACAAATTTGTTAAAGATAGAACATTAGAGACGTTAATTAGAACACGTACGAACCGTGAATTTCTGGCAATACCACGTTTTACTCCATGGTATTATGTTTGGAATTTGAGTAATGGTCGATTTGGTGAAGACCCAACATTGCTCGATCGACAAGTGGTAGTTAATGATATGGATCGCATCAAGCTTTATTATGAATCTCTTGGATTTTTAGAAGTTGAGGTTGATACCACTATTGTTGAGTATCGAAAAGATCGTATTGAAGTCTCTTTTATTATAAATGAGAGAAGGCCATCAAGAATAGAAAGCATTGCTTACTCAGGATTTCCAAATTTTTCCGACCCTGAATTAAGAAAAAGATTTTTCACACAAAGTCCACTTACAAAAAGAGCGATAAATGATTCCACTTTCACTGTAAATAGACAATACAAATCTCAGGATTTAAAAAATGAACAAGTAAGAATCTTAACCTTCCTTAAAAATAATGGGTATGCATCAATTGAAAGAGATTCTGTTATTGCTTTTGTAAAACAAGATTCTGCAAATGCATATGGTTTAGAAGTTCTTTTTAGAGTTGAACCTGGTTCTATTTATAAATTCGGCGATTTAAAAATTTCGCTTGCTGATGCCATACAACCTGATAATTATACTCAGTTTGACACGCTTTCAGGACAACCATTTACAGTTGATACGAATAAAGTGTTTCTTGCAAAAGAACCAGATACTGATACCAAATTCTCATTATTAAGTGATCAGATATTATTTACACCTGGTGAAATTTATAATGAAGAGCTTTATTTACAAACGGTAAAAGAGTTTCAAAACCTAGGAATGCTATTTACCAGAAGATTTGGGCAAAGTGAAAATCAAGTTCGCGCAGATTTTTCAAAAGAACAAATCCCTATTTTCTTTGATCTTGAAACAATAACTAAGCATAGTATTAGTACCGAATTATTCGGGATGAAGCGATATGGATTTGGGTCTGGTATTGGTGTAGATTATACCAATAATAATGTTTTTGGAAAGGCTGAACGTCTAAGTTTTGGTACTAATGCCAGTTTTGAATTTGTAAGTTCACGTACACTCGAGGAAATCGCTCCACAAGATACTGTTCAATCTTCCCTCTTTCGAAGCTATGAAGTACGGGGAGAATATTCTGTTCCAAGAATTGCTTTCCCTTTTTCGTTTCTTGATAATACCAGATTCTTTACAAGTGGTTTAACTAGGTACTCATTATCATATAGTCGCTCTGACCAATTGTATTTTGATATAAATTCAGAT
>TARA_R110000868_G_scaffold1831_2_pt1 | contig 18445 bp, 16 predicted proteins | sample TARA_R110000868 | Tara Oceans TARA_R110000868 (sample SAMEA4397489) | marine metagenome | biome: Polar Biome; feature: [SRF] surface water layer (ENVO:00010504); material: water (ENVO:00002006), including particulate matter (ENVO:01000060) such as... | depth 5 m | reverse complement strand
ATGTTCGGTTCAATTCACACTGAAGAATCTAAAAGCAAGATGAAAGAAAAAGCAAAAGGACGCTTTACCCTACCTTGGTATATTCAGAAATATGGAGAAGAAGAAGGTGCTCAGAAATACAATGACCGCTGCCAAGCCCTTAAGAATAGAAATTATAATAAGTTTAAAGATCCAGCAACCGGACGTTTTCATAAAACTATAGAGGCATAAACTATTTATAAGTAAATAAATTTATGGCAAGCGACCCACACACCGCAGAAGTTTTCAAAGAAAAAAGAAGACCGAAAACTCCAATTAAGTTTGGAATTACCTTAAACGAAGAACAGAAAAGAGCAAAAGCAGAAATTCTACTTCACGATGTCACAGCCATCAAAGGCAAAGCCGGTTCCGGTAAAACATTATTAGGAGTCCAGGTAGCCTTAGATATGCTATTCAATAAGGATATCGAAAAGATTATTATTGCTCGTCCTTACGTAACTGCCGGTGAAGATATCGGACACTTACCCGGAAATGTAGATGAGAAATTATCATACCTCACTTCTCCTATTTATAATATAATGTATGAACTAATTGGAAAAGAGAAGACGGATAAGCTAGTAGTAGAAGGGGTTGTCACAGTGTCTCCCTTCGGTTTTTTAAGAGGTAATACATTCACTAACTGCTTTGTTTTAATTGATGAGGCCCAAAATGCCTCTATGAGACAGACAGAATTAATGATTGGCCGTTTAGGGATCAATTCTAAGATGGTATTCTGCGGGGATATGTCACAGTGTGACCTTCGAGACAGGAAAGATTCAGGATTTGATTTCTTTTTAAAGCTGGAATTAGAGGTTCCTAAAGTAAAAGTTGTAACGTTAAAACAAAACCACCGACACCAAGTCGTTGATCCAATACTAGACGTATTTACAACTTATAGAAATTAATGTCCCAAATAAGATTAATAGCAGTTTCCGGTAGTGTCCCTACAATCAACCAATTGGCAGTGGGCGATATTGCTATAAACAGCTATGATGGAAGGGCATTTCTTAAAAAAGTAGTTGGTAGTAATCAAACTGTTGTTGAAATAGGGACATCCGGCGGTGGATCCTCAATCTCCGCTTCATATGCAGTATCTGCATCACACGCCACTACCGCTAATACCGCCTCTTATTTCTCCGGAAGTATTACAAATGCAATCTCAGCTTCTTATGCTGTTACTGCTTCGTATGCAATTTCCGCCTCTCACGCCGATAGTTCCTCTACTTCACTTACGGCAGAGAATATCCTAATATACTGTAAAAACCAGTCTGGAAATACCATTGCTAAAGGAGTAGTAGTAAGAATTACCGGTTCAAATAACTCAAGTGATATTCCTAGAATAGTAACGGCTTCTTATGAAAACGATAATAATTCTGCTAATACTTTAGGTATTACCAACGAATCTATTATTAACGGAAGCGAAGGTTATGTAATGACTGAGGGTGTTTTACTTGCTATAGATACAAATGCTTTCACTTCCGGGCAGTTAATATACCTAGGTCCTTCCGGTTCTATAACCGGATCAGCTCCTAGAGCACCTTTGCACGCAGTAAGACTTGGAGAAGTAATTCGACACCAGTCTAACAACGGATCAATATACGTTAGAATTGACAACGGGTATGAATTAGGGGAATTGCATGACGTAGTAGATAACACAACATCAGGTTCCTACGGAGATCTACTAGTTAAATCAGGTTCAGTCTGGACTAACTCAAGACAGTTAACAGGATCATATACTTTAACAGGTAGTTTAGCCGCAAATTCATTCTCAGGATCATTCTCAGGATCAGGTGCTAACCTATTCGGTATACCAGCTTCCGGTATTACAGGTTTAAATTTATCTCAAATTGCATCTGGGTCTATCACAGCCTCTGTATCGACAGGAACAGGTTCGTTTACTGTAACTTCTGGTTCTACAAACCTACTATTTATTTCTAGTTCTAGAAATATAGGTATAGGAACATCAACTCCCTCTGCAAGATTGAACGTAGACGGTACGACACTATTGCAAGGTGGACAAACTACGGTAAGGGGTGCTGGAGCAACCTCAGCCACAACCGCATTCCTGCTTCAAAACTCAACCCCTCTAAGTCTAGTAACTGTCCTAGACAACGGTCAGTTTACATACACAACCCCAACAATGTCCCTAGCTGCTTCACAATCAGCTTACGTACTCAATCCTACCGTAACAGCTTCAAATGCGGTAGGGGGACAATACTACGGAGTAAACATAACTCCAACTTTTTACCAAACCACAGCATCTCAAACCGAGACAGCATTTAGGGTAGCAGCAACCTTTATTACATCATCGGCTGCTGCCGTATCCGGTTCTAATATAATTGCAGACTTTGGAGCAACTTCAGTAGGTTCACAGTTAACTGTTACGGATGTTACTTCCGGCTCCATTTATCTGGTTAACGATGTTTCCGGACTACCGATCATAGAAGCCACTTCTGATTGGACGGTTAATATGTATAACTTTCCTAACATTGTTTTACAAAAAACCGGCTCCCAAGTTAATATAAACGGTACTTTAAGAGTAACCGGAAGTTATCTCGTTACAGGGTCAACCTTTATATCTAGTTCTAACGCCACCCAACTTCGAGTAGGTAGTAACTTATTATTTATTTCAAGTAGCGGTAATGTTGGAATAGGAACAATAACCCCTACTCAAAAGTTAGATGTAGCTGGAGCAGTTTCAATATCAGGATCAGTACTAGATTATAGATCCGCTACTAGTTTAATAGCTCCTATAACCACAACTAACGTAGTTTCTTTTACACCAGGAACAACCTTCGCTGCTTTTGTAGACTATGTTATTAAAGATTCATCCACAGGTGCAAATCAACGAGTAGGAACTATTCAAATCTCTATTTCATTAGCAGCCGCTAGTGCTGTAATTAACGAAGTAACAACTGTTGATATTGGAAACACATCAGCTATTTCCTTTAATATAAGTTACGGAGCCCCTACATGGTTAACAGCCACAAACTCAGGAGCAACTCCTTATGATATAAGGTATATAATCCGTTACTTCTAAGTATTTATAATAAATGTCTAACCCTGGACAGTGAAAGGGTAAGAAATATGGCAAACGAATTCGTAGTAAAAAATGGACTAATATCCTCAGGCTCTGTACGAGTATCAGGATCAATAACCGCACAATCCTTCACAGGATCCTTCTCCGGCTCGATAGCAAATGCTATCTCTGCCTCATATGCCAGTACAGCATCTGTACTATTAAATAATTATTTAAATGCTGTTGATTTTGGACTTAGTACAACATCTAATGATAATGGTCCTTTTTTAAATGCGGCATTTGGTGCTTCAACACCTACTATAAATAAATCAATAAACATAGGAGGAGGAAGAACAATTTATATCCCGCCCGGAACATATAAAATAGCTACACCTGTTTCTATATCCGCTAACCTGTGGTGTGATAAAGGAGCAATATTTCAAGTAACTAAAAGTTTAGCTGGATCTTTCCCACGACATGCTTTTATGATTACTTCTTCTAAAAATATTAGAGTTGATAATTTGTATGTTGATGCTGACCTAACAGACGGAACCTACTCATCATCTTTATTTGTAGACGGATTATGGATAAGTTTTATTACTAACTTCACAACCACTATACCTCCAGCAAACTCAAGTTCAATTGGATTGTATTTTAAACAAGGTGCTTATTATGGACCAAACGATGATTACGGTACATATTTAGTTTTAGTTGATAATCCAACAATTGTTGGAGGAGGAGGAAAATACGGTATTGCTTTAGAAGGTAATCCTAGCCCAGCTTCTGCTTCCTTTATAACAGCTATTCACGTTAATGGAGGTTATATTGCCAACCAGTACAGTGCTAATATCTTTGTAAACAAAGCAGACTACTGTACTTTTGAAAAAATAGCAACCGATGTAGTCAGAACAGGTTCATACGCTTATTTTGTAACTAGATCAAACAATATTGAAATTGAAGCAGGAGAGTATAACCCGATAGCAGCATCAGGAGGTTTTCCAAGTAACTATTTCTTAGGTACCGGACCTCTACCTACTAATGCAACCGGATCAGGTGGGAACCCTACCGTTTATTTAAAATCTCCGGACATTCTTTTAAATGGTTTAGAATCAGCATCATGGGCCGGAACCACTAGGAGTAGTTTAAAAATATCTCCAATTAACGGAAGTCCCTACTTTTATACTCAAGTAGATTCTGGATTTGCAGCAATATATTCAGTTAAAGGTAGAATGGCTTATAATGGTGCTCCTAATAACTTCTGGTCCCAGCAAGAAAGAGACATCTTTAAGTGTACTACTTATGCCGGTATAAGTGACATTAACTTCACCGATACTGCTTTTTCTTCGGAACCGTTAATTAAATATAGCGGTATAGGGATGGAACTACCCTGGAACTCTACAGAACGACAAAGAGTATATGTCTCAGGAGCATTGGGAGTAAGTAATAATTTACACGTAGGAGTTTCATCTGCCGGAGGTGTTCCTGAACCAACAACATTTTCTAATGCAGCCAATGGACAAATTACAATAGCATATCCGTCAGGATCAAATCCCGACCAATACGGAGGTATGCTAACTTTCAGGCAAGCTTATAATTCTGCTAATTTAACAGCTTTAGTAAACGTAGGAGCTATAGTAGGAACTAAAACAAGTGCTAACGGAAGTTTTGGAGGAGGTCTAACTTTCCTACATCAACCTGCACTTAATACCCCTATGAGTGCCTCTTTCGGGTATAATAATGATGGAAAAATAGGTATAGGACCTATTACTTTATCTTCAATAACCTCTAGAGTACAAATATCAGGATCAGCATCAGAAACCTTATTAACCGTTGGAGCACCATCAGCAGCAGCTACCCTAGTAGTAACAGGATCAGGTAGGGTAGGTATAGGCACTGCAACCCCTTCTGCAACTCTGAATGTAAACGGAACTACGACTCTGCAAGGTGGTCAAACGACCATCCAAGGCTCAGGAACAACCTCCGCAACCACCGCTCTAAGAGTGCAGAATTCTTCTGCAACAGCTAGACTAACTATTCTAGATAATGGAACAACTGCTTTTAATACTAGTCAGCTTTATATCAGTTCAAGCGGAGTTTCAATATTTAATTCAACTACGGCACCATTTCTAACAGCATCCATACTTGATATAGCTAATTCAAATACAGCATCTATCTTAAGTATATCAAATAGAACAGCCCGTGGAATATCAGGAAGTTCTGGTGAACTAAGGTTCTATAGAGGGGTAGACTATGGAGGAGGGAATAACGAATTAGCATCTCCAATCGCCAGCATCTCTGCATTCGACCCTACTTCCGGCTCCGGTGATATTTTTAGAGGTAGGTTATTGTTTAGCACTCAATTCAACAGTGCTACACCAGTTTTAGCAATGACTATTGATGAAAATCAATATGTTGGGATAGGTACAAGTTCTCCTTCCTTTAGATTGGATGTTTCTGGATCAACTAGAATTATTGGAAATTTAACAATCACCGGAAGTACTATTTCTAATAGTGGATTTACAGGTTCCCTACAAGGTACTGCTTCATTTGCAGTTAGTGCTTCCTCTGTAGATAGTGCCTCTTTTGCAATTTCATCTTCTAGAGCTGTAACTTCATCATTTGCTCTTACTGCTAGTTTCGTACCTAACATTTTTAATCAAGGTGGTAATTCCTTCGGAACTACCGCTACTCTAGGAACAAACGATATTCAGAATTTAGAATTGGAAACTAATGGAAGCACTAGGTTGTTTATTAGTTCAAGTGGAGCTTCAATATTTAATTCCACCACATCACCCTTTGTTACTGCTTCTATACTAGACATTGCGAATTCAAACACAGCATCTATTTTAAGTATATCAAACAGAACAGCCCGTGGAGAATCTGGAAGTGCTGGTGAACTAAGATTTTATAGAGGGGTAGATTACGGAGGAGGGAACAATGAATTAGCATCACCTATAGCTAATATTACAGCATTTGATCCAACTTCTGGCTCCAGCGATGTTTTTAGAGGTCGTTTACTATTCGGTACTCAATTTAACAGTGCTGTACCAATCTTAGCAATGACTATTGATGAAAATCAATATGTAGGTATAGGAACATCAACTCCCTCTGCAAGATTAAATGTAAATGGTGCAACACTACTACAAGGCGGACAAACCACAGTAAGGGGTGCTGGAGCAACCTCAGCAACAACAGCATTTAGGGTGGAAAACGCTAACGCATCTGCATCAATTACTACCTTGGATAACGGTGCAACTACATTAATACCATCAGCAAACACCACCCCACTGACTATTACGGCATATAGTTTAACAGGATCTAATATACAACCTGCTTTAGATATATCTGGAAGTTGGAATACAAGTGGTTTTGTAAACCTAATTAATGCGAATATTACAAATGTAGCGAGTGCAGCTAATTCAAGATTAATTCACTTATCAGTTAACGGCACTACTCAATTTTCTTGTACCACTGGTGGAAATTTAAGAGCTGCAAGTACAGTCTTCGCTCCGTCTTTTAATGCAGATAGTTTTTCATCTACAAATGCCAGTGTTTTTGTTACAAGCGGCACTTTTACAAGATCCTCCGGGACAAACACATTTACAGGGGCATCTCTATCACCTACAATTAACCAAACAGGAGGAGCAAACGGTATTACTAGGGGTTTATACGTTAACCCAGCCTTAACCTCAGCAGCTAGTTGGCGTTCAATAGAATGGTCTAATAATACAGGATTTGGATTATACGGTATAGGAGGAGCAACAAACTACTTAAGCGGCAGTTTAGGAATAGGAACAACAACTCCTTCTTCTTCTTTGCACATCTCAGGAGCATCGGCAATATTAACCCTTTCTCCAATTTCCCCTCTACCTACAACAGGTATACCAAGTGCCTCTTTTGCAACAAGTGGAAGCGGGGTAGATTTAAAACCCTATTTTTGGAATGGAGCAACTTGGACCGCTTTATTTTAAAACTAACTAATATTTATAATATATATACAATTATGGCAATACAAGTAACAGACACACTGGAGTATAATTACGGAACATACACACAACCCTACTTTCGTTTAACCTTATATTACCCAACAGGAGGAACCGAAATCCCAGTTGATTGTTTTATGTATCCTTCTAAAAAGGCGTATACTGAAGGTGCATCTTACATAACCTGCATACCTTTCTACGTAGAAACATCCCAAGCACCTGAAGCAGAGACTGGGTACACAGTAGTTGATAAATACCTTTACTATGTTACAGCAAAAGTTAAAGAGAGCTTGCAATCGACCTATCCTTCATCTACATTTGAAATAGTAGGTATTCCAACAGAAGCACCAGTTACTTCTCCAACACCGGAAGAGCCCACAGAAGAAACACCCGCTTAATTAAAATAAAAAAATAACGTTATATGGAAAATACAAAATTGACAGTTGAGGAAGTTGAAAGACTTACCAAAATCCAGCAAGACAACGCTGCTATTGCAACCGAATTAGGAAATCTGGAAATTACTAAGTTACAAATTGAAGCTCGTAGAGATAAAGTAATAGAATACTTCAACGAGTTAAGAACCGAAGAAAACAGTTTAGGAGAAGAACTTTCAAAAAAGTACGGAAACGGAACAATTGATTTAGAAAAAGGTGAATTTATACCTACTCCCTAATCTCACCAGATGAACTAAAATACATAAGGCCTCCAGGTGAGGCCTTTCTTGTTTTTTAAAATAATTATAATAAAATATGTCTATAAGCACCGTATTTTTACAATAAGACTACATGAAATGCTCACTACCAGTAATTTAAGAATTTAAGTTTTGCATAATTATGGCGATTTATAAAAATACACCTCCAATCGTTACTAGCGGATTAGTAACCTACCTAGATGCAGCTAGTAGACAAACCGTACCTTTTGTAGGATCCGCTGAAGTTGTTAGGAGTTCTTTAACCATATCAAATGGAACATCCACACTAGTAACTAGCTCCCTACTAGCGGATAATACGAACGGTCCTTGTTTTAAATTAGCAACTAACGAATATATAACACCGTCCGTACTAGTACAAAACTCAGATTATCCATGTTTAGGAAATTCTCTCTTTCAAGTTTTTGTTAAACCCGATCCCTATGCTTATATAAAGCTAAGAGACGGCGCTACTACAAACCTACAGGTAGACTTTGATTTAGTAAACGGCACTATTGTCGGCGGTAATAATGCAAGTAGTGGGAGTATCACTCCTTACTCTAATGGGTGGTACCTACTATCAATGCAAATAAATAGGGCTACCCCCTTTAATTATGGAACTAGAATAACACCATACCCAACTTCTGCTTCTATCAACAGTACCTACACTTCTTCACTAGGACAAGGTGTTTTAACCTACATGCCTAGAGTTTTTACATTATCAACAAGCTCAATTAGAGACCTTTCAGGAGTTAACAACCCCGGTCAACTACTAAGTAATACTACAGCAAGTACCAATGCATTTATATTTAACGGTACAAGCAACTATATCAGTGTTGGAGCTAACATTAGTGAAACCTTCTTCAGCGAACTTACTTTAGATACAACTATATTTTTAGGAGAAACATTTACAACATCCTCCTCATCAACTAGAAGTATATTAAGTACTTTTTTAGATACAAATAATAGGGCACTTTTATATTTTTCCCAAGATAGTTCTTTTAGAGGTAAGCTAATATTTGCATCAATAAGAGCAGGGACTTTAAGTACTTACCTTAGGTCAGTTCAAGACAATTGGCCAGCAGGTACCTATAACATCACTGTAACTGTAACTAATGGAGAAGGTAGGATGTATATAAACGGAGTGCAAATTCCTACAGAAGGTGCTACATCTCTTCCATCTAATTTTGGATATTTAGTAAAATCATCCAACATACTGCTTTTAGGTGCTAATTTTTTCACCAGTATCCGTCAATTCTTCCTGGGCAGTATCTACTACATAAAAATATATAATAGATCTCTTACCACCAGAGAAATCCAGCAAAACTTCGACGCTTTAAAAACCCGGTTTAATTTAACATAAGTTATGGCAGTAAACGTAAAAAATGGAATTTTCGGAAACTCACCCGTAGTAACAGACGGATTAGTAACCTACTTAGATGCTATAAATAACGTATCTTATATTTCCGGATCAAGTACATGGGCAGATCTAACCCGTTTAAATAATGGAACTTTAATAAGTGCGTCTTACAACACAGATGCCGGCGGAAATTTAATATTTAGTGGTTCAAGTGCTTTTGTAACTATGAGTTCTGAATTTAATTTGACCAACTGGACTTATAACGGATGGTATAGGTATAATTACGATCCTACAAACCTAACATTAATAAACCCATTAGTAAGCTCAGGAAATAAATCAGGTACAATTACTTGGACTAGAGGTATATTTACAGGCCTGAGTACAGTATCTTTTGATACAACAGGCAGTATATATTTTGGAACTTTCGGTATGGGAGTTTGGGATTCTACACCTCGATGGTTTGGACTTAAATTAGATCCTACAGGTTCTCTAGATACTGCATTTGATATAAATTACACCGTAGGACAAGCAGTAGCTCAAACCGGATTCTATGTAGGAAACGATGGATTTTTATATACCTCAGGTACTAACTTAGGATTTTTTGCTAAACGAAATAAACAAACAGGCGCTGCTATATCCTCAACCAACGCAGGAGGTGCAAGTACTATATCTGCTGGTTTTATAATAGATGAATCACAGAGAAAAGTATACCATATGGGTAGTTACACTACAGCATTTGGATTATCTAGAAACTACATATGTAAATTTGATTTAGATACATACGCTGTTGATACAGTATTCAACACGGGAGGTGGATTAAACTCTATACCTAACCAAAATCAATTATTTTTAACATCTGATGAATACCTTTATGCGGTCGGTACTTTTACATCTTATAAAGCAACAGGATCAAACCACATAGTTAGATTAGATCAATCAGGAAGTTTAGATCCTAATTTTAAAACAGGGGCAGGTTTTAGTAATGCCACAGATGTATTCTGTGGTTTAGATTCACAAAACAGATTAGTATGTGTTGGAAGAGTATTTACTTCCTACTCAGGAAGTGCATGTAACGGGATAGTTAGAATTAATACAAACGGAAGTAGAGACACTACTTTTAATATAGGTACCGGCTTTGCAGGTGGTGGATTTACTATAAAGTATATCTCAATTCAACCTGATGATAAAGTAGTAGTTTCCGGACAATTTACTTCTTATTCAGGAAGTGCCTGTAATGGGATAGTTAGGATTAATCCCGACGGTACTAGAGACACTACTTTTAACATAGGTACAGGAATTTCACCTCTGGGAAGTTTTCAAAACTATGTAAAACCAAACGGAGAAATTCTTTTAGGAATTGGAACTCTTAATATCACTACCTCCTATAATGGAACTACATTTAAAAATTTTATTTTACTAGATAATAGCGGAAGTGTAGTTTCTGGATTTAATACAGGGTCCGGTTTTACAGATTCAACCTCAAGAACTGATTACACTACCAGGGTAAGAAATACATCAGGTGTGTTAACAACCGTAACTACTGCCGGTGTTTATCCTTTTGGTGGTAGAGCAGCTCCTAGCTACTTCACACCTTTTTTTAATAAATGGAATAATTTAACTATTGTAAAAAATGCAGCTAATAACCTACTGTTCTACAATAATGGAGTATTAAACCAAACCGTTGCATTTACCACATCCTCCTTCCAAAATTTAGATCTACAAGTAGACAGACTATCGAATGCAGGTACAACAGCTATCAATATGGTATATAACCGTGCATTAACACAGCAGGAAATCTTTCAGAACTACAACGCACTAAAAACCCGGTTTAATTTAATATAGGCTACAATATTTATAATAAATGGCACTTACATTAACAAAAACAGGTATAACCAACGGATCAACCATTGAAGTAGGTCACGTTACTCAGTCTGTCGATGCTTTCACCAAGCAAGCAGCTTATGATATAACACTATCAGGTTCTTTAACACTGACCGGTTCTGTATCTTCTCAGAATGGATTCACTGGATCCCTAGCCGGAAATGCAAGCACTTCTACTTCTACTTCAGGATTTACAGGATTTTACGCTCCTTCAGGTTCAGTAGTGGCAGCCGCTGGTATTTTAAAATTTTTTGCCGGCGCAGGTAAGACAGGAGCAACTCCTCCATACACTAGCGTAGTTACTGTAACTCCTCTTGATTTGACAGGTAAAACTCTTAATCAAAACTTATTTCTAGGTATAGCACCCTCACAGTCACTTGCTACAGTGAGTGTAACCCTAAGCAGTCCTTCAAGTATTACTTTTGTAAGCAACGTAGCAAGTACCGATTTTACCTTTGTAGCTACTTACATTTAAGTCTATACTATTTATTAGTATATGGCTAACGCTCAAATCTGGCCCGGTTCATCCTCATTCTTTCCCGGAGATACTCCATTCGGCTTTTACGACTATGATTATCAGTTTCAAACAGATGCTGATAAAGTAGCGAATTTCTGCGCAAGGAGATTAGGTTATCCACTAGTTGATGTCGAATTACAGGATATTAACTTCTATACGGCTTTTGAAGAAGCAGTAACAACCTACGGAAATGAAATTTATGCATTCAAAGTAAGGCAGGATTTCCTTTCAATGGAAGGAGCTTCTACAGGCTCTGCTTTAAATAACTCAGTAATTCAACCAAACTTTGGAGCTATTGTTAGAATGTCTAATCAATACGGTGAAGAAGCAGGAGTAGGTGGAACAGTTGCTTGGCATACAGGTTCTTTTTATACATCAGCTTCTGTTCAGGATTACGATATGAATGCATGGGCTAGCGCTTCTGCATCGTTAGCATCCGGAGATACAATCGAGATTAAGAGGGTATTCTACGAATCACCCCCGGCCATCGTCCGCTACTTTGATCCTTATGCAGGAACAGGAACAGGAATGATGAATATGTTAGATACTTTTGGGTGGGGTAACTATTCACCGGCAATTAACTTTTTACTAATGCCTCTAAACTACGATCTTCAGAAGATTCAAGCAATTGAACTAAATGATCAAATTAGAAAATCAAACTATTCTTTTGAATTAGTAAACAATAGATTAAGATTATTCCCAATCCCTACCGTGGATGGTGGTAGAATGTTCTTTGAATATATTAAAAACTCAGAAAGAAACAATCCGGTGATGGCAAATTCTGCAGCACTGGTTTCTAACGTTTCTAACGTTCCATATGCTAACCCGAACTACACTCAAATCAATTCTATAGGAAGGCAGTGGATTTTTGAATACACACTTTCGCTAGTAAAAGAGATGCTTGGGTACGTCAGAGGTAAGTACGGCACTATACCAATCCCGGGAGCAGACGTTACCCTAAACCATGCAGATTTAATTTCCGCAGCTACTGCTGAGAAGAACTTGCTTTTAGAGAAATTAAAACTTTACTTAGAAGATACATCTAGAGATAAATTACTAGAGAGAAGATCCCTAGAAGCTGATTATAAACAGAAGGAGCTTAACATGGTTCCGCAACTAATATTTATAGCATAATGAGATTAACAGATCTATTAAACGAAGTAACTTATTCAATGTACCAAAGTCTGGTATATGTTGAATTCTCAGACGAAACCAACATTACTGATATTGCTCAGTTAATCAGAGGTTTGAGATACGTTACTGTTGTAAACAACAAAACAGACAAAGAAGATCTTGAACCTAGAGGATTACTGCAGTTAAAAGTAGTTAGTTTAAAATCTGGACAGGAGACTTTTGAATTAATAAAAAAAGAAGCCCTAGCAAGTATCCCCACTCTAAAGAAATTTAAGTATAGTACCAAACAATTGCAGAAAATTAAGGAAATATAAATGGCTTTATTCGGAAGACAGAGAGATGTATTATTGATCAATAGTATCAACCGTGAGTTATTACCGGACATCATAACTCAGCAGGTAGGGTATTATAAAGTTAACCTAGAAGCTACAACAACAAACATTTACGGAGAATCAGCCAATAAGTTTGTATCCGGCCCCGCTTTACTAAACTGTTTAATAACTAGAGGAGATCAAGCTTGGAATGCAGCCGACGGATTCGGCCCTGATTTAGATAGGACAGTTTCTTTTGCTTTCTTCTTAGAAGACCTAAAAGACTTACAAATACTTCCAGAAGTAGGAGATATTATTTTCTGGTATGAGAATTACTACGAAGTTGACGGGGTAGTTGATAACCAATACTTCATGGGTAAAATACCGGAATACTCGTATTCTGAAGGTATGAATCAATTCGGTTCATCGATTAGTGTCGTTTGTTCAACCCACCTTGTACCTGCAGATAAACTAGGTATTTCAATTGAAAGAATGTAATGGCAGACAAGATCAGAAAACCGGTACCTAAAAACCAGAGAGAACTATCAATCTCTGAGCAGAATGCATTACTAAGTAATCCTAACGATGCTATAGTTCCATTACCCGTATTTAAAAATGATACTAATCCGGCTACAGCAAAAAGCTACCGGGCTGAGCAAATCTCAGTTAAAGGAGATTCCGACAAGCCGTATGTTGTAGGGTTAGAGGATATAGACGAAGCTATTATATACTATTTTCAAAATATAATAAAACCTGTAGTTGTTCAAAACGGAACAGTAATCGAAGTACCTATAATTTACGGAAATCCAGAAAGATGGAAAGCAGTTCAGAAAGACGGGTATTACAGAGATAAGAATGATAAAGTTATGTGTCCTATTATTATGTTTAAGAGTAATACTGTAGAAAAAGATTACACAGTTGCTAATAAACTAGATGCTAACAACCCACAAAACTACGCCATAGTAAATCAAAAATATCAGAAAAATACACCCTACAGTAATTTTAATATTCTAAATAACAGAAAACCGGTAGAAACCTACCGAGCAATAGTTATACCTGATTATGTTACACTAACTTACGACTGTACTATTTGGACTTACTACAGGGAGCAAATGAATAAAATTATTGAAGCTGTAAACTATGCGTCGGATTCATATTGGGGAGATCCTAATAGGTTTAAATTCCGAGCCAGGATTGATAGCTTTACCGACAATACTACTATGGAACAAGGACAGGAGAGATTAGTAAGGTCTAGTTTTAATATAAAACTTAGAGGGTATATTATACCGGAAATAGTTGCAAAAGATATAAACAGTGTCAAGAAATTCTATACAAAAAGTAAGTTAACTATCTTAACAGAAACAGTTTCTGATATCAACGACATATAGTTTTTTGACAGTCTGAAACCTATTTATATTAGAACTATCTAATTAATTTAAGAAAATGGCAGAAACTTTAATATCACCAGGTGTACTTGCAAGAGAAAATGACTCTTCGTTCATCACCCAACAACCAGTAACAGTAGGAGCTGCGATTATTGGACCTACCGCAAAAGGCCCAGTAGAAATACCAACTGTTGTTACTTCTTACAGTCAATTCCAAAACGTATTCGGCGGCGCTATAACCAGCGGAAGTAATGTATACACCTACTTCACCTCAATTGCAGCTTATAACTACTTCAATAATGGAGGTGAAAGTTTATTAGTAGCAAGAGTAGTAACTGGTAGTTACACATCTGCAACCGCAAGCATCGGAGGACAAGACACCAGCGCTTCAGTACAGTTTGAAACTATCTCTGAAGGAATCCTAATGAATAACTCTGGAAGCTTAGGTACTAACGGTATCTTAACTTCAGGCTCTGCAAACAACGTTAGGTGGCAGATCGTTAATTCAAACACTGGATCAGGCACTTTTGACCTACTAGTAAGAAGAGGAGATGACACAACTAATACCCCTACCGTACTAGAAACCTGGACTAACCTATCACTAGATCCTTTAACACCAAACTACGTTGCTAAAGCAATCGGTGATCAAAACTTCACTTATGCAAGCTCAGGAACTAGCTACTATTTAGAAACTAGCGGATCTTTCCCAGTTAATTCTAAATACTTGAGAGTAAGATCTGTTAACAGGCCTACTCCTGCTTATTTAGATAATAACGGAACAGCTAAAGCTCAATATACTGCTTCAATCCCAGCAAATGCTTCTGGAGCATTCGCAGGTGCAATTGGGGATGTTAAACCCGGTGCTAATTTTTACCAAACAATTACTGCTACCAATACACAGGGTCTAGAAGCTGGAAACTATACTAACATGATTAACTTGTTATCAAATGCCGACGATTACAGGTTTAACATTTTAATGACTCCCGGATTGGTAGATTCTCTACATACTTCTGCAGTTACTTCACTTATTAGTAACACTCAAAATAGAGGAGACAGCTTATTCGTATTAGACTTAGTACCTTACAACTCTCAAGTTAACACAGCAGTAGGACAAGCAGCATCAAGAAACACTTCTTATGCAGCAGCTTACTGGCCTTGGGTTCAAGTATTAGACCCAGATTCTGGTCAACAAGTTTGGGTTCCTGCTTCTACTTTGATGGGCGGTGTATTTGCTTTCAACGATTCAGTAGCCGAGCCTTGGTTTGCTCCTGCAGGTATCAACAGAGGCGGTCTAGGTCAAGTAATCAGAGCAGAAAGAAAATTAGCTCAGTCTGATAGAGATACTTTATACAACGGTAAAGTTAACCCAATTGCTACTTTCCCTGGACAAGGCACAGTAGTATACGGACAAAAGACTTTACAGCAAAAAGCTTCTGCTTTGGATAGAGTAAACGTAAGAAGATTGTTGATCGCTTTGAAATCTTACATTTCACAAGTTGCTCAGAACCTAGTGTTTGAACAAAATACTTCAGTTAGTAGAAACAACTTCTTATCTCAAGTTGAACCTTACTTGACTTCAGTACAGCAAAGACAGGGTCTCTACGCTTACAAAGTAGTAATGGATGATTCTAACAACACTCCTGATGTAATCGACAGAAACGAAATGGTTGGTCAAATCTACATTCAACCTACTAAGACTGCCGAATTCATTTACTTGGATTTCAACATTACTCCAACTGGTGCAACCTTCCCAGCATAATTTTTGACATATTAAATATTTATAAGCAAATACAAAAATGGCAATCTTAAACTCATCAGAAATATTCTTCACCGAATTCGAACCAAAAGTACAGAATAGATTTATTATGTCTGTTTCAGGTATTCCTGCCTACATTATTAAAGGTATTTCAGGACTTGGTTTTGATCAGGGTGAAATTATACTAAACCACATTAACGTTTACCGTAAGATTAAAGGTAAATTGAGATGGAACGATGTAAGCTTAACATTATTCGATCCTATCACTCCTTCAGGAGCACAGGCGGTAATGGAATGGGTACGTCTTCACCATGAATCAGTAACAGGCCGTGACGGTTATTCTGACTTCTACAAAAAAGATATTACTTTAGACGTTGTTGGTCCAGTAGGTGATATCGTTTCTGAATGGGTAATCAAAGGAGCATTTATTAAAACTGCAGACTTTGGTGAGTATAACTGGGATAACGACACAGCTGCTCAGAACATTACCATGACTTTGGGAATGGATTACGCAGTACTTAATTTCTAATATTGCGTACTTAACTTCTACTTTTCAAGAAAGCCTCCTATTTATAATAAAGATAGGAGGTTTTTTTATGCACGAATATTTTCAAATCATTAGACAGGCCCTTTCCGAAGGTAGAGAGAAAGGAATTATTTATTATGAAGCACATCATATAATTCCTAGGAGCTTTAGTAAAGAATCAAGCACAGTGCTACTAACCCCAGAAGAGCATTACAGGTGTCATAAGCTACTTGCAGAGCATTTTAAAAACCACACTATCTACAGTAGGAAAATGCTATGGGCTTTTCACCGAATTAGCTACGATGGAAAACACAAATTAACAGAGGAGGAATATGGAGAAGCTCGACGTATTCTGAGTACCCTTTGGACAAAGCCTAAATCTGAACAACATAAAGCAGCTATATCTAAAGCACAGAAAGGAAACACAAACAATAAATCCAGGGTCTTTAAAGGGATGAAATCTAATATAACAGAGGAGGGAAAGAAGAGATTAGCAGAAGCTCGAAGAAAACAGCAAACAGGAAAAACAGGGCTGTCTGCTCAAGCAGCAAAAGGACCTTATACAGTAGAATTTCAAGATGGAAGAAAATACACAGAAGGAAGTTACCCTGAATTATCAAAAACAGTCAGTATCCCATTAGGAACCCTTCAGTATCGATACGTTCATAAGAAAGGGCAAATGTTGAAAGGCTGGGCTATTTATTAGAGAGGGCTTTTTTATTACATGAAACTTATAGATATTTTAAACGAACTGGTTATGCCACCGGCTTTAAAGTCGAAACAATACGAATTAGAAAAAGACGGATACACAAAGATCGGAGGAGGAGATAATGGCATTGTAATGGAAAAAGGATCCGACGTAAAGAAGCTTACTACGGATGTCGATGAGCTAGAACACGCTGAGAAACTTGTAAACCATTCTTTCCCGTGTATTATACCTATCTACAAAGTAGAAAGACTTGCCGGAGGCAAATCTGGTGTTATCGATATGACAAATGCTGAGCAGTTAGCACCTCAAGAAGCAGAAGAAATTGCAGCTAACGGAACCAAGGCAGAAGACTTCTTAGTATATGACGAAGAATTATATCCTAAACTATCAGATAAGTTAAAACAATTCTTAGTTAGCCTAAAAGAAGCATTTAAAGAAGCAGGTATTAATCCAGATGAAATCGATTGGTCACCGACAAACGTTATGAATTATAAAGGAAGTTACGTTTTAGTAGACGTTTAAACCTAATTCATATATATTTATAATAAATAAGTTTTATAAAATAAGCTATGACAGACTTAAAATTCCCAACTGAGGTTATTGATCTCCCTTCTAAAGGGCTGCTTTACCCGAAAGATTCCCCACTTGCATCCGGAAAACTTGAAATGAAGTACATGACTGCTAAGGAAGAAGATATCCTTACCAACCAGAACTACATTCAAAAAGGAATCGTAATTGACAAATTATTACAATCTCTCATCGTCAGTGAAGTAAATTATACTGACCTTGTAGCAGGAGATCAAAATGCAGTTATGATTGCTGCCCGTATCCTAGGTTACGGTAAAGATTACGAATTTACTTACGGAGGAGAAAGACAGGTGGTTGATTTAACTACTCTAGACGATAAACCTTTTAATGAAAGTTTAATCACCCCACACACCAACGAGTTTAGCTTTAAGCTTCCTTTTTCTAAAATAGATGTTACTTTTAAAATCTTAACAGTAGGTGACGAAGATAAGATCAGAAGAGAAATCGAAGGTTTAAAAAAGATTAACAAAGAAGCTAATCCTGAATTAACAACCCGGTTAAAGTATATACTTACCTCAGTACAAGGAGCTAGGGACATTGAAAGCATCAGAGGCTTTGTAGATAACCACT
>TARA_R110000868_G_scaffold235273_2_pt1 | contig 18454 bp, 15 predicted proteins | sample TARA_R110000868 | Tara Oceans TARA_R110000868 (sample SAMEA4397489) | marine metagenome | biome: Polar Biome; feature: [SRF] surface water layer (ENVO:00010504); material: water (ENVO:00002006), including particulate matter (ENVO:01000060) such as... | depth 5 m | reverse complement strand
AATAACGAATAACGAATAACGAATAACGAATAACGAATAACGAATTGCGATTAGATAAACCAAAACCAATTAGTTCAGCGCTGCAGGATTTTCTTGATAAGTTTCCACAAAAGAAGAAACTAAGGCAGGGAATGATTCTGTCTGCTTGGAGAGCGGTAGTTGGGGAGAGGATTTCATCACAAACTGAAGACCTTCACTTTGAAGGTGACAAGTTGGTATGTAAAGTTAAAAATCCTGTTTGGAGGCATGAAATACATGCAAATAGGTTCTCAATTGCTAAACGATTAAATGAGAAAGTAAAAGGTCAAGTTGTTGGTGATATTATCGTTCGTGGATAGTTGTATAAACCATAGTCTGACTCTATATTCAATTTATGGCGGATAATTTTTCAGAAAAGATTATTGAACGGGTAAAGCGAGCATTTAAGTTTGGTATTCCTCCCGGAATTACGGAGGATGATGCACGTGCTGCGCGACGAGAACGCATCGTTGTTTTTGTTGTGGCCTATATTATGGCGATGAGTCTTTGGTTTATTGTAAACCTGAACGGGGATTATAATATTAGCATTAATGTTCCAATTGAGTCTGGTAATATACCTAACGATATGGCGCTTATTGAAGATCTACCGGAATTTGTCCAAGTAGATGTAAGCGGAGATGGATGGAAACTTGTCAATCTTTTCAACAATCCACCAAATGTTATAATTGATATTACAGAAGGCGAGGTAAATTTATTTGATCAAGTACGGCAAAGGTTTACGGTAGAGCAGGATGTTTCGGTACTTAAAGTTCAGCCATTTTTAATAAATATTGGACTGGAGCCTAAAATTTCAAAGAAAGTTCCAATTCGATTAAATACAGATATCCAGTTTACGACTCGATATGGTTTGATCGGGAATACAAAGATTACCCCAGATAGTTTGACAATTACAGGCGCTGTTTCACAGGTTTCGGATATATCAGAATGGGTAATTCAGGATACTCTAGTTCTTAGAAACGTACGTGATGATATCCTTTCGATAATTTCTTTTGAGTCCTTTAACCATCTTATAGAACCTTCAATAAATGAAATTACGCTTTCTGCAAATGTGTCTGAATTTACAGAAGGAGAAACCAGTGTGTATATACGAACAAGGGGGTTACCGCGTGGACAAGTAATAAACTATAATCCTTCTGCGGTATTAATTCGATTTGATGTTCCTCTGGAGCAATACGCTGAAGTCCAGAACACACGCCCATATGAGGTGTATGTGCCATATTCAAAAATTCTACAAGATTCTACGGGTTTTGTAACTCCAGATATTGAGTTAATGACAACCCAGTATCAAATCAAGCTAAGAAGCTTTCAGCCTAAAGCAGTGGCTTACTTTAGTGTGTTAGGTCAGTAGCCTCAAAAGGAGCAATAACTTCATCCACTTCTTTCACTTCATCAAAGAACTCAAGCAATTTAAGTAGCACTTCATCTACCAAAATATCAGGACAGGAGGCACCAGAAGTAAGAGCGATTTTAATAGGTGCTTTTCTTTTAGGAAGCCAATTTTCTGTTTCTAAGATTTCTTTTTTCCACTGATCAAAGTGTTTAATCAATGAATTTGATATTATTTCTCCTGAATCGCGAACATGAAACGTTGGGAAAGAATGCTCTAAGATTTCAACCAAATGCATGGTGTTAGAGGAATTGTAGCCACCCACAACTAACGCAATATCTGCATCAGCTTTGGCAAGTGCTAACGTAGCGGACTGATTTTCATTGGTTGCATAGCATAACGTATCGGAAGTATCGGCAAAGTGATTTAGTATATCTGTCTCGCCATGGAGTTTGATTGCTGCTTCCCTCAGAATGTCCATCACTTCTTGTGTTTCGGTCGCAAGCATGGTTGTCTGGTTAATTACTCCAAAACGATGTAAGTCTTTGTGAGGGTCAAATCCTGGGGTTGCCTTGTGTCCAAAATATTTATCAAATTCTGAAACGGGACGATCGCTAGTCATAATTTCAGCAAGAATGTGAGCTTCTTCTGGATTTAACACCACTACCACCGCAGAATGTTCAGCACTATGTGAAAAGGTAGCTCTGGTTTCTTCGTGCTGATGCTTCCCATGCACTACCAAACTATACTCTTTTTTCCCAAGTTGCTTTCCACGTTTCCAGACTTTCTCTACAAAAGGACAGGTTGTGTTAAACTCGTAAGGATCGATACCTACCTTTTTTAATTCGTATTGTAACTCAACTGTTGTTCCGAAAGCGGGCACAATCACAATGTCATCAGAGCTCAAGGAAGAAATAGGAATCCGTTCGGTTCCATCAGTATCGAAAAGAAACTTCATACCTTTAGCAAGAAGATTTTCATTCACGGTAGGATTGTGAATCATCTCGCTTAACAAGTAAATATTTTTATCTGGATGAAGTTCTACAGCTCGGTAAGCAATATCTATAGCGTTTTCTACTCCATAGCAGAATCCAAAAAAGCGAGGGATATAAAACTGAACTGGGCCAAAATCCAGCACACTTGGTTCCAATTCTTTCTTCATAGGATCGGTAATCTTCTTTGCCTCTTTCACCTTTCGAATGATAGGTGATTTGTAGATATCGGGGATATTGAATTCTTTACGTGCCAAGAGTAGTTGATCGTTATTTGTTATTGGTATCTGAGTTATATTCTATTTCGGATTCTTTAACAATATTTGTTTTAATACGTTTTAAATACCCGATGTAGCCATAAACAAGTTTAATACATGTAATCGTTTGTTGTTTTAAAGAATTAGTTTAATGCATAATAATACATTTGTGAGCTTAAAAATGTGTGTCATACTTCACAGATCCTGAAACAATACTGAATCAAGTTCAGCACAAGATTCAGGATGACAGTAAAGGAGAGCTTATTCCTAATTCTTAATTGAATAATTCTTAATTTTACATTAAAGCAAAGCGACTACGCCGCATTATCCACATCATCCATTTTCACGCCAACAAGTCGACTTACACCCGTTTCCGGCATGGTAACGCCATACATCATTTCGGCTTTACTCATGGTTTGTTTGTTGTGGGTAATAATGATGAACTGAGTTTCTTTACTGAACTCTTTAATCATTTTGGCAAAGCGTTCGATATTTGCATCATCCAGAGGGGCGTCCACCTCATCTAACACACAGAATGGAGAAGGTTTTACCAAATAAATTGCAAAAAGAAGGGCAATAGCAGTCAATGTTTTCTCACCACCTGAAAGTTGTGAAATTCCAGAAGGCCGTTTTCCACGAGGTTGAGCTTTAATTTCAATACGGGCTTCGAGTGGGTCTTCGCTATCATCTTCAATCAGGAGATCACAATAATCGTCTTCGAAGAACAAGGTTTTAAATACTTTCTGGAAATTGACCCGAACGCGCTCAAAAGTCTCGTTAAAGCGCTCGGTAGCCGTAGTATTTATTTCATGAATAGTTTCTAGAAGTTGTTTTTCGGCTTTATCGAGATCATCAATTTGTTCTTCGTAAAAATCGAGACGCGCTTTTTCTTCCTTATACTCTTCTATCGCGAGAGGGTTTACATCTCCAATACCATTTAGTTTTTGTCGTAGCCACCCAATGCGTTGTTTTACTTCTTCAGGAGTTTTATCCTCAGGCATCTCAGCGTTTTCAATTTGCTTCATCAGGATTCCATAAGTTTCCCAAATATGATCTGAAAGTCCCTGAACTTGCATTTCCATCTTCTCTTTTGCCATAGAGAGGTGATGAACCAATTCCATATTCACTTCTTTTTGACGACGGATTTCCTTCAGATTCTTTTCAATCTCATTGATAAAACCCCGTTGTTTAGCAGCAGATTCTTCGGCTTTTTGAAGTGCTTCATCCGCTTCTACTTTTAATTCTTTATTGGAGGAAAGCTCTTGGTCTAGTTTATCGATATAAGAAGAAGACTCTTTGATATTCTTTTTTGATTGCTCGGTGAGTTTTGTGCGGTTTTCAATTCTAGATTGTACACTTTGAATTCCCGTTTCTGCCCTTTTTACATCCCGTTCATGATTATCAACCTTGTTCTTTAAGTCCTGATGCTTTAGTTGTGCATCGTTATATCGACTCTGAGCAATTGCACGCTCTTCTTCGAGTGATTCAAGAAGATCTTTTTTCCCATTTTGTTGAGCATCTAACTCAGTAATCTTCTTTTGTAATTCCTTTTGCTTTGGCTGCATGGAATCCAGTTCTTCTTGAGCGGTTCCTTCACTACTTTTTAGATAATCCTTTCGATTAACGAGCTCAGTAATATTCTTTTGGTAGACTTGAACTTTAGAACTGAGGCTATGTTGCTGTTGCTCAAGTCGGCGAACTTCCTGTTCCTTTTCTTTTAGTCCGGCGCTTAATGTTGCAATATCTAGTTTTTCATATTTCTCAACAATCTGCTTTAGATATTCACTGAGCTTGTCAATTTCTTTGAGAACTCCAGTTTTCTCTTTTTCCAGCCGATCTATCTTATCCTGCAACCCAACTCGAACGCCAGTATTCTTGTTTTTGCTACCACTTTTAAAGAAACGATTTCGGTTGATTACCTCTCCGTCGTAAGTAACTCCAATGGCATTCGTTTTCTTAAGACCTTTATAAGCATCTTCAACGGAATCGAAAACCAAGACATTTCCAAGAAGCAATTGCTTAAGTGCAGAGTACTGGTGTTTCGTTTTAACATGATCGAACAAACCTCCATCAACAACATCATACTTTGCCGAAAGCTTATCGAGTGGGATAAATGTAGCTCTTCCTTTATTAGCATCTTTAAGAACATTTGCCGCTCTTTTAGCCTCCTCAAGAGTGGGAAGAATCACAAAATTAAGCGCTCCACCAAGCACAGATTCAAGTGCGATAGCATGCTTCTCATCGGTATTAAAAACCTCAGAAACGGTGGTCATTTCCTTGAAATCAAACCGATGATTTTCAAGTAAATATTTTACACTATTTGGAAAAGCTTCATTTGAGTTTGCAAGATCATTCATCAAGCGGACTTCACTTAATAACGAAGAGTGAGAACTATGAAGCGTTCTTAACTCATCTTTAATTTCATTCTGCTTTTCGGCGAATCCCTCTCGTTTTTCACGCGATGTTTCTAACTCTTTTTCTAGCTCATCTCGTTCTTCTACCAGATTACCAAGTTTTCCCTCAATGGTACTTTGTTCAGTATTTAGGTTTCCGATTTCATCATTTAAATCTACAATCTCATCATTTATTCGCTCTAAATCTCCTTCCGTATTCTCTAGGCGAGATTCAATTTTAATTCGTTTAGTTTGAAGTTGATTAAGTTCATTATTTGTGGCACTCAGTTGAACTTCCAGTTCATAAAGTTCGTGGCGTTCCCGATTGTATTGTTGCTGAATTTGGGAATACTTTTTTTTTGAGTCTTCAAGAATCTGTTCCGATTTTTCTAAATCCTCATCAAAAGATTCGAGCTTAGTCCGACTATTACTCAATAAATCCATCAATTCTTTTAAGTCGAGCTCGCCTTGTTCAATATCTTTACTGTATTCAGTAATCACCTTTTTCTCGTTCTCGATCTTTTCTTTGGTGATTCTGATATTTGTATCAGCTTCGCGAATTGCATTATGAAGTTGACTTACTTGTCGCTGAGCTTCTCCCTGTTGCCGTTCTTTCTCAATCAGTTGTGCACGAGACTTTTCATCAGACGATTCTAGTTCTTCTGCATTTTTTGTGATTTCCTTTTTCTCTTTCTCAGCGTTCGAAATTCGCACTTGAAGGGGTTCTAACTCTTCTTGTATCTTTTTGAAATCGTGCAGGGTAAGAGCTTTGTCAATCGTTTCAAGTTCGTCTTTATAGACTTTCGCTTTTTCTGCTTTTTCAGCCTGAATTTCAAGTGAACGAGCTTTTTTGCGAAGCTCAATCAATAAATCATCAACTCGTTGAAGATCTTTCTTCGTCTCTTCAAGTTTCCGAAGTGTTTTCTTTCGTTGATCTTTATATCTGGTAACTCCGGCTGCTTCCTCAAACAAACGCCGTCGATCATTATTCTTATCGTTTAGAATTTCCTCCACCATTTTCAGCTCAATTACGGAATAAGCATCGGAACCCATTCCGGTATCCATAAACAACTCCATTATATCTTTTAATCGACAAGAAGTGTTATTGATAAGATATTCAGAGTCACCCGATCTATACAATCTTCGGGTAATAGTAACCTCGCTATACTCGATAGGTAGAATCCCTTTGTCATTCACAAAAGTGAGGGAGACTTCTGCCATTCCAAGAGCTTTCTTCTTTGCAGTTCCGTTAAAAATAACGTTACTCATTGCAGAAGATCGCAGAAGAGAAGGGCGTTGTTCTCCGAGTACCCAACGCAGAGCATCTACAATATTGGATTTTCCACAACCATTTGGCCCTACGATAGAGGTAATTCCGCTATCGAAGCTCACCTTGGTCTTATGAGCAAAACTTTTAAATCCCTGTAAATTGAGTTCGGATATATACACTAGTTATTTTTCATATATGAGAATTGTCTTTGCGATGAGATGCTGATGCATCGACGTGGCAAACTCTTTTTAAAGCCTAATTATTGAGATTGCTTCGCTTTACTCGCAAATAGACTTAAACCGTCATGATTTCGGTTTCTTTTTGAGCTAGTAGATCATCAACTTTTTTAGTGTGATTGTCTGTAATCGTTTGCACTTCAGTTTCAGCTTCAAACTTAGAATCTTCCGGAAGAGACTCGGAATCTACTGTTTTTTTGATAGTATCGTTAGCATCACGACGGGAATTTCGAATACTTATTCGTGCTTGCTCAGCTTTATCTTTTGCCACTTTTACGAGTTCCTTTCTACGCTCTTCTGTAAGTAATGGAAGAGGGATGCGAATAAAATCGCCATCATTCATAGGATTTAACCCAAGTCCCGCAGCCATAATAGCTTTTTCAATATCACCAAGGGTAGATTTATCATAAGGAGAAATCATTAATAAGCGTGGTTCAGGAACAGAAATATTTCCTAATTGTTGAAGAGGGGTCTGTGCTCCATAGTATTCAACTTTAACACCTGAAATTAATGCCGGGTTAGCTTTACCTGTACGGATATGCGAAAACTCACTTTTCAGATATTGAAAGGCGTCATCCATTTTCATATCTGCTTCGTCTATAATTTCTTGTAATTCGTCTGCGATCATAACTTCAAAATTTGGTTGGAAAGTAGCTTAAATAGCCTGTTTTCAATTCTGTGAAGTTAATAAAAGTGAGCATTAATTCTTAATGAAAAGCTTTTTTTGCTTTCATTTCGAGGAAACAATACGACTGATAAACCTGAAGAGCTTGAACAACAAAGTGTAGATATCTTACATTTATTCGAAAAAGAATAAATCGAGGATGATTTCTATTAGGGGTAAAGCAATTATCCTGTGTACTTAGTACGAATTGAATAAAAAAAAGATTAAATAATAGAATTATCGTGAAAATTAGAAACGTATACTCCAACATTTTTCTAACACTCGTATTAACTATTTGCTTGAGTTGTAACTCAGGAAACACTTCTGATAATAATCCTAATGATGAAGCTGTAGATATAACGAACGCAATCTTTACCGAACAGAGCTCCGATTGCTTTGACTACGCTGAAATATATTCTTCTATGGTTAAAGACATTCAAAATAGCACTAATTTTGAAGGCGCTGTTGAAATTGAAACGGGGACTTCGGATTGTACCATTTCAGTAAACGGAATCCCAAATCACGATTTTAATGATGTAACCGCTAGCTTTGCTACACGAGTTAGCGAAGTAGGAAGAGTATTTAAAGTTTCGAGGTTTCCGGTTTTAAATGACCAACCAACCGCACTTTCTCAGCAATATTATGACGCCATTATGTTGAACGGAGTTGTAGCCGATATTCTTTCAGCTGGATGCTATGACCCAAATAGTAATATGGCAGACGAAGATGGGAACACCGCGATTGGTTGTAATGTGAATGATGGTTGGTTGCTAGATCCTTTAGGTACAGAATCTAAGTTTGGGGCAGATTCTCATAACGCACATACCCAGCCTGATGGAACGTATCATTATCATGGTGATCCTAAAGCTATGTTTAATGATGAGCCAAGAGAAAACGGATCACCTGTTATAGGATTTGCAGCAGATGGTTTCCCAATTTATGGGAGTTACTTTTTAGATTCTGAGACAAGCACCGTTCGAAAAGCAGTTTCCGGGTATGAATTGATAGCAGGAAGTCGGCCGGGACCCGATGTCAATGATCCAGGAGGAACTTATGATGGCACTTATATCGATGATTATGAATTTACAGGAAGCGGAGATTTAGATGAGTGCAACGGTATGACAGTAAACGGACAATATGGCTACTACATTACCGATACATACCCTTGGATGATTGCCTGTTACTCAGGAACTCCAGATCCATCCTTCAGCAAAGGAATGCCCAAAGAAAAACTAGATCACGATCATTTTCATTGATCTTACTCCCAAACAACGGTAGTTCCTAAGTCCTCTCCATTACAAACGATTTTTTTGAAAGAGCCCGGTTTGTTCATGTTGAAAACTACGATAGGCGTGGCGTTTTCACGGCAAAGGGTAAAAGCAGTTAAATCCATTACAGAGAGTCTACGAGTAAGGACTTCATCACCGGTAATAGTATCAAATTTATTAGCATCTGGGTTTTTTTCTGGATCGGAATCAAAAATTCCATCAACGCGTGTACCTTTCAAAATCACATCGGCTTCAACTTCAATAGCGCGGAGTGCACCAGCGGTATCTGTGGTGAAATATGGATTTCCAGTTCCAGCACCAAAAATAACTACACGCCCTTTTTCTAAGTGGCGAACAGCTCTACGTCGAATAAAAGGCTCGGCAATAGCTTCCATTCTAATGGCACTTAATAATCGTGTTTTAACTCCTTTTTGTTCAAGAGCATCTTGTAATGCCATGCTATTGATCATGGTAGCAAGCATGCCCATATAATCACCCTGAACTCGGTCCATTCCTTCCGTCGCTCCGGCAACACCTCTAAAAATATTACCACCACCAATCACAATAGAAACCTCAACGCCTTCTTCTTGTACAGCTTTAATCTCTTCGGCATAGCGAGATAATATGTTTGAATCGATGCCATGACCTTGTTCGCCAAGTAGGGCTTCGCCACTTAATTTTAGTAAAACACGTTTGTACTTATTTGCCACGGTATAGTTAGTTGAGTTTCAAAATTACAAGTCAAAAAAAAGGCTGTTTCGAAAATCGAAACAGCCTAATGTAAAGAAAAAAGATTTAAGCGTCTTCACCTAATTGAACTCGGTGAAATGCTTTAGCCAATGGAGCATTGTTTTGCTCTAGGTACTGTTTAACAGTGAGGCTATTATCTTTTACAAATTTCTGATTTAGAAGAACTCGTTCTTCATAGAATCGGCGAAGTTTACCTTTTGCGGCTTTTTCAGCGATTTCAGCAGGTTTACCTTCGTTTATCAATTGCTCTTTTGCGATTTCAAGTTCTTTTTCTACAACAGTAGCATCAACTTCGTCTTGAGTAACAGCAAGTGGTTTCATAGCTGCAACTTGCATTGCAACATCTTTTCCAATTTCAGCATCAGTAAGGTTACCATCAAACTCAACCAAAACTCCAAGTTGGTTGCCTGGGTGGATATAAGAAATTAAAGTTCCTTCAGTTTTAGCTAAAACGACAGTGCTAATTTGGATTTTCTCGCCAATTAAACCAGTCATTTCTTGAAGTTTATCAGCAATAGATTTCCCATTAAGCTGGAAAGCTAAAAGATCGTCAACACTATCAATATTATTATCAAAAGCAGCGTTTAAGAAACTATCTGCAGTAGCTTGAAAATCTTCATTACGAGCTACGAAGTCAGTTTCGCAGTTGATTTCAATTGTAGAAGCTTTTTTAGCGTCATCACTAATTTTAGTAATGATCAAGCCTTCTTTCGCTTCACGATCGGCGCGTTTATCAGCCAGTTTTTGACCTTTTTTACGGAGAAGATCAACAGCTTGATCGAAATCTCCGTTAGCTTCTGAAAGTGCCTTTTTGCAATCCATCATGCCGGCACCGGTCATGTCTCTTAGTTTTTTAACGTCAGCAGCAGAAATGCTCATTGTTCAGTTAGTTTTAAAAAAGGGTTATAATTATTCTTCTTCGTTGGAATCATCAGAAGCATCATCTTGAGCTTCTAAAGTAGGTTCAGCAGTTCTTTTTCTCTTTTTACGAGAGCGAAGTTTTGTTTTTGCTTCAGGTGCATCTTTAGATGTCTTATCACCTTTTTCGCCTTTCGCTTCTGCAGCAGCTTGTTCTTGTAATTCTTCTTCCATGTGTGCTTCACGTTCTGCAGCGCCTTCAATAATAGCGTCAGCAATTTGTGAACTGATCAATTGGATTGTTCTTGCAGAATCATCATTACAAGGAACGATAAAATCTGGAACATCAGGATCACTATTCGTATCAACCATAGCAATAATTGGGATGTGAAGTTTAATAGCTTCACTTACTGCAAGGTGTTCTTTAAGGATATCAACCACAAAAATTGCACCAGGAAGACGACTCATGTTTGAGATACCACCAAGAGTATCTTCTAATTTTTGCTGCTCACGAGAAAGCATTAAACCTTCTTTCTTTGTGAGTTCAGCCATAGTACCATCAGTTTTCATGCGCTCAATCTCTTCCATACGAGAGATGCTTTTACGAACTGTAGAAAAGTTGGTAAGCATACCACCTAACCATCGGTGAGTAACAAAAGGCATTCCTGCACGGACTGCTTCTGTTTTGATGATGTCGGTTGATTGCTTTTTAGTTCCTACAAAAAGAATAGTTTTACCTGCTCGAGAAAGTTTTTGAATCTCGTCGAGTGCTTCTTGTAAGTAATTCTGAGTTTTTTTGAGGTCAATGATGTGAATTCCGTTCCGTTGCATGAAGATAAAATCCTTCATTTTTGGATTCCAACGGCGGGTTAAGTGACCGAAATGTGCACCTGATTTTAACAGGTCTTCAATGGATGCTGCTTTAGGCATTTTTTAAGTATATATGTTTAGGTTTGTCCGCTGTGTGGGTCGGCCTCAAAAAAACCAATCCCGATCTTATTATCGGGACACCAGGCTTTGAGTCACCACACATGTGTGATTTAAAAATTGTACAGCGTAAATATTAACGCTTAGAGAACTGGAATTTCTTACGTGCTTTTGGCTGTCCTGGCTTTTTACGTTCAACCATTCTAGAGTCACGAGTAAGAAGACCATGTCCTTTTAAAATGTCATGCATTTCTTCATTTTCACCGTCGATAGCGCGAGCTAAAGCGTGTGAAATTGCACCAGCTTGACCTGCTTTTCCGCCACCGCGAACGGTAACTTTAATATCGTATTTGCCTTCCAATTCAGTTACGTGCATTGGAAGAAGTGCGATATTACGGATAGATTTTACTGGAAGATATTCTTCAATAGGAGTTTTGTTGATAAGAATCTCACCTTTGCCTGGCTTAATATATAAGCGAGCAGTTGAGGTCTTTCTACGTCCGATGTAATTAGCTTGTGCCATTGATTAAAGCTCGATGGTTTCAGGGTTTTGAGCCGATTGTCCATGAACAGGACCTGCATACACTCGAAGGTTGGTCAATAACTGACGACCAAGTTTGTTCTTCGGAAGCATTCCTTTAACGGCTTTTGTAACTAATGATGTTGGGTCTTTTGCCAACATATCTGCTGCACTTGTAAAGCGCTCACCACCAGGGTAAAAAGTGTGACGGAAGTACATTTTGTCTGTCATCTTCGCTCCAGTCAATTTTACTTTTTCTGAATTGATAACAATTACATTATCACCAGTATCCATATGTGGAGTAAATGTTGGTTTGTTTTTGCCTCTCAATATAGATGCAACAACAGTACTCAATCTACCCAGTGGTATATCTTCTGCATCAACTAATACCCACTTCTTCTCGATGTCGCTGGGTTTTGCTGAGTATGTTTTAAAACTTAAAGTATTCACGATAAAACTCGTTTATTTGCTTTTTTGGAAAGACACTAAAAATACGGCAAAAATATTTTCATATCAACATCTATTTATATTTTTGTTTCAAATTATTAGTCTCTCTAATTACAGGTTGAAAGAGCAAACTAAAGATAGAATGAAAAGGTTAATACATCAGAGACAAAACAATAAAAGATTTGTATCTTTATTGTCTATTCGAATTTTAAAAATACATTTAGATGAGCGACAAATTTAAAAGCACTAAACAAACGTTTGACACAGGTAATGGAGAAGCCACTTTTTACAGTCTTCCTAAACTTAAGGACTTGGGCTACGATAAAGTAGAAACTCTTCCTTTCTCAATTAAGATACTCCTAGAGGCAGTTTTAAGAGAAAATGATGGCTACGCAATTACTGATGCAGACATTGAAACTCTTGCCACTTTTAATGCGGAAAAACCTGAAGGAGAAATCCCTTTTAAGCCTTCTCGCGTAGTACTCCAAGATTTTACGGGTGTGCCTGCCGTTGTTGATTTAGCCGCTCTCAGATCTGCAATGAAGAGAATGGGCGGTAATCCAACTGATATTAACCCACAAGTACCTGTTGATTTAGTAATCGATCACTCGGTGCAAGTAGATATGTTCGGTAAAGAAGCTGCACTTATGTTTAATGTAGAGATGGAAATGGAGCGTAACAATGAGCGCTATGAATTCCTGAAGTGGGGTAAAGAAGCGTTCAATAATTTTCGTGTCGTACCTCCAGGACGAGGAATTGTTCACCAAGTGAATTTAGAATATTTAGGTCGTGGTGTATTTACAAGAGAAGAAGCAGACGGTACTAAAACAGCGTACCCAGATACATTAGTGGGAACGGATTCTCATACCACAATGATTAATGGACTCGGAATTTTAGGCTGGGGTGTTGGTGGAATTGAGGCGGAAGCGGCTATGCTTGGTCAACCAATATCCATGTTAGTTCCGGAAGTAACAGGAATGAAATTAACCGGAAAACTTCGTGAAGGAGTTACAGCTACAGATTTAACACTTACTGTTACTCAGATGCTAAGAAAGCATGGTGTTGTTGGTCAATTCGTTGAATTTTATGGTGATGGTATTAGCAATATGAGCTTACCTGATAGAGCTACCATCGCAAATATGGCTCCTGAATATGGAGCAACAATGGGCTTCTTCCCAATCGATAGTGAGTCCTTAAGATATATGAGACGAACTGGTCGTTCAGAAGAATTAGTAAATTTGGTTGAAAACTATACTAAAGCTCAGGGACTTTTCAGAACTGATGATACACCAGATCCTGTTTTCTCTTCAACACTTGAGCTAGACTTGAGTACGGTTGAGACTTCTTTAGCTGGTCCAAAACTTCCTCATGATAGAATAGCACTTCAGAATATGAAGTCTACCTTTGAAAACTCTTTAGTAAGTGATAATCCAACTATGGGTTTCAACCTTACAAAAGAGCGATTAGATAGTATTGGACATTACAAAAACGGTCAAGATATTGAAATGACTCACGGTGATGTAGTTATCGCAGCTATCACGAGTTGTACAAACACATCAAACCCTAGCGTAATGTTGGGAGCAGGTATTGTTGCTAAAAAAGCAGTAGAAAAAGGGCTTAAAGTTCCTGCTTATGTAAAAACATCGCTTGCACCAGGCTCTAGAGTTGTAACCGAGTATCTAAATGAAGCGGGTTTAACCGAGTATATGGATAAACTAGGATTTAACTTAGTTGGTTATGGTTGTACAACCTGTATAGGCAACTCTGGACCACTTCCCGAGCCTGTAGAAAAAGCAATTCGTGAAGGCGATTTAATCGCCGCGGGTGTTCTTTCTGGAAATAGAAATTTCGAAGGTCGAATTCATCCATGGGTTAAAGCGAATTTCTTGGCTTCTCCACCATTGGTTGTTGCATATGCACTTGCTGGCACGGTAAATATTGACTTGAATACTGAACCATTAGGCAAAGACAAAGATGGAAATGATGTTTATCTAAAAGACATTTGGCCAACTACAGAAGAAATTGCAGAGCATTTAGACAACGCAATTCGCCCGGATCTTTTTGACAAGATGTATTCTGATATTTTTGAATCTCCAACTTGGGAAGCTATTCCTGTTTCAGGTGGCGACTTATTTAATTGGGATGATAAATCAACTTACATCCAGGAGCCTCCATTTTTTATGAACATGAGTGAGGTAGCCGAGCCAATCAAATCTATTGAAGGCGCTAAAGTATTAGTGAAAGTAGGTGATTCAATTACAACCGATCATATTTCACCAGCAGGTAACATAAAAGAAGATGCTCCTGCGGGCGTTTATTTGAAAGAACATGGGGTAGAAAAGAAAGATTTCAACTCTTATGGTTCTCGTCGTGGAAATGACCGTGTTATGACTCGCGGTACTTTTGCTAACGTACGATTTAAGAATCAACTTGCTCCAGGAACTGAAGGTGGTTTTACCAAATACCATCCAACAGGAGAAATAACCTCTATTTTTGAAGCTTCACTAAAATACAAAGAAAGCAATACACCATTAATTGCCATAGCTGGAAATCAATATGGGACAGGTTCTTCTCGTGATTGGGCTGCAAAAGGAACCAACTTACTTGGTGTTAAAGCGGTTATAGCTGAATCTTATGAGAGAATTCACAGATCAAACCTAGTTCAAATGGGCGTAATACCACTTCAATTTAAAGATGGTGAAACTCCCGAAACATTAGGCATTAATGGGTCAGAATCATTCACAATTCATTTAAGTGATGATATTAAAGCTCGTGGAGAGGTGAAGGTGACTGCTGTTAAAGACTCTGGAGAAGAAATCAACTTTACAACTAACAGTAGAATTGATACTCCCGTTGAAGTAGATTATTACAGAAATGGTGGAATTCTACACACGGTTTTACTCGATTATTTGAAAAAGAGTAAATCTTAAAAGCATTATCAATTAATCCTTGATCATTTTTTGATCAAGGATTTTTTGTTTTTTTAAATACTATCAGCATTTTAGCCCACCTATTTCTCTGATTAACAACTGATACAAGAATGGCAGAAAACTATAAACATATGCAGTTATTGCTCCATGCGATTGAAGGAATTAATCGTACGATGGAGCTTAAATCATTGTTATTAAAATGTATGAATTCTGCGTGCCAGGTAATGGAAGCGGAAGCAAGTTCCTTGATTCTTATCGACGAAGTGACTGGCGAGCTAAATGTAAGTATTCCTACTGGGCCAATTAAGGATAAGATTAGAGGAATGACCATTCCCCAAGATAAAGGTGTTGCTGGGTGGGTTTTGAAAAATAAAGAACCCTATTTCAGTAATGAACTTAAAGACTCGGAAATTTTTTGGGGGGAATTAAGTGAAGAATTTGATTCTAAGAGCATCATGTGTGTGCCGCTTCTAAATGCTAAAAAAGAAGCGATAGGAGTTCTTCAAGTACTTAATAAGTTGAATGGGAAAAAGTTTACAAAAGACGAAATCCAAGTTTTTGAAACTCTAGCAGGTCACGTTTCGCTATCTATTGAAAAAGTTAAAGAAGTTGATGAGCTTAAAAGGAAAATTAAAGATAAAGAAGAGAAGCTGAAAGAAGTTCATCAAGGCTTAAAAAGTAATCTTGCAGCAATTAATGCACTTATTCAGCTGGAGGTTCCTTCAATTGATGATGAATATGCCCAGTTTATTTTAAAGGCTACGGGATCTAGGATTGAGGCAATTTCCAATGCTCATCATATCCTTTATAACCAAGACGAATTCGAATATATCGACTTGGGATTATACCTTGGTCGACTTACTTCCGTTGTTTCCGAGATTTTTGAAGAAGACGAAAAAGAAATAAGCCTTCTTCTTGATATGGATAAAATAGCTTTGAAAGCTAGTATTGCATTAACCGTTGGGCTAATAGTGAATGAGGTTCTGGTTCACATGTATAAAGATTCCTTCTCTTTAGAGGCATTTGGTAAAATTACACTCTCTGTAAAAAAAGACGAAGAAAATTGTGTTGCTATTAGTATTTCAGATAGCGGTAGTGGACTAAAAACCAATCTTGATGGAAGTATTGAGGATTCTCTAGCTTCAGTAATAATAAAAACACTAGCAAGTAAACTTGAGGCAACTCTTACTCAGCGTGAAAACGAAGAGGGTGGCTCTACCTTTTCCATTCTTTTTTATATTTAATTTAAAATGAATAGATTTTTTTGAAACTACTCTTGTGCGCTTCTTTATGTCCTTTTTAAACCAATATTTTTTATATCCACCAACTTTCTAAGCCACGCATAGTAAAAAGATTTGCCATTTTCGATTGAATGGGAGGTTTGAGCATAGTTTTAACTATTGCGCTTTTTATAGGATGAAAGAGAGTTTTTCGACCCAGACTCATATTTAATTCTGCTCTTCGTGCCACTTTCTTTGCCATTGGTCGTTGTTTAGAATCGTAGACAAACAAATCAGCAATAGGGAGATCTTTTGAGATTCCTCTACAGAACGACATTACATTTGCCAAGTGCCACGCATCTAACCAGCCAAGATTCATTCCTTGTCCGCCAATAGGGCTTACAACATGAGCCGCATCGCCTGCTAAAAGAATCCTATCTTTTCCAAATTGATCTGCTATGAAATGTGAAACTCCAAATCCACTGATCATCAAACTCGTTTCGGGATTTACATCAACATGAACTCTTTGCTTAATCAAATCAGTTATTAACTCAGGGGTAGGTTCAGAAATATACTTTTCGGTTTTAACAACCCATCTTCTTTTATGATTAGGAAGAGGAAAACATTCTACCAATCCATCTTTTGTTAAATATACAACGGCGTCATTTCCGTATTTTGTAGAATCCTCAAAATCTCCCATAATGTAAGTATCAGGATAAGATTTCCCTTTAAAGTTGATTTCAGCAGCTTGGCGAACAAAGCTATTTTTTCCGTCGCAACCAATTACATAACCACCTTCACTAAGATGTTTTTCCCCATCTTTTTTAATAGTAAGTGCGATGTGACTAGATTCATCTGATAAGTTAACTAATTCAGCTCCTGAAATTAGAGAACCGGGACAGAGTTTTAAAAAGTGATTTCGGAGAATCCGTTCAGTTTCAAACTGAGGGTTAATTAAAATAAATTGATAGGGAAGAGGACAATCAGAAAAATTAATTTCCCCAATATTTTGATTTCCGTCATGCGCAATTCCCCTTTCTACTTTAATTCCTGCGTTCAAGAACTCATCGATCATACCAAGTTTTTCAAAAAGCTCTAGTGAGACCGGATGAATTCCAAGCGATCTCGATTCTTTTACAACTTCAGATCGTTGCTCTAAAATAGTACACGGAATTCCATGATAATGAAGGCATATCCCCATAAATAAACCTACTGGACCACCACCAACTATAACTACATCTTCAGTTTTCATTTGGTTTGATAACTAATTTCATATAAAAAAGTCCCGCAAGGGATAACCTAGTAGCTAATATTAGATTATTCATTTTTCAAAGTAAGAGTTAATAATAATCGAAAGGGAAAAGAACGCTCAACCTTCCAACCTTTAGGAGCGATTTCTGTTAACTCGTTCTTGGTATAACATCGCTTAATAGAAGTAAGTCCATCTGCTGCAATAAACGAATTCCAAAATAGTGGTCTCGAAAATATATTGAAAAGTGTATAACCGAAATCACTTCGTTCTATATCATTAAAAATGACAAGTCTTTTTGCTAAATCTTTGGCTTCTTTAAGAATTTGATGTGTATTTTCTTCATCCAAGTGATGCAGCACATGATTCGAAATTACAAAATCGAAGCTTTTGTTCTCTTTTACTAGATCAGAAGAACTGCAATTCAAGAAAGTAACAGAAGCATCATTGGGAAGAGATCTTGCAAAATTAAAAGCTCTTTGGTCGGTTTCGATAGCGGTTATGTTAAGATCAATTCCATCTTGCCTTGCCCATTTAGAAATCGAAATAGGAATATCTCCACCACCAAATCCAATATCTAGTAAAGAAAAGGTTTTACAAGTACCAATCATATGAGGCTTTAACTTATTCTTATAGATTCGCTTCCAGTTTGAAAGTAGACTATTAATCGTGGAGAATTGACGATAGGTATTCTCAAGCTTAATAAGGTCACAATCATCTCCGTCCATTAGCTCAACAAGATCAGGTTGACGATGTGATAAGTAGGTAGGCATAATTAAGAATTTACTACCGTAAGAAGTCCTGATTCTATGGTAAGTCCTGGGCCAAATGCCATGGGTAAAATTCTCGAACCCTTTTTAGGTTTTGATCCGAAAATATCCTTTAGTACGTATAGTATAGTTGCGCTACTCATATTTCCGAAGTTGGAAAGTATTTTTCGGGAAGAACAAACCTGGGCCTTATTGAGGGCCATTGATTGCTCTACTTTATCTACAATGGCACGACCGCCGGGATGAATAGCCCATAAATCAATATCTTTTAGTTTGATAGATAGTTTTTCCAGAAGCGGGGTAATTACATCGGAAAGGTTTGCTGCAATTATATTTG
>TARA_R110000868_G_scaffold301654_1_pt1 | contig 18455 bp, 14 predicted proteins | sample TARA_R110000868 | Tara Oceans TARA_R110000868 (sample SAMEA4397489) | marine metagenome | biome: Polar Biome; feature: [SRF] surface water layer (ENVO:00010504); material: water (ENVO:00002006), including particulate matter (ENVO:01000060) such as... | depth 5 m | reverse complement strand
AAATCATGTTTTATAATTTTAATTTGTGTTTTGTCTAAACTCGTTTTTAATTTCAACCTTTATTAAATTTCCCTTTTGGGACATATAGTGATTTTCACAGATGAATCCCTAAAATAAATAATATTATTTATCAGTAGATTCCGGGTTTCTACCCATATTGTTCTTGTTTACATCAAAAACATAATCAATCACCTGTTGATGACGTCTTTTGGATCGCACCGCACTACCTGCAGCTGGGGAAGCGTAAAATCTCCTCGAGGCAACCCTTAATTTATGTGCTTCACTAAAATGCATTGTTAAATGCCCCCATGCACCCATATTCCTAGGCTCTTCCTGGGCCCACACTTTATCCTCGGCATTATTGTACTTCTCCATAATCGCCTTCATTTGTTTTGTTGGCACAGGAAACAATTGCTCCACCCTAACCAAAGCAACATCCTCCCTATTATTTTCTTCCTTATGGGCCAACAGGTCGTAATAGAATTTACCTGTACAGAATACCAAACTCTTAATTTTGGCCACCTCGGCAGTAGCATCGTCTATAACCTCCTGAAATCCACCATTTGCAAATTCCTCTACCGTTGATACGGCCCGGGGATGCCTCAATAAACTTTTAGGAGTAAAAACAATTAATGGCTTCCTATAATTTACCTTCATTTGCCTCCTTAACAAATGAAACATATTTGCAGGTGTAGACACATCGGCAATAAACATATTATCCCTGGCACACAATTGCAAATAGCGCTCCATCCTGGCCGAGGAATGTTCTGCCCCCTGGCCTTCGTAACCATGTGGCAACAACATGACCAATCCATTCTGCAATTTCCATTTATCCTCTGCAGCAGAGATGTACTGATCGATCATAATTTGGGCGCCATTACTAAAATCCCCAAATTGTGCTTCCCAAATGGTCAGCGTATTGGGGCTAGCCATAGCATAGCCATAATCAAAACCAACCACGCCATATTCCGACAAAAGGGAATTATATATTTGAAAATCCCCCTGTTTTTCGGATATATGGTTCAGAAGCATTACTTCCTCCTCACTCTCTTCCACTTTCATAACCGCATGACGATGCGAGAAAGTACCTCTTTCCACATCCTGACCGGACATGCGCACACCAAAACCTTCTTCTAAAAGTGTACCATAGGCCAAAAGTTCTCCCATGGCCCAATCCAATGTGTCATTTTCAAAAAACATGGCCTTGCGGTCATTGACCAATTTTTCAACTTTACGCAAGAACTTCTTATTCTTTGGCAGTTCTGTTAATACCTTGGCTATTGCGGTAAGTTTCTTTTTATCGTATTTTGTATCTACCGCATCCATCATCTCCCATTCACGAACATTGGTATAACCACTCCATTCATCGGCCATAAACGGCGTTATTACGGTCTTATCCTCTTTTCTGGAGTCTTCCAACTCTTCTTCCAACGTAGCTTTATATTGTTCTTCCAACTCCCGCACAAAACTATCTCCAATAATACCTTCTTTTAGAAGGGCCTCCGCATAAATATCCCTGGCATTTTTATGCTTGGCAATTGCTTTGTACAACTTAGGCTGGGTAAAGCGCGGTTCATCCCCTTCATTATGTCCGTATTTCCTGTATCCCAAAAGGTCTAAAAATACGTCCCTTTGAAAACGCATACGGAATTCCAAGGCAAAAAGCGAGGCATGTACTACCGCCTCGGGATCATCCGAGTTAACATGCAAGACAGGACTCAAAGTCACCTTTGCCACATCTGTACAATAGGTAGAACTACGTGCATCCAAATAATTGGTCGTAAACCCGATTTGATTATTTACAACAATGTGAATAGTTCCATTGGTCTTATAACCGTCCAAATTTGCCATTTGCACTAATTCGTAAACCAATCCCTGACCTGCTATTGCAGCGTCTCCATGTACAACAATGGGCAATACTTTGGAGAAATCGTCCTTGTAACGCGCATCTTGCTTTGCTCTGGCTATACCTTCAACTACAGCACCAACAGTTTCCAAATGGGAAGGGTTCGGTGCAATGTTCATAATAATTTTCTTCCCGTTTTTCGCTTTTCGTTCAGAGGTCCATCCTAGATGATACTTTACATCCCCATCAAAGATTTCCTGCTCATAATCCTTTCCATCGAACTCACTAAAGATATCTTTTGGTTTCTTTCCAAAAATATTGGTTAGAACATTTAATCGACCCCTATGGGCCATTCCCATAACAAATTGCTCCACTCCCATTTCAGCGGCCTTTTCCACTACGGCATCCAATGCCGGTATCAAAGATTCATTACCTTCCAATGAAAACCTCTTTTGCCCCACATATTTGGTGTGCAAAAATCCTTCAAAGGAGACCGCTTCATTTAATTTCTTTAGAATATGTTTTTTACGATTTGCATCGTATTTTGGATGATTATCATTAACATTCAACCAATTTTGAATCCATTCTACCCGTTCAGGGTTCCTGATATACATATATTCAACACCAATCGCATCACAATAGATACTTGTCAGGTGCTCTATAATCTCACGTAGGGTACTGGGTCCAATACCCAAAATTTCCCCTGCGGTAAATGTAGTATCCAAATCACTCGGGGAAAGTCCAAAGTTTCCAATCTCCAAAGTGGGGAAATATTGTCTTCTTTCCCTCACCGGATTTGTTTTGGTAAACAAATGCCCCCTTGTCCTATACCCATCTATAAGGCGCACTACCTGAAACTCTTTCTGAAGTTTCTCGGGAACCTCCACCTCGTGACCCCCAGCAACGGACAATGGCGCCGTTTGCATTTCTTCGGCTACACCCTCCATGGAATTTTCCATGCCAAAATCGAATCCCTGAAAAAAAGCCCTCCAACTGGGCTCTACACTATCTGGATTTGTTAAGTACTTATCGTATAATTCTGCGAAATAAGAAGTATGCGCAGCATTTAAAAAGGAATATTTATCCATGAAAAAGTCTCTCTGTCTTTTGAACAAAATTTATTCAAAAATACAACATTTAGCATATCTAAGCTTATCTTAGCCCTTAATAATGGAAAAATATTACAATAATTATGATAAATCGTTATTCCTTAAAAAAAAGGTTGATTTTATGTATTTTTTTCACTGCTTTGAGTGGCATGGGCTATTCTCAACTGACTTCACAGAATTCTGATTTTTGGAACAAGGTGCATTTTGGAGGTAATTTAGGCCTCGGTTTCGGCAATAATTCCTTCAATGCATCGATCTCACCGAGCGGCATTTATCAGGCCACGGAACAATGGGGTTTGGGAGCGGGACTCAGTTTTAACTACGCCAAATTTCGTGATGCCAAATTATTAGCCTATGGCGGTAGTTTATTAACATTATTCAATCCAATTCCTGCCCTACAATTATCGGCGGAGATGGAACAGCTCAGGGTAAATCGTCAACTAGAATTGGATGGGGGCAATCGCGAAGATAATTATTGGTCACCGGCCTTGTTTCTTGGTTTGGGCTATGGGAACAGGAATGTGACCATAGGTATACGATACGATGTTCTACACGACTCCCAAAAAAGCATTTATGCAAATGCCTTTATGCCATTTGTGCGGGTATACTTTTAGATTAGGATCCGTATTCGTTTCTAAACCACACTTTTTGCCATTCCCTTTTTAAAATGGCAAAGGTCACCTGCTCCGAAATTTCAACCACATCGGTAGCCACAATGGCTTTGACCGCTTTCTCGGGCACATCAATAATATAGAGCAAATTTAAATAGTCCGTGAATTTCTCCATGAGCAAATAATATACTTTCTCATGCACCAGGGTTTTTAAATCCTCGGGGGATATCTTGTTTGGCAAGTCTATAAATACATTGGCAAGGACAAAATCCTTTTGCAATTGCAAAACTAGATTTTGATAGAGACTCTTGTCCTCCACATGTTCTAAAAGTGCTGAAATATTGGGGAAATTTACAACCATATGCTATTTACGAAATTTTCCTTTAAATGGTTTTTTATAAACGCAAGAAAGCCATCTTTTTTCCAAATCGCCCCATTTAGGCAGTAAAGTTTGTTACACTTTTTTATACCGGACCTATTAAAAGGACTATAGCCCATCATTTTAGAAATACACACCTACACAATAAATCATAGGGCGTAAGAGCATCATAGATTCTGGACAACTACGTCCGTTTCCCCTTCAATAAGCGATACATGACAGCAATCTGCACCTACCGTATAATCGTAATCCACCACAAGTCTACCTTCAATATATCCCTTGAAATTTATTTCAAGTTCCTTATTTTTATATTCCATTGAATATTTATCACTAAACAAAGGATAATTGCCATTTTTTACCATCCACTCGTACTCACTACTTGTGGTATCAAGGGTAATATCTTCGGAATTGGACACAATCACTACTTTAAAATCCGTTAAAGCCACGACCTTATCTTCCTTATCAATCACACTTATTGCAATAGTTCTATACTCCTCTGTACAGGCTACATTTAAACAATCTAGGGTATCCTCCCCACTTTTACTATTACAGTTCAGAATTAGCAGCAATGTTATTGATCCAACCAAGTATTTCATTTCCTTTATTTTTTATTAGGATACAAAATCTTCAGGCAGGTTGCTTTCTTCCAATACGAAATAACCGTAAGCAGTTTACACTACAAATAGTTGGTCGTTCAGTAATGGACACCTTTTGGGTGATCAACTTCTTAATTTAATATCAAAAATAAGATACTGTAATTTATTTCCTGATTTTTTGTTCCCAGAGCCAGGCAGATTTCATAGCATCATCCAAGGTAGATTCCGCCTTCCAACCTAAAACTTTATTGGCCTTGGTAGTATCGGCATAGGCAGAGGTAATATCCCCTGGTCTCCTATCTACTATTTTATAGTTCAATTTTTTTCCGGATACCTTTTCAAAACTTTTTATGGCCTCCAAGACGGTACTACCTTTTCCTGTACCCACATTGAACACCTCATAATTTTCCGCGTTCTTGCCGCTCATAAGTCTTTCCAAGGCCACGACATGAGCCTTGGCTAGGTCCACTACATGAATATAGTCCCTGACACAGGTACCGTCAGCGGTAGGGTAATCCCCGCCAAAAACTGAAAGCTGCTCTCTGAGGCCAATGCCTGTTTGGGTAATAAATGGCACCAAGTTCTGTGGTACACCAATAGGCAATTCCCCTATTTCGGCACTTGGATGTGCTCCCATTGGATTAAAATATCTCAGGGCAATGGCATTTATACCTGGTGTCACCTGACAGGTATCACGAATTATTTCCTCACCCATTTGTTTGGTATTCCCATAAGGTGATTCCGCTGCTTTTACGGGCGCACTCTCGGTAATCGGCATTTTATCGGCTTGCCCGTAAACGGTACAGGAGGAACTGAAGATAAAACTGGATTTGTTTTTTTTAGAAAGTTCTTTTAGCAGGTATACCAAAGTGCCTATATTGTTCTCGTAGTACAACAAGGGTTTCTCCACACTTTCGCCAACCGCTTTGGAAGCTGCAAAATGAATAACGCCAGCTACATCCTGGTGTCTTTTAAAAAAATCCTCAACTTTTGACTTTTCTTTTAGATCTAGTTTCTCAAAAGTGGGTCTTTTCCCAGTAATGGCCACAATACCATCCAAAACCTTTTCTGTTGAATTGGACAAATCATCAATAATAATAACTTCATAGCCTTTATTCTGTAATTCTACAGTGGTATGGGAACCTATAAACCCCATGCCTCCCGTTACGAGTATTTTCATGTAAAATTTTTTATTTTATATTCTGATTTTAATCTTCAAAATAGCTCCCCAAAGTGATCTTTAATTATTTACCTATAAACTGAAGAATGGTTTCGGTTATAAAATTGATTTGCTCATCGTCCAGCTCAGTATGCATTGGCAAAGAAATTACCTCGTTGACCAATTGATTGGTTATAGGAAAATCCTTCTCTTTGTACCTGACATCCAAATATGCTTTTTGTCTGTGCAAAGGTATTGGGTAATACACCCCACAAGGAATTTGTTTTTCTGCCAAATGCTTTACGAGAGCATCACGCTGTCCGTTTAAAATTCTCAGGGTATACTGATGGAACACATGACAATCACAAGTTTCACATATCTCCTTACAGCCATTGGCCATCTGGGGAACATTAATATTTTTGTTTCCACTAAAGGCTTTGGAATATTTTTTTGCCGCTGCCCTCCTACTGGCATTATAGCCATCCAATCGTGATAACTTTGATCGAAGCACCGCTGCCTGAATAGAGTCCAATCTAGAGTTTACTCCAACGACATCGTGATGATAACGTTCGTACATCCCATGGTTTACAATACCCCTTAAGCTATGGGCCAAAGCATCATCGTTGGTAAAAATAGCACCCCCGTCACCATAACAACCTAAGTTTTTGGATGGAAAGAAGGAGGTTGCCGCCACATGACCCATAGTACCGGCTTTCTGTTTGTTACCATTGCTAAAGGTATAATCGGCACCAATGGCCTGGGCATTATCTTCAATAACGTATAGATCATGCTTTTCAGCAATCTTCAAAACAGCTTCCATATTGGCACATTGACCAAAAAGGTGCACAGGTACAATAGCCTTGGTTTTTGGGGTAATCGCCTTTTCCAAAGCAATAGGATCTATATTAAAACTTTCCAGTTCCACATCTACCAAAACGGGAGTGAGCTGTAAAAGTGCTATCACCTCTACTGTAGCTGCGAAAGTAAAATCGGCTGTAATTACCTCGTCCCCTGGTTTTAAACCAAGACCCATCATCGCTATTTGCAGCGCATCGGTACCATTGGCACATGGAATTACATGCTTTACCCCCAAATAGTCCTCCAATTCTTTTTGAAAGGAATGTACCTCGGGACCATTAATGAATGCTGATGTTTCCAGGACATTGGAGATGGAGGCGTTTACTTCTTCCTTTATGACCTCATACTGACCATTTAGGTCAACCATTTGTATTTTCCTCATTGAATAAAACTTAGATTCCAAACTTGGTTTAGAGCAAACAATATTACAAAAATAAGGATTGGCAGCCAATGGAATTTATTTAAAGAAGCGTATTTTAGCGACAAACGAAGATTCAGTGTTTGCTATATATAATTTTGCCGTACAATTATCCGCTCTTTTCCTGGAATTGATAGCGCTGTTCCATCCAAAAATCAAACTTTTCGTAAAGGGCCGTAAAGAGGTGATGCCCCGCCTTCAAGAAAACATTGCAAAGGGTGATCAAATAATTTGGGTCCACACGGCCTCTTTAGGTGAATTTGAACAGGGTCTGCCCATTATAGAACAGTTAAAAAAAGAATATCCCAGCTTTAAAATATTGGTCACTTTCTTTTCCCCTTCGGGCTACGAGGTTAAAAAAAATACGGCTGCAGCAGATATGGTTACCTACCTACCCATGGACACCACAAAAAATGTCAATAATTTACTTGACCTTCTTAATCCTAAGCTAGTTATTTTTGTGAAGTATGAAATTTGGCCAAATTATTTAAGGGGCTTAAGCAAGCGCAAAATACCCACCATACTTATCTCTGCCCTTTTCAAGGATAAGCAAATCTACTTCAAAACCTATGGCGGATTTATGCGCAAGGCCCTTGGCTATTTTACCCATATTTTTGTTCAGGATTCCAGATCCATTACATTATTGGACGGAATTGGCATCAAAAACACAGATATCAGTGGGGATACTAGATTTGATAGGGTAGTTGAAATTCTGCAACGGGACAATAGTTTAAAATTCATGGAAGAATTCAAGAATAACACTCAAACTTTAATAGCTGGCAGTACTTGGCCCGAAGACGAAGCTATTTTAGTGCCGTTTATAAATTCTGATGGTTCTTCCCTGAAATTTGTGCTTGCCCCACACAACATCAAGGTGGAACATATCAGCAAATTAAAGGCATCCATAAATAAGAAAACAGTCCTTTTTTCTGAAATTGAGAATAAAGAATTAACCAACTACGAGGTACTTATTGTTGACACTATTGGCTTATTGACCAAAATTTATAGTTATGCGGACATATCCTATGTAGGAGGAGGCTTTGCTACCGGTTTGCACAATACTCTTGAACCGGCGGCACACGGTATTCCTGTGATAATTGGCCCAAATTTTAAGGGATTTAAGGAAGCCGAAGATTTGGTGATAAAAGGAGGAGTATTAGTTGTTAATTCCAAAATGGAATTCAATACCCTCATAAATAAACTCTTAGGAGACGTGGATTACCTATCAAAAACAGGAGATATTAACGACTCCTATGTCTCTGAAAATAAGGGAGCAAGCGTCCAAATCATGACCTATATACGTACATTACTATGAAAACCTATGTACGACTATGCTATATTCCCGAATTTCAACTCTATTTATAGTTTCCTATTTAGTGCTTTCCTGTTTTTCATGTAGGGAGCCATTGGGCGAACAACAAGGAACAACACCCTCTGAAAATGGGGACCCTTCCCCCAAAAAAGAGGATATTAAGAAGGCCTTACCTGAAAAAGAGTATCATAAATGGGATAAAAGTATCCCTCCCAAAACAAAAAATGGACAAAAGCCCAAAACAAGGGATACCCTAAGCCCAAAAATTGCCATATCTTAAATAGTCCATATATTTGGTTTTCTTTTTTTGTTAGCTTTACAAAAACCAATAAACCAAATTATGAATTCCAAAATTCTTCGCATTTCCCTTATTGCCGCCTTGGCCGGTTTTTTATTCGGCTTCGACACTGTAGTTATATCAGGAGCAGAAAAAAAATTACAACTTTTATGGAACTCCTCGGAAGCTTTTCATGGAACGGTAGTAATAGGCATGGCTTTATTTGGAACCGTTATAGGAGCAATTTTAGGTGGAATACCCACCAACAAAATTGGCAGGAAAAACACCCTTATTTGGATAGGTGTCCTTTATTCCATCTCCGCCATAGGTTCTGCTTTTGCCAATGACCCAGTTACTTTCGGAATATTTAGGTTTATTGGAGGCTTGGGTGTTGGCGCATCAACCGTTGCAGCCCCGGCATATATTTCGGAAATTGCTCCGGCTAAAGACCGTGGCCGATTGGTTGGACTTTATCAATTTATGCTAGTTTTTGGAATCCTTGTCGCTTTTATGTCCAATTACGCCCTCAGCAATGTGGGAGAAAACGATTGGCGATGGATGGTAGGTGTTGAGGCATTCCCCGCTATAATCTATACCTTATTTGTTCTTACCGTTCCAAAAAGTCCAAGATGGCTTCTGACTAAAAACAGGACGGAAGAGGCCAAAAAAATACTGTACTCCATAAACCCGGATATGTCATTGGAAGAATTGAAGGCTGAAATTACCCACGGAGAAGAAAGTGCGGCCGCCTCCGAAAGTATTTTTATGAAAAAATATCGTTTTCCATTGACCCTTGCATTTTTAATCGCATTTTTCAATCAATTCTCGGGAATCAATGCTTTTTTATACTATGCACCCAGAATATTTGAAGCTGCAGGATTAGGCGAAAGTACAGCACTTCTCAGCAGTATTGGAATTGGTGTCACCAACTTGATCTTTACCTTTTTGGGCATATTTCTCATTGACCGACTAGGTAGAAAACAGTTAATGTATTTTGGGTCTGTTGGATATATAATTTCTTTATCATTGGTAGCGGCCGCCTTTATTTTAAACTGGGAAGGTATGGCAGTTCCCATTTTTCTATTCTTATTTATTGCATCCCACGCCATAGGTCAGGGTGCGGTAATTTGGGTTTTTATTTCAGAGGTTTTTCCAAATCATTTAAGAGGAACCGGGCAAGCCTTTGGAAGCTCTGTTCATTGGGTACTTGCTTGGCTTATACCCTCTTCTATCCCTGCACTTTTTGCTTGGGTAGGTCCTGGGCCCGTTTTTGGATTCTTCGCTTTTATGATGGTGCTGCAATTACTGTTCGTGATTTTTATGATGCCGGAAACCAAGGGTATTACTTTGGAAGAACTCAGTAAAAAACTGAGCAAATCCGAAAATAATAACGATTGATTACCAGTATTTTATCGAAAATTTTAACAGTACATCGGATTAGTATACTATTTCAAAGCCAATTAACGGATTTGACTCTAAAACACGTTATAATTTAAGGATAATTCATTAAATTGGATTAAAATCTTAATCTTATGGAAGATGTTACTTTTGGCACCAGAGTGCTCAATGGATTCCTCAGCCTTATGGTCGTAGTTTTGGTCGCCATACTGTTAGCTGTAATAGTTTGTTTGATTTTAGCCGCTTTTGGCTTCTTTTAATTGGAACTTAGCTTATCCTTCCAGACCAATACAATTCTAGGCAATAAGAGAGAATAGAACACAAAAAAAGCAACTCCTTAGGGTTGCTTTTACCAATAATACTTTCCCAGAAAAAACAACTTTGTTCAGACATATAGTATCTGGGAACTGATTTAAATCAAGAATTCTATTTTCTTACCTTCTTAATACTATCAACTTCCTTTCTGAACCTCAATATCATTAAACTATCCAGCTGACCCCCAATACTATCTCTCATAGAGGACCAATTGTGGGAGTTCATTTCACCAGCATAGCGCATTATCTTGTTAAACCTGGCCACGTTGAACCTATTGGCCTGCCAAGCGGCCTTGGTACTTTCCTGATGTTTTAAATCCTGTAAATAAATACCGACCCCAAAACCAATTATAACAATACCCAATACCAATAACCAACGGGCGGATGTTTTAGACATATACCGAATTTAATTTAATCAATAAATTGATCCATTTGGATACCATAATATATTTACGTAAAAATAGCATGCATGGACCGTTAACCTTAAGAAACTTTTCCTAGGACCTTAACAAAAATGCTACTATATAAACTTAGAAACTATCAATATTAATACAATTGCTGCAAAAGCACCACTAAATGTCAATACAAGGTCAATTAAATTAAATTTCTCTTTCATCACTTTATTTTTTATTGTTTTCCATAGTCAACACCATAACCTTGGAGAGGTATTTATTTTTGATCGGGTTATTCCTTGGTTAAAATTAAATATGTGTATTAAATGATAGTACACCATACTTTATCTAAAATTAGCACAGATCAACCCAGATTCAAAATATCAACGTCCAACTCTAATAAACCTTGGATAAAACGTAGATTTACCTTAATAAATAATTGAAAATGAGATAATTTACTTTTTGTATTTGCCAAAATACACAACCCCCAAAGGGCATTAATCAAGAACAAAGGTTAAAGGATATACCAATGCCATTTCTATCCTAATCCCCATACCTAAAAAATAAGAATGAAATAATTACAGATAATCAATCTTTAGAAATCCAATGTATGGCAGAAAAGATTGAAAGTACCATCGGGCTATAGCTTTATAACCACATTGCCTTTTTTTCGACCTGTATCCACATACCTATGTGCCTCCGGGACTTCGGCCAAAGAATATCGTTGGTCAATGACCACTTTTAATAGATTGTCCTCCAAAAGCCCGGTGAGTGTAGCTAGCATTGCACGAAGTTTTGGAACAGGTAAAAGCCCCGTAGCCGAAAATTTTGCCTTTTTTTTACTGCCAAACATAGTTGTCCATAACATTTGAAATAGTAATGGGAAACTTAGTACTGGTGAAAGGTATGCGCCACCATTCCCGAGTATTGGTCTACATTCGTAGAACGAGCTCTTGCCCACCGTATCAAATACGATATCGTAAAAATTCCCCGTTTTTGTAAAGTTTATTTTTGTGTAGTCTATAACGTAATCCGCCCCAAGGGATTTTACCATCTCCAAATTGGAGGAACTACAAACCCCGGTCACTTCTGCACCATTATATTTGGCCAATTGTACGGCAGCCGTACCCAAACTTCCAGAAGCACCATTTATGAGTACCTTTTGACCACTTTTCACTTTGCCCAGCTCATTTATAAAATTCCAGGAAGTCAATGGTCCATCACAGATGGTTGCAGCCTTCTCGAATGATAAAATTTTAGGTTTTAAGATTACCAATCCATCTTCTGGCATACATAAGTATTCTGCATTACTGCCCTGTCCAAATACCGATTCCCCAAAAACGTCATCCCCTACTTGGAAGTGTATAACATTGGCCCCAATAGCTTCAATTATCCCAGAGAAACCGGTCCCGGCTATAGGATATTTAGGCTTAGTTAGCCCCATAAAAAGCCTACCGTACCACGGGCTTCCTTCTCGCATCATGGTATCCGCGGAGGTTACACTTGCCGCCCTTACCTTTATCAAAATTTCATTTTCCCTAGGCTGGGGCTTTGTTATTTCCTTAAGCTTCAGAACATCCGGAGCACCGTACTTGGCAATTACTATTGCTTTCATATGTTTTTTCGACAAATGTATGCAGTGCATATAGGCCAATCGTTCGAATTTCAAAATCGGCACAAAGTCGTAGAAGTTTTTTATTGATTCTGTTTTGGAAATCTGTTCAAGTTAAAGGCCAAAGGCAATGACCTTAATTTTTTAATTCCATATGTAAAATTGGATAGGGTTTTCCTGAAGAATCCAGTTCCGAACGACCAACGGTTATAAATCCATAATGCTTATAAAATTGAACAGCATGATCGTTCTCTTCATTTACGTCCACCTTATTTACATTAAATTCATTTAAGGAATAAGTCAATAAATTAGTACCTAATCCCTTCCTTAGATGTACGGGATGTATAAATAACATTTCTAGATTTTGGTCAGCCACTCCCATAAAACCGATTATTTCCTTAACCCTATTTCTTATGCACCTTAATTGGACAGCATTTAAATACTTGTTCAATATTAGAGGTTTAAAGTAGTTTATATCCTCTTCCCTTAAAAAGTGGTGCGTTGCCCTGACCGAGGCCTCCCAAACCTCAACTACTTGAGGGTATTGGACCTTGGAGATCGTGTCTATACTATTTATCATAAATATATCTTGGAGAGACCCTAAAAATAGTACTCTTAGAGAATTTTCAAGGAAGTCTTAATTGATATGAAATTAGGAGGTTATTAAGATGGTAATCAAAATTGCTATCTTAATTGAAATTTGAATGATAAAGCGTATGGCCATTTTTAAAAGAAATTATTTAAGTTCTAAATAAAACCCAAATATTCTGATTTTATTTATCACAAAGATGTAAGAAATGGCAATACCGGTCGTTCGGATTTGGAAATCCGAACCTATTGTGTAATTATTTTTTTCCAATAGGCCCTAGGAGTAGTACCCATAGTCTTTTTAAAGTAGGTATTAAACACGGTTTTGGAGTTAAAACCACTATCGTATGCCAAAGCCAGAATAGTGAGGTGCCTTTGGGAGGGGTCCGCGACTTTGGCCTTAAAGGTTTCCAAACGGTAGGTGTTAACAAAGTCGGAAAAGTTCTTCTTATAGCCCTCATTGAGCAGCTGGGACACATGATTGGAAGGTATTTGCATCATTTCCGCCAAAGCCCGAAGTGTGAGGCTGGGATCAAGGTATGGTTCCTCTTCCAACATTAACCGATCCAATTGAATTTTATATTTCTTGAGTAGCGTATTATCGAATAATGACTTTTGGTACTTTCTTTTTGAATTCTCAAATTGACTGCCCTCTCCCAAAACTTCCCGTCTAAGTTCCTGAAAACGAGCTATACCATTAAGCGGCTTAAGTATTGGCTCGACAAATAAATAGATCATCATTGGCAATCTTTGGGCAATGCCTTGTTCCATTAATTTAATGGTTTCCGATGTCCTCCCCAGCAAAGCATTGCAAAGAATAAGAAGGTTCATAGCCCTCCCCATCAGGTCTGTTTCGAGGGCTGCTTCCAATCTGGCGATTCCTTGTTCCGCTTTTTCTTTCTTTCCCAAAACCGCATATGCCATAGTTGTTCCTCCCAATCTCATTACATCTTCTGTTTCATCTTTAGGAAGCTTCTCGAAAAATGCCAATCCCTCATCACCTTTTCCCATTAGCAAAAGAGCCTGTCCCCAATATAAGGTGGACGTTTTAAAATCCGATTTTAGTTCCACTGCCTTTTCAAAACTGGCAATAGCGCTTTCATATTTTTCCTCGCCGTAATCAATAAATCCTTTGAGATGATAATTTACGGAGGAAAAAGGATCAAGTTGAAGGGCTGTTTCAATGTATGTTCTTGCCGCTGCAAATCTACCTTCCGCTACCAGGGTGGATGCCATGCTTGGATAATACTCCACTGTAGGACCAGCTTCATAAACTCTGTTTAAATGCTTATAGGTTCCCGGAAGGTCCCATTTTTGAATCAAGCAGGTATAGGACAAATGCAATTGACATTCGGGCAAGTTTTCGTCCAACTCCATAGCCTTGTCCAGAAAAGGCTGTCCTTTTGCAAAGGCTTCATGTAAGGGCACCAATCCTATGGTACCCAAAAGGGTATATGCCAGATGCATCCCTAAATGGGCCAACGCAAAATAAGGCCAATCCTCTATAATTTTTTCTAAAATTGACATCCCCATTTCAATATCGGACTTGCCCATTTTGAGAATATGATACCTACTTTTCAAATAACTTTGGTATACAACCACAGGAATTTGGGGATCATGTATCAATTGGTCCTTAATGTCAAAGTGACCTATATGTTCCCGTAACCTTTCGGCAATATGTAGGCTAATTTCATCTTGGACCGCAAAGACGTCCTCCAAGGACCGATCAAAAGTCTCGGACCAAAAGTGATAATCGTCCTGTACATCTATCAGCTGGGCAGTTATGCGCATTTTGTTGCTCGATAAACGCACGCTTCCCTCCAAAATAGTAGATACATTAAGTTCTTGACCAATCTGCGCAATAGGTAGATTTACATTCTTAAAGTGAAAGGAAGACGTTCTTGAAGTTACTTTTAAACCCTTGATTTTTGCGAGGGCGTTAATGATTTCCTCTGTCATTCCGTCACTGAAATATTCGTTATCAACATTGGAACTCATATTTACAAATGGGAGTACGGCAACTGATTTAGAATCCTTTTCAAAACTACCCTTAAGCTCTAAACTTTCCTGAATTTCTATTCCTTTGTTGGTTACAGCAAAGACTTCAACAGGTTTTGAGATATTTTTTAATTTAACCTTCCCAAGGGACCTCGTTAATATGTGCGGATGATTTTTAAGTTCATCGTTCAGTTTACCGGACAAGAGTATGGAACCTGCCACACCCAAACTTTCAATTCGCGAAGCCAAATTTACCCCATCGCCATAAACCTCCGTTCCATCAAAAACAATATCCCCTAAATGTAACCCTATTCGAAGTGGCACAGGGTTTTCCCTCTGCAATGCCAATTGAATTTCTATAGCGCATTCCACAGCCTCCAGACCGCTTGCAAAAACGCTCAAGGTACCATCGCCATAATATTGTAGGATATCCCCATTATGGAGCTCATGATTTTTCTTAAACACTTGTCTATGAAGTGTTCGCATTTCCACCGCGGCATTTTCATCCCTTTGCATCAAGGCCGAATAACCAACTATGTCCGTAAACATTATGGCTGCGATACGGCGGTTTTTTTTGCTCGTCATTGGAAAAATATCTTAGGCAGTTTATTTAAATCGGGAACCTGATCAAAAATACAATAATTTGTAAAAATCATTTTCGGAGAAGAATTAAATACACTCCTTACATTATATTATTTATATTATCCAATTTCCTTTTACTTAAAATTTGATCCAGAAAGAACAATACCCTTAATATCATTATAAATTCAACAGCTTTGTTTACTGGAGAATTTGATTTTGAAGTCTATAACGACTTTGTAATGTATGCCGCAATTGCAATTTTTGAAAGGCTAAAAAGTTTTTGAGCTGCTGGCACTATATTATGGAACTAACAACTATCACTACTTCATTAACCTAGTCAATTGAAAATATCTCTTATAGGTTTCGGGGATTTCCGCGATATTCAATAGGCAACCTTCCTCCATATAAGGATAAATCTCATCATAGGTCTTTACAATGTACATGCCCACCCTCTTACTGATATGTTCGCGTCTTAAATCTTTAGGGCCATCGAGGCCTGCTGCTGCAATCAATTCCAAAAAGCTATGAATAGTGGCTTCATGGTAATTTTTTGCCCTTGGCGCCTTGTCATCCACTACCAGCCCCCTAACAAGCGATCTATTCTGAGTGGCAACCCCAGTAGGGCAGGTATTCATATTACATTGCAGGGCTTGGATACACCCTATGGACAACATCATGGCACGGGCACTGTTGCAACCATCGGCTCCCAGTGCTAGAGCCCTTGCCATATGAAATCCGGTTATTATCTTTCCTGCAACAATTACCTTTATATCATTTTTCAATCCGAAACCTACCAAGGTATCATATACAAAAATCAGTCCTTCCCTTAGGGGCATGCCCATGGTATTCGAAAATTCGACAGGAGCGGCACCAGTGCCACCTTCCCCTCCATCCACTGTAATAAAATCTGGCGTTATACCAGTATAAATCATGGCCTCACAAAAATCCATAAATTCCTGTTTCCTACCAATGCACAATTTAAACCCAATGGGTTTTCCATCGGACAGGTCGCGCAATTTTTTAATAAAATACATGAATTGTATGGGGTCTGCAAAAGCGGAATGCGATGGAGGGGAATGAACGGCAATACCTGGTTTTATATGCCTGATCTTTGCTATTTCCTCCGTATTCTTTATGGCAGGTAATATTCCCCCGTGACCTGGCTTTGCCCCTTGGGACAATTTTATCTCTATCATTTTAACCGATGGCCGTAGGGCATTTTCACGAAACGTTTTTTCATTAAAAGTACCATCATCGTTTCTACAGCCGAAATACCCGGTACCAATCTGCCAGATCAGGTCGCCCCCATATTTCAGATGATGATCACTAATACCACCCTCGCCCGTATTATGGGCAAAATTCCCCATTTTGGCACCTTTGTTTAAGGCCATAATGGCATTGTCGCTCAAAGAACCGAAACTCATGGCTGAAATATTCAAAAGGCTTGATGAATAGGGTTGTTTACAATCCTTGCCACCGATCAGCAACCTAGGGAACTCCCCAATATCCTTTGGATTATTCTTTGCATACATGGAATGTTCCATCCATTCATATCCAGAGTGGTACAGATCCATCTGCGTACCAAAAGGCTCGGTATCTGTCTCCCCTTTTGCCCTTCTGTAGATTACCGACCTTAAAATACGGTTCAAGGGCCTTCCCTCGGTATCGGTCTCCACAAAATATTGCATGATCTCTGGGCGTATGGATTCCAATACATACCTAAACCGACCGATCACCGGAAAGTTGCGCCTTATGGTATGGCGTTTTTGAAAGATGTCAAAGATGCCCATCAAAATTAATGGTCCAACCAATATGAATCCCCATAAAACAGGAGGCCAGAAGAGGGCAATGCATATAATGGCAATGACAACTATTGTTGAGATAAGAATAAAACGCTCACGAACTTTCATAGGAAGGCATGTTAGGATAACAACAAAAATAAGAAACAGAATTTTATTGTTGAAGTCTAATATACATGGTTAATTAATAGGAAAATTAATATCAGCCCAGAGTTTTTTGGACAATGCAAAAAATGAACAGAACACGAACTTTAAGATGGTTTAATAGAACTATTTCAAATGCAAACACAACTTTTAAGGTTGATCCATTCGCGCCACTCCTATGCTAACACTTTTGACCACAAAAAAAGCCCCTTATTTCTGAAGGGCCTTTAAAAACCCAGATTTTGATCCCTTGATCCCTTTTCGCCTCTCCAGCGATAAAATTTGGGCATAAAAAAACCTCCGCAAACGGAGGTTTTTTCTTGTTGTACAGGCGGAGAGACTCGAACTCTCACACCTTGCGGCACTAGATCCTAAGTTTTTTCTAATTTGCACCTATAAACACCAAAACGCCTTATTATCAGTTATTTATGAAAAATTAAAAATCAAATAAAACCATAAAAAGCCATATAAAACCTCCATTTGTTTGACCATTGTTTGACCAAAAATTTGTATCTTTAATTATGGCAACCATTGAAGCGTACATGCGAAAAAGGAAAAACAGGGCTGGTCTATGCCCTATCAACATTCGTATTACCAAAGATAGAAAATCTACATACATACAAACTGGACAGCGAATTGATCCAATTTTTTGGGATTCCATAAAAAGAAAAGTCAAGAAAAATCATCCAAATTCAACGCGCTTAAATAATCTGATTTCTTGTAAGTTGGCCGAAGTAAACAAATCACTTCTTGATATTGAAGCGAACACCGAACCGCTAACTCGGGTTACAGAAATAAAAAAAGCTATTTCTGGGAAGCATAAGAGCCATTCGTTTTTCACGTTTGCCGAAGCTTATTTTAAGGAATTGGAAAAGAACAAAAAATATTCCCGTATCAATTGTGAGCGTCCCTTATTAAATAGGATAAAAGGGTATCCGATGGCAAAAACATTGACCTTTCAGGAAATAACCCCGTTGTTTTTGCGAGGCTTTATATCCCATTTAAGAAGCTCGAAAGCTTCCGTTGGGGAAAGAAGTATAGTAAACACATTGATTTTCATACG
>TARA_R110000868_G_scaffold133642_3_pt1 | contig 18469 bp, 15 predicted proteins | sample TARA_R110000868 | Tara Oceans TARA_R110000868 (sample SAMEA4397489) | marine metagenome | biome: Polar Biome; feature: [SRF] surface water layer (ENVO:00010504); material: water (ENVO:00002006), including particulate matter (ENVO:01000060) such as... | depth 5 m | reverse complement strand
CCGTCAATGTGTAACGGCGGCACGCGTCGTCGAGGCTGATGAGGCCGCCGCGAACAGCCGCGACAACTTCAGCCTTGCGGCGGATGACCCACCGTTTTGTGTTCGGTGGCGGCAGGTCAGCCACTGTGAGCGGGCTACCATCGGGCCCGATCACGTAGTTGATTTTGATATGATGCTGCTCACTCATCGAACAGGTTCTCCGTACTCGTTGTTGAACTGAACAATACCGTGCGGGCGTTTAAAAAACGGATAAGCCGCTCGGTAAAATTTGATCCATTTCAAAGACTTATGCGTTCCAGGATGGGACGAATGGGTGTTCATGCCCGAACCATCACGAGTCGGTGGACGGGTTGGTGACACTCGTTACGTCTGAGTAAAGAATTTGCGCGCCATTAACGGTGATGATCGGGTTTGACGTGGTGATGTCGACCGATGTCACGATGCCTTTGGTGCGGATATAGGAAGGGACGGCCTGACCGGCAGCATCATTGGCTGTGACCTGTAGGAAGTAACTGCCATCGGGCATCGTGTTGCCCGACGTGTCCTTGCCATCCCATGTGTAGGCTTGGTCACCCTGCTTGCCGTCGATCTTCTTGGAGAAAACCGTGGCACCGTTCTTATCGAGCACCTGAACTGTTGTGTTCGGCGCGTCCTTGTCGATGCTGATCGTCCATTTGGCTTCGCCGTCTTTGAGCGTCGAGCCATTGCTGTAGGATTCGACTTCTTTGCCGATCAGTCCGACGGCTGTGTTGGCTGCCTGGAAAATATTGGCGCTCAGCAGGCTCTCGAGATTTTTATTGGTCTGGATCTGCTGCTCGACACTGGAGTATTGCACCAACTGCTGGGTGAACTCAGCCGATTTCATCGGATCGGTGGGATCCTGATTCTTCAACTGTGTCGTTAGCAGCGTAAGAAACATCGAATAGTTGCCGGACAATGCTGATGATGCATTGTTGGCAGCTGATTGCGAAGCAGCGGCGGTTTGGGCGGCCTGGGCCGCGGCAATGGCGTCAACGCTCATTTCATTTGTCCTCTCGCTCAGACGCGAATGTCGATGCCGCCATTGGCGGACAGATTGATGTTGTAGACAGGACCGGTCAGACCTTCATCGGCCTTCGCATCGCCCGCGCTTGATGTTGCTGCGCTCCGGCCTTCGTCATTGAAGGCTTGTGCGTTGCTGCCGTCGGCGTCGTCACGCAGTGAAAAATTCAGGCTGTCGGCATCGGCCTGCAGGCCCGCATCGTTCAGTGCCTGGTGCAGGGCAGACGCGTCGCGACGCAAAAGATCCAGTGTTTCCGGTCGCTCGACAATCATGTGCGCAGTGACATTGCCGTCACGCTTCACTTCCATGCGTACGTCGATGCGACCCATCTCGGCGGGATCAAGGCGGATGTCGAAACGGTTGATGCCTTTTTGCAGATTGCGGGCGACCTGCAGGGCGATAGCCATGGACGGCACCTGTGTCGGCGTCGACTGGCCGGGCAGGGTACCAATGCGCACAGTGGCGCTCGTGCCTGTCTGGTTCTGCGTGGTGCCGGACACATTTTGCAATTCGCTCAATGACGAGCTTGTGCCCGCGCCGGTTGACGAGACAGACGTAACTTCACCACCGGAGGCTGCGGCCACCATCTTGGCAAAATTCTGTGCCGTTGCGTTGGCGGCTGGCGCAGCGTTCGCTGTGGTCTGGGCGTTCTGTGCTGTCTGCTGGGTGGAACCTGCTTTGCTGTCAGTTTTATTCTCGGCCATTTTGGCGGCCGCTTCATGACCCAAGCCTTCTTTGGATGAAATCGTCAGGCCTGCATCGGGATCGGTTTCCTGAGCCACAGGCTTTTGAGCTTCCGCGACGGGAGCCGCATTGGCCGCCGCGGCGAGCGGCGCCTGGCTTGCAGGAACGGGTGCGGCGGCAGATTTTGTTTCAGCTTTCGGGGCTTTTACGTCTGCTTTGCGGGTATCTGCATGATTGGTGGCCGGTGCTGTCGCCAATGCGGCGAGTTCGGCTGACGTTTGTTCGGGCTTTGCGTCCTTGCTTATGTCTGTCTTTGCCGAAGCGTCGGTTTTCTGAGCGGCGGCAACAAGGTCGGGCGTTGTCTCTGCCGTGTCGTCCTGTGCCTTATCGCCTGCCAGCGGCAGAATGTCTGTCGGCGCTGCGGCTTCCGCGTCGACTGTTTCGTCGCTTGTATCTGCGGTGATGGTTTCGGTGGTGTCGGTTTTGGCAACAGGCGCGTCAACCATCGCGGCAATGGCGTCGGTCGTGGCGGTTGTGTCGGCATCTGTATCGGTCTGCGGCACCGTGTCGCTGGCAGCTTTCTGCGTGTCCTCGGTACGGGCGCGATCGTCGCTCGAGCGGTCCCGTTCGCGGCGTTCGGCGCGACGGTCTGCACGGCGGTCTGCTGCCTGCGTGTCATGGGGGCGGCTGTCGTCGAGATGGTGCTCAAAGCGTTCCTGACCGCGCGAGGCGTCGGCTTTCTGCGGCGCAGCAGCCAGCATGGCGGTTGCGTTGGTTTGGCTTGAGCGGAAGCTCACTTGGGTCGGCAGGCCCATAACATGTCACCTTGTTCAATCGTTTCTCAGGCCGCAGACGGAACTGGGCCTTTTGGGTCAGGTCATAGGAAGCAAGGCGCGGGCCATCGCGGGAATACGAAATTTCGACGGAAATTCAATGACTTGCCCATTGACCTCCGCTGCCCCCGCGACGATATTCCTGCCGGTCCGGCATTTTTTGCCGGGCGATAATGTGCTTTAGTGCGCAACTGCCCTGACATTTGAATAGCTTGAACCATCGCCGCCCATGACCCGCTTGCCCTTTGACGAAAAGACCGGCCTCAACAGTCTCGACCTTCCCGGTCGGCCTGAGGACACGCGCGTCGTCGTCGCTATGTCGGGCGGCGTGGACAGTTCGGTCACAGCGGCTTTGCTGAAAGAGCAAGGCTATGACGTCGTTGGTGTGACGATGCAGCTCTATGATCACGGCGTGGCGGTCCAGAAGAAGGGGGCCTGTTGCGCAGGTCAGGATATTCAGGACGCGCGTGCTGTGTCGGCCCGCATCGGCATCCCGCATTATGTCCTCGACTATGAAGAGCGCTTCCGTGCCGCAGTCATGGAAGACTTCGCTGAATCTTATGTTGCGGGCGAAACACCCATTCCTTGCGTCCGCTGTAATGAGCGCGTGAAGTTCCGCGATCTGCTCGACATGGCGCGTGATCTTGGTGCGGCGGCTCTCGCCACCGGTCATTACATTGCGAGCCGCGCCGGCGCACAGGGCCACCGCGAATTGCACCGTCCGCGCGATTTTGATCGTGACCAGAGCTACTTTCTGTTCACAACAACGCAGGCGCAGCTTGATTATCTGCGTTTCCCGCTCGGTGATCTGACCAAGCAGGAAACGCGCGAAATGGCGACGCGCATGGGGCTTACAGTTGCTGACAAGCCGGACAGTCAGGACATTTGTTTTGTACCGACAGGCCGCTATACGAATATCATTGATCGCTTGCGTCCCAATGCGTCGGGCGATGGCGACATTGTGCATCTCGACGGGCGCGTGCTCGGTCGCCACAAGGGCATCATCCATTATACGATCGGACAGCGCAAAGGTTTGGGGCTCGGTGTCAGCGAGCCGGATGCGCAGCCCTTGTTCGTCGTGAAGCTTGATGCAGCCGGCAAGCGCGTCATTGTCGGTCCGAAGTCTGCTTTGCAGACACGGCGCTTGACGCTGCGTGATGTGAACTGGCTTGGTGATCAGCCGATTGCGGCTTATGACGGCGGCTACGATCTGCTTGCGCGCGTGCGTTCGACGGCAGCGCCCGTCGCGGCGCGCCTCTCCGTCGCGGCGTCGGGCGAAATCGTTGTTGATTTTGCAAGCGGTGAAGAGGGTATTGCGCCCGGTCAGGCTTGCGTCTTTTACGATGCCGCTGGTCCGCGTGTGCTTGGCGGTGGCTTCATCGCCATGGCGCATCTCGATGATTATGATATAGGCCGTGCAGAGGCGCCGAGGGCAGCCGCAGGTTAAATTTACTCTTGTCCGGTTATGGGCACGGGTTTTCCACACAAAGCTGGGTGAGCTTTCTCAGGTTCGCCTTATTTCCTGACAACTGACTATATAAAGTGCTTGCGGGCACAGCGACTGCGCCCCCACATTGGGGTGGGTAATAGGTGGAGATAATGAGTTGACGGGTACGACGCGCATCGACGAACAGTCAGTCTTGAAGGCATATGCGCGCTGGGCGCCGGTCTATGATTGGTCTTTCGGGCCCATCTCCGACTTTGGCCGCAAGAAGGCCATCGACGTTATCAACAAGCGTACCGGTACGCTGCTTGAAGTGGGTGTCGGTACCGGTGTAGCCCTGCCGCGCTATGCCCGTCATCTCTCGATCACCGGCATTGATTTTTCGCCCGACATGCTGCGCAAAGCGCGCCAGCGCATGCGTTCGCGCAAATTGCGCAATGTTGTCGGCCTTTATGAAATGGATGCGTCAGAGTTGCGTTTCGACGACGGGGCCTTCGACACTGTTGTTGCTATGTATGTGATGACCGTTGTGCCGGATGCCAATAAAGTGCTGCGCGAGCTTGAACGGGTATGCGCACCGGGCGGCGAGGTTGTTATCGTCAATCATTTCGCGCAAGACCACGGTATGCGCGGGCGTTTGGAACGCTGGATGTCGCCGGCGGCGCGTGCTCTCGGCTGGCATCCCGATTTCCGCATTGAGACAATCACCGAAATGACGACGCTCGAACTCGTCGAGACGCGGTCGCTGCAACCCATGGGCCTCTTCACCATGCTGCGCTTCCGCAAAGCCGCCGAGAGTGAAACTTCCGGCGTTCCTCTGGTCCAAAGCACGGACGCAGGCGAAAAACCGCCGGTCTGAGCGTTAAATTAAAGTCTTTTTGCCCCATCCTGCGTCCCCGCCTTGACAGGCTTCGGACCTGCCCTTTATATCCCCACTCGCTCACGGCGCGGTGGCTCTTGTCCTCGCAGCCCTTGGGGCGGAGTAGCTCAGTTGGTTAGAGCAGCGGAATCATAATCCGCGTGTCGGCGGTTCGAATCCGTCCTCCGCTACCAAAATCTCCAGACCTTTGGAAATCAGTCACTTACGGGATACCCGAAAGAGTTTTCTCCGTTGCCTGCGTAACGGTGGAGCGTAACAAGCCTCGCCACAGAAGCAAGGAACCTTTAATTAGATGCGTTTCCAGCGGCATTATTGCTGAGTTGAATTTAGGCGTTTCACCGTTCTCTACCGGGGATAACGACTCTCGCCATTGAGAATCGCGCTAAACGTCATAATGGTCGTCAGGAAGGAGCGGAATTTGTTCAGTCCTTGTGCCTGCAAGGCGTGTTGTTATTCTGTCGGTCGTAGTTCACGAGGTCTAAATGTTGAAGCGAGTCGAGCCTGCTGAGCGCGATGAACGGCACTTGCCCCTTTATGGCGATGCATTTGACGTGTCACCTCTCTTGCGCGCTCAGTCTTCCCTCGCGCCCTATTTTAGAACTGATCATGGTGCGGTTTTTGACGTGGATTGTTTGGAATTTCTGCGCTCTGTGAAGCCGGGAATTGTGGATACCGTTTTTGCGGACCCGCCCTTTAATCTGAAGAAGACCTATGGAAGCAAATCCAACGACAATATGTCGGAAGAGGATTATCTGGCTTGGTGCAAGGAATGGATATTGGCGGCTACTGACACGTTGAAACCAGGTGGGGCGTTCTTTCTGTACAACCTTCCAAAGTGGAATATGCCATTAGGCGCATTCATGTCTGAGATTGGGTTGGAGTTTCGCCACTGGATTGCGATTAGCCTCAAAGTAGGTCTTCCGATTACAGGGCGGTTATATCCAAGCCACTACAGCATGCTGTATTTCACAAAAGGGAAGCCTAAAACGTTTCGTAAGGTTCGTACTCCAATTGAGACGTGTAGGCATTGTCATGGCGAAATAAAAGACTATGGCGGGCATCGAAATGCGATGAACCCTAAAGGTGTCAATTTAACAGACGTTTGGAACGACATCGCTCCTGTGCGTCACTGGAAATATAAATCAAGTGAGAGAAAAGCGAACGCGCTCTCGTCAAAAATACTTGAGCGAGTGATAGAGGTTTCTACTGAACCGGGAGATTTGGTAATCGATCCATTCGGCGGGAGTGGAACAACTTTTGCGGTGTGCGAGATTAAACATCGGAAATGGATGGGTACGGATATCGACTTTGCTCCTGTCATCCGCGAGAGGCTAACTGGCGATCTTTTTATTCATAAGAATTCCGATGTGGTGGATTTGGGTTAAATTTTCGCCCGTCCATCGGTTCCTTTGGGAATGCGTGGTACATCAAAGCTGGTTTCGTCATGTTCTATGACGAATATCTCAAATATGCCTGCTTCACAGGGTGTTGCTCGCCACAGATCAAAGTAAGGTTCCAATTCCGCGACATTCCCGATCCGATCTGTAAGGTAAGGATAAAGCGCTCGGGACGGAACGACTAGAATACCGCCTTTGATTACGCCCTTGAGAAGGCCGAGACAGATTTTGTTTATTGATCTGTGACTTGATGAGATGTTGCCAGTTTCCCACTCAAAGCAAACTAGCTGGTCATTCGTTACATATGCCGCATCCATGTTTCCCGGCTTGATGCGTCCGGCCATTGGCCACGGATGCTCCGCCACCCATTCATCAACTATAGGCGCATTGACGCGGCTCTTTTTCTTTTGTTTGTAAAGCTGACTATACGTTAATTTGTTCTCTGTCAGTGTGCGAATGACATTGTTTTTAATTGGCTTAACACCATTTCCCATTCCAGATTTCTTGCCACTTTCTGGATAGATTGAGAACTTCCCGCTGTTTTCTGGCCATTCCGCACTAATAACAGCGGCCTGCGCAGAATTCCTTATAAATTGCCATTCGGCTGATTGGGCAAAATCGCCTACAGAGATGATTTGGTGAGTTGCAACTATCTTCATAGCACGCTCCAATTAATTTTGAGGAGGGTGCCTAATTTAATGTTGTTAGGCGAGTCCTTTGTCTCGTGACATTTTCGTCTGTGATGAGATGTTGGCGGAGATTGGCATTACTGGATTTTTCTCAATCTTACTTGGCGTACCTATCGAATATTTAGATCAGCAAGGATATGGAGTGGCATGACAGACTCGAGCACCAAGGTTGTTCCCACGCATGCGCTAATTGAAGCGGTGAAAAATAAGAGAGCAATCCTATTTCTTGGCGCTGGTGCTTCTAAAGAAGCAAAAAACGACAAAGGTGAAGTGCCGCCTGACGCAGAACGATTGCGTGATATTTTGGCAGAAAAATTTTTTGGGCGATCTATTAAAAATCGTGACGTTATGGTCGTTGCGGAAATGGCTATTGAGTCAAGCGGTGGGATGACCGAGGTTTTTGAAGAGGTGAGGAAGGCTTTCGAAGGCTATGAGCCTTCAACAGCTCACCTGTTAATACCCACTTTCAATTGGCGAATGATCGCAACGACAAATTATGACCTATTAGTTGAGCGCTCGTATCCAAAGGTTAAGAATAGAGTTCAAAACTTAGCGAGATTTGTGAAGGACGATGAGCCTGTAGAGGCAAAGCTACAGGAAATCCAGAAACCTGTTCCGTATCTCAAGCTTCACGGCTGTTTGGAACATATCCATGATCGGGATATTCCACTTGTACTCGGACGACAGCAGTATTCCGTTTATTCCCAGAACAGGACGAACCTTTTTTCGCGTCTTGCTATCAATGCGCGAGAGTCCGCGATCATTTTTGTGGGCTATAGACTTGACGACCCGCATATCCGAGAGCTGATTTATCAACTTGATGGTGGAAAACGTCCCCGGTGGTACATCGTTACGCCAGACGCAGAAGACTTTGACATCAATTTCTGGGCGACAAAAAACGTCGAAGTTATTAAGAGTCGATTTGGAGAATTCATCCAATCCCTCGATGAAAGTATTGACAAATTTTCGCGCGCTTTAGCGATGCCGGATAGCTTGGTCGAGCTTTCAATTCGTAAATTCTATGCGAGCAACGCTGAGGAAAGTGAGAAGCTTCGCTTCGCGTTCAATTCCGATCTCGTACATGTTCATAGCGGGATGTCTTACAAAGACCAGACTGCAAAAAGCTTTTATGATGGGTTTGATTTGGGTTGGGGCGGAATTATCCGTCGTTTTGATGCACGTCGAAAGGTTGAAGACGACCTTTTGTACAAGGTTCTTCTCGAAAATGAGCATCCAACTGAGCCAATGTTGTTCGTACTTCGTGGACCGGGAGGAGCTGGAAAAACAATTGCCCTAAAGCGAGCAGCATATGAGGCCGCCGCGTCCAACGCCTTTGTTCTATGGCTGGAAGAAAATGGTGCATTGGACCCGGATGTTTTCGGTGAACTTTATGATTTATGTCAGCAGCCCATTTACTTGTTTATTGATCAGTTGGCGCAACACGTTGACAAAGTACCGCGTCTATTAAAGTACGCGCGCGCAAAGAATATCCCTTTGATATTGATTGGCGCAGAACGGGAAACTGACTGGAACGCTTATTGCTCCTCGTTGGCCGAAGATTTCTCCCCTCGTTTTTTTCGAGTAGGTGGTTTGACTAGAGGGGAAGTTGAAGCGTTGCTCGATTTGCTTGAGCGTCACGGTTGTCTTGGGCATCTTGTTGAAAAAAATAGGAGTCAACAGGTTGATGCCTTTTTGTCACCTGAGATGGCGGATAAACAACTTTTGGTGGCATTGCATGAGCTAACGCTGAGTAAGCCATTTGAAGAAATTGTGTTTCTTGAGCACCAACGAATACCGACTGATCAAGCGCGGCAGCTCTATCTCGATATCGCTACCATGCATCAATTTGCCGTTAATGTACGGGCCGGTACCATTTCCAGAATTTCGGGCATTGATTTTGAGGAATATAAGAAGAGCTTCTTAGAGCCCTTGAAGGGCGTTGTGCAGGTTCGAGATGAAAAGCACACGGGCGATTATTTCTACAAGACACGTCATGCGCGTGTCGCGACGTTGGTATTTCGGCAAGTTTGCTCAACAGACGAACAGAAGGCCCGCCAGTTCAAGCGAATAATTGAGGGCTTTGATGTCGGATATTCGAGTGACATGCGTGTTCTGGAGGAGATAACTCGAGGCAGAGCGCTTGCTGAGAGTTTTGGACGTCCTGACGATGCCCGCGATATTTATGAGACCTCAATTCAGATTGCTCCCAAGCAAGCATTTTTGCACCAGCAATGGGCTATTTTTGAGTCAATTCATCCACATGGGTCGCTGTTGTTAGCGGAGGCACACGCGACAATTGCCCATGATCTGGAACCACGAAATAAAATATTCATACATACCCAAGCTGAAGTGGCGCGGAAACGCGCCAATGAGGAGCAATCTGAAATACTAAAGGATTCGCTTCGCCGCTTTGCGAGAGCGCGATTGAATGAAATGCCTCAGCAAGACCGATTTGTTGCGAGTAGTCGCTGCAAGTTGCTTGTCGATGAGGTTAATGACCTCAGCAAGACCCTTTCTGATACCCCGAGGGAGCACGACGCTCAAGTGTTCGCAGAGAAATTAAGTGAAGCTGAAAATGCACTCAGAAAAGCACAGCAAGAGCATCCAGAGGACGCGGATATAATACAAGTTGAAGCAAGGCTTCGCGATATTCTTGCGCAGGAAGATCGATCACTCAGAGCACTCGAGCGAGCTTGGGCCGCTGGTCCGCGTGGAGCCGGTACAGCTATTCGTTTGGCAAGAATATATGAGGTCCGGGAAAGAGAAGCAGATGTTCTGAAGGTGCTGCAAGAAGCGCTAATACGAAACCCTGACGATAAGCCGACGCACCATGCATTAGCACTGTACTATCTTAGACAGACTGATCGCGACAATGGATTGATAGAATATCATCTGAGAAAAAGCTTTAGTTCGGAGGACCACAACTTTGAACACCGATATGTACTTGCTGAATTTCTCTTTCTAATTGGGAGCATTGAAGACTCGCAGGGATTTTTTGAAATCATCGACAAAAGAGCGCCAGCACATTTTAGGCCGCGACCGCCACGCGAAGATACGGTTGTGACCGCCAAACTCGGATCGTTCACGGGTTCTGTAGAGGGTATTAAAAGTGGGTACGCGTTTATTCGAAGCGGTAGTTATCCAAAGGCGATTTTTGCACATGCCTCAAATTTTGAAGATGATTCATTCGAGGATTTGGAACTTGGCATAGATGTCAGCTTTCGTATTCGCTTTAATCGAAGTGGTCCTATGGCAATGGAAGTTCGGGTTGGCAGATAGAGAATTGGCTATAGTTTCGATGAAGGAATTTGAGCTTCCTCCTGTGATTAAAAAACTCGTGAGCGCTCAAAAGGACCTTCGCCGTCATTATCAAGCAATACTGCATGAGCGAGGGAGCGAGGCGGAGTTAAAATTCACGCTCGATGGAAACCTTGTAGGGGACATTGGTGAAGCCTTGGCGGCGCAGATGTTTGGCGTCCGGTTGGTTGAGATAAAGTCCAATGAAGGCATTGATGGGTACGCGCCGGATGGACGTACTGTCCAGGTTAAGACGACAGGTACTGGACGTGGTCCGGCTTTTCGCTGCGTAGAAACGCGCGCGGATCATTTGCTATTCTTCGACCTAGATTTCGAAGCCTGTCGAGGAAAAATCGTATTCAACGGGCCGGAACATTATGCCACCGGGAAGCTACCTCAGCAGTTTGCAAATCAGCGCTCGCTGACTGCATCTCAGATCAGAACAGCTGACGCGCTGGTGTCCGAGTGTGAGCGTTTGGCTTTGATGTGGTCTAGCAATTCCGACTGATTCACTTTTCGTCGGAAGCGTCTGTATAGGTGCGTGAAATCCCATAGTTTTCTTTTTTCTGCGCTTCGCTCATTCGAACTATAAGGAAGAATTCTATCCAGTCGCGAATCTACCGGCATCGCGTTGGCACGAATGAAATTCTTCTAGGACTTCCTTCTACCTCTATCCGAGACGTTTCAATAATCTACGAGTAGTCGCGGATGACCAGCGTCCACTCTTCGCGGTCGCGACACCTTTTCTATTGAACTCTTCGGCTATGGCGGTCGGGCTTTCTATTCCTTGAGACCGCAATCCGGCGATGATTGGACGCAGCTTCTCTGCAAATTCATCTGCCGCGTCTTTGATCGCCTTGTTGCCCAGATTGCTCAGAGCTCTTGTATCCTTTGCACCAAGTTTCACCCCGCGAGCTTTGGCTGCTGCAAGCGCTTCTTTGGTTCTCTTTGAAATTTGCTCTCTTTCATGCTCTGCAAAGACAGCGAGGAGCTGCACCATCATCTTGTTAGCGTGTGGGTTATCCGCTGCGGTGAATTCGATCCCGCTTTCAATCAACCCTGAGATGAAGTGAACACTGCGGGAGAGGCGATCAAACTTGGCAATGACAAGTGTCGCCTTCCTCTTTCGGCATAGCTCAATTGCTTCTGCGAGCTTCGGACGATCATTCTTGCGTCCGCTCTCAATTTCGATGAATTCCGCAATGATCTCATGCGGGCGAGCGCTGAGGTGCTGTTGTACGGCATGGCGTTGCGCTTCTAGCCCAAGCCCCGAGACTCCCTGACGTTGAGTTGAGACGCGGTAATAGGCGACTACGGGCTGATCTTTCATGGTGTTCTCCTTCGCTATACTGGCCCGGACGAACGTCTTGGCCTGTACCTGATGTATGTGAAGGGAACTTTGGTGTCGGGTGTCTTCGTTGCAGCTCTTGGGGAAATCTCTCCGCGTGGCATTTGGACCACTGGAAAGTGATGCTCGGCATTGTGGTTTGTGGCTACGCCCAGTAGCTGAGCCGTCCTCCTACAAAGTATAAGGATCGACTTTTTTGGGCGAAATCCATGTTCATCTCATGTTCATTCTGTGTTCATTTTTTTCACTAAAAATTTTTTAACTCATTGATATATTTGTGAATATTAGAATTTCCGCTTTGAAGATGAAGATACTTATAGTTCGCCCCGAATTGGGAGCTTATCCCGCTGAAAAAGACTGTCGTTCCGTCAGTTCTATTAGGAAGTTTGCAGGGGCCAACTAGCAATCTCACATCATTTTGACTTCCCCAGATGAGGATCGTCTAGGTGCGTCACAGGGCTTCGCTGGCGGGCGATCTAAAGTTTCAAGCAGTTCGATAGCTCTCTGAGAAGCGTCCACCAGAAGCTCTGTATGTCGCTCCAAATGAGCGCGAGATGTGCTGTTCAAATCGGCTGCTGCTGCGGATGAGACGCATCCGTGTGATTGCCTTCCGATCTCCTCAGATCATTCGAGCGATGGAATTTTACGCCCCGTTAGTGAGGCTCACAGAGAGCCGCTGAGTGTGTTCCGTAGTGTGCCGACAAATTCCTCACTCCGATCAATAGACGCCTGTCTGTGAGCGTATATGAAGCTTTCCGAGAGCTTCTGTGGGTGACTGCGGGAATGCTCTGAGCCGAGCCTGTTCCTCCTCGACACCACGATGCCGTTGTCCAAGAAGGTTGCGATTAACAACCGGAGAACGAGATCATGGAAGATAGAGATCAAGAAATTCTAGACAGAATGCGGGTGGCTGAAGCTGAAAGACGTATGAAAGCGAATGAGCCTCAAAGCCCACGCGGCCCGAGATCAACGAACGAGATGCTGGTTCTCTGTACGATTGCCATCTGCGCTGTAGTAGCGTTCACCGCATACTCAATGAGTGACGAAGCTTTTTGGAAGCCAACCGGAACTCAGAAAGTGTGGTGCGCTATGCAGGGCTTTAGTTGGTGGGAATGTAGAAAGTACAACGATGTCGAGAAATAGGTTCTCGGATGTCTAGCAACAGTAGTTGTTTCTCATGCCTATTCTGGAGAAGTCTATAAGGGGCAACCGTCATATGAAGGCTGTAGCTTGAAAGCCAAAGATTGAGGTGGTGGTTCTTGAACGACAATCTCGTTTTACCCGCAAGAAGCTCATTCGGCATTGGTTGTTGGTTTAGTCTGTGTGATAGGGATTAAGAGGAAGAGGGGTGTTTGTTTCCCTTCTCTTCCCCTTATTTCTATCTCTTATATAGCTTTGTTTATCTAGTAGCTTTAGGTGGCAGCTTGAAAATGTTACGCCGCCGCAGTTTGCGAGTGACGAAAGTAGAAAATTTACGTCACGCCTCGAATTTGTCGTGCGCTTTGACTCGATCATTTTCCCACCTAACAGCAAAATCACGCCATGCGTTCGAGGCACGCTTTTGCAGCGGGGACAGAGCAACTGTCGCTTTACGTCCACGAGATTGCTTTGGTCTGGGACCTCCCTCCGACTCTCGAACCGCGAAGGCGCCCGCCTGCATCAGAGGCTTCACCCTCGCGAGTTGAATTGTTTGAAGCAATTTTTGGGTGGCCGTCACTTGGCCAATCTCGTACCTGAAATATTTGGGCAGCGCCTTGGTGTTGAAATTGACGAGGCTCTCAAGGGTGGTGATACCCAAATCCACCAAAGCGTTGCCACGAAAGACTTGCTCTTCCCGAACGATTTGGCGTTCTTCAGGAAGGGGCTGATCTTTATCCCTGATTTTGTGATAGATGCGAATGTATCGCTCACCGTTCTCGCGACCAAAATAGGTTGTTCCCGGGATGCTCAGGAAGCTGTTGTATTGATAGAACTCTGGGCGGGTATCGGCTTTGATCTCACCCTCTCTGGGTTTTTGAGTGCTAATTCGAAGATGCAAGAAGCCGGGATAGTCGGATACCTCGTCGCCTACGAAAATTCGCGGAGTCCCTGCACCGGTAAGGTCAATGCCGTTGGAATTCACGAACATTGGGAGCGTTGCAGCAAAATATTCTCGGTGAGCTTTCGACTTGATTTTGAAGTCCAAGGCGAAATGGACCTCGTAAATCATGGGCTCAGTGTTCAGCCCACCAAGTTCGTTAAAAACCGCATGGAGCGCTGCAAGCTTGTCTTGAGTGACATCCTGAATGGTCACTCGAAATGCGTTAGCTTTGTTGTCAATTTTATATGCCCATGCGGACTTCTTGCGGTATCCCTTTCGGTTGTCAGGGGTGATCGTCGAATTTCTCCAAAGCGTGTGCCTGACCGAATTCTCGCAGGAGAGCGTCTTTGGAAAAATATCGACCTTCATCGTGTCGATATGCGCCGATGCTGTGGCATCGGAAAGGTCAATTGATGGTCCGACGCCAAGATAGAACGCATTGTCCTTCATGCCCCAGTGCGTGAGTGGGGCAACCACAATTTTGGGGGTGCTATGACGCAGCGATGCTTGACTGCGGCGCTTCTCTTTTGGGGTCTTTGTCGAAAGTGATTTGGGTTGTGGGGAAGTGCTAGTAGTCACTGAATTGTCTCATATAAGGGTATCTGGCATATGCAAGCGCCAGGTCCCTTTAGTTATAGTCAGCGCGTTCTTATTCGTGCACAGATTTTCAAAAATAATTTTATTGAACCCAAGCAACGTTTCAATTTGCGCTTTGCTGGGTCGGTGCGTGGCTAGGCGCGTCAGGTTTGCTCGGTGGCTGGTTCCGATTGAATTGAAGTGTCTGTGTGCTACTCCCGCGTCGCGCTTGCCGGTGACGCTACCAGACAGTCTCAGTGAGATAGCTTATCTGTGCGTTGCATGATGCGCATCACCGTCTGGCCTTGCCAAGTAGCTCCTCGGCGCGTGAATCTTCCGGCCTCGTTTAATGCGGCGGCTATCTTTGAAAAATTGTCGCGATCCTTCTCTGGGAGCGCAATTCGAACTTCGTCAATCCATTCCATTGCCCTGCGGGCATAGGCATCGGTTCGCAGCCGATTGACCTTTGCGGCTTTTATCCCCGTCGGCTTGCGTGGGGTAGAAGCCTCTTTGCCGCTAGTTTTCATGGTGCGGAGCTGCGTTAGAACTTTCTCTTCGTAGTGCCTGATCCCCAAGGCAACTGGATTTGGTTTTCCTCCGTCACGTACGCTTACAATCCTTACGCCCTGTCCAAGAATGTGGTCTAGGGTATCTGGATCGGTTGTGCATGCCGTTAGGTCGCTAAACCACAATTCTGCATTTTCTTGTTTGGCTCGATCAAGTGCCTTCTCCAGAACGGACGACACTCTGAAGCGTTCACGTCGGGTGCGGCGGCTGTGGAGGTAGACAGCTATGCATTGAGATTGCTGACCCGTGGCGGTCATGAAGCGCTGATAGAAGTCGAACAATTTTGCTTGATGTATGTAAGAGCGGGTTTTCTTTGGTGGCGTGTCCGCTTCTCGGGTGACGTGGAAATAGAGGACGTATTTCAGTTCCATGGAGAGCAGTTCTCACTCAACTCAATAGCTTCACAAATCGACAGATGTCATTTTGTTAAATTGGATCGTCGGGGATGCAATCGAAATTTTCGTTCCGAGCTGCTTTGCGACCCGAAATTCCCCGACCTCCAATAGCTTTCTGCCTTTGCCTTGGAATCTCAGCTAGACGTTCTGTATTCGGAAGCCCACTTTCGCCTTAAACTTCAACACCTATCTTTCCTTGGGAGGATACGCACCATAGAGGTGACTGAGGTCCAATCCTTCATACTCAATTTTTGACATGGCCTCTTTCAACGCGCGTCGAATTTTTGGTGTGTCGCCTGATCCGTATCCCGCCGATGAGTGAGGCAGTGTGCGACCTGAGAGTCGATACATGACGCTATCCTCTAGAGCGGCTTCTCTCATTGCGTCCTCCATACTGTGACGGAACGAGTGAAACACCTTGCGGGAGTCTGTAATGCCCGCGCTGTTCAGCAGCCGACGGAAAAGTTTTGAATATGGATCAAATTTTCCAGTTTTTTCGGAGCGCTCGCAATTAGGAAACAGTCGGTCCACCCCGCTTCTTCTCGCGTCGGCAACGAAAGTCAGAAATCCGACTTTCTGAAGTTCAGTGTGTACGGGGATACAACGACGACTTTCGCTGTTTTTGACTTCTTTCTCAGAGGTGTCATCTGCATCTTCTGTGTCTGCGATGCGAAAGAACCAGATGCCGTCCTCTTCAAATACGTCAGTAACCAGAAGTTGCGCAATTTCGCCAAGCCTTGCGCCTGTGTAGGCGCCAATGAGAGGCAGCCAAAATCTATGGTCGCGGATTTGAAAATCGCCGGGTTTTGTCCATGAGCTGTACGATTGGCAGCCGACAAAGTTTGGAGCGCGAAAAACCTCATTGAGATCGGATATTGAAAACGGAACTCTTCGTTTGGACTTTGCTTTTCTTTTGGGGATGTCAATTTTGATGTTGAGAGATGGATCGACGGAAATATAGCGCTTCTTCAGTGCCCAGCTGAAAAGCGTTGTGAGGTTCCCCAGAAGAGTATTGTTGATTGTGCCGAGATCAAGCGTGTCGTGCTTGTCTACTTTGTTGAGTTCGATTGCTTCGAGAAGTGAAGCTTTGGGGTAACGGATTTTCCGTCGCGCAGGAGTGATGCGCAATAATTCTGCGTAGCTATGGAGTTCTTCCCACGTAAAGCTGTCAATAGTTCTCTCGGTGCCAAAATGCTCCGTGAACCAGCTGATGGATTGTCTATAGCCGGGTTCGTATCCCCGTTTTCCCGTGTCTCGTTCCTTCAGAAACTCATTCAAGACTTCATTGACTGTTTTCGCTGACCGAATGACCCGTGGAGCAGCTTTAATGGGTGGCGAAGTTATGGCTTCGACTGCTTTTTCATCGAACGTGGAGGGTCTTTCCATTGCGGAAATCACAAGTGGGTCGAGTGGTCCTTCAGTGGTCCAATCCCCATCCCACCGTGCTAGTGCTACCCGCGCGGCGTCTATTTTCGTTCTGGCGATGTATTGCTGAAGCTTTTGGAAGTCCCTTTTATCAACTTCAGGGTCAATTTTGACATCCTGCGCAATCGCCCTAGATTCATCCTCAATCAAGACAAACTCGCCTATCGCGGAATGTTCTCTCAGTTCATTTATAAAGATGCTGAGGGCTGCCTTATGGGTGGCTGTATCGCGTGCCCGAAACAAGCCGGGTGTGCGTCGTTGTTCGGCATCGAATTCGAGTTCGGATTTGAAGAAATTTTTGACGCAGATTTGGATTTGGTCGTCGGTCAGCAAGGGCGTAGCTCTCAAAAAGTCAAAAAGTTGAAAAAGACGTAGTCTCTCATTCGCTGCAAGTGCTCTTGCAGCGTTCGGGTGGCGTTCTCCCAGAGATTTCCAGATTTCGCGCCGCTTAAGCCTCGATACGAGGTCTTTAGGCACTCGTGCGCGGAGATAGTAAACATGCCCGCGACGGCAAACATTCGTCTCTAGACCCATATTATAGTCGCCCGCTTATAATCTACGCGTAGTTTCTGTGCGTAACAGCGGAGAAAATTCTAAGTACCTGAAGAGACTATGTTTTTTGGTAACAAGGACTTAGCTGCGCGTAGCAGCCTTTCCGTCCTCCGCTACCATTTCCCACGACATTGATTGCTTAGATTTTCTGCCGCTTGCGAGCTGTGCGCTTGGCGCGGCACGGGCTTTGCTCTGTATCAGGCAAAGGTCCTCTAAGTGGCGCAAAACAGCAGGTTTTGTTTCAGGCGGGGGCAGGTTTGTACCGAGGTGAAACACATGTTGTACGAAATCTCCAAATGGAGCCGCGTTAAGCTTCTTGTCGCTCTCAGCAGTGCGGGCAGTCTGGCCGCCACGGCGGTTGTGGCCCTTGTCTTTCTTACGGCGACACCGGCGCTCGCATGCTCGGCCGGAGGCGGTTCCAACGGCAATTCCAATTCGAACTGGAATCTGAACTTCAACAGCAACCAGAACTCCAACAGCAATTCGAATAATAACTCGAACACGAATTCAAATTCGAACAGCAACGGCGGTTTGGTTAATACTAGCGGTTTCGGCAATGATAGCAGCTGGTCGACATCAAGCAGCTCCAGCAGCAGTTCGGATGCGGTCGAGTTGCGCGGCTGATTGCAGGCACTTCAGAATTCAGAACGGACAGGCGGCCGTGAATGCGCATGGTGCGCCGCTGTCGGGATGTGTGAAGCTCAGCGTCTCGGCATGAAGGTGGAGACGCGGTGCGGCTTCCAGCGCAGCGCCTTGCGCGTAGAACACATCACCTACGATCGGATGCCCGAGGCTCAGCATGTGAACGCGCAACTGGTGTGAACGACCGGTCGTTGGCGCAAGCCTCACGCGCGTGATGTCACCTTCGCGCGCAATGACCTCCCAATCGGTTTGTGCGGATTTGCCGTTTTCATGGTCGATGATCTGCTTGGGTCTGTTTTCCCAATCGACACCGAGCGGTAGATCGATATGGCCCTTGTCGCCTTCCACAACGTCCCAGACGCGGGCGATATAGGTCTTCTTTGTTTGGCGCTTTTCAAACTGCATGCTGAGATCGGCGTGCGCTTTGCGCGTCATGCCCATGACAACAATGCCTGATGTATCCCTGTCGAGACGATGCACAGTCATGGCGCCGCGATAGAATTTGCGGGCGCGTTCTTCCAGACAATCATCATGCGCTTCGGGTTTTCCCGGCACGGATAGCAAGCCGCTAGGCTTGTCGAGGATGAGAATATGGGCGTCGCGATAGATCACGGACAA
>TARA_R110000868_G_scaffold160430_2_pt1 | contig 18472 bp, 22 predicted proteins | sample TARA_R110000868 | Tara Oceans TARA_R110000868 (sample SAMEA4397489) | marine metagenome | biome: Polar Biome; feature: [SRF] surface water layer (ENVO:00010504); material: water (ENVO:00002006), including particulate matter (ENVO:01000060) such as... | depth 5 m | reverse complement strand
AGCCCCGGCCCCGCGCACTGGCACCGGCTTTGATGAGATGGACGACGACCTGCCTTTTTGATTGGAGCAGCCACATGAAAAAGCAATGCATCGCAGCCCGACTGCTGACCCATTTCAAGACCACCAGCGTAGACAACCTCCCCAACGCTTCATTGGCGCTTGGCGAATCTTTGAGCAGCGTTCAGAAGTGCGCCTACAAGATGCGCGACAAGGGGCTGTTGATGGAAACGGGCGAGACGACCCGAATCAACAAGCTGCAAGGCAAGGTGTGGAAGATCACGACCCGGGGCAAAGACGCAAACCCAGTCAACCCGCTGCGCACGAAGGCAGAAAGCTACGGACGGACCAGCCAATGGATGCAGCAGCAGCAAGAAATTGCAGACCGCCGCCGCCGCACAGAAGACGCTGAGACAGAACGCAGGGCCGGCAACGTCTGCAAGCAAGACCCGGACTTCTCGAGCGCCAAGCGTACCGAAGCGCCCAACTTGGCCGACCGCTGGCAGGCTGAAAAGACCATGGTTCAGTGCTTCTCCAGCATGAAGCCCGGCGAGTACGCCTTCCCGCCGGCCAGCTGTGCAGCGAGGGCAGCATGACCCCCGCCACCACAAAGCAGGGTCACCTGTACTTCCACGGCGATGCCAAGGTGATCGCCCTGGAGTCTGGAGCCAGCCCCGAGGTTCGCCAGATTGACCCTGACGCCCCTCTGTGCATGGGCCACAAGTACAAGGTCCGGGCTGAATGGCTGACCCCTGCTCCGATGAAGTATTTCAGAGGGGAGGTGCCCCGATGACGCCAGTCAAACAGCAGGCAGCTTTGCCTCGTCTATTTTCTGGTCTAGCCAAGTTGAGCCGAGGCGCTTTAGCTTCTCCCAGCGATCGTCGTTCAGCCGCACGCTGCGGGGCTTGGTTGCGTTCTCGGGCGCGAGGCGCGGGCCGGTTGAGCCGGGAGGGCGGCCCCGGCGCTTGGGTTGCTCCGGGGTGGGGATCATGCTTGATACACCGTGCCGACCAAGGGCGCCGGGGCGCCATCGCGGTTATTGAGGTTGAAGGGCATGTGGCAGTAGCCGTGCGCCGTGCAGAAAGCGGAAGAATCTTCCGGCAACATGAAGTGGGCCATGACAAGGCCGCGATCGCTGAGGGCAATGTAAATCAGGCCGGTAACTTCTGTTCGTGTGCTCATTTGTCTCTCCCGTTTTTGGACCGCACCGCGCTATCCATGGGTATTAATGTAGTACGAAATAAATCAGTCTGCAAGGATTATTTTGTAACACGGGAAAAAGAGGTGCGCGCATGAAACGCAGCGCCCCACTCAAGCGAACACCGATGAAGCGCTCCCAGCCCCTACGCCGCACAACTGGCGAGGCCCGCACATCGGCCAAGGTCAAGAAGTGCGCAGTCAGGGAATGCCGCCAGCCCTTCATTCCTCGCTCGATGACTCATAAAGCCTGCGGACCTGACTGCGCCCAAGCCCTCGGCAAAGCTGAAGCGGAGAAGAAGGCCAAGCGCGCAGCCCTGGAGGACCGCAAGCAGACCCGGGCCGAACTCGAAGCCCTCAAGACTATTCCTCAACTCAAGAAGGAGGCACAACGTGAATTCAATCGATTCATCCGAGCCAGAGACAGACGAGCCGGCTTCTCCTGCATCTGCTGTGATCGACCTTTTGAGTGGGAGCGGATCGGTGGGGCCGTGGATGCTGGCCACTATCGAAGCACAGGGAGTGCAGATCATCTTCGCTTTGACGAGGACAACTGCCACGCCCAGCGATCCGACTGCAACCGCTTCGGAGCTGGCCGCGCAGTTGATTACCGCATTGGCCTCATTCGACGGATTGGGAGTGCACGAGTTGAAGCACTAGAGGCCAGGAACGAAACCGCCAAGTGGACCCGCGAGGGCTTGCGGCAGATCCGCGACACCTACCGGGCCAGGGCTCGGGGATTGGAGAAATCATGACTGAAGACATCAACACACGGCCCGGCAGCGTCGTTGACAAGATCCAGGCTTACTACAAGGCAAACCCCGGCGAGGAGCTGAGCTACGCCGACATTTGCGAAAAGTTTGATTGCAGCTATCGGACCGCTTACAACGCGGTGGACAAGCTGAAAACGACCGGGCGGTATGAAGTCGCGCATGTCGTGCGGCTGCGGTCGGCTGGTATTGCGAAGGAGACAGCGTGATGGGAAAGACGATTCGAGAGTTGTCCGCAGAGTCAGGACGCACCCCCGTGGAATGGATGCTGTTGGAATCTGGGCTGTGTGAGTTGTCTGACAACAATCAGCAGCTACTGACTGACTACGGGGAGGTATCAAAAGAGGTTCAGGCACTAAGCGTGCTGATAGGGCGCTACATCATTGAGGAGACGGCGTGATGGTTACAAAAATCGGCAAAGTGTCGGACAAGAGCCGGGCGAACTTGACGGGAGGATCTCGCAAGGGCGTCCCGAACAAAGTAACGGCTGACCTCAAGGACATGATTCTGGGGGCTCTTGATGCGGCTGGAGGGGTTCAGTACCTGACAGAGCGGGCGGCTGACCCTAAGACCGCGGGCGCATTCCTGACGCTGGTCGGGAAAACTCTCCCGATGACAGTCAAGGGGCCGGGAGAAAATGGCGAGCACATCTTCCAGAAGATCGTGGTTGAAGTGGTGAAAGCGAAGTGAGCGAGCTACGCATTCAAGTCCCCGAGGCCTTCCTGCCGCTTGAAGGGCAGCATCGCTACATTGGCGCGCACGGTGGCCGCGGCTCGGGCAAGTCGCACTACTTTGGCGAACGGTGGCTCAGAGAGAACATTGCGGAGAAGCTGGACGCCGTGTGTCTGCGCGAAACGCTGAAGTCTCTAGAGTTCTCGGTGAAGAAGCTGCTGGAAGGCAAGATCAGCGCATTCAATGCCGGGGCTTATTTCGAGATTCAAGACCGGCGAATTCTCACGAAGCGCGGCGGCGTGACGATCTTCGAGGGCATGCAGAACCACACGGCCGACTCCATCAAGTCGCTGGAGGGGTTCGATCGCGCATGGTTTGAAGAGGCCCAGTCTGCCAGCGACAAAAGCCTGACATTGCTGCGGCCGACGATCCGAAAGCCCGGCTCTCAGCTCTGGTTTGGTTGGAATCCTGACCAAGCCTCGGACCCAGTAGACGCGCTGCTGCGCTCAGGAAGCCCACCTCCTGGCGCCGCAGTGGTCGAGGTGAACTACATGGATAACCCATGGCTTCCCGATGAACTGCGCGTTGAGATGGAATACGACCGCAGCCGCGACCCCGACAAATACGCTCATGTGTGGCTCGGCAAGTACCGACAGAACAGCGAAGCCCGCGTGTTCAAGAACTGGCGCATCGAAGAGTTTGACATTGACCCGTCTTGGATCTTGCGGCAGGGGGCCGACTGGGGCTTCAGCATTGATCCCTCAATCTTGGTGCAATGCGCAATCGTGGGCCGCACGCTGTATGTTGCTCATGAGGCGTACCGCATCGGCTGCGAGGTGGACTTTCTGCCCGAGCTGTTCCGTACCATTCCTGATGCTGAGCGCTGGCCGACCACGGCAGACAGCGCTAGGCCGGAAACGATCAGCTACATGCAGCGCCATGGATTCCCGAAGATGCTGCCGGCGATCAAGGGCGCTCGAAGTCTTGAAGAGGGCGTGTCATTCCTCCAATCCTTTGACATCGTTGTTCATCCTCGGTGCCTGCACACGATTGATGAGCTTCGGTCCTACAGCTACGAAACAGACCCACTGACGGGCCTTGTATTGCCGCGGCTGAAGGACAAGGACAACCACGTAATTGACGGGCTGCGCTATGCCTGCGAAGGAGCGCGACGGGCATCAATGGCTCGCGGAAACCTGCCCGACTTCAGCACCTCAGCAGCATCTGGCGCCCGCATGTAGCAGAACAATTTACCTGCGAGTAACTTTCGCCCTATATGGATTGATCCAAGCCCGCGAGCATGCGGGCCAATGTCGCACTCTGTCGAAGACTCATCGAAGCAGTACCGCGAGGCGATGGACGCCACGCGGGAGCAGCGCGAGCAGATCCGCGAGGATTTGGAGTTCAGCGACCCCAGCGACCCGCAGCAGTGGGACGAGCGCGAGAAGCAGCAGCGCGAAAGCGACCCGGGCGGCGTTCGGCCTTGCTTGGTGTTTGACCAGACGGGGCAATATGTCTCCAACGTCGCCGGCCAGGTCGAGCAACGCCCCCCAGCAATGCATGCCATCCCAGCAGGTGGCGGCGCAGACAAGCGCGTGGCCGAGCAGCTCGACGGCTTCTTTCGGCACATTGAGCACACCAGCCGAGCCGGTACGCACTATGCGCGGGCGCTGACCTCTGCGGCACGGGCCGGCGTCGGTTATCTGATCGTGCGGCCTGAGTACATTGACCGTGCGCTCAACTGGCAAGAGCCGCGAATCAGCAGCGAGGGCGACCCTCTGCGCGTGGTGCTCGATCCGTGGTCCGTCGAGATTGACGGGTCAGACGCTAACTTCGGCTATCTCCTGACGCCCTACAGCGTGCGGGAGTTCGAGCGCATCTACGGCAAGAAGGCCGCCAAGATCAGCTTCGGTGATGATCAGCAGCGCTACGTTAACGACGACCGCGAATCCATCATCGTCGCTGAAGAGTGGATGGCTGAGGACGTCAAAACGAACATGATCGTCTGCGCTGATCCGATGGGCCAGCCGGGCGATGAAATGTCGATCAGTGAGGATGACTTCTGGAAGGCTCAGAAGAACGGCCAGCAGCTCATTGCCACCGGCTACACCTATCAGGACAAGCAGCGCTGCGTGTACTGGCGCAAGCTGAGCGGCGCTGAAGAGCTGAGCAAGCGCGTCAAGTACCCGGCGAGCGGGATCGGCATCGTGCCGGTTTATGGTTATGTGGGCTTCAAAGACGGCCGCATGCGTTACTGCGGCATTCCGCGCCGCGCCCGTACCGCTCAGCAGGCTTACAACTACCACATGAGCGAGATGCGCGTGCTCATGGGCCAGGCTGCGAAAGCTCCTTGGCTCATGCCACTCTCTGCGCTCGGCGGTGATGAAAACATCAAAAAGATGTGGGACCGCGCCTCAGTCGATAACCGGGCCTTTCTCCCATATGTGGACCGCGACGAACAGGGCAATCCGATTCAAGCTCCGTCGAGGATGCAGCCCAGCATCAACCTGCAAAACCACATTGCCGGCTCTTTGCAGGCCCGCGAGGACATCCAAGCCGCGATTGGCATGTATGCGGCCAACATTGGCAAGCAGAGCAACGCCACAAGCGGCGTGGCCTATGACGCGCAGAAGCAGCAGGGCGAGGCCAGCACAGCCAACTTCCCGAGCAACCTGTCTGCGGCGCTGGGACAAATCGGCAAGCTCTGCCTGGAAATGATCCCGCCGCTGGTGGATACGCGCCGGCAAATGCGAATCCTCGGCATCGACATGACGCCGGGCAGCGTGACGATTGACCCGAAGCAGGCCGAGCCGCTGCGCGAGACAGATCAGGGCTTGATCATCAACCCGAACGTTGGCCGCTATGACACGCGGGTGGTGGTTGGCGCGAGCTTCGCCACGCAGCGCCAGGAGTCGAGCGCAGCACTGACCGAGATGATACGGGCGAACCCGGAAATGATGCCTGTCGTTGGCCCGCTGTGGGCTCAGACGCTGGACTTCCCGAACGCCGACAAGCTGGCCCAGGTGCTGACCGCCATGGCGCCGAAGGAAGTGCAAGCCGTCTTGAACCCGAGCGCTGACAAGCAGCCGACGACTGCCGACCTGATGGCTCAGATCGAGCAGCTCAAGAGCGCATTGCAAGAGGCCACCAGCATCGCGCACGAGGCCCAGCAAGACGCCGACGAAGCGCAGGCCGCAGCAGAAGCCAAGGAAGTCGAGAACGAAATCAAGTTCTACGAGGCCAAGACAAACCGCCTCAAGGTGACGGGCGCGAACGAAGAGCAGATCAAAGCCATTGTTGGCGACCTCATCAATCAAATGCTCAGCAGCCCCGCGCCGCTTGGCGATGAGGGCGAGCAAGAAGGCCCAGGCCCTGACGACTCCATGCCGCATGAGATGGCCGAGGGCGAGCCGCAGAGCTACGAAATGCAGCCTCTACCCGGTGAACTCGGAGAAGAGCCGCAACCCGAAGAAGCAATGCCCGAGATGGGCGAGGAGCCCATGTAATGCCTACGCTCGCAAGCCCGCAAACCGTCACCGTTACGGCCAGTTCTCCAAGCCAGGTCTATCGAGTCAAGTGCCTCGGTGCATCTGATGTGATGCAAGTCTCATGGGTTGGGGGCGGTGGCATCAGTGGCCAGCAGACCATTCGCGCAACTGCTCCGGCCGGGCAGGATGTGGGGCCGTTTCAGGACGAAACGACGATCACATTCGCTGCGCTGGCCGGTTCTCCGGTTTATGAGTATTCCGGCCCGGTGATGTTGGAAGACAGCGGGTCGTTTTTAGCTGGCGATCAATTGATCGTCGCAAACGGCGTGGTCAGCGACGGCATTGTGGTGATGGGGGACAGCATCCCGACTTACAACTTCATGCCAATCGTGCTGTCCACCGTGACAGACAACGGGAATGGCACGGCAACAGCAACCGGGACGAGCTTGCAGACGTATGCGGGCGAGTTCGTGCAGATTGAGTCATCGCCTACCGCCAAGCTAAATGTCGTCGGGGCACCTGTGCTGTCTCATGTCATCACGGCCGGCAATGTCACCTCAATCACCTACCGATACGAAGGCTACCCGTACAACGATCTAGGCCAAACCGGATCGCTACTGATGCGCTTGGTGCGCCGCGAATCTGATCAAGGGTTCTTGACCCTGGCCAAGTTCCTGGCTGATGCGCGCTTTCGCATCCTTGGGACGTTTGCAATCGGTGGTCTTGACTCCGAGCAGATGGAGACGATGCTTGATGCCGCCATTGCGTTGCGTCCGCGAGCTATCGCTATTCAAGTCGGCACGAACAACGTCTATGCCCGCGTCTGGGCTGCTGACCGCACGATCAGCAGTTTCAAGCGCATCGCTGACAAGATTTCAAAGGCAGGCATCGTGCCGGTGTTTGGCTTGATCCTGCCCCGCGTGGACGGGCAGCAAAGCTCAACCCGCGCCGCACAGATCGCCCCGGTTCATCGGTGGCTGCGCGACTACCTGCCGAGTGTTGGGGGGTACTGCGTTGAGACCTGGGGTAAGACGGCCAACGCGGTGACGTTTGCCGACATGACCTCAACAATCGGAGCGGCCTCGGCCAACATGCTGGGAGATAACGTCCACCCGGCTCGTATCGGGGCTTGGGCCATGGCAAAAGCATGGCTGAGCGTCCTTACTCAGGTGTTCCCGGCCAAGGTTCGCTTACCCACAAACCCGACTGACGCCCTCGCAGCCAATGGCAAGAGCTTCTTGCCGAATGTGCTCCTTACTGGCACGGGTGGCACCAAAAGCGCAGGATCAGGAACGATCAGCGGAAACGCGCCAGATGGTTGTGCTGTGAACATTGTTTCCGGCACGCCGACTGTGACGCTTTCTCAAGTGGCTCGAACAGAAGCCGCAGACGGCGATGCTTCCGGAAATTGGTTTCGTTTGGTCATCACCGCCGCGGCCTCTGGCACTACCGTCCAAGTGCGGATGGCAGTCACCCCAGGCAACTGGTCCTACGGCGATCTTGTGCAGGGCGGAATGCGCATTCGCACATCGTCCAGCGGCACGCCTGGGACCGGCGCGCCCAGCAAGATGGCGACGCCGGAGCTGCTGGTGAACGTGACCACCGCGACCAGCGGCACAGACATCTCCTACGCCATCGCGAACCAAGTTCCTGGCATTGAGATTGACGAGGCCTATAGCGGCGTTTCGCTCACTCCCGCGCACGCATTCAAACCAGGTGGAGCCGGCATTCATGGCTCGCTGAGCTACATGCGCTTGGACCTGAATCTCATTTTCCGCGGCGCTGGGTCGGCGACTGTTGACATCGCACACCCAATGCTCGGAACCGTCAACCAGTAAACAGCAACCCCTAACGGAGCCATCCCCATGACCCTCGAAACCGCATTGCCAACAGCCCCCGAGGCGACGGCGAGCGGCCAGCCTGAAAACGCTGAGCTGCCCGCGAACACTGCCGAAGAAGGCAGCACGGACACGCCCAGCGAAGAAGGCGAGAAGACCAAGCCGGAGAAGTCCGAGCTTGAACGTGAGCGCGACCGACTGCGCCGCGGCATTGACCGCCGCACCCGCCGCGAAGCAGAAGCCCGAGCAGAAGCCGCGCAACTGCGAGAAGAACTTTTGCGATTGAAAGGCGGCGCAGAACGCAATACAAACGCACAACAGCAAGACGATGAGCCCCTGACGCTCTCTCGCGCAGAACTGGCACAGATGGTCAAGAGCGAAGCTGCAAAGCTCGCACCGACCCTGAAGCAAGAGCAAGCCGAGATTGAGCACCGAAAGGCGGTCATTGAAAAGCTGGCGAAGGATCTAGGCACGGAGCGTTTCGACGCACTGGCCGACGATCTGGACGAGGCACTGGGCGGAATCGTGGACAGCAAAGGCAGGCCCAAGCCGGCCACCGATGCAGTCTTTGCCGCGGACGACCCGCAAGCGGTCATTCAGTACCTCGCAGACCCCGACAACGCTGATGAGGCGGAATCCATTGGCCGCATGGACCCGATCCGCGCCGGCCGCGCCATCGCAAAGCTCGAAGGAAGGCTTGAGCAAGCGAAGGCCGCAGGCAAACCGCAGCGCAGCAAAGCACCCGAGCCAGTCGAGCCCGCATCACGCGGCGGCGGCGTAATCAACACCATGCCGGACCCGAAGAACGTCAAGGCCTATATCAAGTGGGCTAACGAGCAGGACCGGCGCCACTAAGGACAAGGAATCATGGCAAACGCATATACCACCGCGCAGATTGTCACCAATGAGGTGCTGCGCATCGCTCACAACAGCTCGGCCATGCTGGGCAATGTGAACACCGACTACAACGATGCCTGGGACAAGGAACTCAAGCCGGGCCAGACGATCAACGCCCGAGCCCCGGTTCAGTTCACGCACCGCGACGGCGAAACCGCCAGCGTGCAGGACATCACCGAAGCCTCGGTGCCTGTCACCTTGCAGCCTCTGCTCGGCTTGGACTTCGCCGTCAGCTCGACTGATCTGGTGACCTCCATCGGCACGGACGGCAAGATCAGCAAGGCATTCCGCGAGCGCTACGTCAAGCCTGCCGGCCTGAAGTTGGCAGCGCTGCTGGACTTCCGCATTGGCTCGGCCATGAAGAACGGCTTCCACCAAGTCGTTGGCACTCCTGGCACGCCGCCTGCGACTTTCGCTGACTTGCTGCAAGCCGGCGTTCCCTTGGACCGCATGAGCGTTCCTCGCGACGGTATGCGCATGGCTGCAATCGAGCCCGGCGCCAATGCCGCCATCGTGGCGGGTCTGTCGGGCCTGTTCAACAACAAGGAAGTGCTGGGCGAGCAGTACAAGACCGGCGTTATCAAGACCGGCGCCGGCCTGGATCTGGCAATGTCGCAGAACGTGCCGACTCACACGGTCGGCCCGCTGGGCGGCACTCCTTTGGTCAACGGCGCCAATCAGGGCTTGATCAACTCGGGCGCAACCGACAACCCCCGCGCCGCAACGACCTCGCTTGTCACGGACGGCTGGACCGCTGCCGCTGCTCTGCGCTTGAACCAAGGCGACACGTTCACCATTGCGGGCGTGTTCTCGGTCAACCCGGAAACCAAGCAATCGACCGGCGTCCTGCAATCGTTCTTGGTGACGGCCCCTGTAAGCTCTGATGCCTCGGGCAATGCCACCATCGTGGTCAGCCCGGCCATCATCGCGGGCGGCGCCTATCAGAACGTGACCAACCGCCCGGGTGACAACCAGCCGCTGACGATCACCAGCGGCGCCGCCAACACCAGCTACACCCAGAACCTGATCTGGCACCGTGACGCATTCACGTTCGTCTCGCCTACCCAGCCTCTGCCGGGCGGCATGGACTACGCCGCGAATGCCTCGCTGGCCGATGAGGGCGGCGTGTCTCTGCGCTTCCTGCGCGGCTACGACATCAGCACCAATCGGTTCATCAGCCGCTTCGACATCCTCTGGGGTGGCGCGGTGACTCTGCCGAACTTCGGCGTCCGTCGCACCAACTGATTGACCGGGGGCTTCGGCCCCCGTTTCTCAAGGAGCTTTGATGTACCCATTGAACGTGTCCTTGCCAGCGCCTGCCATTGGCTTCGCTGTTGCAAACGACGCCACCGAACACGCGGCACTCAGCGCACAGGGTTACGTCCCCGCGCTGGCTGTCGAACTGGAAGCTGCGCCGCAGGAGGACGGAGAACAAACCGCAGACCTGCAAACCTCCGATTCCGCTCCTGACGGCGCAGCCCCAACACGCAAGCCGGGCCGCCCCCGGAAGGCCGAGTAAGTGACCACAGCCCGCACCATCATCCGCAATGCCCTGACGTTCGGCCTCAACAGGCTGAGCCCAGGCGAATCTGAAGACGCCGACCTGTTCGGGCGTTGCCTTGATGCGCTCGGCTCGATCATTGATGAAATCAACGGCGGCAAGGCCATGTTATGGCGCGAGGTTTTCACAGTCTCCAGCGCTATCACTGGCCCTTCCGCGCTTCTTGGTGTTGCATGGCCTACCGCCGCAAGCGGGGATGAAATCCTAGGCGCCACAGTGCAGTACAGCGCCGGGCATGACATCCCGCTTGACCAGATCACGCTTGGTCAATATGAGCTGATCACCGACAAGTCGCAGGCGTCACTTCCTCGCCTGTTCGCGCATGATGGCGCCGCCACCGTCTTTTTCTATCCAGCCGCTGCCGGTCAGACGGTTACGCTCCGCACCAAGCAAGCGGCTGAGACATTTGCGGATCTGGACACCGACTACTCCATGCCGGCCGGCTACAGGGCCGCCCTAGAGGCGATGCTGGCCGAGAAGATGGCGCCAACGCTGAACGCTGAAATGGTGCCGATCACCACGCGACTCGCTGGCTCTGCACGGCGCCGCCTGGCTGCGCAGTTCCTGACGCCTGAAATCATCGGAGGCCGGCGCAACGCCAGCAACATCCTGACGGGGTGGAACTGATGGCCGGCCGCAAAGTCGTTCAAGCCATCGGGCCGAGCTACCAGATCACGGATCGAAAGGCCGGCTCTCAGCGTGCGGTGAACCTGCGTGTGCGGGTCATCGAGGGCGAGGGCGAGCCGAACATGCTGGTGCTGGAAAGCGTCGAGGGGCTGCGGTCCTTCTTGACCATGCCGGCAACCATCCGCGGCACGTTTGCAAGCGACCGCGGCCGGTTCTTTGTTGTGGCTGGGAATACGCTCTATGAAGTGACGGCAGCAGGCGCCTACACGAACCGAGGCACCCTGGCGAGTTCTTCCGGCTTTGTCTGCATGGAGAACAACAACACGCAGTTGATCGTGGTGGATGGCTATAACGGCTACCTGTTCACGTTCGAAAGCAATGCATTCGGGCAGATCACAGATCCAGACTGGCGCGGCTCGCGCTGGGTTGAAGAGCTGAATGGCTCTTTCGTGTTTGTCCCGGATGACCAGCCTGATCAGTTCTATCTCTCGGGCATCGATGACGGCTCGACGTATGACGCGCTCGACTTCAGTAGCTCGGACGCGCAGCCAGACGACATCGTGACGCATCGGGTGATGAAGCAAGAGCTTTATCTGTTCAACCGGCGCTCGACAGAAGTCTGGGTCTATACCGGTGACGCGGACTTCCCCCTGGCTCGCTACAACTCGACGCCGATTGATATTGGCTGCGTGGGTCTGCGGGCGGCTGTCGTTACTTCTGATTCCATGTTCTGGGTCGGCGGCACAGGCGTTGGCTCCGGCGTCTTGTACGAGATGCGCGGCCACTCCCCGGCACGTGTCAGCACGGATGCCGTCGAGCAAGCCATGGCCGCCTCTACCGACATCAGCCAGGCGCGGATCTGGGGCTATCAGATTGAGGGCGCTGAGTTCATCGGGCTTGACGCTCCAGGGTTCAAGACCACATGGGTCTACAACCTGGCGACCCAAAAATGGCATGAGCAAGCCCGGCTTGTGGATGGCGCGTGGGCGCAGTGGCCGGCTGAGCTGATCAGCTACTTTGACGGCGCGCACTATGCCGCGGCCGGCGAGAAGCTCTACGTCATCGACAGCACCTTGACGACCATCGGCGCCGAGTCTTTGAGCTTTGAGCGCACGTGGCCGCATCTGGTCATGCCGAGCATGGAGCCGGTGAGTTACCGCGGGCTTGAGGTTTCAATGACCACGGGCGGCGGCGGCGAAGTGACGCTTGAGCTGAGCAACGATGGCGGCTATGTCTGGGGCTCGCCTTTGCGGCGCTCGCTCGGGGCCATTGGCCGGCGCATGGAGCGCATTCGCTGGCTGGGCCTTGGCTCGGCCATTGACCGGGTGTTTCGCCTCCGCTGGAGCGGCTCCGGCCCGACGACCATTTACAGCGCGGCGGTAGACGCATGAGCCGCAAGCTGACCCCGCCCATGGCTCAAATCCCGATTGGGGTTGCCACGTTCAACGGCCAGCAAGTCGAGGTGAGGCAGCACCCTGAATTTGTGCGTTTCTTCTTTGACCTCTTCGCCCGGGTCGGCAGCACTGACGCGCTGAGCAATGCCGAGCTTGAGGCGATGACCCAAGCCCTGATTGACGCGGGCGCCGTTCCGGCATCAAGCACAGAAGCTCAGGAAGCGCTGCGCGGGGTGGAAGAACTGCGCCAGGCGCTCGCCTCCATGCGTGGTGACAACGACCGACTACGCGGCGAGGTGGACGAATTGCGAGCCCAGATTGAGGCCGCACCCACCTTGCAGCCACTCACCAGCCGCGTGCAACAAATTGAGGACCGCCTGCAATGACCACGAGCTATAGCAACTTTTTCGTGCCGACCGTCCTGACGACCTCGGCGGCCACGCTTTACACGGTTCCGGCCACGCCGACGAACTCGCTTCTTCGCGGTGGGCGTATGCGCTTCACCAACACCGCGGCCGGCCCGATTACTGTCACTGCCTATGCGGTGCCGTCTGGCGGTTTTGCGGCGGTGGGCAATGCCTTCATCAGTGCCAAGAGCATCGCGGCGGGCGACTACCTAGACGCGGACGTTCCAATCATGCCGGCCGGCGCGTTCATCCAAGCCCTAGCCAGTTCGGCGACATCCATCACGGCACACATGCTCTCTGGGAGCGTCTTCTCGTGATCTATCTTGACCCAGCGCGGCGCGAAGAGGCCATTGAGGCCGGATGGCTGGCCTATGCCGAGCGTGTTCCGGGCATGGAGTCGGTATATCGCGCCATGTGCGAGGGCTGGCGCGTGATTGCTGTTGTGGCTGATCGCGTGATTGGCGCCTTGTTTGCTCGGGACGGCGTGATCCATTTGGGCATCGTGCCCGAGTGGCGCGGCCGGTGGGCGTCGCGCCGGCTGATCCGGGAAATGCTGGCCTACGGCCGCACGACAACGATTCAAGACTTCGAGCCGCAGTGCGCCGAGTTTGTCGGGCGCATCGGGTTCGTCAAAACAGAAGGGAGCGCCTATGTCGTTCGTGGGTGACATCATCGGCGGGTTTGTCCAAGACCGCGCCGCAAAGCGTGCGGACAACACGATGCGCGAGGCCTCGGCGGCAGAGATTGCCGAGAGCCGGCGCCAGTACGACCAGACCCGGACGGACTTCGAGCCTTGGCGCACCACTGGCGCCGAGGCCTTGAAGCAGTTGGCGGGCGACATCAACAAGCCAATTACTGCGGCTGAGGTCATGCAAGACCCCGGCTATCAGTTCGGCATGCAGCAAGGCGAGCAGGCCCTAAGCCGGCGCTTGGCTGCTGGCGGTGGCCGTGTGTCTGGAGCGGCCCTGAAAGCTGCGAGTCGATTCGGCACGGACTACGGAGCGAGCGGTTACGGCGCAGCCTATCAACGCGGCCAGGACAGGCTTAACCGCTTAGCAGCTCTGGGCCAAGTTGGCCAGACCGCAACCGGGCAAACAGCGCAGGCAGGGCAGTTCGCGACCGGGAACATTGGCCGCTCGCTGTCGAACCAGGGCGAGGCCACGGCAGCTTCCCAACTCCGACGCGGGAACATTTGGGAGAACACAACCAACAAGCTGATTTCGTCGGCAAGTGGATTCTTCGGGGGTTGATATGGCGAGCAGCAACGTATTCGCATCCCTCCTGGCTCAGCCGGTCAAGTCCGTGCAGGAGTACGACGACGAGCGCGAGGCTCGCGCCGCGCTGCGCACTCGCAACGCGCTTCAAAGCCTATCGCTGCAACAGCAGACGGACCAAGCTGGCCTGGCTGCCAAGAAGCGCAACGCGCTTGAGCAAGTCATGGCCGGCATGAAGCCTGGCGCCACGGACGACGAGCGGGCCGACGCCTTCATGTCCAACCCGTACACGATGGACGTGGGCGACCAACTGCGCAAGGCAGCACTGGAACGCCGCAAGACCGAGGCTGACATCGGCAAGGTAGGCGCCGACGCCGGAAAGACGACGTTCGAGACCCAGGAAGGCAAGCGCAAATCAGCCATTCAGCAAATCGCGGCTCTCAACAGCCCAGAGGAAGCCATTGGCCTTCTGAACCAGCAAGTCACGGCCGGCACCATCCCGATGCAGTACGCCAGAGCCTTGGAGCGCCTGGTGAAGACCGATCCGAAATGGCAAGTGCGCCTTGTCCTCGGCATCAACGACCCGAAAGAAATGCTCGCAGCGTTGCAGCCTCACATGCAGGCAGCAGGCGGCGCGCTGGTCAACACCAACCCGCTCGCCGGGCCAACAGGTCAGGGCGTGCCGACTGCAATTCCGATCACGCAGAGCGCAGACAACGCAGCGACACAGGCCACTTCGCGAGCAAACAACGCGGCGACCGTTGGCGCCAGCTTGGCAAACGCAGCCGCTGTGAGAGATGCCGCCAAAGAGCAGGCCGGCGCAACGCGAGCAGCAGCCAACACCCAGCGCGACCAAGCCACAGAAATGAAGCTGGCCGATGACTACCGGGCTCAGTCCAAGGAGTTCTCGGCGTCGAAGTCGGCGCATGAGCAACTGACAGCAACGCTGGGCAGCGCGACCACTTCGCCGGCCGCAACCCTGGCCGCTGCGACCAAGTTCATGAAGATATTGGACCCTGGCTCTGTGGTGCGTGAATCCGAGCTTGGCATGGCGCTGGCCGCCTCCGGTGTGATTGACCGGGCCATGAACTACATCAGCACTCTGCAAAGCGGACAGAAGCTCACGGCAACTCAAGCCGCTGACTTCAAGAAGATCAGCGATGACATGTTCCGGGCTGCTCAGCGCGTGCAGCAGCAAATCGACAAGGACTATCAAGGCAAGGCCAAGGCCTACGGTTTGCGCCCTGAGATGGTGACGCAAGACCTCGGCCAGAACGCCAATGTCATCGGCTGGGGGGACTTGAAGTAATGGATGTCCAACTGCCAGACGGCACGATTCTGCAAGGTGTCCCAGACGGGACAACCAAGGCCCAAATTGTTGCCAAGCTCAAAGCCAATGGCCGCGCTGTTCCTGCTGAGTGGTTGCAGGATGCTCCGGCCGCTCCAAAGGTTGACCCTGCGGTTTCCGTGGGTCGCGGGCTCATGGAGGTTCCGCGACAAGTTGGGTTGACTGTGCGGGCCGGCATCAAGGGGCCAATGGCGCTCCCTGGCATGGTGGTTGATGCCATCACGGGGCCGATCAATACGATTTTTGGCACGCGCATACCAACCGCTGCTTCTTCGCTTGACAACGCGTTGACACGCATCGGACTTCCTGAGCCTGCCACCGCAACAGAGCGGGTCGTGCAGGACAGCGCATCGCTCATGACGGGTGCTGCGTCCATGGCGAAAGGCGCAGAGGCTTTGTCTCGTGGCGCCGTTGGCATCGGCAAGAACGTGCTGACGCAGATGGCGGCTCGGCCTGCTGTGCAAATTGCCGGGGCCGGCACATCGGGCGCGGCTGGTGGCTCGGTGCGCGAGGCAGGCGGCGGCCCTGGCGCGCAGTTCCTGGCGGCGCTTGGTGGCGGTATCGCCGGGGGCGTGGCCGCGGACAAGCTGATCGGCGCAGGCAACGCCGCGGGTAACGCTCTGCGCTCAATGGCGACCCCAAAGACCGAGCAAGTCCGCGCAGCAGATCAACAGATCCAGCTGACCCTTGAGCGCTCCGGCATTGACTGGTCACAGATCCCGGAGCGTGTCCGCCAGGGTCTGCGGCAGGAAGTGGCCCAGGCCATGAACACCGGCCAGCCCCTCAACGCCGATGCGTTGCGCCGCTTGGTGGTGTTCCGCCAGACCAACACAATTCCGACCGTGGGGCAACTCACTCAAGACCCTGGAATGATCACCCGCGAGATGAACCTCGCCAAGACCGGCGCGAACAGCACCGATCTGAGCTTGCAGCGTCTTCCGGCCTTGCAGAACCAAAACACGGCGCGGCTCTTGTCTCAACTTGACGAGGCGGGCGCAGCGAATGCGCCAACTGCTCCGAATGCTGCGCGGGCCGTGATTGACAACCTCGACTCAAATCTGAGCCGAGAGCGCGCAAGCGTGTCTGCTCTTTATGACGCAGCCCGGGACAGTGGAGGGCGGAGCTTGCCGCTCAATGCTGGGGCGTTCAACCAGCGCGCTTCGCAGTTGCTGGATGACGCCAATGTTGGCAGTTTCTTGCCGGCCGACATCCGCAACAAGCTCAACGCCATTGCCAGCGGGCAGGGCGGTTTCGAGCTGAACGTGAACAGCGCGGAACAGCTAAAAACCAGCATCGGCCGCTTGCAGCGCAACAGCTCAGATGGGAATGCGCGCATGGCGCTGGGTCTTGTTCGACAAGCGCTTGACGACACGCCGCTGCTTGATTCTCAGCGCGTCAACCCCGGCAATCTGCCGGCCCTGCCTGGCTCTGTTCCTCAGTCCACGGCGGCAGCCGGCGAAGCAAGCATGCGAGCTTTCAGCGAGGCGCGAGGCGCCAACCGAGCACTCATGCAGCGTATCGAAAGCAACCCCGCTTTGCGCGCTGTTTATGAGGGCGTCGAGCCTGATCAATTTGCGCAGCGCTTCATTGTCGGCAAGGCCGCTACCGCCAAGGATGTGCAGGCCCTTCGCGATGAGTTGAGCCCTGAAGCCACCGAGTCTGTGCGTGGATTCCTCGCCGGCTATCTCCGCGACAAGGCAACAGGCGGCGACCGTGATGTCGTGAAGTTTGGCGGATCAACCTACCGCGCCGCATTCCGCGAGATTGAGGAAAAGCTCGGCGTGTTCTTCTCGCCTGAAGAGGTGGCGCAGCTCAAGGCCATCGGCGAGGCCGCCAAGTATATGCAAGCCCAGCCGGCAGGTTCAGCAGTCAACAACTCCAACAGCGGGGCGCTTGTCCTTGGCCGCGGCCTAGATCTTCTGGAGCGTATCGCCGGGAAGATTCCCCTGGGCCTGAAAGACACCATTCAGGGAACGATTCAGGGCGCGCAACAGACGCAAGTGCTCCGGCCTCAAAACGCCTTAATCCAGGCCGCTGGCGTACAGCCCGGCCCGGTGCGCGTGAATCCGCTACTTGCCGCCTCCGTCGTCTCGCCCGTACAGGCACGCGAGAACAACCGCCGCGACTAACCACCCAAGAAGAATTGGATCAAACATGAGCGCGAGTCTATCAGGCGTTTTTAATCTCCAGCAGTTCACCAGCGAAGGCGAATTGGCGGCGGGCCATCGCCTCTACACCTACGCAGCAGGTACGACTACCCAAAAAGTTGCTTATACCGATGCGGCAGCGATCGTCCCGCACACGTACACCAGTGACGGTATCGGAGGACAGTACATCGCAATCGACGCTCGGGGGGAGCTTCCAGCCCCGCTGTTCCTGACCTCTGGAGACTATGACATTGCATTCAAAACGCCAGCCGGTGCGACCGTTTGGACGCGCCGCGCCTCTGGTATTGCTGACGCTTCTGCCGCCTATGCCGCAGCCGCGCAAGCCTCGGCAGAGACTGCCGCTTCAGCAGCATCTGCGGCGATTGTCGGCGGGGCGAATACGGTGGTCTTTGATCCTGGGTATCCCTATTCAGCTGGCTCAATCGGTTACGAGTTGCTTGCTGCAAAAGCCTTGCGACAAGGAAGAGCGGCACCTCATGTCAATTTCAATTGGTTCACATCGCTATGGACTGTTATTGGTTGCCAGGGGCCGGGTCGCGCCGCAGTTCTTCAAGATATTCGAGACCTCTTCTTTGCCCAGTTCGGCGGCGTGATGACGGGCGGGATTACCTACGTTGACTCCGTGAATGGCAGCGATTCCAACAATGGGACAGTTGCGCAACCTTGGGCCACGATTGACAAGGCGATCAGAACCAGCAACAGCGGGACAACCTATGTAATGCCGGGTAGCTATACCTCAGCGGGCTTCCGGTACACCGACACGCAAGGAACACGCCCCAAAGCGCTGATTGCTCCGTTTGGTGGCGTGAAGATTACAGCGAGCGGTGATGTGCTTAGCGCTGCCGCGTGGGTTCCTGACGGTACTTTTGCAAACACCTACAAAACGGTACTGTC
>TARA_R110000868_G_scaffold193346_4_pt1 | contig 18483 bp, 17 predicted proteins | sample TARA_R110000868 | Tara Oceans TARA_R110000868 (sample SAMEA4397489) | marine metagenome | biome: Polar Biome; feature: [SRF] surface water layer (ENVO:00010504); material: water (ENVO:00002006), including particulate matter (ENVO:01000060) such as... | depth 5 m | reverse complement strand
CCATTGAAGACGATGAAATTTTAATCGCTCTTCTTGACAAGGTTGTCTGTCGGTGTAGTCCTATGTATCAAAAATGTTGGGAGGAGGTAATAGATCCATACTAAAGTAGATTAGTCATTCATTATTATTCGTTTTTAAATTAGTTTAGTTTTTTATCTGTAGTAGTATAAAAAGAATTCTTTTAATGGAAGCAAGATTTACAAAGATTTATGATAAGTCTGTATGGGGGAAGAACTGGGAAGGCAAAGGAGGGAGCGGTAAAGGAGACGGCACATCTCCAGATTCTACTTTCTATATTAATCATCTTACTAAGATTATTAAACAATATAACATAAAAAGAATTCTTGATATTGGATGCGGAGACTGGAAATTCTCAAGGTTTATCAATTGGAAAGAACTTGATTGTGAATATGTCGGCTGTGATGTTGTTAAATCTGTTATTGATGATAATATCTCGAAATACGCAAATGATAATGTTTCTTTTATCCATGCTGATATACTCACTTTCAACGCTTCAGGATATGACCTTGTCTGCATTAAAGATGTGCTTCAACATTTCGCAGACGAAGATGTCGTTTGTGTAATGGATAAACTAATCAATAATAACAAATATATCCTATCTACTAATGGATATAAATTCGGTCGCAAACCTGAAAAGAATTCTTGGACTGAACGATCAATTGAAAACCCTTACTCATATCATCCATTAGATATTTATAAGGAGCCTTTCATTGATTATGAACCCTACCTCATTGATATTACTATGCGAAGATATAAACAAATTATTCTTTTGAATAAAATCTAATCCTATAATAATGGAACAAGCACTCACGGTCGATGAAGTTTATTATATTCATAGATTATTTAGTCAATTAACAAGTCTATTAAATGGTAATATTGATTACTGGTTAAACGGAGGAACATTACTCGGTGCGGTCAGGTGTGGAGGTATGATTTTATGCGATGATGATATTGATATTGCTATACCCCTCTCACAAAAGAATTCTTTTATTGACCTATGTAATTCAAAATTTAAATGGATAGGATTACAATTAAAAAACCCAAGCAATAAATATATGAAAGTCATCAGACCTGACTGGAAAAATGTTTGGATTGATATTTGCTTCATTGATGATGAAGGTTATGACCTCAGAGGACATAAGAAAAATAGAAGAATCCTTCCTAGTGAAATATATCCACTGAGATATATTCAATTCTCAACATTTAGACAACTTTTACCTATTCCATGTAAATCAGAAGAATATCTAGATAGAATCTTTAAGAACTGGAAAACCGAAGCAGTTATTTACAATCATAAAGATCATAAGAAGAATAAGCAAACTATTCCTTTAACTGATGACATTAATATACCTATTGAATATCATTACAAATAATCACTACTACTGAATACTATTATAATAATAAACAGGTCATCTAAATAACCTCCTATACAAAGAATTCTTTTTTTACCATATGCTTTTTAAAGTGTTAATATATCACTATTATAATATTAACTGATAGTAATTAATTTAATGATTCCTCGAACTTGACTCTTTCTTTTTTTGATTTGATATTTGATAGAATGGTCTGTACTGGATTCATATCTGCTACAATATTTCTTTGAACTTTATATAGAACAGCTGAATTAGGATCTACACTTGAATATGATCCATCAGGGTCATGAATGCTTGTTGTGATTGATGTTAATGTTGTTGGTTTTGTGATTGTGAATTGTAATGATTGATCGTCTGTGAAAAAGTAATCTCCAGAATTACTGACCTTATCTACTACTCCGACAACTGGTAGAGGAATACCCGAATCCCCTGAACCAAAATAATTCACATTACCCACGATGTCTGACCTAATTGTGAAATATGGTCTTAGAGTTCTTGTCGGCAACTTCTCTGCTCTTAACACTTGTCCAGTTGTTTGTGTGATAGATACTTCAGGATAAAATGTTTCTTTTTTCGCCGCCGTCGCTGCCGCAGATGACTGAAAAGCAGGGAGATTCGCCGATGGTGGAGTTAAGTTATAATTAGGAGCATCATAAACATTACGAGTTAATGAAGCAAAATCCGAATTAGTTATGTCAGCATTCGTTGTTGGTGTTTTCATATTTGAGAAGTCATTCGAATTGTTTAATCTTTTATTTTCTGTCCCTTTCCCTATAATTTGTGAATATCTAAATCCTAAGATATTCCATAATGATTCACGCCAGTATTTCTCTTCTACTCCCCAATCTAAGATGTAATTTCCGCATTGTGAATCATACAGAGTCTGTGGTTGGATATTTGGATTTAAGAATGACATGGGTTGCGTGTGAGTTAATGATGCAGATTTCGCAGCTGACTGAGGTCCCGAATATATCGTAAGATTAACTGTATTATTATACGGAGCCATAGTCGGTGAAAAATTATTCGCTAAGAGCTGTTTATTTAATTTATAAACTTTTGTTGCGGATTGTGAATTATCGGGAACAGATACGAGAGGAGCACTATATCCGGCGACGAGACTCGTTGATACGATATTGTAGGGTAGTGATGCGTCAAATCCAGCGTTATAAAGATTCCCTATTACCTCTGACCTATGTAATTCTTGTATTTGAAATCTATTTTCATTTGGATTATATGAAACACTTGTATCGGGAGAACCTAAATAAATTCTATCAATATAAACTGATAAATCTAACATAGTTCCTGCTTGTCGTGATTGTGATTGAACGGTTGCTGAAATCTCATTAAAAGCATCTCCTGAAGCATTAAGAAATCCATTATACAATAACATAGTAGGACAACCGAATGCTGTAAAATGATAATCCCAGCCGACCCTGTATGATTTAGGGATTATTGCGAGAACCGAACCAAACGCCAATGAAAGATTCTCAATTTGGAATGCGATCTTATCATTCTTTTTAATCGCCCATCCATAAACAGATCTTTCAAAATCCTGACCCTGTGCTAATGATGAATTTATATCAGAGAATTCTGTTGAAGGATTAATGTTAATAAAAATTGGTGAAGAACAATATGTTTCGTCTTGTCGCTCCTTCACAATAACTCCGAAAGTATCTTTATAATATTGATGTCCTGATTCAGTAAGATCATATCCAAGAAATCCAGTATTAGAAGCAGACATATTCATATGAAGGAATCTTTGATTTTCTGCTGAAGCATTTATCCAATTCGTTTCATATAGATTCTCTTGCTGGAATATTTCAGGATAAAGTTTTTGAGAAACAAATAGATTGTTTATGTTCTCGATATTCGCTGCTGTCCATGGAACACTTGTTTCTAAAGTTTGAATAGGATCAAGAGGTTTTAAACCTACATGAAGGGAGTTCTCTGTCAATGCTCCTGCTGAACTAAAAGCAAGTCTCCCTAAATCATACAGATCAGGACGCTTGACTCCGATTGTTTGAAACTGAGTCATATACGCAAATGTTTCTGTGTCGCCTAGAGCCGTTGATGCTGAACTGCCGTCATATCTATGAGTGTTAGACGCCCCTATATGCGAGAAGGTGACTGGATTAGCACATCCATAGACTTTATTAACTTCATTCTCTCCAATCATAGTTAAAATCAATTCCCCTTTCCCTGCTGTTAAATGTTTTATTGTTTCTATTCGTGAAACTCTCTGGACATCTTCGGTTAATGATGAGGCGACATCTTCTGGTGAATTAAAACCTTGCTTCGCATTTGCCTGAACTTTATTTTTAACACGAACATAAGGGTGAAGTGCTAAGTCGCCCTGGAGCTTCACCGCAGGGGCAGGTTTATCTTGATAATCACCAATAAGATATGAAGCATTAGTCATCGCTATAGGAGCCTGTGTTGATACATTTTTGCCCCACTCAATCTGTCCGATTGCCGAAGTCCAATCAGCAATATTCCCTGCTCCCGTAAGACCATATGCCGTTCCCCTTCTTTGATAAATAGAATATCGTGAATTATCATTTAGAATGGTGACCTGTGATGCATTTTGTGAAACGCTGACTGTATATTGTCTTTTATCTAATAAACTATATGAATATGGAGAAGGAATATGAACAACATTCCCCCACCAAAATATAGCTGACCCTCCCGACAAGTGTGGTTCCCAAGTCGCCGGAAGAGCATTACTGGGGAATGATTTTAAGATTGAATAATCTTTATCCCAAGAGTCAAATTTTATTTGTGCCTGTCCGCCCATAGGAGTCCTAAAATTCCAAGGAAGTGAGATGTAATGTTCTCCATTCGCATTTTTATAAGGATTCATAACTAAATCAATTGTGTCATCACGAGTTGTAGCGTGATAAGTTTTCTCTTCTCGTTTATTCACCCAGTAATAGTTCGAGAAACTTAATGAACCTGATTCACTTGTGGCAGTCGTAATCTCCATTGTTCCATCTAATTTCGTGTGAGTTGTTTCATTATAAATTAATGTTTTAGAACCATTTTGAGATTCACGACCTTTTATTTCTATCTCACCTCCTTCAGCACCTATTTCACTTATGAATGCCGAATGAAGTGAAACTTTATCCCCCACTTTCAGTTTAAGACCATTATTAACCTTATTCGTGTAAAGAGCATTATTCGAATCGTTTTGTGATTTACCCTCCTCAGAAGACAGACGATTTGCTTCCAAAATAGTGATATCTGTGTATCCTTCTTCACTCATTTATTAATAAGTTATATAATAAAATTAAGGTTAAAAAAAGAATTCTTTTTACTTTACGCCCACTCAACTTCCATGCGACCATCACGAAGACTTGCGACCTTTACCATCTCAAGATAAGTGCGGTAAGTGTGATTTACATTATCCAACTGATTATAAGTAGAATATACTTCAATACCTCTGCTATTAATACGCTCGTTGCGATTAAGACGATTCGCAGTCCAGAAGAATTTACCAGTTAGATCGTCCTGAGGATAATCCTCTAGGAAACCACCAAGAACAAGACCTTCAGCACCATATTCCTGACGAACAACAAAAGGGACTTTCCCTTCAGCCTGAACAATATTGTGAAAGTGTCTTGCCGTATTATCAACATCAACAGGATATAAGAAATGATCATTGTATCTAATATTACGAGTTAGAGAACCATTAAACGATGTTTTATTCTCAATAACGATTGTTGCTCCCGCCGCATCAGCAATATATTCATTTGTAATAAGATCCGAACCAAGCGTGACATTCTTCTGAACAGCACTAAATACTTTATTGACGATGCGACCTGCTCCACCAACATTAAGAATTAGATTCTTAGCCGATGCACGATCAACAGTTCTTTTTGCTAGACGATAATCAACATAAGCAAACTTCAACGCTTTATTCTGTCGAGCATATTGTTCCATAATTTCCTGCGGATAATAGATGTAATCCGCCATCATTTGAATGCGAGAATTTACGAGTGGAGTCTGGATAGTTCCAGTTCCACCTTTTTCCACACAGGCACGAGTCTGAGTTCCAGTCGCCGCCGAATAATCCGAAGTCCAAGAAATCTCAAGTGTGACTGGTTCAGTCATCATATACAGCGGGAGCTGGGCGGTTCTAAGGAAGGGGAACAAATCCGACAGATTAACCTGAAATACAGGGGCATTCGTAAGATACTGAAAATTCTTCATTAGAATGTTTCCCTCTGCTTTAGGATCGTCAAATCCATTCTGCCACTGATCGAGACACATCCCATTACTGACACCCTTGATTAGTGCCTGATTGTTAGAACCTACGCTCATCGGCTGAATTGGCGATCCGGCGGCGTAAGAACCACGATCCGTAGGATTCTCAAAGAACTCCTCGTGATTCATAATCCGTGCTGAAGTGTATTGTTCTCTTTCTTTGTTATGCTCTCCAGAAACAAAAAGAGACTGATATGCCTGAAAGTGTCCGTAATCTTCTACCTCACATAAAGTTTTCGTACCGACCTTAAGAGTTGCTCTGTTGATTAAAGCATGGACGCCGATGTTCGGAGGGTAGAACCAATTTTCACCTCCTTTTGCGACAACAGCACAGGCAGACAAAGTGATCTTAGAGTTAGAATGAAGAATGCCTTTATTCTGGAGTTGGAAACGACAAAATGATTCATTTATGATGACAGGATCAAGAACATCCGTATCAACATCAATCGCCGTATTATCAGGGATAGTGCCTACACGCATAAGGTCAGGAACATTAGATCCATCACTAGAAGGACTTACACTTGTCTGTGTTTCAGTAGCAGTAGCAGAGTAATCCATATTTTATAAAAATGAACAATATATAAAAATTAAATTTAAAAAAACAAATCTTTTTCATTAATTAAGAACCTGAATTCCCTGAGGAGTTGAAACAACGGTATTCTTGCAATGAGCAAATAAGTAGATGCCCTGCGGAGAATCTGTGCTAAGATCACTCGTCAGCTGAAGACCAAACGGAACATCCATGAACGAAACTCCTTCTCCAGAAATCTGATCGTAATTTACACCAAGACCGAATTTTGACCCTCCCTGAATGATGGTTTTAGCATATTCATATTCAGTCCCATAATCATCATATTTGTTATTATCAGGACTTACATTAGTTCTAAAGATTCGAGAGAAACCCATAACAGCATTCATATAATTGCGAACAATCTGAGCATCCATAGTATCATTCGTAGCATCATCTCTCTGTAGAGTATCAATATTGTATTCAAGAGGGAATCTTTCACCTCCACGAGTGAAGACTGCCTGAGTAATTTCAGCACGAGTTCCATCGCTATTCGTAGGAGGAAGAGTCGCAAGACCATCAAAGAGATAGTTATTAATGTGGGAAGCAGGAACAATATTAATGAAAACACCAAGACATCTACTGACACCAAGAGCAAAGTTGAGAATACCATTACGGGAGTTAATCGTGTTAAACTGAGAAACAATAGAATTGTATTCAAAAACTTCCTGAGTAGATGACATCAATCGAGACAACTGATCAGGAGCAGGAGTCATAACTTCACAGACAAGTCTAACTTCACTTAGTTCATAGAAAGAATTCGTAATGTTAGATAGAGAAGCATTAGACGATGCGAAGAAAACATTAGAATCTGGAGACAAGTGTAGAGAAATATCTAGACCGCCTACACCCCACGACTCAGCCAGAGGGATCGGTTCAGTTCCGTTAAGCAGACCACAAACAAGCGGAATACAGAAGGAGTTGCTTGTAGTTTCGCTCGTAGGATTCTCAACAACGCCTCTCTGCTGACACGCCCAGTTCATATCAATAAGGGCGGTCTCATTCAAATGAGAAATACCATCTTGTAGAGATGATGTGACACCCAAGTAAGAACTCATCATACGATTGTAATGACGAATTGTTTCTATAGATTGTGCTGTCCGCTGAGATTTAATGTGAAGCTCCGACAGAGCACCATAGACACCCAACTGCTCATTCATACGAAGACCAGTAGCAGAAGTAGAAGTAGGTGTAGTAGTAGAACCCGAATTACATGTAAATTTACCACATAGTCTGACAGAAGAACCAATAAGATATCTTGCTTGTTCTCCAATTATGAACTGAACTACTGGCTGACCATTGCGAAACGACAACTTGCCGTCAGCAGTAATATTGCTTGGAACGATCTCGAGATGTTGATTGGAAGACATACTTTTATAATGTATATCATATTTAAAAAGTAAAAAGATAATTATCAATTATTCATCTGGAAAATGAACACTTGTTTATATCTCTAGAGAAATTGCATCCCCCTTCACTACGATTCTACGAAGGTGAGCAACATAATTCATCCACAACTTATTCTTAACTGGGACCTGCGATTCCTGATACTCTACTTGTAAGGAAAAATCTTTGCCCCTAAGATCCTGAACTCCGTCTTGGAGTGATAGAGCACGACCGATACAAGCGGACTCCCTAAATTTAGCAAATGAAAGTGGGACAATACCACCCATAGATAATGCCTTTTCCAACTCAATAAGAGGTTGCTGATCAATAGATACAAGGTTAGATGTTAGAGAACAATTTACACGACGACTTGGATTTAGTTTGCCGTCATAGAGAATCTGGTAATGACTTAGAGAATCCCATACACCTACTAAACCGGAGCGAACAGAGTGATCAACATTAGAAGCATTCTGCTGAGCCCCATCAGTTCCGTATCCAGTGATCGCAGTGCCGATGCCGTTCATAGACTGATGAGTAGAATAGGTTGAAGCATCAGTAGGAATCATAAAGATTGCTTTCGCACGAGATTCATTCACAGGCAGACGAATATTATCAACGACATTCCCCGCTGGTTGCGAGTATTTGTAATTTGTGTAAGACAAAAAGTCATAATTGAGAGTCCCACCTTCTTTAAGCATACCCATCATTCTTGCTTTGAATCCAGTAGGCATGGATACTTGCTGTAGAATAAGTTCTGTATCGTGAATTGTGTAAGTAGGTTGCCAAACAGGAGTCGTAGAAGCCGAAGTTGCCTGAACAACAACCGCAGAATCCAGACCGGGACCAATCGTAGTGGCGTGATTAGCATAATCCGCCAGAGCAGAAATATTCACTATTGCTGGATCAACTGTGATTTTCACCGCCGTTTTCGCCGCATCATATTTTATTTCTTTGATGATAATCGGTGCTGCCGTAGAACCACCAATAATGGAAGCATTATTTTCATAATCTACAAGTTCAATCGCCTGACCAACAACAAACGGAACATTGCCTACTACGCCCCCTGCTCCCTGCTGATTATCGGTACGAATATAAAATGAAGTCGCAGAAGAATTTACCCCTGCCGTCGTCAAGCAACCAGAGTGTCCTGAACCATTACCATCTAGAGATAGGAATAGAGGATTCGAGTGAGGGTCTTTAAACTGAATCGTAGTATCTAATTCACGGAATACATTCGTGTTTTCTTCAAGGATAATCTCAACAATGAGTCCTTCAGTCAATAGAGTAGGGAATACACGATCCGACTGGAAAATCCCAGTATTTAGCGGAAGTAGGCATTTAACTCTGTGTCTAGAAGCATCTGTGAAAGAAGCACTAGAAGTGGTAGAAGATGTTCCAACATCAGCACAATAGGCGTTATTACGAGTAGAATTCGCCTGACTCTGAGGGCAACCAGAGTGAGTCGCACGGCAAGTCGCATCATAAACACCACAACCTTCAGTTAGAGCTCGTTTCTTTCTCATATTATCATTCGTTTCATAATCATATTTTAGAGCAGTTAGGACATTGTAATTTTGAAATTCCTCAAGAAGAATGCGACCAGCTCCACCAGAATAGATCCTTAGATCACGAATAAGACACTGACCACCAGATTCAGCATCAAGCATAATACGCCGAGCCCCCTTAAAAGTTGCATCAGTAGGAGCCTTAATATCAACTTCAAACTTCAGGTAGGATTCCTTAGGTTGAAAGAATTCTACAGAAGCAGGGACATTGATCTGGATTTTCTGTCCCGCTGAGTAATCGAGACCAAACTCAGCAGGGATAGAGACCTTCTGCTGTGAGATAGGGATTTTATCTTTAGAACTCCAAAACGATTCAGTAGGCATATTTTATAATGAATAACAATAAAATAAAGTAAAATCAAAAAAATCAAAAAGTAAGAAAAAGAATTCTTTTTATCCCGCTGGATTAGCAGATGTATGTTGAGAAGCAACCATTCCTAATTGAGACCACCCAGAAGAAACTGGATCACCTCCAGTGTTAGAGGCATCTTTTACTCCAGTAGCATCGGCAGATGAAGTCGCCTCATCATCTTTAATTCCGCCATATGTAGATACTCCCGCACTTATGAGATTTTCAGCAAGAGCAAATGGAGCAAGAGCAGGTAAAAATACTGATGCTATGTCTAATCCTGCCCCTACCATAGAACCTACATTCCCAGCACGAGCCCACGAATCCTGTGCCTTTGTGAAAGCATGTCCCGTTTCTATCACATTCGAGATGTCTTGCTCAGCAGAAACCAATCCGCCTATTGCCCCTACTGCTTTTGATCCTGCTTCAAGACCTAATTCTGTCGTGACACCCCCTACATTTCTTAACAAATATCTTGAGACTCCTCCTGCCTCACCAAGATTTTGAAAGTTCTTTACTCCTGATGAAGCAACTTCTCCAACGGAAGTCCCAGCTGATTCTATATCTCTTCCCGCATCAGCAACAGCGGATCCAAATGTGCTTTCATTAGTCGTTGCGATTCCTGTTCCCCTGAGTGCTCTAGTCGTTCCTTCCCCTGCTGGTCCTGCCATTCTTGAGAAGTTTGCTTGACCTAATTCCTCAGCTGATGTGACAGCAGCAGAACCTCCGGGAGTAAAGTTAGAACCAAGAGAACTGTAAGCATCTGCTACATTTTGACCTGCTCTTACTGCCCCCCTCCCTACAGATTTGCCTGCCTCACCAATATTAGCAATGTCTTTTGAGACTAATTGTTTATATCCTCCTGCTTCAGCAATACCACGACTTAATGAAGCAATTCCATCAGGGGTCGCAATAGCAGAAGATGCATCTGAAACAGTTGAACGACCAATTGTTTCATCTTCACCCAGTTTGTCTTGATTTTGAATACTGACCGCCGAAAGCAAATTAGATTGTTCTTGTCTATTCTCACGCTCTCCTACTGATCGAGCTCCTTCACCAATTTGGTTGCCTTGAGACATAGAATCGCTAATATTATATGTATCCATTTTATAATGAATCATAACATAAAAATTAAATTAAAAAAGAATTAATTAATCACTATCAGAGTCTTCTTCCACAGGAGATGTATCAGGATTACCTTCATCAGTAGAACCCCTCGCCACAACTTTAATAAAATTATGATACATTAAAGGAGGATTTTCTTGTAGGTCCATGTAGCAAAAATCATATTTATTAGGAGTACATAATTTATAGAGTCGTATCCAGTTGTCTTTTCCTCCAAACATATCTCCATATTCTTCCGCTACAGCAATTAATTCTGCTTGATTAGGGAAAGGACTCCCAATAATCACATCAGTAGCATTCGCACGAATGATAGGTGAAACTGCTCCCCTAAATTTTTGAGAACTAATAATCAATAGTTTAATATTAAAGTGCCGATAACGACTCGCCAAATGATTAATCATAGAATTTTGTTTAATACTTCCCAAACAATCATCTAAAACGATTGCGATTTCAGGCTGATCTTCTTTTTGATACTTCTTTTGAGACTCAACTATTCCGTGAATGACTTCATCAGAGTAGAAGTCGTGGCAGTTCCCTTCAAATGCTTTGCGTAAGAATCTACTCGTGACATCGTTCGCGATCGTGTTTGAAAGTATATTCACCTGATCGAATCTTTCCTGAGCATCATAGAAGTCTTCTCTAAGAAGCAAATTTGAAATTAATGTGCTCTTCCCAGTTCTCACAGGACTGATCATCAAAAGTAATGAACCGCCACCTTCTCCTTCAACATTAGGTAAGTGAGGGTGAGGCGGATGCATTGATGATGGACGAGGTTCAGGGGGAATAACTGGGAGAATAGTCGGCACCGAAGAAGGTTTATCCATGTTTAATATAGATTAGATTTTATTTTTAAGATTACGATAAATTTAAAAGCGAGAGCATCTATTTTATTTGAGAAATACTTGCTTTTGTATTTGCCCTTGTAAGTTCTAGCATAGACCCAACCAGATTTATTCTTTTTTGAGATGTGTTTAAAACCTGAAGTATTTCTGCTGTCTGCCCCCCTATTTTGTCCGTTCTCAAAAGCAGAAACCCACCTAAGATTATCAGGGCGATTATCCCATTTTATTCTATTAATGTGATCTACTTGGGGGAGATTATTTGGATTTGGATGATAGCATTCACAGACCGCCCTATGAATCTTCACAGTGACCTTTTTTCGTGTATCATTATCATAGATATTAGTCAATAAATATCCGTCTTTATCAGGTCTTACTGCCTTCCAGACTCTAGTTCTCCAAGAGAATATTTTATCATTATATAAAGTATATCCGTTCTGTAGTTTTCCGTTATAGATCATTAATCTATAAACTTATAGAATCCTTAAGTGAGTTTATTGTGCCATCACCGCAAAAAATCATCCCAAGGATTCTTTGTAGGATTTATTGCTCTGTTAATTTTATTGAGAACCATGTCTTCTTCTGCTTCCTTTGCTTGTTTCGCCTTTTTAATCTTTTTTTCTCTTTTCCTTCTATTATCATATGCTTCTATAGCTGATTCTGTTGCCTTCTGTAAATCCTCAGCAGTCAAAAAAGAATTCTTTTTATCCCCCTGATCATCAATTTGATATGTGATTGATTTTTGTCTAACTAGTTTAGGAGCAGGAGTAGGAGCAGGAGGTTCATTAAAAGTCTCTTCTAAATCTTCGACGACCTTATCTATTTTTGTTTCAACTTTGACTTCTTGTTCTTTCTCTTCTGCTAACACTTGTTTTAGTTTTTTTATTTTCCTTTCACGAGACTTTGTTTCGGCTTCGTGAGTTAGAGATTTTAATTCATCTCTTTCTGCCTTTTTTCTTGCTTTTGTTGCGAATGCTTTCTTCCTTGCTTCTGCTAATTTTAAGAGTTGCGATTCAGTCATAGGTTTCCTCTTCTTACGAGGTTTCTTAACTGGGTTAATAGTGGGTGTAAGGGGTTCAACAGCATCAGTTTTACCCCCTGAAAACACTTCATTGTTTTTCAGTTTAGGTTTCTTCACAGGTTCGAGAGTCTCCTCAGGATCATTACCTTCATAAACAAAATTAGGATTTTCTTCTTCAGTCTCTTTATCAGCAATAAGTTCAGTTCCTTCTAAGGTCTCTTCTGCCCTATCTTCAGAGGGGGGAGGTGCGGGAGGTTCGTCAGGTATTAAATGATCCATTATATTTCACTATTAGAAATTAATAGTCTTTTAAAAATTTTAAAAAATTACTGCTTGTATTCTTTCAACCGAAGATCCCACCTTCCATTCTTCCGCTGAAATAATTTACATAAATGAGGATAGTTTAATGAAAGGAATTCTTTATCAACCTTCTCCGTAGCAAAATCACGACCATCATGATCACACCCTCCTTTTTGATAGTTCTTTGTTTTAGGGGCAATATAATTGTTCTTAAGAATCTTGCCATCAGCTACGAAGTGCTGTAAGCAGTTCTCAAAATCTTCAGCATAGTTAGTTTGTAAGATAATGTGTTTCCTAATAAATCTAAATCTAAGACAACCGAGCATGTATCTTAAATCTGTAGTATAGTTCTTACACGCACTCATAAATTTAGGATTCACAACTTGATAGGTTCCGCCATATGATATGCCTTCATCAGTCATAAGAGACTTCATATCTTCAACAATAGTTTTAAATGATTCAATAGGTTTTCTTTCATTATCCATTAAATCTTGTAAATCATCATCAACCTCGACAACAAAATCATTTTCATCAAAGTATTCTGTTATGTAATTATGAGTTTTACCGATGCCTTTCACATCAGTAATTAGGATATTCATTAATGATGCCCTATCCATGTAATCATTCAAGTACGGATCATCTTCTCGAAGAACTAGATAAATATCTGCATCATCAATGCCGTGTCTTTTTAAAAATTTAAGAGTTAGTTCCTGACAAATATCAGGTCTTTGATACGAAGGGATTACATATTTCACAGACATTTTATTATAGGTATAGAAAAAGAATTCTTTTTGTTTAATTATAAAAATTTATTCAAACTTACCTGCCGATGCTTTATCTCTTACATGGAATACAACAATAGTTTCACCTTCTAAATCACGAACAATCCTTTCATTTTTATCAACTATCTGAACCTGAAATTGATTCAATACGAACTGATCGGTATTTCCAAAATCAACATAAACTCTTTCACTCACTTCCCAAAAGAGTTCTCCATATTGACGCCCATCATTTGTAAATCGTGGAATATGATATAGAATTTTAGATACTGAATTCTTACAAGCATTATAAGATCTTTGCGTAGTATTAACAAGTCTAACAAATGCCGAATGAACACTAAAGTCAGGCACATCTGTAGAAGTCCAAGTGACTAAATTAAAATTAGTGACTACACCATAAGATTCATCGAGAACAACAACATCCGGGAAGCCGAGAAGTCTTGAGATATGACACATACCAGAATAATAATCTCCTTTCGCATCTGGTTCTTCTTCAGGTAAAGGACCAGTAGGTTCGAGAACTAGAAGTTGTTCGTAATTAGTTCCAGATGAAGCATTAACTCCCTGAAAACTTCTCGCATCAACGACGGACGCATCTTTAGGAACCATTTGAAGTTTTGCCTTATCACAAGGTTCTATGATTGTCCCATCACGATACGCCCAGCAAGGTCTTTGATTTTCTACCTCGTGTCCCCCATCTAAGACCATCGGCAATCGTGAAACAATATTAGAATAAGGATCATCACCAACCGTGTATGTTCCATTCTTAAATGTTGTAGGATCCTGACCAGTCAGAGTGGGATATTTGTATTCACCCGAAGTTGCGTAGAATGAGTCAAACTTCTCAATATCAATAGATCGACCAATATCTCCTCCCATTTGGATTTTAGGATAAAGAGCACAAGTCCATTGTGAAACTGGTTTAAATACTCGTGAAGCATTCACCGCTGCTCCACCAAGACGAGAATCTACTAACTGCTTATAGGTGCCTGAAGCAATAGGACCATCGCCAATCCAAACAGCAATTTCATCTCCCATCGCTTCAAACGATATACGAGTATATTTAAGTCCTGCCCCATACAAATCCGCTCCTGTAAGTTGTGCTGATAATTGATTCGTCCCCCCCCAATATATGACCTCCTTAGGTCTAAATGATGCAGGAATAGGGGGACCCGGGACGCCGAGAACATCAACGGATTCATAAACACTTTGGAAAACCGATAAAAGATCAGTATCAGGGTCATACTTTACAGCATAATCCCAAAAGTGTCTTGTTATTTCAGAGGGGAAGAAATCTTCTGGTGCGATTCCCTGATGTTCAGGATTGATAGTTTCTCCATTAGTGAGTAAAGTCGGTCTTGTTAGACCTACGATCCATGAAGCACTTTTCGCTCCAGTAGAAGCATTCGCAAAATCAAAGACACATTCAGCACCACAGCAGTTCGTAGCAAATGGAGTATCCGTGATAATACCTACTGACTTTCCATCAGCCAGAGAACCTGCTTCGGTAATTGTGAATTTCTGTCCAGAGAAAGTGAATTTATCAGACTTATCAAAAACCCCTGCTTCATCGAGAGGAATATCAGGAATAGAGGTAGTTAAGATACCAAATTTATCTGTGAAATTAGGACCATTCTGTGAAGCACTAATCTTGTATCCACCGAAATCATTATTAATGAGAGAAGTATTTACTCTAAAGTTTCCTTTTACAGCGGGAGGATTACACGAGAAATTGAGTTCTTTTTCTAACTGCCTCGCAAATTCATCGCGATTGTAATTACCCTTACCGATAAGAATAAGTTCAGGTCTCGAATTAACTTCATTTAATGATAGAGTCGTTCCAAGCTCACGACCGAAATAACATAATAGATTTTCTCCTTCTATATCACTTGTAGCAGTTCTAGTGAATTTAACAGATTGAACCGCAATTTGCGAATTCTTTTTAACATCTAAAGGACTTGTTAGATGATTATGATAATCCGCTGGATTCTCAATGCCTAGTTTCGTTCCCTGAATCTCATATCCTCTGTGATCATAGTCCGCATATGTATCCTGAGTATTGCTGGTGACGATTAAAGACATCTTTTTTATAATAGACTACAATAAAATAAAATAAAATGTAAATTATAAAAAGTATGCCGACACCAAAAGGACAAAAGCAAAAAGGTCAAAGAAAGAAACCTAACCGATCAGGACAGAAGAAAGGTAAAACTGTTCCTGTAATTAAGGACACTGATGCACGAACTCTATCTGTTTTTAATATTCCTCACGATGTAGAACGAGACAGCAAGGTCCATGCTAAAGATGTATTTGAAGGATTATCTACCAAGAAAAAGAGTAAGAAAGCATCCAAAAAAATGACTACCGCATAATATTATAATAGTAGTATTTCATACCTTTCAAATCCATTTGATAAAAAAAGAATTCTTTCTATAGGAACTTATTTCAATAGGATGTTTATTATTATAATAGTATTCAGTAGTAGTAATTTATTATGACTATTATTGTATTAATCTATTTAAAACTTTATTATATTATAATAGTATGGAGCAACAAAGTATAGTCGGACAATTTAATGACCTAATGGTTAATGATGATGAAGAGTTATTTATTAATTCAATCTACGAGTGCTTATCCCTTGATAAGACTGATACTAAAACAAAAACCAAAGGAGGTAGAGGATTACAAGTGTTTTCTCTTAAGAAAGGAATCATTTCTAATAAAGATAAGGGTGGTCTTATTTATGCTCTAATGAAATCTCTTTTTTATTGGTTTCATATGTTTAATACTCTTAATAATTATGATGAGAAGTATTTTAAATCACGAAAAGATTATCCTTGTATTCCTAAATCACAACACGATCGTAGGATTGATGATTTACAGGGAAGGATTGAAGAACTAGATGATATGGTTTCAGGGAGAGATGTCATTTCACTGAAGGAGCATGAACAATATCTCCAATTAAAAGACGATGAAATTAGACTCCTTGAAAAGAAACTATATCAAACACAGCAGGACTGGGACGCAAGTGAAAAACTATTCCGCAATAATGTGAAGAAGATTGAGGAAAGGTCAGAAAAAGAGGTCAGCTATTATAAGGGTATTTTAGAAGAGTTAAAGAAGACTTCTTAATTCTTCATATGCTTCTCTAATTAATATAAATTTATCGTGATCACCTCCCCTTTTATCTGGGTGAGATTCTTTTGCTTTTTTGTAGTATGCTTTCTTTAAGTCATTAATATTCACTGGAGGTGATATTTCTAACAATTCCTCTGATGAACTTCTTTTCATTTTAAAAACTGATTTAGGAATAAATTTAGGTTCGGCGTACGGATCACATCCAAATTCTTTAATTCTTTGTTTTCGTTGTTCATTTCTGTATTGAGTAGCACACATCGTTAGAATAAAAGATATATTAGATTTGTTTTTCAAACGCATGGATGCTAAAATTGATTTTTAGGGATTATCTTCTCGAAGTTTTTTTGGTGGAGTTAAATCTTCTTCTTCTTCTGATTCCTCATCAAATACAATATCAAGTTTCTTTTCTATTTTAATCTCTTCCTTAAGAATCTTATCTTCTTTGTCAAGAATCTTATCTTGTTTCTTATCCTTTTCTCTTTTATCTATTTGATGCTGAAGTCCCTTCATTTCAGCTTCAGAGGGTGGTCTCCTCTCACACTGAAAGATATAACATAGATTCATCTTACAATGACATTTTGATTGCCAGATCACAAGCAATAAAGAAGCAACTGCTCCTAGCACTAGGACAAACGCTCCGGCGACCTGATCTACTGAGTAATCTTGCAATTGTCCTTCTGTTTGTGCTGACATGGTTTAATTTCATTAACATTTTATTTTACTGCGTTTAAAAAGAATTCTTTTAATATGTGTATAGTATAAATATGAAGATACATTCTAGTCATTCGAGAAAAGAACTTATTCAAGTCATAGAACAATTTAACATTGATATAACTAATAAAAATGATCTTGCTAAAAAAGACATATCAGCATTGCTCATTATGAAACTTAATGAAATGTGTGATGATGAAATACAAGAAGAAGATGAATATTTCTTTGTATCATCAAAACAAGAACTAATTGATTATCTACAGAAACCGAATCAGTCTAAAATCTTAACAATTAAAGAAAAAGATAATGTTATGGAGACCGCTAAAAAAATCATAAGTTATTGTAAGAATTCTTTTTTCTTAACGCCATACAATTATGAAACTTTTGATGAACTAATTACTGAGGCAACCTATATCGCTAAATTTGGAGATATTCCATCAGTTAGAAGAGCTATATCCATGCTTAATCAAGACCCTAAATTAACAATTAAAATAGAATCTGTAATCTCGAAAAGAGTTAAAAAAGATATTGATAAGAAGAATAAATTAAAGCATAATGCTATTCCTAAGGCAGTTGTTAAACACGGACATTTCGTTATAAATTTTGATTAATCATCAATTCCAGCACTTTCATAGATAGACAGGCGAACTTCATCTGATTTATTGTATGCCTCACACCACTCATCAATCTCTTGTTGGGTGGGATTGTCTGGATTATCACGACAATCCATTAGACACGCCCAGAAATCTGCCTGATGAGTCAGGTTTCCTTTGAGTTTCTTGATTTCATCTGGATGAATCAACTCTCCGTCAGACAAGTGTTCTAGATAATAGTCATCATCAAGAACAACCTTGTGTTTGAGTGCTGGATGATTCTCCCAGTTCGTAAAGTCCTTGAGTTTCTTGATTTCATCAATCTGCTTCCAATTTTCATCACGAAGTTTCCCTGTATCTTTAAAGTAGAGTTTGTCTTTTCTGCCACTCTCCAAAGTGGCACGAAGCAACGCTTCTTCAAGTTTTATGTTCTCTTCTGTCAGATCACGAAA